>Ga0247823_10000715_pt1 | contig 27963 bp, 25 predicted proteins | sample 13C_PalmiticAcid_2_FD_192426 | JGI IMG/M metagenome (GOLD analysis project Ga0247823, IMG submission 192426) | Soil microbial communities from agricultural site in Penn Yan, New York, United States - 13C_PalmiticAcid_Day30 | ecosystem: Environmental > Terrestrial > Soil > Agricultural land...
GCCGGGGTTGGGCGGGATGGGTAGGCGGCCAGCATCTCGGCGAGGTCCTGTTTGCCGGCTTCGGTGTTGATGCCCGGGAACGGGAGGTGCGCCATGGCGTTGCAGTTGGTGCGGGAGAAGGGCCCGCGTTTCTCGGTGGTGTAGGCCGACATGGCGGCGCCGAGGGCGGCCGGGTCCTGGCGGGCAATGGCGTCGATGGTGTCGAAGCCCGGCTCCCCGTCGTCTACTGTCTCGAAGGACATGATGCTCAGAGGGTGATGCTGCAGGTTCTCGCCCACGGACGGGTTGTCGACGACCACGTCGATTCCGAGTGCCTCGAGCAGCTTGGCGTCTCCAATGCCAGACAGTTCAAGGATCTTGGGCGAGTGGAAGACGCCAGCCGAGAGGATGACTTCTTTTCGTGCGGAGACGGTTGCGGACTCGCCCCCCTTGGTGTACTGCACACCTGATGCGATGGCATCCTCGGCCTCGGCAGGCGTACCGAACAAGATCTTCTCTACCGTGACGCCGGTCCATACGGTCAGGTTGGGGCGGTCTCGCGCCGGGCCGAGGTATGCGTTGCCAGCATAACTCCTGGTCTTGGTCTCGGGGTCGATGGCGTCGGGGTACATGACGGCGCCGTGCATCGTGCCCGAGAAGGGGTCGTTGTGTGCTGGGAAGCCGAGGCCGGCCAACGTGTCTCGCCAGACCTGGGGCCACTTGGTCTCTTCATCGGGGATGTTTGTCTGGACGGCGCCGTTGTTGTCGGTTTCAGAACCCGTGTTGCTGTTGTACGTCTTCTTGAGGTATCTCGAGAAGTTCTCCCAGTCCCAACCCGGGTTTCCGAGCTCAGCCCAGGCGTCCAAGTCGTCCTTAGCACCGACAACGAAGTTCATGGCGTTGAGGGCGCTGGAGCCGCCCAACAGACGGCCTTGCGGAATCGCAAGTTGGCGGTTGCCCAAGGCTTTCTGCGTAGGCGTGGTCAGTCGATTGCCCGCTTCAGGGTGGATGGCCAGGGAACATGGAGGCTCACCTGGGGAACAGTCTTGAGCTGCCAGTCGGCCTCGGTGCCCTGTAACTGGGGCCACATGGCAGGCACATTTACCCGCGGATCGGCCGCGAGGTCATCGCCAGCCTCGAGAACGAGGACTTGGGTGTTGGGGTCCTCGGAGAGGCGGGCACCCAGCACCAGCCCGGCAGTGCCGCCACCAACAATGACAACGTCAAACTCGGAAGCCATGACGGCAGCTTCTGCTTTCTTTCAGGGAACGATTAATGGGCAGAGACCACTCGAGAAGGATTTTAGTCTAGGTGTCTTGGGGAACTTGTCAGTGCAAGACGATGCAGGATGGGCCTCGTATTTGTATGTTCATTAACCGGTTGCCCAGTGGTTTCTGGCCGTCTATTAATTGCGTATCGAGGTTGTCAGCACGTTGGAAGCTTCTAGATGTTTCTGATTCCTTCGCAATCCCTTGGCTGTGGTAGGTAAGGTTGGGGGGTGGTATCTGCGGGGCAGGGTGAGACAAGGAAGCGTGCTTTTACAGTTGGGTGGGATTGAGTGGCTGCTTATGTCGCGTCCACGGGCTGAGGCAACTTTGAACTGCAAGGGGAGGTGAGGATGGCAATCCAAATACAAAATCGATCCTGTCTTTGCGAGTCCGAGATGAGCTGATGTTTGCTCCGAGTTCCGTGGGTAGTAGCATTGAGCTTGCCTGAATGGGCTTCACATCCGGTCTTGAGTGCCCGAACAACAGCTGTATTATCTGCACCACCTAATTACAAGGGCAGAAGAGGAGCACAACCGACAACACTCACTCTGCCACGACAAGACATGTTCAAATCCCACGCACCTGCCCCTCATCCTGTTTTCCAACCACATTACTCCACGATGCATTGACTGGCTGGGGCGGTGACCATCATTTCTTTCTCAAGCACATTCCCACCGCTTTCCCCAGCTTCAGCCCTCGGTGGCTGCTCAAATGGTCGTCGTGGGCGCCCCTCCGTTTGCCGTACCCGCCGTCGTTGTGCCGGTGGTGGTGGTCAGGGGGCGGTCCTTCTCGGGGTCGGTGGTGCCGACCCGCTCCCTCCGGTGGCTCGCCCACATCAGAGCCTCCAAAATGGTGTTGAACAAGAGGAACGCGCTGCGCGTCGTCAGGACTTGAGCGGAGCATGTATTCAGAGGGGTACGCACAATCCAATGATATTGAAGGCCTGGACCGTGTGCTTCAGGCCGCAGCGATGGTTGACTCCGGTCCTGCCTGGGTACACGTATACAGAGTAGCGGCACCGGTCTCCGCTCCAGTCTTGCGACGAGAAGATGAGCGACGTGAGCCACAAGTACGACAGCGCCAGGTTGAGCGGCAGCATGTATCCGTGGTATGACTTGATAGCTGGTAGGACCATGGCAAACAAGTAGAAGAAGAGGGTGATCACGGCCTGGAGTCAGGGTCAGCACCACCCAGGGCGTTTGGAAAGTCGGCAACGTACGATAACCTCGTTGTAAATGACGTGTGTTCCTCTGTAGCGCCAGTGAATGAAATACGACAGAATTCCGGTGAGGATGATGGACGAGGCCAGGACGATAAAGTTGTTAAGCCCCAGCAAGGTTCGCGGAATGCGCCCACCCAAGAAACCTCGTCTGGTGTCCATGGCTGCTGGTATTGGTGAGATCTGAGATTTTCGTGATGAGTTGCCGACTAGAGGAGGACAAAAATAATAGAAAGGGTGAATGGGCAATTGGGAATTCTGGGTTGGGCATCCATCTCTTATGACAGCTCCGAGGCTGCACTTGGCGGGATAGGTCGAATCCCCATTGTTGAGGTCAGAGCGTATATCGAGCAGCACCATTGGTACGTTGACTTCAGACATGAGCACGGTCCGAGTCATATTCAATGTTCAGACCTGAGAGAGCTCGGCTGGATGACGTCGGCGCCGTTACTTCCTGGAGGAAACCACCGCGTGCATGGAAGAGAAGAAGCAGAAATGACGAAAGCCTTGCGTGCCGCCCTCGCAGGAACCTCTGCGGGACTCTTGCGTTGTCTTAGGGTCGTATACAGGGTTCAAGGGTTTGGGGGGGCTGGGTGGTTGGGGAGGGCAAGGTGGAATGTTGTCTCTATCCGTCGAGCATACGGAGTGCTCCTCCGCGTGCTCAGACTGCCAATTAAAATACGCAAAGTACGTGGTCAGCCGATGGTGAGTGTTCAGGGATGCTCGGTGGTGGAAGCGAGGCGCGATGAAGGTTGGAGTCAAAACTCGAGAGGCGGCTTGAGGTGGGTGAACCGAGTCCTGCGACCCCCTAACAAATGCACGGCAAACACGTGGCAGTAATATGCCGATCTATCGGGCGGGAACTTGGAGTCTTGATGCTGGAGTTGCAGTCGCAGGCCTGGTAAACCTCTAGAAGTTGGTTGGAAGGCTGGTGACGATGGGATCTTTGATTGTCTTGGTTGAGAGAGTCTGCCAAAACCGTCAGGGGCTAAGGTGACTACCTACCTTACGCAAAATGGCGAGAGGTGAAGAGGCCACCCTAATACGTACCTTAGGTGATGATGTCTTTTCTCCAGGCCCAAAGATCCGAATGCCTTTTGGCATAGAGGCAGGTAACGTTAGTTAAGATGCATGACAGATACCCAACCCCGTACAGCCGCCTCCAAGGGAGGGCCAGGGTTTGAAAAACAGAGTGTGGCTGAGGTGGTCTAAATCACAGTGCAATGTGCATCATACCAACAATGATGGTATTTACTAAACTCGTCTAGCGAGCTTGGGAAAGCAAACATGGACATCCTGCCATCTAGTAGTCCCTATCCAATCCTCGACCAAAGAACAAGAACCAGCTCGCCCATCCCGTTGTTGTGTGTCACGATGAAGCAAAACCGCTGGCACCATGGATTTCCAACTCGCTCTTCTATCTCGTGCCGCCGGCGGAGCCCGGACGGAAACCGGCGGCGGAGCCCGGACGGGAACCGGCGTTGGACCCGGGACGGGAGCCGGCGGCGGACCCGGGACGGGAGCCGGCGGCGGACCCGGGACGGGAGGCCGTGGTGCGCTCGCGCGAGGGAGGGCGTGAAACAGTGCCCTTGATCTGGAGCAGGATCTTGATAATATCCTCCTCGTTCTTCTTGAACTCGAAGTAGTCGTCGTTGGTGCCGGGGTAGGACTGAAGCTCCGTCTTAAGTGCCGGCAGAACGTAGAACCGCGAGTAGCGGCCAACAGTAACGACGCCGAACATGTCCTCATTCTGCTGCTTCGTGGTGTTGCGTTGGGCAATCATGTATCCGGTGAGCTGCTCCTTGGCGCCCGCCCATTTGGCGGACTGCCCTTCAAACTCGACGCGCTTGTTCTCGATGAGGCAAAGAGCCTTTCTCTTGTTGGTTTCATGGTGGACGTAGGCGATGGTGACGTCGTTGGCTTCCTTGCTCTTGTTAGGAGCAGGGCGGGGCTGGACTTCAACCCCGAAGTCTTCTGCGGCCGTGAAGTAGAGGTTGAGAATCGTGGCCCACAGCCTGTCCACCACCCACTCGTCCGACTGCTTGGTCAGGTCCTTGTAGTAGCTCTGGACGATGCGGTAGCTCATGTACTGACACCATGTTAGCACCGAGATCAGTCCAGCGACATGAACAGCCGGAGAGACTTACCCCCGAGGAAGAAGAAGAAGCCATGTTAGCCGATATCTCCTGTCTAGACAGAGCGTATGAAGGCTGGTGGTTGAGATTGGACGATGGGTCAGGAGGTCGTGTAGGCAGGATGACAAGGTGTCAAGGTGTCAAGGGCGCTTGTTGGGTTGTGCTGTTCTGGTGGTCTAGCGAGATAGGTTGAACATGATCATCCAGACACATTGCCTTTATAGGTTCACAGACACGGCGAGGGCATTGCGAAAACAACTCAGGTACCTACCTACCTGCACACTCACCTGCACGTCGGTCAGCGCTGGACCTTCACCGTGCCCGGAGAAGCCGCGAGTGCCGCCAACGATGGCCGACTTGTTTGAGGTTTGAAACAGGGCCTATCGGGAATGTTGAGATTTGAAGCCCGGCCAGCTATTTCAAGATCATTATCAAGCGGGTCTGAGACGGAGCGAAGCAAGACGAGGCCAACGCCGCCAATCCTGGCGACGACGCCTAGGGCGCGAAACAGACCGACTAGCGACGTTTTGAGGTCACAGTATTCCAAAGACATCACTGATAACGGATGCAGCAGGGGGGCAGACGCCTGTCAAAGGCCCGGGATCTGGATGCCACGGGGCATCCGAGGATGTCGACGGATCTGAGATATGGCCTGGTGCCGCAGTGGCACAAACCCGCGTCTGGGCCGGAGTTTGAGGTCGTGGGGGCGGCGGAAACGAACTGAAGTTTGGAATCGGAGACGAGGGCTTTTCGAGAACTGTAGGAATGAATCTAAGGTCGCTTGCGGGATGTGGGAGGCGAAGCCCTGGTGAACCGATAAAAGTGAAACCTGTGCCGCCCGCCCTGTCCCGCGATGGGACCCGGCATTCAGCAGGAGCTGAGAGGGTCGGGCATGGGATGGGACTAGGGGCCGAGACGAAACGTGAGGCGGTTTGTCTCTGGGAGACCTTTCTTTGACGCCGTGCTGTTTGCAGATGCAGGTTGCCGGCACAGCTTCTTTTCTTAGCCAGCCAGGCTTGCCTGGCAGCTTGCATGCGAATCTGGTCAACCAACCAATTGTCACATCACAACCACCCCACAGTGTACTGCGTGTCCCCACCTCGCGTCGAGCCCTGAAGCGGCGAAGCCTCCAAGGCTCATCCTCTTCCATCTTCCCACCGCCGGCAGCACGGGCAGGGCGGCGTTGGAGCATCGCGCACAATTTCGGCAGGCCCAAGTTTTGTTGGTGATTCTTTCGAGTTTAGGAGGAGGAGTCCTTCCTGCTTTTCCGCCGGCTGCAACTCACAACTTCGTCAACTCAGACCGACCGACAATAGCCAACAATCACCCCCAACATGAGTCCGCGAATCATCAATTGCCCCATCTGCGGATGGATCATCTCTGATGAAGACGGGGCTGTTAGCTGGATGAATCAGTTCCGCGGTTGTCAGTCTCGCGTCCGAGTCCCCGGGACAAGGAGGATCTGTACCGGCCCTTGACGGGCAACAGCTAACACCATGCCTTCATTACCAGTGTACTCAACTTCAGAGGGAGACATTGTCTTGACCGGAGTGGGTCTCTACTCCGACCCGCAGTCGGGAGAGTTCTTTGCCCCCCCGGACCCTGGCTCTCGGTGGGACGATCCGGGCTATCAGAGTCCGCCCGAGGATGAGTTCGCGGTCATGACGCAGGCCGAGATCAACGGCAGGCGTGGTTTCGTCTTTCATGATGCGTGCTGGTCTCTCCTCAAGCAAGCATTTCATCCTGGGACCGTTCCCTATCCGAGACTCTTTGACGTGCTGGACTCCCTTCCCAAGGTCACGGTAGGGAACACGATCGACTGGGGCCATGACTACGGAGGACTGGCCATTCTCGCGGACGATGGGCAATATTTTCCCTGGGAGCCCTTCCGCTTTTCCGACCGGCGGTTTCGAGATGGGTGGCTCGACACACCCTACAGCTTTAACCCTTTTGCGGTCTCCGAGGTGGAGGAAATCCTGTCCGAAACTGCACAACCGCCACCGTCTTGGGATCCGTCGTCGTCATCCACTGCCAGATCAATCAGATCAATCTCCAATCGAGACCCATTCGACTTGCTCCCAACAGAGTTGTGCTCAGCCATTGCCGCCCAGCTCCCAACCCAAGCTGTTCTGAATGCTCGCTGTGCCTCGCGGTCGTTCTGGCATGTGTTCAACAGCCAGCAATTCTGGGCGTCTCGTTTCAAGGGGAAGACCTCAGAGCGCTCGTGGCTCTTTGAAGCGGTACAAAAAGCCGAAAGCAACAGCGGCGCCAGACACAGGGACTGGCGCTGGCTGTATCATCGCACCATCGACGCCCACTTGTCACTGGCGGCACGAAATAGGAAACGGGTCTGGGGCCTCATCTTGCATGTGGCGGATATTCTGGATCTTTGTTGGAATGAGCTTCCTTCCGTGTTAGCATCGCCCTGGCGGCCTCCACCACTGCTCGAGGAGAACAGTCTAGGGCCGTCATGGATCCTTGTGGCAGGCGGGGTTCGGGGTTGGCCGGAGGACCTGAACCCGCTGCAGACGGGTTGTTCCCGGTCCAAGGTTCAGCGGGTGGCGATCCCAACGCATGGTGTCTCAAAACTGGCGGCTTCGACTGTCCGCCTCGGCAGCTCGGTGTTTATTTCCGGCCTGTCCCTAACCACTACCAAAGGCGAAGTCATGCGGTTGGGCTACCGAGGTGCCGGCGGCGAGCGATCTGTACAGCTCCACGGGTCAACGTTGACGGGCTTCAACCTGGCAGTCGGTCTCGGCGGCATCCACGGTCTTCAGTGCATCGGCGACAGTAGCTCAGGGGGGCAGATGTCTGCTTGGCTCGGGTCTCCTGATGGGGCACCCAAGACAAAACGGCTAAGCACCGTGGCCAACGGACCGGTTGTGGTGGTGGAGTTTGGTTTTGATGTAAGACAAGCTGGCTTCTTCTTTGCTCTGACCGTCTTGACGTTCTCTCGTGCTCATCAACTTTGGTTTGGACTTAGGGCTTCAGAATGGTTAGTGTCGCCGCTGTTCAGCCACGGCCGCCGCAGACGCCACAGAGGCAGAGCAGTGACGACAGCAACCGCCTCAGACATTTGGCAATATGGTATCCCAACGTCCCGGGTCCAACCCTGGATTTGAATGAGGGTTGCTTGATAGCGCCCCAGGCATATACGAGGGGATACAGACCCTTGTTCTGGACTTGCTTTGGTGGCCCTGGTGGGATCTACCTCAAGAACTTGACGAAATTTACCACGAGAGAGCTCAGCCGGATGGACTTTTCTTTCAATAACGACGGGGTCCCTCGCGACTGCCGGAGCTTTGGAAGGATTGAAGACGACGTCGACGAAGACGCCATAGTTGCTGAGTTTCAAGTGGATGGGCCTGGAGGGGAAATCATCAACAGAGTCGAGATCCGCCAGGAGATTCTCCTAGAGGACGCGGCTGAGTGGGCGTGCAGAGAAGGATATCTGCTAGGGCTCAAGGTACGTGTCTCCTAACCCTCAGGCTTCAGTGCCCCATGCTCAAAGACATGGACAGATGCATACCAATCGTGGAAGGGCGTTTGAGGTTGTCAACAAGGGCAGGATCCGCAAGAGGCTCACTCGTATCGTGGAGAAGGATGTTTCGGCCGCCCCAGGGACTGCAGTCACGGGCTTTTACGGCGTTAGGGTAACTCATTCCCCAGACAGACCCCTCTACTTGCGCTCTTTACCTCCCTGCCTGTTCCGCAATGGGAAAGCAAAGACTAACATTGCGTCACTACCAGTATCACCATCTGTGGCATTCTATTGTCTCTCTCGGTGTAATCACGGAGCGGCTCCGAGGATATGAGGAGTAGTTAAGACGGCACCATACCCAATGCCGTCGCCCGACCTGTACGTTAGGCGCACGGAATCGGGCAGGGCTTCTGGATGGGTCAAAGCTGTTGTGGAGACTAGAGACGAAGGAAAGCCAACCGATGTTTGGCGTCTGTTGGTCAAGGATCAGACCCGATTGCTGTTTGCCTGCCGCTTTGAACCAACACGACCGGTGGGGGTTGGGCGAACCTTTACCCGGTTCTCCGTCTTCACCACCATTCTGTATGGTCCCCTTCTCCTTGATAGCCGAGAGTCTGACCTCGAGGATGACATGCCATAGCCGCTCGTGTCTCTTGTTTGGTGCGGAACTGGGGAAGCCTGAAGCGAGCTCGGCCAAGGCATATCGTTTGCCGACATACTCGCCCGGCCGGGTTGAGGCGTTGAGGAGCCGGATTCAATGTAACCCGACGATTCGGGTGCGGGGCGATCACTCCCAATTAAGTCAATTATGCCGTGTCACTCCTTCTTTGGGTGCGCTGCAAGGGGCACCATTCATCCCGACGGCAGCTCGTCATGGCAGCCGCGACGATCCGGCTATTAGCATTCCGATCCCAAGAAGGAATGCGGGGAGCCGCTTTTTTAATCCTGCTTGAAACCGATTACCCAGCTCCACAGCCTGGGGTCCCTGGGGAACTCCGCAATGCTTGGTTCGCGGCTAAAAGGGGCCGGCTGGTAGTGGTGATACCCTGACGATTTCCTGTCTGGGGGTGTATTACTCAGGTCGGTACTCAGGTACAGTATATAGCTGGGACCTGGGCAAAGGAAACACGAGCCCCTGAGCGCACATGAGTCCATGAAGCACACCGTCTTCACCATGTCACGATTCGTTCAGCTCCTCGCTGGCATTGCACTGGCACCCGGTGCCTTGGGCGCCACGTTGATTGCTTCCCACTTTGCGGGAGGCATCTACACGCTGTCCCTGGCCGGCACAAACACCAGTGGCACGCTCTCCGTCGCTTCCCAGACCAACGGTTGTGGCACGACACCTGGCTGGATCGAGCTGTATGCCGACTCCCGCAAGCTGTACTGCTTCGATGAATCGTGGACCGGCAGTGGCGTCGTTGCCGAGTACAGCGTGGCAAACGACGGCCGCCTTTCCTTGACCGGGCAGGTGAAGACGACGGGCAACAGCGTCCACGGCCTTCTGTACGGCGGAGCAGACGGGAGGAGCTTTGTGGCAACTGTCGAGTAGTAAGTTTGCCGGCCCTGAACGGGACTCAGATACTGACCCGCACACAGCTCACCTTCGACCGTTACCACGTACAAGATGCCGCTCACTGGCAGCAGCGTCCTGCAGCTGCAAAAGTTCACCATGGCACAGAGGGGCCCCAACTCCCGGCAGGACGTGCCTCACCCGCACGAGGTGCATCTCGACCCCACTGGAAAGTTCATCATCACGCCGGATCTCGGCGCCGATCTGGTCCGCGTGTTCAAGATCGACGCGAGCAGCGGCAAGCTGACGGCGTGCTCCGAGGCCAAGGCCGACGCCGGCGACGGCCCGCGCCACATCAAGTTCTGGAAATCGGCCGCAGGCGTGCAAAAGGCTTACACGCTCAACGAGCTCGGCAACTCGGTGTCGGCCTGGGATGTGGCCTACCCGAGCGACGCGTCCGGCTGCCTGACGTTCAAGAAGACGCAGACATTGTCGACGTATGCCCCTGGCAAGAAGGGCGGACCGACCACCAAGGCGGCCGAGGTCCGTGTCGTCGGCAACTTCCTGTACGCGAGCAACCGCGCCGACGAGACGTTTGGCTCGCAGCAGGATTCCATCGCCACGTACACCATCGACGCGACCACGGGCGCCATCACCTGGCTCGAGGCGGCCAACTCGTACTCGTATTACCCAAGGACGTTCCAGTTCAACAAGGAGGGCACTCTCGTGGCTGTCGGCGGGCAGACGTCGTCGAATGTGGCCATTATTGCGCGGGACCCCGCCACGGGCAAGCTGGGCAAGCTGGTGGCGAACGTTCAGGTTGGCCAGAAGGGCCGTGCCGGAGAGGAGGACGGGCTGAGCGGCGTTGTCTGGGTCGAGTCTGAGGCCCCGGCCGGAGGCGGACATTCGCCGTCCTGCCATTAACTTGTATCAAAAGATGGTTGGGGTTCAATACCATAACTGAGTAGACCATGCCAAATGTAAACCAGATGTGGTCGCACATCCAACAACAACAACTTTGCAGCGCTTGTGTGGCACCGGGGTTGCCATGATGCAGTGTCGCGGCATGGCGGAGAGAACAACTGCCGAGGAGGCCACGCAGTTTGGAGTGGAACAGTGCTCGACCAAAAGCCACGAGCCAAATTCAACTCGATTACTAAGTCGGGTAGCACAGAGTGAACAGTTCAGTCTATAAATTCTAGGAAATCCTCAGCCGGCTTCTAATCACACACCCGCTGCCGACAGAGTTACGCGTTCAGACGTGATAGTCGGGATCTTCGCTGCCACTGCGCTCCGCCTTTTGCTCTGCTCTTTGCCTCTTTTTGGCCTCCTTCATCTCCTGTTTCCGGGCCTTCTTCTCCTGCTTCAATGCCTTCTTCTCCTTTCTCGACAAGCGGGGGAACTCGCTCCCAGGGCCGAGGAGATAACGACCCGGATGGAGGACGGCCAGGATCAAGAGGGCTACCATCATGGGGAAGCAGTCGAGTGCGTATGAGTATTCTTCGTGGAAAGGAATCGGGTTGTCAGGGGTGACGCCGCCAGCAAACTCGGCCATTCGGTATATGATGCGGATCTGAACGGTCAGCAACGCGCCAAACCACTTGGACACAGTGGACAGCGGCAGGACAACTCACAGTGATGCAGACCAACACGCCGTAGAGCCCAAACAGCAGTGGTCTCCAGTTCGGCTTCCCCTCAAACCGCTCGTCCCGTGCGCACCGCTTCTGGAACGCCACCATGAGGCCGAGAAACAGGACGATAAAGACCTGCTGCGCAGCCATGCCGCCCAAGTAGATGTTCAGCCCGGTCCGGACGATAAAGGCGCTCGCCTCGGGATTGGCCATGACGCCGCCGGCGCCCTGGACGATGAAGCTGAGGATGTCGGCGAGGACGAACCACCGGGCGATCACGGCCGCCCTGAGGCCCGCGACCTTGCCCTCGGGGTGCCAGTACAGGATCATGCGCGCAAACGTCATGTACACAAACGCGTTGATCCACAGGGGCGCGAGCAGGAACAGGATCTGCCAGGCCGTCGCGTAGGCGATTTGCTGCTGGTCCCGCGAGCCGAGCGAGTGGATGATGAAGGCGACAGTCTCCCAGAGACCGCCCATGATGAGGACCCATGTGAATCGCTAACACGGTCAGTCAAAATGGCCGCGGTTGCCCCTCAAAGACCGTAATCACCTTTTTGAACACGACCCCCTGAAAGACATGCACCGCTGTCAGGATGCCGAAGATCACGGCCACGGCCACGGCTGGGGCGAATCGGGGTTCGTAGTTGTAGTAGGAATTGCAGGCCGAGCGGCTGACATATCCATTGGGACCAGGGGTCTCATAAACGCAGTTTCTGTCTTCGTCGTCGTCGTACCAATCATTGTCGTCCCGGCGAGCTAGGCGGGTCGCCGTCGCAGCGAGGTTGTAAAGCAGCATGGGGATGGGTGGAGGTCAGGTCAAGGGGGCGAGACGATGTGTGGTTTTCAAGGTACGAGGACATTGTGGGCGAGGCGTCTATTATACATTGCAGACACGAGACAAGGAAACAGAGTGGAGTGTCCAAGTGTTGGGGGATGGGATCGTGGGCATCGAGGTGCTTTTCGAAGAATCTGGGACAACGCAAGCAATGAGGCCAAGCCAATCCTGCTGCAGCCACAGCCCTTCCCGCCATGGCATTCGTGCTGACAGTGGTGCTGGGCGTAACGGCCTGAACTGGGGGCCCTGAAACCCATGGCCAACAGATTGGACATGCGGCAAGTTCCAGCCAACCATGTTGCAGTCTGGCAACGCTGTGCCCCAGCGCCAACGCAATGTCCACGCAAGCCAACACGGGAAGCGGTTGGCAGCGCTGTCGGGGGGTGAATTTCTTGCACTGGCATCCCGCAAAGGAAGGTCTGGACCACCTCCGGGCCAAAGGATTCATTTTGTGATGCTCACAGCCAGCATCACCGCGCAACGCGACGCCAACGCCTCGAGGTCAGCCACCACAAGTTCTCAACAGATGGCGCAGCAGTTCTTGCTTCATACTCCAATAGCACTTAACGTTACTTTTTCCTTAGTTGGGGGCAAATCAGGGTTAGAGTGGGGACCCAAGATGACCCCGGTTTTTGAGACCGCCTTTTGATCGAGGCTGGCGATGAGGATGAGCCCAAGCCAACAGACTTCCAAGTCAAGATGCAAGGCCGAGTGTGACGGGTGTTGAAGACGGCAGTGATGAAGGGAAACAACTCGCTGTCTCTAAATCACATGCCATCAGTACCCCTTATCTACCTTACCTACCAATGCCACGCCTCTTGCGGAACTCTTCGGGCACGGGCAGGAGCTCCTTCTCCTGAAACGCTTCCGCCGCAGCCAGATCTTTCTCCCACTTGCGCCAGTCGTAGAGTCTCGGATCGGTCCCGGAGCCATCGTTCTGACTGATCCCCGACGCGCACTTGTTCAGCTCGTCTGGGATCACCACCTCGCTCCACTTCCAGTTGTTCGCCATCCCCCACTCGATGATTGTATTCTGTAGGCGCTCCGGCTCGCTGTGCCTTTTGTCCTTGACAATCACCGAGCGCATGGCCTTACACCACGGATGCGGGGTGGTCCAGGCACGGCTGAAGTCGATCAGTTTGCCCCCGAGGTAGTTTGAGACCCTGATGTCGTGGACGAAGATGCCCAACTTGTGCAGATCCTCCAGGTCCTCCCACATGCCAAGCACCTGCGAGGGTGTGAAGGGGTCTTGGCCGTCCGCCAGGTCCTTCACGATGGCCCGAAGAGAGAGGTTGCGATTCTGCTCATCACGGCACCACGGGTTGCCGTCGTCTGAGTCTCTGGTAACTTCAGCTTCCTGCCGTGAATCAAGCAGCAGGTAGCCGTGAGCGCGGACGGCGAGGTCTTCGCGGTTCTCCTGCTTGAGTCGGCCGTATGCGCGACATTCGCAATGGAATGGGTCAAAGTAGTCAGCATAAAGCTGGGGCGATGCAAGATCGCGATTCAGCTCGGAAGCGAAATCGTCTCTTAGGTACTCAAACGCATTGAACTTGAACTAGACGCAGCCATTCAGACATCGGTCGGCCAGCTACGCTTCACTGACCTGTGAGAGGACTGACCACTTTGAGGGCGTAGTATGGCTCTTTTCTCTGGATCTTGACCTTCCAAACTCGGCTGTCTGCGCTGGTTGATCCGTCGCCAAGCTCCTCGAGAAACTGAAGAGCGGCATGCCCGGTCTGGGTGAAAGACGCGAGCTTGGGCCCGGGGACCTGAGGCAGCGGCTTTGGAGAGTTTGGATGCGGTGCAAGGGGCCTCATGATGACAATAAGAACCGTGTTTCTGGGGTGAAAAGTAGAAAGTGAATGCAAGTGGGTTTTCTGTTGGTTGTTTCGAGAACTGTCCAGCTGCAGCTGTGGTGGGGCATGCACAACCGCACAGCCGAGAAGCCTTGGGTGTCTCGGGTGTGAGCTGAGAAACTCGACGGCAGAGATGCAAGACGCGAGCTGCACCGTGCCGTTTATGCAAGTCGAAAACACCTTGTCAGTGGCCTCGGAACAGTCCCAGACGCCAAACAGCGCACAGAGGCCTACCACGAGCCAGCAAGGTCTGGGTCGTTGCCTGGGTGAGAGCCGTTGATGAAGATTGAAGGCTCTGTAATCCAGCGCTGCGAGTTTAGTAAGAATGAACAGCATTTGAGGTCGGGTGTGCTGGTTCCCGTAGAGTTGAAGGTTTGGGGCTCTTGTCATGTCAGAGATGTATGGCGTTATAGTCTTGTAATTACCTACCTGACCTATTCAAATCCTCTGACGAGTTGAGGAATAACTTGGTTGTAGATGCAAGGACCCGTCAAAGGTAAGAGTGATTCATTTCACACGCGGGCAGACACCGAGACGCCCGAGATAATACTGGTGTCATCCAATTGGGCCATTCTCTTGTTTGGGGGGGCGGCAACCAACCTGAAGGGTGCGCCCGGTTGAGTCACTGATCTCAGCCTTCCCAGGAATATAATTTCCGTTGCGACTACTTCCCTTGCGCTGCGCAAGTTGCCCAAGGCAAGACACACCCCTTCATTGTTTCCGCTGTTCCCGCCCATCATGGAGCCAATAGGTGACACTGTGCTGCCGAAGCCTGGACAACGCAACGTATTGGTGACCAGCGCCCTGCCCTATGTCAACAACGTCCCACATCTCGGCAATATCATCGGATCAGTGCTGTCGGCCGATGTGTTTGCGAGATACTGCAGGGCTCGCGGCGTAAACACCTTATATGTGGGAGGTACGACATTTACATACAGACATGCATCTTGACCGATGCTGACTGTTAGGTGTGCAGGCACAGACGAGTATGGGACCTCAACGGAGGTTAGAGCGCTGAAGGAGAAGTGCACCCCGCAAGAACTCTGCGACAAGTTCTACGCCATCCACTCTCAGGTTTACGAGTGGTTCAACATCAGCTTCGACGTCTTTGGGCGCACCACAACTCGGCAACAGACCGAGATCACCCAAGACATCTTCCTCAAGCTCAAGTCGCGCGGTCTTCTCCATGAGCACACGACAGCGCAGCTATTCTGCAATGAACACCACGCTTTTCTAGCGGACCGCTTGGTTGAAGGCAAATGCCCCCTTTGCGGCTATGGGGACGCCCGCGGTGACCAATGCGATCGCTGCGGGAAGCTCCTCGACCCGCTCGAGCTCATCCAGCCGCGATGCAAAGTGGACGGTTCTGCGCCGACCACCAGAGACACCAACCATGTCTTTTTTGCACTCGACAAGCTCCAGCCGGAGATCGAGACGCTGTTTCACGACGTCTCTGGGGGGTGGCCGGGCACCGCCAAGTCCATCACGGCCGCCTGGCTGAGGGAAGGTCTGAGGCCGCGCAGCATCACCCGGGACATACGGTGGGGAACCCCAGTGCCGCTGTCGGGGTACGAGAACAAGGCCATTTACCCGTGGTTCGACGCGTGCATCGGATACGCCTCCATCACGGCCGGGTACACGGAGCGGTGGGAGGAGTGGTGGCGGAACCCCGACGTGCAGCTGTACCAGTTTATCGGCAAGGACAATGTCGTCTTCCACTCGGTCATCTTCCCGGCCACCCAGATCGGGACTGGCGACTTGTGGACCAAGCTGCACCACCTGTCCGCCACGGACTACCTCATGTATGAGGGCGACAAGTTCTCCAAGGGCCGGGGCATCGGCGTGTTTGGAGATTCGGTGCAACACACAGGTGTTTCGGCTGATGTATGGCGGTTCTACCTGCTCTCCTGCCGCCCCGAGACGGGCGACAGTGAGTTTACCTGGGATGGTCTTGTCAGCGCCAACAACAACATGCTCCTGAAAAATGTTGGCAACTTTGTGAGCCGCGTGCTGAGGTTTGTGGCCAAGCATTACGACGGCATCCCAGAGTGGACCGGGGACTTGGGGCTGAAGGATGAAGTCAACGGGCTGCTCGTGCAATACATCAACGAGTTGGACGCCGTGAAGCTGCGCGCCGGGCTGTCCACCGCTCTTCGCGTGTCTCATTGCGGCAATGCTTTTCTGCAGTCAAACAAGCTGGACAGTAGGCTGTTCGCGGAAGAGCCAACGAGATGTGCCGCCGTGGTTGGTCTGGCGGTCAATCTGGTTCACTTGCTGGCTGCGCTTCTCGCGCCATACATGCCAGATACCGCAGCGGCCATCAATTTGCAGCTTAATACCGGCCCGCTTCCTGTTCAGGATCATTGGGATGCCGACTCAATCAAGCCCGGTCACGAGATTGGGATGCCCGAGCATCTGTTTAGGCGTATTGATCCGGCAAAAGCAAAAGAGTGGCGGAAGGCGTTTAACAAAGGGCAGGGGTCATCCGAGGTTTGACAGCAAGGTTGGCAGGGTTGAAGGTGGGAATCGTCGGACTGAAGCAGCATAAGACGAACAACAAGAGCATGGTCGGCAGGATTGGTAAGAGTCTGAGTGACGGTCTTGATCCGTTGACATCCCACCAAGTCGGATGTGGAATGTGTCAACCACCTGTCCCCTGGGCTCCTTCGTGAATCTTTTCCCCTCCTTCTCTGACCTGATCCCTCACTCCGAAAAGAAAATCTCATGGGGATAGCCACGAGTTGCACCCTCATACTAGGCGTAGTTTTGGGGATCAAGAGCCGCCTCCATGATGAAGCCTTCATCGTCCATGCCAGGGAACACCATAAGGCCAGTCCTGTGCGAGACAGTGCTGTTCTCCAGCCCGAAGCCCTTTGCAATGCCCCACCTGAGTCGCGCCTTGTTGTGGAAATATGTCCACTTGACAAAGACAGGGCTCGAGAGCCCGTGGCAAGCAAACACGCTGGCAGTGTCATCGGCAAAGATCAAAGACTGGCTATCAGACATCATGAGGGCGGGGCTGCCGGAATTTCCCATGTTGTCGTTTTTGATCTTGTCGCCAGTGCTGTTGGTGGTCGCCATCTTGGATACTGTCAGTGCCTTAATCGCCGTCTAACGGTCTTGGGTCGAGTTAGCGATACGTAGCGGTAAGTTTTAAGCGCTCGTCGTACTTACTGTAAATAAGACGTGGCGCAAAGCAACCTTGGCCTGGAAGTCCTCGCGGGTGGAATGATTGCGTTGCATGATGGAGAATGGTTGTGGCAGAAAGTCGTTTTGAGTTGAGGAACCTTGAAGTGGAAGAAGTTGAAGATGGGAGCGAGAAGAGAACGTCAAACCGAGCAATATTTTTCAGTGGTCATTGAGTACCGTACCTTCCGTAATGCTCGAAATCAAAGTCATTGCAAAAGGCCCAGGAAGGAACGCGAAAAAGTAGTCGAGTCGCCATTGTTTTGACGCTTGTGTCGACTTAGCTTGAACGCAGTAGGTAAGCCAAATATTCTCGCTTTCCAACTTCCACCTCCGATCCATCACCCACACCCATTTTTCATTGACTTCCAGTCCAGTCTCACCAACCCAGCCCCCACCAGCCATCCCCATCAACCGGGCTCCCGACAACACCGCGAGCTGCGCGACAAAGGTGATATCACCGTTCCCGCTTGCCACGATTTGAGACTTTTGAACTGACCATCAGATAAGCCGCAGAAAATGGCAAACAGCGCCGACTCGTCGGCGGACAACAACGATCGCGGCAATCCCGACATCGTGATTCAACAGGAGAAGATCCAGAAACAGCCAATCTCCGACGGCCTGGATTCCAACAAGTCCCATCCGACCGCAAGCGACACGGACCCCAACAAGGCACGGCTCAAGCTCGTTGACCCAAACTCGGTAATCAAGATTCAGAAACCCGGTGAGCGGTTTCTCCTCGAGTCCACGACTTGTGAAGTCGGCTGGTTTGCGATGGATACCACGAGCCCGGCGGGACCGGGTTACACCACGTACAACATGAAGATCGCCGGCGACCCCAACAGTGTCAAGGCTTTTGAGAACACGGTTCGTGAGCTGTTCAGGCAGCATGGTGTCAGCGAATTCACGGTGTATCTTGAGGGGAAACGCTTGAGATGGAGGCCGAGGATCGGCTCAAGCTGAAGGAGCTACAGTCTCACCTGGCCCACGACTTGGACACTGGGGGGGGGGTCCGAGATGACTACCAAGGTGGAGGAGGAAAATGGCTTGAAGAACCCGAAGACCTGATAGGACGCAAGTTGGTAGATGGGGACTCCGTGCTCTCAACTTTCTGGGCGAGGGACGACGACAATGAGGCCAAGGGTGTTTTCGCCGCGTTCATTTGAGACAGAACCCCCCAAAAATAAAACTCGAGCAATGTCGAAACAAAGACGGACTCCCGGGTAGACGTAACATGGAGTGTTTACGGCAGGTAAGGCCTAGAGGAGGTCTGTGTGAATTGGTCTTTTCTGGCTGCGTCGCAGGTCGTGAGTCGTCATCTCCTTCCCATCGGCCCATCCACCTTTTGATGTGACTTCCATGAGCAGGCACCACTAGCAACCGGAGGGAGACACAGCATCGGAGAATGGGGACAAATTCTTCGCGAGATGCAACCTCCAGAACGCGGTTATTGAGACTTCAAACGAGTAACGTAAACTCCGTTGACAAGTGACAAGCTGAGAAACAGCCCCCAACTGTTCCCGGACTCCGGACTTGGGGAAAGGGGTTGACCCTAACCCTTTCGAGGTCGCAAACTGCTCAGGAACCGCGCCTGCACAAAGGCGGTGAGAGTTTGGTTGCAGTGCCCCGCACTTGGACCCCTCGTCGTTGCCCCGCAGCACAATCAGGCTAGGCAATCTCTTATCAGTTCCACACTGCAAATTGAGAAAAACCAAATTTTCCGTTGGGTTGGCTGGACCCTTTTGTGGTTGCGACAACAAACTCCCAACCGGCCGGAACCTCTCTTTCTTTTTCCTTTCTTCTCGTGATACCCCTTTTTTTTCTTTGCATCAAGGCGTCACACCATGGACCAACAGCGGTTGGCCGCGCTCCTGCAGGAGACGCAAGTCCGTAAGTTTCTTCACTCTTCTCTTTTTGCCCTGTGCCCGTCCGGCCGGGCTTCGCTCGCCGTTCGCAGCACCCGACCGGTTCTGCCCAACAGCTTCCCCGCCCGCCGGGCAAAGCCAACACCTCTTTGCTTTTGTCGCATTTTGCTGTTTGCTTTGCTGACCTTCTGCTGCCAGCCGACACCCAGAACCTCAAGGCAGTCACTGCGGAGCTCCAAAAGAACTACTACTCCCACCCCGAGTCTCTGCTCCTGCTCGTCGAGATTGTCGCGACCCACCAGGATGTCAACGTGCGGCAGCAGGCAGCCGTGCAGGCCGCCCGCCTGGCCGTCAAGCACTGGGAGAAGATCCCCAAGGAGCAGAAGCCCGCCGTGCGCCAGCACCTCGTCCAGGCTACCATGAACGAGCAGACCCCGCGCGCTCGCCATGCCAACGCCCGCCTGGTCGCCGCTGTGGCCGCCATCGACCTCGAGGAGGGCGAGTGGCACGATCTGATCCCTGCCCTCTTCACCCTCGCGAGCAGCAACGAGCTTGCTCAACGGGAGGTCGGCTCCTACATCATCTTCAGCTTGCTGGAGGAGAACCCCACTTCGTTCGCCGATGACATCCCCAAGCTGCTGGAGCTTTTTGGCCACACCCTCCGCGACCCCCAGAGCGCCGACGTCCGCATCAACTCGATGATGTCCATCGGCGCCATGCTGCTCATGTTCGAGCCGCTCGAGGACGAGGAGTCGGTCACTGCTCTCCAGACCCTCATCCCGCCCATGGTGGACGTCCTCAAGGACGCCGTCCAGTCGGGCGACGATGAGAAGACGGGCCAGGCTTTCGAGGTCTTCCAGCAGTTCCTCGCTTACGAGTCGGCCCTGCTTGGCAAGTACCTCAAGGATCTTGTCCAGTTCATGATCGACCTCGCCGCCAACAAGCAGGCGGAGGACGAAGTCCGCGCCCAGGCCCTCGCCTTCCTGGCCCAGACTGTCCGCTACCGCCGCATGAAGATCCAGGGCATGAAGGACATGGGCCAGGAACTCACCCAAAAGAGCTTGTTGATCCTCACCGAGATTGACGACGATGAGGATGAGGACGAGATGGGCCCTGCGAGGTCAGCCCTGGCCCTGCTGGACCAGCTGGCTAACGACCTGCCCCCTCGCCAGGTTATCGTTCCCCTGCTCGAGGCCCTTCCCAAGTTCGCCACTTCGAGCGAGCCTGGCTACAGGAAGGCCGGCATCCTTGCCTTGGGCACCGTTGTCGAGGGCGCCCCTGACTTCATTGCCTCGCAGGTCAAGTCCATCATGCCTCTTGCCATCAACCTGCTGAACGACCCGGACGTCGGCGTCAGGCACACTGCCCTCATCGGCCTGGCCCGCCTCGCCGATGATATTGCTGAGGAGCTCTCCGCTTTCAATGAGCCCATCATGACGGCTCTGGTCAAGAACTTGCAGGCTGCCATGGCCCCCTCCCCGGATCAGAAGCTGGCCAAGAAGAACATCGAGATCATCCGCTCCGTTTGCGGTGCCCTCGACGCCATGTCCGAAGGTCTGGATGCCGAGTTCATGAAGCAGAACGCCGGCGACCTGATCGGCAACATTGGCGCGCTCATCACCCATGACGACTTCAAGGTCAAGGTTGCCGCCTCGGGTGCCATCGGCGCCATTGCCGAGTGCCTCGGCGAGGAGTTCAAGCCCTACTTTGAGCAGACCATGCACGCTCTGGGTGCCTACCTCACCATCAAGGACTCGGAGGACGAGCTTTCTCTTCGCAGCGGCGTCTGTGACTCGATTGGCCGCATCGCCACCGCCGTCGGCCCTCAGACTTTCCAGCCCTACGTGGTTGACTTGATGCGGTCCAGCGTGGAGGCACTGCACCTCGACAACTCAAGGCTCAGGGAGAGCAGCTTCATCCTGTGGAGCTCTCTTGCCAAGGTCTACGAGAAGGAGTTCGCGCCCTTCCTCCCTGACGTGTTCAATGGTCTCTTTGAGAGCTTGAAGCTTGAGGAGGAGGAGATCAAGCTGACGCTCAGCGAGGAGGAGAAGGGCATTGTTGGCACTGATAACGAGGTCATCACTGCTGGCAAGAAGCTGAAGATCAAGAATACCGAGGATGAGGACGAGGATTGGATGGATGATGACGACGATGATGATTATGAGGACTTTGGCGTTTCCGTTGAAGCTCTCGAGAAGGAGGTGGCTATGGAGATCCTCGGCGACGTCATCACCTACGCCTGCGGCGCCCAGGAGATCGCTGAGTACCTCGAGAAGGCTGTCGAGAGCATCTCTCCCCTCGCCGAGCACTCGTACGAGGGTTGCCGCAAGGCTGCCGTCGCTACTCTCTGGCGGTCGTATGCTCGTGTCTGGCAGCTGATGGAGCAGGAGACCGGCAGCAGCTGGGAGCCTGGTCTTCCCCTCAAGCAGACCCCGACTGTCACCCTGGTCAAGCTTGGCGAGATTGTGTCCAAGGCGACCCTTGCGCTGTGGCACGAGGAGAATGACCGGTACGTTTGTTCTTTTACTGTTTTACGTGTTTTGCATGATGACCACTTTACGTTATTACCCAGCTCACTCAAACGCAATATTGCGGATGCTGAGAACGCGTTTTTATCTACTCCTGACTGCACCATTCACCCTCTTAAGCCAGACCATCTGTTTTTGGGGTGCTGTTGCTAATTGTTGCAAGGTCCGTCGTCACCGAGATCAACCGCAATGTTGCGGCCACCTTCAAGGCTTGCGGCCCCGCGATCCTTGCCCAGGATGACTTCATGAAGGAGGTCGTCACGGTCATCTCAACCATCATCACCCGGTCCCACCCTTGCCAGCAGGATCTCGGCGACGAGGACGAGGAGCAGGAGGTCGAAGGATCGTCCGAGTATGACTGGCTGGTTATTGACACCGCTCTCGACGTTGTTATCGGCCTTGCTGTCGCCCTTGGACCTGGCTTTGCCGAGCTCTGGAAGATCTTCGAGAAGCCCATCATGAAGTTCGCGGCCTCCGAGTCGGAGAACATCGAGCGGTCAACCGGCGTTGGCGTCATTGCCGAGTGCGCGGCCAACATGGAGGCGGCCGTCACGCCATACACCGAGAAGCTGCTCAAGCTGCTCCTCAAGCGTCTGTCAGACACGGACCTCGAGACCAAGAGCAACGCCGCGTATGCCACCGGCCAGCTCGTGCTCAACTCGACCGACAGCAACACGTACCTGCCGCACTACCCCACGATTCTGCAAAAGCTCGAGCCCATGCTGCAGGTCCAGGAGGCGCGCATCAAGGACAATGCCGCGGGCTGCATTTCGCGCATGACAATGGCGCATCCGGACCAGATCCCGCTTGGCGAGGCTCTTCCTGCCCTGGTCGGCCTGCTCCCGCTCAAGGACGACTACGAGGAGAACTCTCCTGTCTACGAATGCATCCTCAAGCTTTGTACGTGACCTAATCTGTGAACTGTCTTTCATTGCCACTAACGAAGTGTAGATGAGAGCAACGAGCCCACCATTCAGCAGCTCACGCCGAAGCTGATCCCCGTTCTCGAAGCGGTGCTCAGCCCGCCGGCGGAGCAGCTCGACGACGAGACTCGCGAGATTGTCCGCAAGACCGTCTTCCTCCTGTACAACGCCAACCAGGGTCTGTTCAGCAACAACCCCAATGTGCTGCGGCTGGCCGGTGTTGCTTAAGCTGGTGATGCGCGCGAAGTGCAGAGTCAGGGATGGACGGACATCGAGCGATGATTCAACCGGCACGATGAGTGATGAGTTCCGATCTAATGACGTACATAAAACGAGGGATTAATCGGTGCATGCGGATGGGGACATGGGCATAAAAGTTATGAAGGCCGGTTCTAGAGGCTGATTTTATGGGAATCAAGAGATACCTTTTACACCATTTCTGCCCTCGTGATGCGTTGTGACATCGGCTTGTTGTATCGCCACATGAACTAATAGCGGGCTGACCAACTTAAAATGGTCCCTGGAGAAGGAGGGGACGCCGGGTAGGGCGAGTCAGCGCGACTGCGACTGCGGCAGGAGGTGATGCCATCCTGTCTGCTGGGCGGGACGACGCCGCCGTCAGCGGGATGGCGATTGGGGGGTGTTGGGTACTGCGCAGGCGTTTCTCCGCGTAGCGGCTGAGGGAGGATGGCAGGAGTGCTACCCGTGCTGCCACCTCGTTGACCTGGACTACAGATGCAACCATACGAGTAAGCATCTTGCCCTTCTCAAGATGAGGCGACGAAATTCGTGGTAACACATGTTTGACTTGTCGTCTCCACACGCGGTTTGCTGCTTGTTGCGGAGATGCATCACACAACCATGCTCCGCAAGCTACATGTAGTACCAGACGACAACCAAGGCTTTGGCAAATGTCAAGATGGTTGACAGATATGAAGATCTCAGATACCGAGATCCCTTCAGGACCTGATTGAGCGGGTCGAGAGTGGTCAGGTCATTTAGTGCGACTGTCAAGTACTATCGAAACTGTGTTGGGGGCGTGGACGTGGGCATGCGATGGTGTGACGCTGTGAAGAGAGAAGAAAAGAGATAACAAAGAGAGAAAAAAGGGAAAAAGCTCACCGGCCAACTCCCTTCGTGGGTCGAAGGGAGGTGGCCGGCTACGAAACCCCGGTGGGTTTTCTTCGAAGCGCGGAGGGGGCGCGGGATCGAACGGGTGACCTCGCCGTTGTTGGGAACCCGGATCTCTTGGGGGGCCGAAGCCCCGCGCCCCCCCAAATTGACCACTGGCCGTTTTGGGGGGGGCGGTTGATATGATGGAGGAAGAACTTGTATATAAAGGGTGGTGGTCTTGGGACTTTGCACAGTGTGGGAAATAGTCCCACTCATGAGTGTTGACTGAGAAACGCGTTGATCCTGTGGGACACCCAGTGGAGGACAACATTGAGTTTCAACATGGAGGCATTGGAGCTGGAAGGTTTCCTGCTCCCGGAGAAAGACCTGGGACACGTTTGGGCTAAGTGCCGGTGGTTTAGGAGCCTATGCCACAATAGAAGTCATTTACAGTCTTGCCGTTCATGTTATGTCTGGCTTTGACGATCTTGATCTGACGCCTATCCATTCGAGTTACCTACACGCTCCCCCATTCACTTCCATCTTCATGTCCAGGATAAGAAGTGATTTTGGGCGGCCTGGTTTCTTAACTCGACGGGTCAACCCAAAATAAACTCCTCGTACTCGCGCATGAACATCACTGAATCATCTTCAGTCTAAATGGCACTCGGGCGTCAAACAAAACCCAAACCATTTGCTGCTGAAGGGCTCGGCAGCTTGTTTCAAGACAAATTGTTTGAACCGCCCTCAGCCGAACTTCGCATTCGATGGCCGGGTGGCCGCAGCAAAAGACGGCGACTACCTTCTTCCTCTTTGGCATTTAATTAGTCTTCCTTTTTTTTGCGGCATCTCCGCGGATGTCAAGATAGACGACCGCCAACTTCGCATCACAACATGCGACTGCTCTGCCTCTCAATTAGGTAGTCTAAACGAACCTCAGCCCAGACTGATCTTCAACCGAGTCAATGTCCAAGTCCAGTGTTTTCCAGAGAATTGATAGTCCCCTCACAGGTGCCTAACCTGCATTGCAGTGCAGTACTGCGTCCCGAATGACGCCTGATTCTGGTTGGCACGGATGCGAGTTCAGCTCCGACAGCTAGCCACTTTGGTGCTCCAGACTTCGGAGGCCTGCCGCCTTTTTCCTCACGCGGAGACGCCCGTTGCAACTATTGGGCTGCGGTGTCAGGCAAAGGCTTGTTCGTATGAGCTGAGCCACCGACAGATGCAGCTTCAAGCCAGTTATACTCGGTGCCGGGTCGAATGGAATGGAACATACTTGGTTGCCGCGGGTGAGCAGTGATTAGAAGGAAGTATGGTGAAAGCAGTCCGCTGTCGAGGATAAAAGACTGCCGACCGCTCTCGAGAATAGAACATCTCCACAACACAGCAGCACCCGCATCACCTCAACCACAGTCCAGCAAACAAGAACACATCACGTCAGAACCTCTTGGTCCATTGCCCCAAACCCGGCTTAGACTAACCACCACCACAGAAAAACAAACAAACGCCACCCGCCTAACATGCCCTACACGCTCCAGCTCCGCGTCATCAACGACACGCCCGACACCATCGCGCTGGTGGAGCAGACGTGCTGGTTCGGCGCGGGCACCATCTGGGCGGCGACCAACGACACGACGCAGACGCACTTCCCCGACACGCAGATCCACACGCTGTCCATGGACAACTCCGGGTCGTCGGGCATGCTGCGCTTCCGCACGTCGTCGGGCACGCGCTTCGCCGTCGCCGCGGGCGTGCACAACTACAAGCGCTGGTGCGACGTGCAGGTCGACCTGGCCGACGACCAGCCGCTGACCCGCCTGCACGGGGCTTACTACACCGAGGGCGACCCCAAGAACGCGGCGCTGTGGGCGCAGGCGGAGCAGGCGGCGGCGACGGAGGCGCAGAGCGGGCGGCAGGTCAAGGTGGCGTTTTACAAGAGCGAGGGGGACAGGCTGTTGGCTGTTGTTACTTATGCCTAAAGGAAAAGGGGATGACCCGACTCAAGTCTAAGATGGCGAGGAGGGGATGAGGAAGGTTAGGTATGATAGCTGAGAATGGAAATGTCAAGCTTGTTGAATGTTTACTCTGTCCCTCGAGTAGGTTTGGCCTTGATCGCCTTGACAAATTGTTCATGTGGAGAGAGGGGGATGGGGGCAAAAAGGGGTCAAAGGACCCAAAGGCACAACAGCAAAACGTTTACTCAGATCTGATGATCTGAGCTTTGGACGAGCTGGGAATCGAACCCAGGACCTTTCGCATACAGGTAGGTATGCTAAGCGAACGCTCTACCAACTGAGCCACACGCCCGATTGTTGGTTGGTGTTGAAGAGGAGGCGAGGAGCTGTGTTTTTGGATGGTGGTTCTCTCAGGGGCTGAACCCTAATTCCTGTCTGATGCGGAGCTCCCGGGCCCGCCGATGGGGATCTGTTGTGGGTCCAGAAGATCGGATGGTGGGGTGCCGCAATTTCTTCCTGGAACTTTGAGAACAGGGCCCAGGTCTGCTGTTGACGGAAATTCGGGAGGAGAAACTAGGGTTAGGGTGACCCCTTTTCTTCTCATTCGAGCCCAAGGTGCTCAGGTCTATGTCTTTCTGGAGATTGCCTTGTTTCTCGGTTCAGTTCTTTGAATGAATGATCGTGACTCTATCAATGCCTATTCTATTGCAATAAACCCAAATCGCATCATGATAAACAGACCCAAACACACATGCTACTTGCAAAGCCAAAGCCAACCTGCCCTTGAGCGCCAGGAAATCCAAATCCCATGACCACTGCCTCCTCCACAGCCAAGCACATAACTTCCCTTCACCCTTTCCCCGTCTTCCACTTCAACCTCTCTCACCTCCCATACGTGGACGAGTACTGGCTCGGGCCCTGTGCCACATCATATCCGTACCCCGGCTGGCCCATGACCGTCCCATCGCTGCTCGCATCGTACACCGCCGACGCCTTCGCCCCCGCCGGTTGCCCTTCACCCCCCACATTCAGCATCTGATAGCTGCTCTCGGCCGTGTTCCTCCCGCTCTCCATGCTCGTCAGCACCTCGGTCTCCTTGTAACCCCTCAGCGCCCTGCTCGGGTGGCTCCACAGGAAGGCCATGGCGACGATCAGCATGAGCGCGCCGTCCAGCCCGAGCAGGTACCCCTCGTTCCCCATCAGCACGCTGTCGTTGCCCATGCCGAACTCGATCATGCGGAACACGGAGCGGATCATGATGAGCGCGCTGCTGACGTACAGCGCCAGGATGTGCTGCCGCCAGGGCCCCGTGACCGAGTACGACCGCGCCGTCGGGTTCTTGTTTATGCGCCGGTGGAAGGTGACGGTCGTGGCGATGAAGAAGCCGAAGAAGAGGATCTGGATGCCCAGGCCGCCGAGGATGACCGACTCGCCCATCTTTTGGTCGTTGTGAGTTTTGGCTTTGGCCAGGAGCCCGCCGCCTTTGCGTCGGTCAGTACGAGAACAAACACTGCAATGGCAGTTTACTGTTGGTATGTTCGGGGATTTGGACTCACCAGCGCCCTGGGCAAGAAAAGAGATGACGTCGCCCGTCACGAAGATCTTGGTCATCCACGTCGTCCTGATGAGGGCGTATTCCTCAGCACCCAGCAGCCGGATGAGACGGGCAAGGATCATGTAGATGGACGCGGCTAGGAGGGCCGGGCCGAGGAGGATGAGGAGGGTCTGCAGGATGTAGACGCTCAGGCTGAAATCGGGGGCTTCCTTTGCGGCGATGGCTCGGCCGACATATCCGATTGTTTCGACTGTTGTGTTGCCGCCTTGTTAGGAGAAGTCACCCCCGGTAGAGGCATTCGGAGATGACTTACAAGTACACCCGAGGACAAAGGGGATGAAGTACCAGACCTTCTTGCGCACCAGCAAGAAGATGTGGCCCGCGGTAGCGGCCGCGAAGAGCACAATAAACACGATGTTGGCTGCGAGGTTCGGGTCATAGCGGTAGAGCTTAAACCCGCCCTCGTAGGCTCCTCCTTCGCCCGCCATGATGCTGCTCTCCTGGGCTGAACTGGCGTTGTGTTGTTTATGGAAATCAGTGGGGCGCTTGCGGGAGGAGATAGGTGGTGGATCTGGAGACGAGAGATGCTGGGCCGTTGGTGTGAGGTCCAGACGCGCGCCCTTGGGGTTAATGAACGTTTGGGAACAAGATACAGAACGGGCACATATCCATCTTTGGGACCGGCATCCTTTTGACGCGCGTCAGATCCATGTCGAGATCGGAAAATAAACGTGAAATGACACCAGTCGAGGCTCGGATCTCGAATCTCAGCCACCCAGGTGGTGCCGCCAAACGGCGTGTTGGGTTTGGGCTGGCCCACAAAACGGTCCCTGGGCGGGGACAGCCGAATACGCGTATCGTCGTGTCGAATCCGTGTCGAATCAGCTTCTGTCCCTCGCGCCTGCGCGGCCCACTCGC
>Ga0247823_10000716_pt1 | contig 27949 bp, 30 predicted proteins | sample 13C_PalmiticAcid_2_FD_192426 | JGI IMG/M metagenome (GOLD analysis project Ga0247823, IMG submission 192426) | Soil microbial communities from agricultural site in Penn Yan, New York, United States - 13C_PalmiticAcid_Day30 | ecosystem: Environmental > Terrestrial > Soil > Agricultural land...
GGCACCCGCTTGGATGGGCTTGGCGCAGGAGACGACGTCGGCGTATTCGCCCAGGCCGAAGCGCTGGTAGGCGAAGAGCTCCCCGGTGCGACCGATGGTTTGCACCTCGTCGAACCAAATGCCGAGACCTTTGGATTTGGCGTGGTCGAGCACGGCAATCCACCAGTTGCGGGGAGCCGAAGCAAAGCCGCCACCCTCGCCCTGCACGATTTCAAAGCCCATGCCGGCGTAAGCCTCGGGGTCTTTGGCGAGCAATTTGTCGATCGCAGCAATGGTCTCTTCGATGTTTTGCTCCACCGACTTGGTGGCATCAAAATAAGGGATGTGTTCGAACTGGCCAAAGTTCGGTTGGCCTTCGCGGTACTTGGGCTCGTCGGTGAGCTCTTGCATCGCGGCCGAACGGCCGGCAAACGCGTTCTTAAACGAAATCACTTTCCAAGCAGGAGCTTTCTTTTGGCGCAAAATTTTGAGCGCGAGCTCGTTGGCCATGGTGCCGCAAGTGGTGAGCCAAACGCCGGCCATCTGAGCGGGCTTGCCGGCTTCCACAGGGCGATTGGCGCCGTCGAGCAGCACGCGCGCGAGCCACTGGTACTCGTCGCCGGGCATCAGTGTGCCCTGCATGTGCGGAGCTTTGAGTCCGTGCGTGGCCAGGGTCATCAGCAGTTCCGGATGGCCGTGCCCAAAGAGCGAGACGCCGATGCCAGAGATCATGTCGAGCTTCACCGAACCGTCTTCGAATTCGATGTAAGGACCCGAGCCCTTGCCCGTAGGCCACATAGGGAACAACAAAGGGCGCCCGCGAAGGGCGGCGATTTTGTCGAGTTCGGCTTGCTGCTGAGCCACGAGTTCCGGATTGGGGCCCTTGATCGCCGAGCAGCCTTGCGCAGCACCCAATACCTTTTGAGCCATAACCTTAAATTGATCTGAGATCATAGCCCGAGATTACCCCATCCCCACGCCGAGTTCTAGGACCCGCCCTCGCCCAAAAGCGCACAATTTGTGCGCCTAAAATGGGTCAAGGGAAAGAGCCTCGTTCTGAAAGCCTTCACGCTGACCTATTTTGCAAGTCGGACCCCTCTCGGGTCCCACATAAGGAGGAACGTTAACGTGAAAAAAAGTCCCTTGATCCTTTCGGCCGCTGTGATCGGCGCCCTGGGCCTTACGGCCTGTGAGGTGGAGCTTGCCGATACCAGTTCAGGCAATAACCCCATCAAAAAACCCACCCAATATGCGCCCTACAAAGGAACCTACACGGGACACACTACTGCGCTCAGCCAAGGGCTCGAGACGGAGTGCGACATCACGCTCAACATCGAGCAGACGGCCAAGGAACTGAACTTCAAGTTCCTCGAATACGACTGCGACAATGGCACCACGTGGGGCTTCGACCAGCCCACAAAGTTCGAATTACGCAAACCTAAGAACACCGCTTTTGCGTCTTGGGACGTGTACAAGAACGGCAGCTACGCTGGCTTCCAAAACTATTCCAACAACGCCGTGCAGTTGACCATCGAAGATCTGAGCTCGCAGACCATCATTCAGATCACGCAGTCGGCTAAAGGCGTGCGCCTGGAAAACTTCCAACTCAACTCTAACGGCTGGACGCTCTTCAAACCCGAAGGCGCTAACCTCACCAAGCAATAAATAAGGAACCTGACAAAATGAAACTTCAATCTACTTTTGCCGCCCTCCTTTCCACCCTCATGCTCGGCGCTTGCGCCAACATGTCGGCCCTCCAAACTGCCGAAACCCTCAAGCCAGGCGAAGGCGAATTCAGCGTGGGCGCCGGTTACGTCAACCACAAAGCCATCTTCGAAGGTGACGGAGATTCCGAAGCCACCGCGCCGTACATGGAATTCCAATACCGCCGCGGTATCGCCGACAAGTTTGACGCCGGTGCCAAGATCACCCTCATCGGTACGGCCGGTATCGATGCCAAGTATCAGCTGATCGACAACCCGACCTGGGACCTCGCGGTCGGCACTTCGCTCGCCTACCTCACCATCTCGAGCGGCGGCACCGTGGACGGCAATGGCGACGTTTCGGGCGAGTCCAAGTCGACCATCATCGACTGGACAGTACCCGTGTACATCAGCGCGCAGGTCTCCGACGGGCTCGCTCTCTACACCTCGCCCAAGTTCATGCTGCGCACCGGTGCCGGTGACACCCTCAGCGTGCTCGGCGCTACGGTCGGTGCCAAGTGGGGCCAAACTTCGGGCCTCATGCTCGAAACCACTTACGGCAAAGGCCTGGGCAGCGATTTCCAAACGCTCCAGTTCAACGCCGCGTTCTTCATGAAGGGTGATGCCTGGTTATGATGAGCGTTAAGCAAGTCAGCGCGCTTGCGGTCTTGGCGCTCGGTGCTTGTAGCACCGGGCCCAAGGTCAAACCCGAAGCGCTCGCCAAGGTCAAAACCGTGGGCATCGTAGGCTTCGAGATCGTGCAGCAACAGCCCAAGGATCTCGAGATCTCCATCGGTGGCTCGTCTTCGAGCGACGCCATCGACAGCATGCCCATGTCCAAGATCCCCGTGGCCACCAAGCACGGCAGCGAAGTGGTCGAAGTGCTGCGCAAACAGCTGCAGCAAGATCTCGGCTGGAAAGTCGCCACGCAAGACGCGCTCCGCAAGGACGCCACCTACAAGGCGATCACCAAAGAGCAAACTTCGGGCTGGCGCAGCCTGCCGCCCGTGGGCGCGCAGTACGAAGTCTTCGCTAGCGAAGGCATCATGGACTACTGGGCCTGGGAAAAGCTCGGCGCCGACAAGCGCCAAGAGCTCATGAAGGCCCTCGGGCTCGACGCCGCGCTCGTCATTCGTGCGCGCACCGAGCTCAAGGAAAGCTTCACGCTCAAAAAACTCTATGGCGGTGGCAACTATCACCCCAAAGTGGATTTCGAGCTCAAGCTCTACGCTGCTGATGGCAAAGACGTGATCTGGTCGGACTACCGCGTAGCGGGCGTGCCCACTAGCGAGAAGGCCGGGCACTTTGCTGGCATCTCCAAACGTGAAGCCCTCGACAAACTTGTCGTGGTGGGCGCCGAACAAACGGCGCACAACCTGAAAGTTTCCCACGACGGCGGACCCAAGAAATAAGGCCCTCCCCGGGGGTTACCCCGATTCTGACCGGTGAGCTCGCGACGCTGAACGTATTCTCCTCAGCGCGCGGATTCACCGGTCGTTTTTTTCGGAATTTCAGTTGGGCGTTTGAGTTTGGAGTTTCAGTTTAAAGTACCGTTTGAGTTTTGAGATTTGGGACTGGCTTTTGCATGGGTTACCTCATGCTTAAAGACTTTCATGCCTTTCAGAAGGCTCGGGACCTCTATCAAATATGCAAAGGATTAAAATTGCCAAGATTTCTAAAAGATCAGCTGCTCCGGGCAAGCTCTTCGGTTGCCCTAAATATTGCCGAAGGATCCGGAAAGAGAACCCCAAGCGATCAAAAGCGGTTTTACTTTATTGCCTTAGGATCGCTACGTGAATGCGAAGCCATTTTTGAATTGGAATGTGTTCAGCATCCTCAGCTTTTAAATGTTTGTAATCAGCTAGGAGCCATCCTTTTCAAACTTTGTCACAAATAAACCCAAACTGTACTTTAAACTGAAACTCCAAACTCAAACTTTCAACTGAGCTTAAGTCCCCAATCCCCGCGACAAACAATTGACGCCACTTTTTGTAAATTTTTCTTAAAGCTTTTCTCATCCCTGACGATAGGTCTCATGTGAGTACAGCGATGTGCTCACCACATTTCTAGATAGACGCGAACACGGACGTTTCGTCGAAAACCTTTCAAGGAAGATGGCGGGTTGACGTGTTGTCGCTGTATCCCCTCCGCCCTTCTCTCTGAATAGAATTCCAAAATATAGCAACGACAGGTTCCAGGTACCTTAAGGTACCTGGAACCTGACAACCTAAGCTTATACGCGAAAGAATTTCGCGTTAGCAAACGGGCGCCATGGTGGTACCCGTTAACTTAATTCCCGGGTGGTAAATCCACTCGGACAAGTTCCAGGTACCTAAAGGTAGCTGGAACTTGAAAAAATCTTAAGCGAGCACGGACGCTCTCCGCATAGTCAAGGTTGACGGCGGAACCTATCACGGACGACTGGGTCAAAAGCAATGGAGGCTTTGATTATGGGCGTTCGTATTAATACTAACATGATGTCAATCAATGCTCAGCGCAACCTGCGCGGGAGCAAGTCGAGGATGGATTCCTCGTCTGAAAAGTTGTCTTCGGGTCACCGAATCAACAAATCGGCGGACGACGCCGCAGGTCTCGCGATCAGCGAAAACCTGAACGGTCACATCCGTTCTTACGGCCAAGCGCAGCGCAACGCCGAAGACGGTATCTCTTTCATTCAAGTTGCAGAAGGCGGCATGAACGAGATCTCTAACATGATCTCGCGCATTCGCGAACTCGGCGTGCAGGCCGCTTCCGATACTATCGGACCTGCCGAGCGCACTTACCTCAACCGCGAAGTTCAACAGCTCAAGCTCGAAATGGAACGTCTCTCGCAAGGTACTGAGTACAACGGCATGAAGCTCCTCAATGGTGAGGGCGACAAGCTGGATTTCCAAATCGGTATCCGCAACGATGAGTTCCTTGACCGCATCTCCTACGACCCCAGCACCACCAACGTGACGCTGGACGCTCTGGGTCTCTCGGGTGTTGAAGTTGAAACCAAAGCAGGCGCTCAGGATTCGCTCTCCAAGCTCGACGCTTCGATCGGCGCCCTGAACTCGAACCGCGCTCAACTCGGTGCTCTCCAAAACCGCCTCAACGTGACGGTTTCGGCCACCGCGATTGCGATCGAGAACTTCTCGGCTGCTAAGAGCCGTATCCGCGACGCCGACTTTGCGGCTGTCACTGCGGAATGGGCACAGAGCTCGATGCTCCAGCAGGCTGGCCTTGCGGTTCTCTCGCAAGCCAACCAAGCTCCGAACATGGCGCTCAAACTGCTCGGCTAATTTGATCAGTGAAATGTAAAAAAGCCCCCGATTGGTCCAAGTGGCCAATCGGGGGCTTTCTTATTTTGAGGATTTATTCTTCGACTTCGAGGCCGTAATCGCGGGTTAGGATTTCGATGAGATCCATAGCGATCTGTTCAAAATCGTTAGAATCCACCACGTCCATTTTGGAGCCGCCGTCTCGAATTTCAAAAGATCGCTCCTGAAGCACCGCTTCGATCTTTTCCTTTAAGGTCATAAAATTAAGTATACATGAGCCATTTGAGCACAACAAGAAGAGCTTTGGTGCTAGGGACGGACCACAGCGCCAAAAAATCACCGCCGGCCTCGAGCGGCATCGATGCCAACGTCACGAATGAGAGCGCTCCCAACAGCGCCGCCATGATGTAGAACGCCGCGAGGGGCATGAGCACGCGTTCAAAGAGCACACCGAAAATGAGGTTCGCTGCGAGACACACGCAAAAGGCTCGAATTTGAAACGGATTTTCAAAATGCCAGACCTCCAAGATTCCGTAGAGCAGGCTTGAGACCAGCAGCGTCGAGCCGGCTCGCGAGCAGCGCAGCTCCTGCATCAAGAGCACCACGAGGTAGGCAATCCAAGAGAGATAAAAACCCAGTTCCTCGCGCTGAAACGCAAAAAGGCTCCACTGCAGCACAAAAACGAGCGCGGCGAGCGAAAGGGGACCCCAGCGCAAAAGCCAAAGCCCACCCACCCCGAGCAGCGCGGCTCGTGTGATGGGAGCGCTCCAGCCTGTGGCCGCCGCAAACGCGAGCACGAGGGCACTGAGCCCTAAACGCAAGCAGCAAGCTCGAGTGCGAGCCGCGCCGCCAAGGCCGGCACAACCCTCGAGCCCGGTGTAGAGACCACGCCCCAGGCGCATCAGGGCCTCCACCTGTGAGCCCGAGAGCACCAGCAGATGCAAAATGTAGAGGCGGCGAAACGATTGCAGCCAAAACCACGCGCCCTCGCCTGCGGCACGGCCCGTGATAAAAAGATTCCAAAATCGGGTGATCTCCGCACTATCGCGGGGTGCGAGCGCATCGACGGCTCGCGCAAAAGCTTCTTGCCACAAGTTCACGTCGTGGCCGGTGCAAGTTCAATACCATTTTAGGAGAGGACTTTTAGAGCGAACGGGAACTTATGACCAGTCTTCCCAGTTGATCTCGGCGGCCGCTTCGCCGCCTCCGCCCTCACCCTCGGCCGCAGCGGGAGCCGAAGCTCCACCTTCCACAGCGCCCTTGGCGAGCTTGCCGGCGCGGATGTCCTCGAGCACTTTGTCGCTCAAGGCGTAGACTTCAGACTTTTTGAGGGGCTCGAGCTTTACGGGCACGAGCAGGGTGCGGCTGAGTTCGGCTTTGTGGTAGCCGCGATAGGGCTTGTAGCCGTGGAGTTCCACGCGCACGGTCTTCTCGCCGCAGGGAACCTTCGATGAAACGCGGCCATGGCCCACGTGAATGCCATCGATCAAAATCACGGCCTCATCGTGTGGAGTGGAAACCTCAACAGTGCACTTACCGGTCAGGAGATAAACTTCCGGGAGCTCTTTTTTGCCTCCGCAGGCGCCCAAAAGGAGCAGCGCGGCAGCTAGAATGACGGATGAAGAACCGGTTGATGCCATATGGCGAATTTTTAACCTCTTTTGCCCGGAGCCTCAATTGCAATTTAAAAAAAACCTCAAGATACTCATCTCTAAGGACGGAGAAAAAGGCCATGAAAAGATCCATAAAAGGCCACTTGGGCCTTGCACTCCTGGGCCTACAAATCACCAGCTGCGGCGGTGTGCGTGAGGAAGCCCGTGTGGCCACGGCCGTTCAGACCATGATGGTGCTCGCCGTCGAAGCCGCCATCCGCTACAACATCGACAACATTGCCTCCGGCACCGGACCGCTAGATTGTGCCGGCGGTGGCACTTACGAACCCTCGGGCGCCGCGCTCGCCAATTTCATCGACTTCATCACCGGGGCCACCAACACGGCCCAAGTCAGCGGGCAATTCGTTTTCGACAACTGCGAAATCCCGCTTTGCGACAGCTATATCGTGCTCAACGGCTCGGCCGACTTCGAACTCGAGACCGAAATCAGCTCCAGCCAGCGCAAACTTCTCCTCACCTTCACCTCAAGCGACGCCGAGCAGATCGAAACCGAGGGCATCATCAACGGTGAGCCTCAGTTCAAATACAGGATGGAAGTCGACGTGAGCTCCAAAAGCCTCGGCAACATCAAAATCATCGAGGCCACTCCGGCGACTCCCCTCAATTATGAAGGTAAAGTTTACCGGGCCACCAAATTGCGGGAACTGGCCCGCGGCTGCTGAAGCCCACACGGCAAAAATCCTTTTTTAACCGAATCTTTATTAGCATTGGCACATCGCATCCTTCAAAATCAGAGTTTAGATGCTTCATGCGGTTTGAAACATGACCATGCGGGGCCTGGAAACGAAGGACTTTAGGGGGATTAAATGTCGCGCTCACAATTGGGAATTTTGCAGCTTGCACTGGCCACAACGGCGCCTAAGGCAACCGCCCGCAATTTGGTACATACAAAGGACTCCGTTAAGGAAGCTTTTTACAAACAGATTTCACTCAAATATCTGAACCACCCGCAAATCAAAGCGGCGATGGGCCAGATCCTTCAAAAGGATCCTTATACCTACGAGCACTGTCTGCGCGTGGGTGAGCTGAGCATGCGTCTTGCCGATCGCCTGGGCCTACCCCAGCGCGAAGTCGAAGAAGTTTATGTCAGCGGAATCTTGCACGACATCGGCAAGGTTCATACGCCCGACTCGATTCTCAAAAAACCCGGGCCCCTCACGGCCGAAGAATTCGCCGTGATCCGCATCCACCCCGTGGATTCGGAAAAGATGGTGCTCGAGCTTTCGGAATTTTCCTACCTCTCAGAAGCGATCCGTGGTCACCACGAGCGCTACGACGGCAAGGGATATCCCGACAAAAAACTCAGTGAAGAAATCCACCCGTATTCGAGGATCATCCTCGTCTGCGACACGTTCGACGCCATGACCTCAACTCGTATTTACCGTCGCCAGATCAATCTGGAGAACACTTACGAAGAGATCCTGCGCTGCTCGGGTTCGCAATTCGACCCTTCGATGGCCGAAGAGTTTGTTGCTATGCACAAGCTCATCATGCAGTCGAGCGTTGACGACGACCTCATCGACGAAGCCGCCTAGAGCTCATTTCAAAACACCGGACCCGGTTGCTAGGTTTTGAATTGCGCTCTAATCTCTTAGGGTGAACGAAAAACTGCCGGGCGGTGAGCTCTTTGCCGAAAACGCGAGCCTCCAAAGCTACGAGCCCTACCTGCGTCAGGATCCCATCCCCACGCTGGCCGACCTGCAGCTGGGCTCAGCGCCACTCAAACTTAGCGTACCGCTAGAGCAAATCTCGATCACGATTCCCTACGCCGTCGCCCTCTTCAACAAAAAGTACTACTGGGAAACCCACGAGGTGCTCGAAGACCTGTGGATGGACGACTACGGCCCGCACCGCGCCTTTCTACAGGGTTTTATTCAGGGCTCGGCGGCGCTCTACCATGTGGTCGGACAAAACCCATCGGGTTACGAGCGACTCAGTCGCCTGAGCCGCGAAAAGCTCGCAAACTACCGCGGACCCCAGCTTGGAGTTGACCTCGGCAACTGTCTCAACGCTTTCGCGCTCTACGACGCCAATATCCAGCGCGGCGAAAAGTTCGATCACCACCATTTGCCCAAAATCACCTTCGCAGGAATCGCACTATGAAGCATCGCATCGTCACTGGTTGTATGATTTCCACCCTTGCCCTGCTCGGATCGGCGGCCCAAGCCACCACCGGCGAAGACCACTCTCCGCCACGCGCCAGCACGGCGGTCGAGCGCACACGCTCTGGCGAAGATCGACAAATCATCGATAACTTTGCACCGGTGCCTCCCGAAAGCGAGCAAATCCCCTTCGCTATCAAATACCAAAACGAAGACGAGGTCGCTTCACTGACGCTCTCACTTTGGGCGCTGGCCTCAGGCCAGAAACCTCCGGCGGAACTGCTCAACAAGGCCGGCCTCGACCCCGCTGCCATCGCAGATTTCAACAAAAAACTCGGCCCCAAAGACCAACTCAGCAACTCCGATCGCTCTCTGCTACGAAAGTCGTACACGCGCGACTCTTTTGGCAAGCGCATGCAGGCGCGTTCGCGGTACCTCAATTTCATCAGCAAATTTCAAGAGAGCTTTCCGTCCGCGGCTGGCGTGGTGCCCGAAATCCTCACCGTATGGGGTGAAGCCCGCAACATTCGGGGTTTCGACGAAGCGGATTCCTACAATCAGCAGGCCAAGATGGCCACCGTCATTCACGTGATCCGCAACCGCAGCGAACGTCAGCGCGAGCAAGAGCCCGGTTCCCCCGGTTATCGCAACAAGTGGAGAGTGGTGACTCGCCGTTTTCAGTTTTCCGCTTTCGAACCCTACGACCCCAACTTCGCCGAACTCGCGCTCGGTCCCATGAGCAACGCTCCCTTCTCGAGCGTCGAGTCGCTGCCGCGCAACGACCAGGCGGCCCTGCGCAACCTCGCTCGCATCATCGCGGGCATGAACCGTGGAGACATTCAGCTCTCCAAGCCTCTTGTCTTCAACAACACCTACCATTACCTCACGCCTTCTCTTGTGAATTACACCAAAGAAAACCTCGCCAACCTGCGCTCGCAAATCGAACGCAGCGGCCGCCGTTTCATGGTGATCCAAATCCCGGGATCGCAAAACCCTCAGTTCATCGCCGCGGTCCCCCGCTGGTCCAAACAATCGGCGCTGATCTCTCACCCGCCCGTCAAAATCAAAGAACCCCAGAAGGCGGTTTTCCAAACCCAAATTGTTAGCCCCTCTGACTTCATCTACTTCCGAGGTATCCGATGAACCCATTTCTTGCTCTCGCGCTGAGTCTCTGCGCCTATGGCGCCCACGCCCTCGAGCTTCAATCCCTGCAGGTGCACGATCTAGAAAAGATTCTCGAAACCGAAGGCTCCACCTTAGAGCTACACGTGCACAGCCTTAAAAATGGCAAAGTGGTGCTTGGCGATGTGCACACCATCGCGGGCGAAGAGCCCAAACTGATTGAACTCAAGGTGCTCTCAAGCCAGCCCCCCGAATTGACCCTCTTGCGTTACGATGCAGGCACCGCAGGCACGACCACCCTGATGCAAATGGACCGTGTTGCCCTCTTAACGCGACCCTCCGGTCAAAAAAACTGGAAAGTCCTCGGTGATCACGCTATAGCCTTACGTAGGTATCAGGGCATACGCTCCCTTCTTGAACTTGAGCGTATGTGGGAGTGGGATGCCAAAGGCTTAAAAATTCGGCTCGAATCCTTCGACGAAGAACCCTCCGTGGAATACGTCTGGAATAAAAAGGACAAGAGCTTTACAAGGAACGTGCGTTAGTGGTGATTCTTCGTTGGTTGCAGAACAAGCTTAAGCCCAAGGGCAAAGGCCAAAGCAAAAAAAACAGCAAATCTCAGTTCAAAGTCTCCAAACACGACGGGCTAGATCCCGACGCCGTCGATATTGTCGAGCGGCTCTCGCGGGCGGGTTTTGAAACCTACCTCGTCGGGGGTTGTGTGCGCGACTTTCTCCTAGGATCGCGTCCCAAAGATTTCGACATCGCCACTTCGGCCTCCCCCCAACAGATCAAAGCCCTCATCAAGCGCTCCACGATCATCGGCAAACGCTTCAAGATTGTCCTAGCCCGCCGCTACAATCCTCAACGCAACGCCGACTACCCCTACTGCCCCTCACGCTTCTTGCCCCAAAAAGACAAAGAGTTTCAGATCACCACCTTCCGCCGCAAACCCGAAATGGTTGGCGACGTGCTCAATGAAAACGTCTTCGGCACCGCCAAGGACGATGCGCTCCGACGCGATTTCTCTATCAACGCTCTCTTTCTGAACCCCCGCACCGGTGAGATCATCGATTTTCTGGGCGGACAAAAAGATTTGAACTCCAAGGTGATTCGCATCATTGGAGAACCCGACGATCGCTACACCGAAGATCCGGTGCGCCTACTGCGCGCGTTGCGTTTCCAAGTGCGCACGGGCTTTCACCTCTCCGAAGGTGACGAACGGGCTTTCAAGACTTGCGCGAAGCACCTGGCAGGCGCCAAAAAAGAACGCACCCGCGAAGAAATCCTCAAATCTTTCCGCGAAGGTTACGCCGCTCCTTTCCTCAAAGAAGTGCGCAAGCGCGACTTGTGGCAGCAAGTGAACTCCGGCTACTTTGCCGACGTCACCGCACACGGCGCACTCGACCGGGTTGAAACCCTCGCCGCGCTCAGCGACGAGAACCCCTGGCCTCACCCTATGATGATGGCGCCTTTTTTCTTTGTGCTGCTGCATTACCGGGTGCTCTCGGGCGAATTGAGCGACGAAACGCTCCAACCCATCGCGCTCGAGTTCCGCATGTCGAATGCCGAAAAAGAAACGCTCGTCTTTTTGGCGCAGAATTTCTCGCGCCTCAAGAAAAACGGTAGCGATGCTCAGCGCAAGATCAAGTTCTTGCATCATCTGCAGCGCAGCCCAGACAAGTTTTACACGTTTTTCTACACGTTCCGACTGCTCGCCCTTGCCGGGGCCGAGCCTTACGCGCAACTCTTTAGAGATTACGAAAAAGATTTAGCGCAGATCTCGGGCCAGATGGCTCACCGATCGCCATCGCGTCGCGGACCTGCAGGACGGGGACGACGTCGCCCCCCATCGCGTCGCGGACCACCGCGCCCTTGAGGCCGCTCACCACCACTGCTGCCACCTTCACCGCGAGGACCTCGCGAAGACGAAGCGTGGTGTGGTCGGCCGCCACCCCCACCGCCCCTGCGGGGACGGCGACGATGGCCTGAGCGCGAGCGATCGCCCGAAGGCCCAGAAGCCGAATCGCGACGAGACTCCGGCAGTGCCAGAGATCGTGCCGGCTTGACGCCGAAAATCCCCAACACCTTAGACCATACCTTTTGCAGCCACGACGTGGATTTCGGCGCCGAAGCCCCTGTGTGAGGACGACGGCTTTGCGAAGACGCTGCGGCAGGAGGGGTCCCTGCGGCCGGAGCGCGCTGTACGCCTCCCGAAGGCGCGTGATGGGTATCTTGGCGATTCGGACCAGCGCCCTGGCGTTGCGGCCGAGGAGCGCCATTTCTGGGCTCCTGGTGACGTCTCGGACCATGCCCACCCTCTCCACCTTGGTAAGACGGGGCTTTGGGGGGATGTTTGCCACGCGGCAGGGGCCCTTCGAGCCAAGCCGTGTCCACGCTGAGGCGGTCGATCGGGGACTTCAAGTAGCTCTCGAGCTTTTCGAGCCGGAAAGAGTCCTCAAAGCCCACAAGCGACACTGCCACGCCCTTGCGACCGGCACGGGCCGTGCGGCCCACGCGGTGCACATAGGTGGCCGAATCGTCGGGAAGTTCAAAGTTCACCACAAAGTCGAGCGCATCGACGTCCAGACCGCGCGCGGCCACGTCGGAAGCGACGAGGATATCCAGCGCGCCTTTGCGGAATTCGTCCATGATGCGACGGCGTTGCGGCTGCGAGAGTTGCGCGCTGAGCGCTTCACTGCGATAACCCAGGCCTTCGAGTCGCTTGGAGATGCGGTGAGCGGCTTCGCGGAAGTTCGAGAAGATGATGCCGCGTTGTTCTTGGCGATCCTTCAGGAAATTCGCCAGAAAGTGAAACTTTTCCGAATCACCGACAAAGGCCACACGGTGATCCAGGCCCTCTACAGTGAGGTCGGCGTCCGAAGACGCGTTGACGCGCACGAAGTCCACACCCATCTCGTAGATGAGTTCTTCGACGCCCAAATGTAGTGTCGCCGAGAGGCACACGAGCTGAAAGCCCTTGGGCACGCGGCCCAGGATGTCGCGAATGTCTTCTTGGAAGCCCATGTCGAGCAGACGGTCGGCTTCGTCGAGAACAACGCGTTGTACCGTATCCAGTGGCAGCGCGGAGTTTTTGATGAGATCGAGCAGACGTCCCGGCGTCGCTACGAGGAAAATGCTCGAGGCAAATCCGTTGAGTTGATCTTGCTCTGATTCACCACCCACGATGAGCAGTGACGCACCCGCTCTGTGCGACCAAAGTTGTTCGAGTTCAGAGTGAATTTGCTGCGCGAGCTCGCGCGTCGGGCAGAGAATCAAAACCCTAGACTTCTCGGCATCATTCTGCGGCGCGCCTTCAGCTAATGTCGCTTGCAAATTCTGCACGAGGGGCAAGAGATAAGCGAGAGTTTTTCCGGATCCCGTTTTGGAAAGTCCGAGTACGGATTTTCCCTCTAGAACAGGTGCAAAAACGAGCTTCTGAATTTCAGTTGGCGATTCAATTCCGCGTTGACGCAAGAAGGTGATGAGTTCGGGGCTCGCGCCCAAGTCAGTGAATGTCTCAGTATCAGTTAGTGTCATTTTGCAACTTCATTCTTGGCAATTCTTAGCATAAATTTTCTGTACCCTTCTCGATGAGTTTTTTTGTTTTGGCAAGAGATTTTGTTCTTCTCAGTCCGGAAAAGTGATTGTAAGGTAACCCCGCATGAACGCAGATGTTCTCAAGAAGAATTGGAAATTGGTTGAATTCGTTGATTTGGGTTCTGATTCTTTGGACGCCGGTGGAACGCGCATTATGCAACTCTTCCACTACAAAGTAGAAAAAGAAAACCTTCAAGAAAACTCACTCTGGCTCCTCGCCGGATTCTATGGTCCCGCCAAGGGCGACTCCACGATTTGCAGCCTGCTCCAAAAAGCCATCACAAAAAATCTTTTCTCCGTCGACAACGAACTCTTCCTCACGCCTTCGATTTTCTCTAAGACCGATGACAGCGCTCCTGAGTTCGACATCTCTTGCCACAATTTCGCTGCCGAAGGTGCGATGCCTGCCGCTTCGACTCCACATGGAGCTTCGACCTTGATGAAGTGGTTCAAGCTGCGCGGACCGCGCGCGATCATCACCTTCTCGGTGGGCCAACCCTTCATCCGCGTCAAGAACTGCCCCGACTTCGTCGTGGATTCTCTGCGCAACGTTTCGGAGCGTTCGGTTTACGAATTTGGCACCGAACCTCAAGTGCTCGACATCGACGGCATCACGCAATTGCCACGTGAACCCATCGACACCTCTTTTGCCAACTGGTGCACCGCTCAAGGCGCTTCGTGGATCGACTTCTCGGTTGACAACAACCTCAAGTCTTTTGACGAACTCGTGCAGCAGGAGTGGAAGACCGCCATCGGTCCCGCGCTCAAGTGGCTCATCGAAGGTCCGCGCTTCAATCCGCCCAAAGAAGAAACCGGCATCGAATCGATCGAGATCGTTCCGGTTCTCGAAATGCCCCCCGAATTCGCGAACCTCTAAAGCGCGAAGACTTCTGTCACCACCCTTTGAATTAGCGCAGCTGAGAATAGACTCGGCTGCGTTCCAGATCCCTAGACATCTCTAAGGAATCTTGTCGGGGCGAGCCCGGCACAGAAAAAGCCCACTCCACCCACTCCGTAGACTCATGGTACTTGGAGCTCGCGAGCGTCAATACATAAGCCAGAGCGAAGACGTTGAAGTAGCGATCGCGTCGCGTTTCTTCACTCTCAAGCCGGTGCGTGTCGCGCAAGTGTAGCAAAAAGTCTTCGTCCCGTATTGGGAAGGGCGCCGCGCGCAGGGCTTCCACCAAGAAAGCCAGATTCTCAAGCACGGGGGTCGCGTCATTTTCGGCCAGCATCGGAGCGCCAAGCCGCTGAGGACTATAAAGATCTGCCGTGGCGCCGCCAAGTCGCACGGCGTGCGCATCGTAATGCTCCACAAGAGATCTCACCATCGCATGCACGCGTTCGGGGGAACGCTCGTGCAGAGACACCAAATCGCGCTGAACCTTTTCCACACTCGGCAGAGCGGGGGCTCCACCACTACCCGCCCATGCCTGGTCGCTGGGCAGCAAGAACGAACCCAGTGACGCGCGCGAGGAGGGTGCAAAGGTCACGAGTCTCTCCATCGCGATGATGTACTTCAATTTGAATCGATTCACTTCCGCTCGCTGGGCAAAGTCTTCGCCGGCTTCATAAGAAGCGCGAAAGACTTGCGCAAAATCGCTCTGCAAAAAATGTCTAGCTTCGCGGCGCAACGCACTCATGTAATTAGCGTCGGTCAAAAACCCCACGAGGTGCCCCAATTCGTGCACGAAGACCACGCCTTCCGAGACGCCAAAGAGCCCTCGCTCCAACGCCTCGATTTGCTCGAGCAAGGTGAGGTTGGCAAAGGTTGCCGATTCCACGAGACGACGATGGAGGCCGTGGTTTTCTACCGAACCCTCGTAGCGCCCAAGCGCCACGACTTCGCGATCGCGAAACCCCGAACCCGAGACCTGTGCGCGCATCATGCCGGGCCAAATCACCTCTTCTTCGCGCACGCTTCTGCTGCGCAAGAGCGCGTCGATGCGTGAGTGGTAGGTCTGCAAAAGGGAAGCTCTAGAAATCTCGGAACTCAGGGGCGAGCGCCAATCAAAACCGGCCCTGCGCAAAAAGTCGAATGCCGCTGGATTGCGTCGCCGCAGCTCTTCGACCGGTCGCACCTCGAGCGCCTCGCCCAAGTACACGCCGTAATCGATACCGACGAAGGCTTCGTACATCGACAAGGGATCATAACGACGATCAAAAATTCCCTCGTCGTAGAACGAACGCATCCGTTCGACCTGCTGAAGCAAGTGCCGACAGGCCGTGGCCGCCGACGTCGACGCAACGTCGTGGGCGCGAGCCGAAATGCTCAGCCAAAGCCCCACCGCCAATAAAGTCGCCCGATACGCCATCGGGCACGATTCCTAGTCGATTTTTCGGGGCGTCCCAAGGAGAAATTCTCATCTAGCCCTTGGAAGATCAGCAGCTTAGATCGTGTTGAAGCCAGATTCCGCCAACCAGAGGCGCATCTGCCGAGGCGTGGCCCGGAAATCGCGGATTCCCGCGCTCGTACGGTGCGAGGGCACCTCGCGCTCGCGCAAACGCACCCTGGTGCTTTCCCGGCCGAGGATCTTCCACAAATTCGGCAAAAGGGCGTCGTCGCCGAGCCAAGCGATCTCCGAAACGCCTTCGTAATCGAGGTAGAGGAGTTTGAGATCAGCGCCCGCCCAGCGGGCCGCACTCACCGCACCGCTAAAAAAGGGACGCCACTTCTTGCGCGGTCCCTCAACCGAGGTCGTGCCTTCGGGGAAAACAAGCATGGAACCTCCGGCCTCCAAGCGCGCGAGAATCTTTTCGATGCACATGGCGCGTGAGAGCAGCGAGTTGCGCTTTACAAAGATCGTGCCGCAGGCGCGGGCCAAATAACCCACCAGGGGCCAGGTCCCCACTTCACTCTTGGCGAGAAAACCCGTGCGCCACTGGGCCGCGATCACGAGGATGTCGAGGTAGGAGACATGATTGGCGAGGTAGAGGGTGGGAGCGCATGAGTCGGGCGATCGGTAGGGATCGCGTACCACGCGCACCCCGAGCACCTGCAGGAGCATGCGACAATGTTGAGAGAGCAAAGATTGGAATACCGAGTGGGACCCGGGCTTAACGGGCCAGAGGGCCACCCCGAGCGCCGCGATGACGACCGTCCCTAAAAGCGAAGCGAGCACGGCGGCTAGCGCCACGATTCGCCACAGTCGTCGAAGTTGCAGAGTCCACTCGGCATTCCCCATAAGTCACCCGCCCCTACAAAAAGTATGGCAAAGTTCTGTCTATTTCGAATGAGGGCGCCGTGAGGATCTCACGAGCAAAAGGTTAGAAAAGAACCTAGTTCCTTAACCCGCTACCTTAACCTGGCACCTTAATAGAGTTTCTCGTCGACCACTTGGTAGACTTCGCCCAGGTTGCGGTACGACTCACCCCAGTCGAGGCCATAGCCCACAAGAAAGTGGTTTGGCACAATCGCGCCGCAATAGTCGGGCATGCACTCGACTTCGCGACGTTCGCGTTTGTCCAGGAGCGAGGCGATCTTCACTGACAGGGCGCCACCGCCCGTCAGACGTTCTTTGATAAAGTTCAGCGTACGGCCGCTATCGACGATTTCCTCAACGAGCAGCACGTGCTTGCCGCGAATGTCGACTTCGATATCTTTGAGAATGCGTACGGTGCCCGAGGTCTGCGTGCGATTGCCATAAGAGGTGGCGCGCATGAAATCGATTGTCACCGGGCGCTTGATCTCGCGCACAAGATCGGCAAGAAACATCCACGCTCCTTTGAGTACGCCTACGCACACAAGCTCTTCTTCCACAGGGTAGTTGGCATCGATTTTCGCTGCCATGAGCGACACCATCGAGCGGATTTGTTCGCGGGTATAGAGAATCTTAAAGTTAGACGGCAATTGGGTCTTCATTTTTTCTCCGTGTTCAAAAGGTTATCGAGTTCGCGCACACTTTCGTAGTGCCGCGAAGTGGCAGTGACCAAACGATCCGCACCAAAGACGTCCTTCATGATAGTCGTATCCTCAGAAACTGAGATCAGAGCGTCCATGAACTTAAGCACGCGATCGGGAGCGTCGTTGTAAAAGGATTCACGCGCTACAAAAGCGTCGTTGGGGATGGGCGCCGACACGGCCAGCACGCGAGGCACCAGCTTCAGCTCACCCTTGGCGAGCATCGGAGTCCAAGCACCGCCGGTGGCCTTGGCGTCGTCGGCCCATACGGCCGCGGCGTCCACCTTGGATTCGGCCAAAAGTTTCAACGCTTCTTCGTGTGTGCCAGCAAAGACGCTCTCATAAGCGCTCTCAACGAGGCCCTGATTGTGAAGCATGAGCTTGGGATAGAGATAACCGCTCGCGGAATTGGGATCCACGAACGCAATCTTCTTGCCGCGCAGGGCGATGAGGGACTTGAGCGGAGACTCGGCTTTGGTCACTAGCGAAGAAAAATAAAATTCCGAAGTGCCGTAGACCTTTTTCAGTAGCACTTTCACGCCGCCCTTTTTCTCGATCTCTACGAAGTTCAGCGGCGACAAGAATCCAAAATCCACCTTACCGGAACTCATCTGATCGATGAGGTCTTCGTAGTTTTTGGCGTTGCGAAACTCGATCTGCAATCCGGTTCGTGCCAGAATTTCTTTTTTCAGTGGCGCAAAATCGCGTTTGGCTTCGTTCGGCTGAATACCAAAAACGATTTTCTCGCTGCTCCCCGTTCCTGGCGCGCCCTTTTGGCAGGCTACCAACATGGAGGAAAGTCCAAGAACAAGACCAAGACCAAGTTTTTTCGCAAAAGACGTCATGCTAAGATCCTACCTCACTTTGAGCGCCCTCGGATTCGGGCTTGCGAAGGGCCGAAAAAATTCTCGCCCCCCAATATCCAATTTCGTAGAGCACCTGGATTGGGATCATCATGGCGAGCATCGAAGGCAGGTCGGGGGGGCTCAAAACCGCCGACACCACCGCATTGAACACCACCGCGTAGCGACGTTGCTTGGACCAGAACGAGGCCGGCACCCACCCCCAGCTCGAAGCGAGGATCATAAAAAACGGAATCTCAAAGAAAAGTCCGCCCACAAGCAAGAGCCCTAGGCTCGCGTTCACATAGTAGCTGAGCGAGATGACCGGACTCACGTCAAGGCTCTGGTAGCTCATCACGATGTCCAGAATCAGTGGCAAGAGGTAGAAATAGCTCCAAGCGATGCCCACCAGGGCGAGCAGCCAGGCGCCCACAAAAGTCGTCCAGATGCGACGAGATTCGCGCCCTGTGAGTCCGCGGTCGAGAAAGAAAAAGATCTCCGCGAAAAAAGCCGGAATGGAGATCATCACCCCAATGATGACCGACATCTTCATCAGCACAAAGACTTGTTCAAAGGGCTGCGTGAAAACGAGTTTCACGCCGGGGGGCAAGAACTGATGGATGGGCACCATCACGAATTTCAGAACGTCTTCAGAAAGTGCGTAGCCGACGCCAAAGGCCAGCATAAAGTAAATCAAACAGCGCTTGAGGCGGAGGAGTAGCTCCTGAATGTGGGACATGAGGGGTTCCCGCTCGTCACTACGCATGGCTTTGCGATTCCCCCTCCGGGGAAGCCGGCGGACTCGTCAGGGGCTTGGGGTCGAGCACGTTTTTATTCACTTCGCTCTCGACCATGATTTTAAAATTGTTGGCCTGCGTGCGGAGCTTGGCGACCAGGGCGCCCATGCGACGGCTCTGGCGCACGAGTTCCTCGGGGCCGAGCACTAGGAGGGCAATCACCGCAACGGCAACCGTCTCCAGCATCGATAGTTCCATATGGGGGCAGTATAGCGCTACTTTGAATCGAGAACGAGGGAAAGTTGCCGAAAACGGGGCAATCCCGAGGCGCCCAAAACCACCACCGCCGTGTTCGGCGCAGCCCGTTCTACTTGGGGAGCCAGGCCCATGTGCGCCCACAAGAGACCGCCACCACTAGTGGCGCTCTCTACCGACGCGGGAGATTTGAGGGCGGTGCCGGCATCGGCAGCCTTTACCAAAGATTTCACATATTCATAAAAGGGCATCGAAGTCTGCGCCACCGCTTCGGTGAGTACGAGGCAGGCGCGCGCTTGGCATTCGGTGGCGGAGAACTTTTCCTTGAGCAGCTTGAGCGTCGCCGAGTTCAGGCGTCGCTCGTGCACAAAGATCTCATCCGAGGGGCGCAGGCTTTTCCAATACGCTGCGTAGGGACCCTTCGGTAGCGCCACGCGCCAAGGGCGAGCCTTGGCCTTGGCAAAAGCTTCCCGCAGCTGCAGGGCTTGCTCACCGAGCCAGGTCAGTGGCTTGGCGTTGATCTCGTCCACCAGATCAAGGTGCGCGCGAGAGCGCAGTGGCACGTCACTTCGCACGTGGTTGGCTTGCCAGCGCTCGCCCCCCACCCAACGCGATTTGAGTTTCAAAATGCGCATCAGCTTGCGGTCGAGCTCGGCCTCTGACCACTCACCGCGAGAAATGGCGCGTTCGATACGCGCCACGATGGCGCGCTGGTCTTCTTTCGACCAAACAATGAGAAGCATGTCCGAACCGGCGATCAGCGCCTGCAGCGCAAGGTCCCCTGGCGACAAGGTGGATTCCTGAGCGCCCTTCATTTCCAAATCATCGGTAACGATGACGCCTTCAAACTTAAAAGTATCGCGCAAAATGCGACTCAAAAAGCGCGAGGACATCGAGGCCGGCAAACGGTCCACTTCGGGAACGCGCACATGAGCGGTCATCATGGCAGGAACCTTTTCAAGCACCGCTTGCTGAAAGGGTCGGAAATCCTCGCTCCAAAGGGCTTGCAGAGTCTTGTGATTCACCGGCACGCTAAAGTGTGCATCTTCGCCCGAAGGGCCGTGTCCGGGAAAATGTTTTGCCACGCTCACCACGCCGCTGTCCTGCAGTCCCTGAATGTAGGCGCCCGTCATCTCACCGACCTGGCGCGGATCCTGTCCCCAAAGACGATTGCCCAAAAAGGATTCGGTGCCACCCAGATCCAGCACTGGCGCAAAGTTCGCATCGATACCGAGGTAGGCGAGTTCTTCGCCGACAGCCTTGCCCACGCGAAACGCGAGGTCGCGATCGTTTGCCGTACCGATGGCCGAAGCTTCCGGGAAGCGGGTCATGCCTTCGCGCAAGCGGATCACACGCCCGCCCTCGTGGTCGGTCGAGATGAGCAGTGGCGCCTTGAGTTTTTGCTTCGCCAAAGCGCGCAGCTTCGTGGTGAGCTCGCGAGTTTGCGTCGCGTTTTTCATGGACCACGAAAAGAGCGCCACGCCACCCGGCGCAAGCTCGGTGATTTGTTTGTCGTCGCGGTAACCGATGATCAGCAGTTGGCCGATCTTCTCACGCAGGGTCCAGTGACTCAGTTCGGATTCGAGGCGGGCGTATTCGGCTCCGTCGTCGACGGGCACTTCTTTGGGGGCGCTCGTCGAGTCGGCTACCGGCGCTCGTCGTTCGGTGGCGCAGCCGTAGAGCACCGGACCCACAAGGAGTATGGAAGTCGCAAAAGTCCGGGCGTTAAAAGAGCGCACTCTTTCATTGTAACGCTAGCGATTCTCCTCGCATGTTTTTCTCAGCCAGTCTTTTGGCATCTAGGAGCTTTGACTCTAACGTTTCGCAGAGCACGGCGTAATCGTCGCGCTTCACGTGCAGCTCAATGTTTTCAGCCGTTAACGTAGGCTGGTATGCGATGTGAATCGTGGCAAATGGCTTCGGCAAAAAGCCTTTCGACCAGGACTTCTTGAAGATCCACAAACGATTGACGTATACCGCAGCCGGCACAATGGGCGCATTCAGCAGCTCGGCCGCCTTAAAGACACCCTTCTTGGCACGGCGACGCGGCCCCCGGGGCCCATCCACAGCGAAGGAAAGCTTTCCAGCGCCTCGCTTGCGCAGCGCCCGCAAAATGGAAATGAAGCCCGCGGCCCCGCCGCGACTCGAGGAACCGCGATGGATGTCAAAACCCATCTTGCCCAAAAATTTTGCCATCAATTCGCCATCGCTGGAGAGCGAGACGAGCGAGGTCATGTTGCGATTGGCATAGGCGCCCAACAGCGCCCACTCGTCTTCGTGAAGGTGAGCAAAGACCACGTGGTCGCCACTCTTCAAACGGGTTTGCACATCTTCGGGATAAGGATCTTCCTTAATTCGCCAAGTCGACTTGAGCAGCCAGAAGATCCCGAAAATGAGCGACGCGATGAGTTCCGTCTTAATGCGTTTCCACATGCAGCCTCGCTCCGGATCCTTATTTGATGGCCGTTTCGATACGCGACGCAAGGCTCACAGGCGTGAGACCGTAGTGCTTCATGTTGTCTTCGGGAGGCGCCGATTGACCAAAGTCCTCGACACCCAAACGCAGCAGCGGCGGATTGCCAGCCCACTGGCTGAGCGTTTCCGCCACGGCGCCACCGAGACCGGTTTTGATGTAATGATCTTCCACACTCACGATGAGCTTCGCTTTGGCGAGCACCACCTCGCGCAAGAAATCCTCGTCGAGGGGCTGAATCCAGTGCGCATTCACCAGGCACACCGTATGGCCTTTGGCCTTGAGCGCTTCTGCAGCGCCAGCGGCGGGCTCAAAAGCACCACCAGTAGCGAGAATCACGATCGCGCCCGCGCTCAATTTGTCGAGCACTTCCCACTTGCCCTCTTCGAGGGTTTTGGATTTGAGATTCGACGCGATGGCCGGACATTTCTGACGAGTCAGACGCAAGTAAGCTGCGCGAGAGTCCCCAGTGGTCCACTCAACGAAGCGTTTGGTGTCGAGCTCATCGGCGGGTTGAAAGACCACCATTTCGGGCAGCGCGCGCATCATGCCGAGATCCTCGAGGCCCATTTGCGAGTGACCGTCTTCGCCGATGCCGACGCCCGCGTGGGTGCCGACAATTTTTACCGGTGCGCCCGAAAACGACACGCTCATGCGGATTTGGTCAAAGCGACCGGTCACGAAGCAGGCAAAGCTCGCCGCAAAGGGCACGTAGCCCGCACGGGCAAGGCCCGCGGCCACGCCCACCATGTTGGCTTCGGCGATGCCGACGTTGAAAAAACGTTCAGGGAATTTTTTGGCAAAGATTTCCGTCTTGGTGGATTTCGAAAGGTCCGCATCGAGAGCCACCACTTTAGAATTTTTTGAGCCCACTTGCTCGAGGCCTTCACCGAAGGCATCGCGAGTGGCTTTTGCCTTGATCGATTGGTCAAAATACTTCGTCGTCATGTCGCAATCCTCCCTAGAGCCTTCCGCAGTCTTTCACGTTTCGAGTTTTGCCGTAGGCTTCGAGCTCCACGAGGGCCTGCTCGAGTTGTGCATCCGAAGGCGCGGCGCCGTGCCACTTGGTGGGGTCTTCCATAAACGAAACCCCCTTGCCCTTGACGGTGTGGGCCACCACAAAACGCGGCTTCGACCAGCTCGCCGCACCGGTGGCGGTCGGAGCGATCGCCGATTTCACAAAATTCACGTCGTGGCCATCGCCCTCGACAACGTCCCAGTTGAAGGCGCGCACTTTGTCGACGATTGGCTCGAGGTTCATGATCTCAGCGACGGGGCCGTCGATCTGGCCCTTGTTGTAATCGAGCACCACGCAGAGATTCTTGGGCGCAAATTTGGGAGCCGCCATCAGCGCTTCCCACACTTGGCCTTCTTGCATCTCACCGTCGCCCATCACGCAGTAGACGCGGGGGACGCGTTTCCATTTTTCTTGTTTGGCCTGGAGCTCGAGCCCCATGGCGAGACCGAGGGAAAAGGAGAGCCCCTGCCCCAGGGACCCCGTGGAGGCTTCCATGAGTTCAAATCGGCGATGGTCGGGGTGCCCTTGTAGAAAATGCCCCAAGGTGCGGAGTTTCAGCATCTCTTGAGTCTCAAAAAATCCCAACCGCGCGAGTACTGCGTAGTAGGCGGGAACGCCATGTCCCTTGGAGAGCACGAAGCGATCGCGATCGATGCGTTTGGCATCTTTGGCGCTCCATTCAAAATTTTCAAAAATCGAGGTGAGGATCTCCACCATCGAAAGCGATCCGCCCGGATGTCCGCTTTTGGCGGCGTGGATCGATTGCAAAATGACTTTGCGCATGGCGAGCCTGGTCTCTTCAGAAGAAAGTTCTGCCTTGGTCCATGAAAAACTCATAGGCCGAGGTTCCTCTATTCATTCGGCCCTTGCAAGTGACCCAAAGCTTTTGCACACTTTTCTCATGGGAAACAAAAAGATCGCCTCACTCGTTGCGTTAGCGATCACGGCGGTGGCCGTGTTGATGGGCATCCTCGCCTACCGTACCCGTCCCCCCGCTCAGGGCGAGGGCCCCGAGGACTTGCGCGTGCAGGAGTCTCGTTCCGCCGAGCCCATCGTCACGCCCCCGGCTGGCACGGACGCTGCGACGAGCCCCGTGGAAGAAACGCCGACCTACACCAGCGCGGAGTTTGAAGTCTTCACCCAGAAATTTCGCGAGGAGCTACCCCCCATGCAAGTGCTGCGCGCGCAGCCCAAGCATGCCCTGCACCCCGGACTCATAGCGGCCTACACACGCAGCGGCCAAATGGCTCGCGCGGCGATTCGCCAGCCAGAGCTGCGCGAGGCTGCGTACGCCGCGTTAGAATCTTGTGCAAATTTGGCCGGTTATGATCTCTCCGTACGCGCCATGTGCCTGCGCCAGCACCGCCGCATCCGCCGCGCCGCCGGCGACACGGTTTTCGACGAGCGCAATCGCATCCGCGGACTTCGCGAACTCGACAATCTCATCCGCCGCTCCTTCGGCGACGACGAGTGATCCGAGCATCATTTCTCGTTAATTTCAGCGCTCTAATCACGCCGTCAAAAAACGGACCCTAACTCTTTGACGCTTCGGCAAATCATTATGCAAAGCGTAATAGTGTATCATTCTAGAAGACATAGTTCTGGGAAGAGGGGGAATCACGCACATGAGCATGACGGCGCGATCTTTTGCGAAACATTTTTTCTTATCACTTGGGATGATCTCTTTGCTGGCGGCCTGCTCCGCCAACGATCAAGTCACGCCCTACGCCGGTGACGACGGTACGGTGGACGACGACGATTACACCGCAAGTCTCTACGCCTATCCGAGTGCGAGCACGGTGAGCGTCGGTGGTTATACCTACATCTACGCTCAGGGCGGCACCTCACCCTACACCTACAGCGTGAGCGCTGGTGAAGCTTCGATCAACGCCTCCTCGGGTTACCTGCAAGTGAGCGGCGAAGGCACCATTACGGTGCTCGTACGCGATTCCGCCGGCGGCACCTACAACGTCACTGTGTACACCGAAACCGAAACGGGCACCGGCGACGCTTGCGTCTACCTCGGCGCCAAAACGGAGCGCGACAGCGGCTCAGCAGAAGCGCGCATCGACCTTCCTACCCACGCTGTTCTCCTCGAGCATGTGATCGTCGGTCTCGGCGCTCGCCTCGACAAGGATTCGCTTGTCGGACTCTACGTCAAAACGGCCAAGCTCAACGCTGACGGTTCGATCTCCACGAGCAACATCTACAACTACAAAACAGGCGACCTGGGCACCACCACCAAAGGTGAGATCTACGTCGACCTGCCCGCCGGTTATTATCTCACCGGTGTGGGCGTGGCTTCCGACGAAGCTGGCAACAACCTCGCCGCCCTCAAGCTCTACGGAGCCAAGACCAACGTGAGCGCGGGCCAGGCCGGCACCGTGGAGTGCCTCGTCGACAAAGAAGTTCAAAAATGTTCGGTATCGAGCCTTTCGGTGAGCGGCAAGACCTACTACTCGCGTTACAACGAGTACCGCGCGTCGTTCAACACGCCGGTCGTGACCTACGGTTTTGCCCTGGGCAGCGCCAAAGTGACCTCGCGTAACATCGCCACAAAAACCATCACGACGTCGACCACCGACTCGAATCTCTGTCCGCAATAACGAGGAGTCAGACATGAAACTTTCGATGATCCAATTAACCGCAAAACTCAGCTCGCTAATCTTCTTCGTCCAGTCGGCGATCGCGGCCCCCGCGGCGCAGTCCGAAACCACCCGCAAGCTTCACCACGCGCTCATGCTCGAGGTGAAGACCCAGTACGACAAGGCTTCGGGCGAGCTCAAGAAGTCGGGCCTCAAGGCCTTCATCGCCAATTTCGGCGACGACCTCAGCGATTTTGACCAGGCCTTCCTTTCGAAGCACATCAAGGGCCTGCACCCGCTGCCCGAAGTGGTCCTCGGCGACGACGGCGTGATGCAGATGACGAACCTGGTGGCCGGCAAAAACCAACCTATCAAGATTGAAGTTGCCGACATCAAAAACCGCGTGGTGCTTATCAACGGCAAGATGGTCAAAGTCGATGGCGTCGACAGCCTCGAAGACGTCTATAAAAAGGTCAACGAAGCCCTCGGCCAAACCAAGGTGGCCTCCACCTGGCACTCTGAGCTGAGCGAGCTCTTCGTGCGCCAAGCCCACGCCATCGAAACCTCCACGATCATCGCCGGTGCCATCATCGCGGTTTCCATCGCTGTGATCGCCTACCAGCTGGGCAAAAACGCAGGCGAGAACAAGTACCGCGACGCGCTCTGGATGCAGAAAATCCAAAATGGCAAAGGCGGCAAGGGCAACAAGGATGACATCTCCGAAGAGAATCCGGTGAAGCTCGAGAACCCCGGCACGGATAGCCAAGACCAGTCCACCGACGTGGTCACCCCGGGTCACTAAGAGATCCAAACGAAAAAGCCCCCGGAGGAATCGCTTCCTCCGGGGGCTTTTTTTATGCTCCGCTCTTGGCTCGCAGGTTCAGCGTCCGAAACAGCGCCTCGCCGATGGAGCAGTACAGCGGGATCTCCTTCAGGGGATAGCGAGAATATTTCAGGCCACAGACAAAGCTGTGAACAAAGGCGGCCACAATGAGGCTCGCCACCACGGTCTGCTTGGTGATTCTGGGAATCTTCCGAGCCACCCAATCACGGAGATAAGTCTCGAGCCTGGGATTGTCCCGCACGGCATCCATGATCATCAGCCGCTCAAAGAGCCGATCCACTTCGTCAAAAAACGCGACGTCGTAATGCTCACCCTCCGCATCCGAATCCTCGCCTTGTCGCAGCCGCTCGACACGCGCCTCCACAAGGCGGTGCAACTTTTCATCGTCACTCAGAATATCGTCGCGATGTTTGAGAAGATGATCGGCAAAGAGCATCTCCTCGGATCTCGAGCGAAAGCCTTCAACAGCTCTGTGGATTTCTCGGGGAAAAAACAAAACAAGCAGCACCTTCACCACCTCCGCACGTTCTAAGGCCCACTCGTCGGCAGAGAGAGCCTTCAGACGCCGGACATCTCTGAGCAAGTAGGATTCGTCGTCCACGTCATGCCAGTGCAAATCACGCGCTGAGGGGACCTCTGTGCTACGAGAGGAGGCGGCTCTTTCGAGCACGTCGTGGCACTCGATCAAGGAAACTCGGTAAGGTGCGATCAAATTTGCCGACGTGGCGAGCGCCACACTCGAACAAAAACATCCCATCGCAAAAACGTGCCGAAACATGTCGCGATTTTAGTCGCGCGAAATGCCTGTGGTCCTGTCAAGATTCTCGTGGTTGCGAAGATGTGTGAAAAAAAGGCAAAAAAAATGCCCGATTTGATGTTGCCATCAAATCGGGCGGAAAAAAAAGGGGCATCGTGCTACTCTCCCACAAGACATTTCCTGCAGTACCATCACCGATGCAAGGCTTAACTTCGGAGTTCGGAATGGAATCCGGTGTTTCCCTTGCTCTATGGACACCCCAAACTTAAAATCATGGTTAACTTAGTTTTAGTTCAATCAAGTAAGTTTGTTAAAAACCACTTGCTTAGCATCTCTCGAATCTGCCGATTTGATCGGCAATTCAAAGACACTACCAAGCGGCATAAGGTCATTAACAAATGTGAGTATTCATAGCAATCGCTAAACGAAGTTTACGCATTTAACGTAATTTTTTAAGCGTTTTTGCTACTAATTCGTAATGCTGAAATCTCAATCGTAACGTTCTCAAAAGAGCGTTACGCGAGTCTCCACTGAAGGAGAATCTCAAGCACTTAAAAAGCAAAATTAGCAAGCCAATCGGGCGATTAGTACTGGTTAGCTTAACACGTTACCGTGCTTATACACCCAGCCTATCAACGAGGTAGTCTTCCTCGGCCCTTACAAGGGTTAACCCCTTGGGAGATATAATCTTGAGGTCAGTTTCCCACTTAGATGCTTTCAGCGGTTATCTGGTCCGAACATGGCTACCCAGCTATGCTCCTGGCGGAACAACTGGTGCACTAGAGGTTCGTTCAACCCGGTCCTCTCGTACTAGGGTCAAATCCTCTCAAATCTCCTACGCCCACGACAGATAGGGACCGAACTGTCTCACGACGTTCTGAACCCAGCTCGCGTACCACTTTAATCGGCGAACAGCCGAACCCTTGGGACCTACTTCAGCCCCAGGATGTGATGAGCCGACATCGAGGTGCCAAACCCCGCCGTCGATGTGAACTCTTGGGCGGGATAAGCCTGTTATCCCTAGAGTACCTTTTATCCGTTGAGCGACGGCTCTTCCATTCGAGACCGCCGGATCACTTAGACCTGCGTTCGCAC
>Ga0247823_10000717_pt1 | contig 27908 bp, 21 predicted proteins | sample 13C_PalmiticAcid_2_FD_192426 | JGI IMG/M metagenome (GOLD analysis project Ga0247823, IMG submission 192426) | Soil microbial communities from agricultural site in Penn Yan, New York, United States - 13C_PalmiticAcid_Day30 | ecosystem: Environmental > Terrestrial > Soil > Agricultural land...
CGCGTCGCGCTGGTCAAGCTCGGCCCCTGCGAGGACCGCGCGGTGGCGCAGGCGCTGGCGCGGCGCATCGCCGAGAGCGGGCCGGGCGCGCTGCTGGGCGGCTTCGTGCACAGCAGCCAGTGGAACCCGGGCGCGCTGCGCGAGCTGCTGCGCGCCGCGCAAGAACAGAACCTGGACCTCGACCTGCACGTGGACGAGGAACTGAACCCCGAGGCCGAGGGCCTGGCCTGGCTCGCCCGCAACCTGCGCGCCACACGCTTCGAGGGCCGCGTGGTCTGCGGCCACGCCTGCGCACTGGCCGCGCAGCCCGAGTCGCGCGCCCTGGCCACGCTGGACGCGGTGGCGCGCGCGCCGATCACCCTGGTCTCGCTGCCCATCACCAACCTGCTGCTGCAGGACGCGGCCAAGGGCCGCACGCCACGCCAGCGCGGCCTCACGCTGGTGAAGGAAGCGCGGGTGCGTGGCATTCCGCTGCTGATCGGCAGCGACAACGTGCAGGACCCGTTCTGCCGCGTCGGCAGCCTGGATCCGGTGGAGGCCTTGCAAGCCGCCGTGCTTGCGGGCCAGCTCGACGAGTCCTTCGATGCCTGGTCGCCCTCGCTCTGCCGCGCCGACTGGCTGGACCGCGAGGCCCCGGCGTCGGCGCCCAGTCTCGAAGGCCGACCCGCCGACCTGGTCATCTTCGACCAGGCCGAGGCCTGGTCCTGGCCCACGCGCACCGCGCGCCGCCGCGTGCTGCGCAACGGCCGCGCCATCGACACCGACACCGATGCCCGCGACGACGCGCCTTCGCGCTGACCCACACCCCCACGAGGACTTCACGCCATGCTGCACGGCTACTTCCCCCCGCACCGCTTCCTGCCCTACCTGAGCTGGACCGAGATCACCGCGCTGCCCGACCGCGAGAACACCGTCATCGTGCTGCCCGTGGGCGCCACCGAGCAGCACGGCCCGCACCTGCCGTGCTCGGTGGACACCGTCATCGCGGCCGGCGTCATCGGCAAGGCCTTCGAGCGCCTGCCGGCCGAGGTGCGCGCCTTCGGCCTGCCCCCCATCAGCTACGGCAAGTCCGAGGAACACCTGCACTTCGCCGGCACCATGACGCTGACCGGCACCACGCTGCTGTCCACCATGATCGAACTCGGCGAGTCGGTCTACCGATCGGGCTTTCGCAAGCTGGTGTTCGCCAACGGCCATGGCGGCCAGCCCCAGGTGCTGGAGATGGCCGCGCGCGAGCTGCGCCTGCGCCACGGCGACTTCGTCATCGTGCCCTTCGGCGTCTCGCGCGTGCCCAACGTATCCGGCAAATTCATCAGCGACCAGGAACGCAAGCAGTCCATGCACGCGGGCCATTCCGAGACCGCGCTCATGCTCGCGCTGGCACCCGACACCGTGCACATGGAGCGCGCCGAGGCGGCCTTCCCCCCGGTGTTCCCCTCGAAGATCCTGTCGGCCGACGGCCGCCCCGCCTGCGCCTGGGTGGCGCGCGACTTCGGCCCCAGCGGCGTGATCGGCGACCCCACCACCGCCACGCGCGAACAGGGCGAGGCCATCCTCGACAGCCTGGCCACCAGCTGGGTCCAGGCCATCACCGAGCTGCACGCGATGCAATGGGTCGTGCGCGACGAGCCCACCTGGGAGCGTGGCCACCACACGGGCCACATCCAGCAGACCCTGGCCGACTGAGTTCAACTTTTCCCCACCACCCAACCGACGCCTGAAAGGCCCGCCATGTCTTCACGCCACCTGTTTCGCCTGCGCCGCGCGCTCGGCGCCACCGCCCTCGGCCTGCTGGGCCTCGCCAGCGGCGCGCACGCGCAAGAGAAGTTCACCTTCATGACCAACTGGTACGCGCAGGCCGAGCACGGCGGCTTCTACCAGGCACTGGCCACCGGCCTCTACAAGAAGCACGGGCTGGACGTGAGCATCCGCATGGGCGGGCCGCAGGTGAACATCCTGCAGATCATGGCCGCGGGCCAGACCGACTGCATCATGGGCGCCACCGACACGCAGATGATGGTCTCGCGCAACAACGGCCTGCCCATCGTCACCGTGGCCGCGATCTTCCAGAAAGACCCGCAGGTGCTGATCGCGCACGAGCAGGTGAAGTCCTTCGAGGACATGAAGGACAAGACCATCCTGATCGCGCCCACCGCCATGCGCGGCTACTGGTCCTGGCTCAAGGGCAAGTACGGCTTCACCGACGCGCAGGTGCGGCCCTACACCTACAACATCCAGCCCTTCGTGGCCGACAAGAACATCGTGCAGATGGGCTACCTCTCGTCCGAGCCCTTCGCGATCCAGAAGCAGGGCATCAAGGCCAACACCTTCCTGCTGGCCGACCACGGTTACCCCCCGTACGCCAACACCGTCTCTTGCATCGACAAGACCGTGAAGGACCGCCGCCAGGCCGTGGCCGCCTTCGTGCGCGCCAGCGTGGAAGGCTGGAAGAGCTACCTGGCCGACCCCACAGCCGGCAACGCGCTCATCAAGAAAGACAACCCCAAGATGACCGACGAGCAGCTCGCCTACGGCGTGGGCAAGCTCAAGGAGATGGGGATCATCACCAGCGGCGACGCAGCGAAGCAGGGCATCGGCGTGATCACGCGCGAGCGCCTGCAGAAGACGCACGCCTTCCTGGTGGAGAACGAGCTCATCGACCCGGCCAAGGTCAACCTCGACCAGGCCTACGACTTCGATCTCATCCGCGACATCAAGGTCCTGCCCTGAGCGGTCTTCCCTCTTTCACCACCCACGCCCGACGATGACCAGCCCGCCCTCGCCTGCCGCTGCGCCCCCCGTGGCCATCGACATCCGACAAGTCCGTAAAACCTACCCCAACGGCACCGTGGCCCTGCAGCCGGTGGACCTGCAGGTGCGCGAGGGTGAGTTCGTCACCCTGCTCGGCCCCTCGGGCTGCGGCAAGAGCACGCTGCTCAAGATGGTCGCGGGCCTGCTGGCGCCCACGAGCGGCAGCCTGAAGCTGTGGGGTGAAGGCGTGGACCGGCTCGAGGCCTCGGGCCACCGCCTGTCCTTCGTGTTCCAGGCGCCCACGCTCATGCCCTGGGCCAGCGTGCAGGCCAATGTGCGCCTGCCGCTGGACCTGGCCCGCGTGCCGCGCGCCGAGGCCGACGCGCGCGTGGCCGACGCGCTCGCGCTGGTGGGCCTGTCCAAATTCGCCAAGGCGCTGCCGCGCTCGCTCTCGGGCGGCATGCAGATGCGCGTGTCGATCGCGCGCGGCCTGGTGGTGGAGCCCACGCTGCTGCTGATGGACGAGCCCTTCGGCGCGCTCGACGAGATCACGCGCCACAAGCTCGACGCCGACCTGCTGGAGCTCTGGCAGAAGAAGAACCTCACCGTCGTGTTCGTCACGCATTCGATCCACGAGTCGGTGTTCCTCTCCAGTCGCGTGGTGATGATGGCCGCGCGCCCGGGCCGCATCGTGGAGGAGTTCCACATCGACGAGCCCTACCCGCGCCGGCCCGAGTTCATGGTCAGCACCGACTTCAGCCACCACGCGAAGCGCCTGCAGGACAGCCTGCACCGCGCCAGCCGCGACACCACCGAAACCAACGAAGAGGTGCGCGCATGACGCCGGTGCCAACGCCCTTGCTGTCGCAGCCGCGCGTGCAGCGCGTGCTCTACCCCTCGCTGGTCGCGGTCGTGCTGGTCGCGCTGTGGCAGGCGCTGGTGGTGGGCATGGAACTGCCGCCCTACCTGATCCCCTCGCCGCTGCTGATGATGCAGACCCTGGTCGGCGACTGGCCCACGCTGTTCGGCTCGCTGATGATCACCATGAAGATCACGGTGCTGTCCTTCATCGTCGCGGTGGTGGTGGGCGTGCTGATCTCCTTCCTGTTCGTGCAGAGCCGCCTGATCGAGACCGCGCTGTTCCCCTACGCGGTGCTGCTGCAGGTCACGCCCATCGTGGCCATCGCCCCGCTGATCATCATCTGGGTGAAGCAGCCCACGGCCTCGCTGGTGGTCTGCGCCACGCTGGTCGCGCTGTTTCCCATCATCTCCAACACCACGCTGGGCCTGCGCAGCGTCGACCCGGACCTGCAGGCCTACTTCAAGATGAACCGCGCCTCGCGCCTGCAGACGCTCTGGCGCCTGCGCATCCCCAGCGCCCTGCCCTACTTCTTCGGCGGCCTGCGCATCTCCTCCGGTCTGGCGCTGATCGGCGCGGTGGTGGCCGAGTTCGTCGCCGGCACCGGTGGCACCAACACCGGCCTGGCCTACCAGATCCTCATGGCCGGCTACCAGCTCGACATCCCGCGCATGTTCGCCGCGCTGCTGCTGATCTCACTGGCCGGCGTGTTCCTGTTCGTGCTCATGGCCTGGTTGACCAAGCTCGCGCTGGGTTCCTGGCACGCCAGTGAAATCGCGCAGGACTGATACCGAAAGACCGTATGACTTCCCCAATCGACAACCTGCAACAGGAGCTGCCCGACCTCGACTGGATCACCGACCCGGTCAAGGTCGGCCGCCTCTCGCAGGACTTCTCCTGGTTCAGCCCCATCCTCAAGCGCCAGTTGCTGGGCAAGCGCGGCGAGATCGCCGTGCGCCCGCGCACCGAGGAGGAACTGGGCCGCCTGGCATCGGCCTGCGCGCGCCACGGCGTGCCGCTCACGCCGCGCGGCAGCGGCACCGGCAACTACGGCCAGTGCACGCCGCTGCACGGCGGCGTGGTGCTGGACATGAGCGGCTACAACCAGTTCCTGTGGGCGCGCCCCGGCGTGGGCCGCGCGCAGGCGGGCATCCGTCTCGGCGACTTCGACACCGCCGCGCGCGCCAGCGGCTGGGAGCTGCGCTGCATCCCGTCCACCTTCCGCACGGCCTCGCTCGGCGGCCTGTTCAGCGGCGGCTTCGGCGGCGCGGGCTCCATCAACTACGGCCCCATCGGCGCGGCCGGCAACATCCTCGGCGTACGCGCCATGAGCGTGGAGGCCGAGCCGCAGGTCGTGGAGCTGCGCGGGCCCGAGGCCTTGCTGATGCACCACCTGTGGGGCACCAACGGCCTCGTGCTGGAGGTGGAAATGGGCCTGGCGCCGGCCCACCCCTGGCTGGAAATGATCGTGGTCTTCGACGAGATGGACCCGGCGCTGAACTTCGGCAACGCGCTCGCGCACGCGCCGGGCATCGTGAAGAAGAACATCGCCGTGCTGGCCGACCCGGTGCCCGGGCTGATGGGCCCGCTGGCCGAGCACCTGCCCAAGGGCTGCCACGCCGCGCTGCTGCTGGTGGCCGAGTTCTCCGAGGCGGCGGCGCTGCAGCTCGTGGCCGCGCACGGCGGGCGTGTCACCTACCGGCGCACCGCCGACGAAGTGGCGGCCCAGCACCACACGCTCATCGAGTACTGCTGGAACCACACCACGCTGAACGCCCTGAAGCTCGACAAGGGACTGACCTACCTGCAGACCACCTTCACGCCCGGCCAGCACCTGGACCAGGTGCGCACCATCCGCTCGCTGTTTGGCGACGAGGTGCTGATGCACGTGGAGTTCCTGCGCAGCATGGACGGTTTCACCACCTGCACCTCGCTGCCGCTGGTGCGCTTCAGCACCGAGGAACGGCTGAACGAGATCATCGCCATCTTCCGCGCCAACGGCATCCGCGTGAACAACCCGCACACGTACATCATTGAAGAAGGCAAGGTCGGTGGCGACCTGCCGCAGAACGTGATCGACCTGAAGAAGCGGCTGGACCCCAAGGGCCTGCTGAACCCCGGGAAGATGCGTGCCTGGGGCCTGCCAGGCTGAACGAAGGAAACGGAATGAGCACCGGTCAACCCATGGCCCGCTACGCCGCCGCGCGGCGCGTGGGCGACTTCGTCTTCATGAGCGGCGTGGTGGCGGTGAACCCCGCCACGCGCGAGGCCGTGCGGCGCTACGAGGACCTGCCCGAGGCCGCGCGCCAGGCGCTGCGCGCGCTGGGCTACGACACGGGGCAGATGTCGGTCGACATCTTCGAGGCACCGATCGTGGCGCAGAGCTGGCTGGTGCTGGACCGCATCCGCCAGCTCGCCGAGGAACACGGCGGGCGCATGGCCGACGTGGTGAAGCTGGTGCAGTACTTCCGCGAGCTGCGCGACTACGCGCCCTACAACCGCGTGCGCGGCCTGTTCTACCCGGACGAGCCACCGGTGAGCACGGTGGTGGAGGTGTCGCGCTTCCTGCCGGGGGACGAGGTGCTGGTGGAGGTGGAGGCCACCATGTACCTGCCGCGCTGAGCGCGGCGGCGCTTCAAGCGCTCTTTGCGTTGTTTGCGTTGTCTACGCCCTTCGCCATGGGCAGTGCGCGCGTAAACACCGGCACCCAGCGGTCGCAGGCCCGCTGCACCGCCGTGCCGAGCAGGATCACGGCCGCCCAGGCCAGGGCCATCCACAGCCAGGCCTGGCCCAGGCCACCGAGGTCGAGGCGCTCCCACAGGCCGCTGGCCACGATGATCACGGCGAAGTGGCAGACGAAGACGCTGTACGACACGTCGCTGAGGTGCTCCACCGCGCGGCGCACGGGTTCGAGCACGGCGCGCCAGGTGATGTGCGAGCCGGCATACAGGGCCAGCGCAGTCGCCAGGGCCAGGATGGGGCGAGTCCTCGGATCCTGCAGCCAGTCCAGCGCCAGCCAGGCGGCTACCACCCACCAGCACAGCGCCGCCCGCGTGCCGCGGCGGGACCAGCCGGCCAACGCGCCCACTCCGTAGGCCGAGAGGAAATAGAGCGCCCACACATCGAACGCGGGTTGGCGGCTGAACACCTCGATGGAGGCGACAGTGGCCAGGGCCACGATGGGCGGCACGAGGGAATCGGCCAAGTCTGCCGAAGAACGCGCCGCCAGGCCGGCCAGCACGGCGAACAGGCCGAACAACTGCAGGTCGATGGCCACGTACCACGCCCCGGCCGACAGGGACGGCACGCCCAGCACATCCTGCAGGAAGAACAGGTGCGCGAGGAACTGGCCCACCGTCGGCAGGGGCGAGACCCAGTCCTCGTGCGCCAGATCGTGTCCCAGCCATCCGGTGGCGAGCACTACCAGCGTCAGGGCCACCAGGAACTGCGGCACCAGGCGCAGGTAACGCTGCCAGATCAGCGGCCCCGGCGCCTGCCCGCGGCGTTTGGCCAGCGACTGCGCGGTGAGGAAGCCGCCAATGACGAGGAAGGGCTGCACCGCGTAGCGGCCGTCGTCGATCAGGAACTGGACCAATCGAGGCCAGGCGACCGCGATCCAGTCGGTCATCGGCGCGTAGAGGGACAGGTGGTGCAGCACGATGAGCTGCGAGGCCAGGGCCTTGATGCCGTCGATCAACGCGGAGCGGTTCATCTGGCGGTGTTCTGCGGGGAGACCCGGAAAACAAAACGCCCAACCGGAGCGGTTGGGCGTGGAATCTTGGTGGCCTGGGGCGGAATCGAACCACCGACACGCGGATTTTCAATCCGCTGCTCTACCAACTGAGCTACCGGGCCTTGGGAAGCCCAGGAGTATAGCAGTTCGGGCGGCGCCCTCAGCCGAGGCTGCCGCGCTTGGCACGCGCGAGGTCCACGCCCAGTTGCTTGAGCTTGCGGTAGAGGTGGGTGCGCTCCAGGCCGGTCTTCTCGGCCACGCGGGTCATGGAGCCGGACTCCTTGGCCAGGTGGTACTCGAAGTAGGCCTTCTCGAAGTCGTCGCGCGCTTCGCGCAGGGGGCTGTCGAGGTTGAAAGTCTGCTGCGCCTGCGGGCCGAGGGGCAGCGCGGGCATGAGGCCGTTGCCGTTCACCACGGCGGTGCCGTTGAGTTGGTGGTGGGTCATCGCCTCTTCGACGGTGACTTCGGCACCGATCAGGCGCGTGGGCATGAGCGCGGGGGCCAGGGCGCCCTCGACCCTTGGCGCGACCTTGTTCAGGCCCTGGTCGACGGCCTTGAGCAGCTTGGCCAGCGTGATGGGCTTTTCCAGGAAGGCGGTGGCGCCGATGCGCGTGGCCTCGACGGCGGTGTCGATGGTGGCGTGGCCGCTCATCATGATCACCGGCATGGTGAGCAGACCGGTGCTGCTCCATTCCTTGAGCAGGGTCACGCCATCGGTGTCAGGCATCCAGATGTCGAGCAGCACGAGGTCGGGCCGCATCTGCTGACGCAGGGAACGCGCCTGCGCCGCGTTCTCCGCGAGTTCGACGGCGTGGCCTTCATCGTTGAGGATTTCGGACAGCAGGTCCCGTATGCCCAGTTCGTCGTCTACAACCAGAATCGTTGCCATTGCTTGCGGAGTCCCTCGGTGCCTGTTGTCAATTTGCAACTGCGAATGATAACGACACTTGCGCACCGATGACGCGCCCTTCCGTCACGCGGTTGCCCAGGTCCACCCGGCCGCCGTGTTCGTCCATGATTTTCTTGACCACGGCCAAACCCAGGCCGGTGCCCTTGGCCTTGGTGGTGACGTAGGGCTCGAAGGCGCGCTTGAGGATGGGCTCGGCGAAACCCGGGCCGCTGTCGATGACCATCAGGCGCACCCACTGGCCGCTGTCGGAGCGGCGCGTGCGCAGCACGACCTCGGCGCCGGCCACTCCGCCCACGGCGTCCTGCGCGTTCTGCACGAGGTTGTGGATGAGCTGGCGCACCTGCTGGGCGTCGGCGCGCACCTTGGGCAGGTCCTCGGCGAGTTCGCAGCGCACGGGCACGGCGGCGTGGTCGTACAGGCCGAGGATGTCGCGCACGGCGGCGTTGAGATCCAGCGGCGCGAGCTGGGCGGCCGGCAGGCGGGCGTAGTCGCGGAATTCGTTGACGAGGCGCTTCATGGCGTCCACTTGGTCGCCGATGGTGCGCACCGATTTGGTCAGCAGGGCCTGTTCGGTGGGCTGCAGCTTGCCGTCGAGCTTCATGGCCAGGCGCTCGGCCGAGAGCTGGATGGGCGTGAGCGGGTTCTTGATCTCGTGCGCGAGGCGGCGCGCCACCTCGCCCCAGGCGCGGGCGCGCTGGGCCGACACGACCTCGGACACGTCGTCGAAGACCAGCAGGCGCTCGTTGTTGGGCAGCAGGGCGCCGCGCGCGATGAGGGTGATGCCCTGCTCATCGGTGGTGCCCTCGCCCGCGCTGAGCTCGAACGACTGCTGCCAGTAGCCACCCTCGTGCGGCGAGTCCTCGGCGAGGAAGCGCTCGAACTGCTGCTGCACGCCGCCGGCGATCTGCTCCAGGCCGGGGATCTGGTCCAGCGGCTGGCCGACATGCGCGTTCAGCGAGGCGTGCAGGATGCGCGCGGCGCCGGGGTTGGCCGTGACGAGGCGGCCCTGTTCGTCGAACACCAGCACGCCGGCGGTGAGGTTGTCCAGGATGGTCTGCAGGTTCTCGCGCGCCGCGTCCACCTGCTCCATGCTGTGCTGCACGGCCTCGCGCGCCTCGGACAAGTCCTGCGTCATGAGCGCGAAGGTGCGCGTGAGGCCGGCGAGTTCGTCGCGCGAGGGGAGCGCGGCCTTGGGCGTGAGGTTGCCGGCCGCCACCTCGCGCATGCCCTCAGCCAGCACGATGAGCGGGCGGATGAGCTGGTTGCCCAACAGCACCGCGAGCAGCACGGCGCCGAACACGGCCAGGAACAGCGCCAGCGTGAGCGTGCCGATGTACATGCGGCGCAGGCCGTCGCGCGCCAGCGCGCGCTCCTGGTACTCGCGGTTGGCCACCTGCACGGCGAGCGCGTCGACGATCAGCGCCGAGGGCAGCGGCGAGGAAACCTGCAGGTAGCGCGGTTCGGCGTTGACGGCGAAGCTGGGCGGGTTGACGAGCGCCAGCACCTTGATGCGCGCCTGGCCGGCGGCCAGCGCGGCGTGCAGGTCGCCGCCCTCGCCCTCTTCCAGGCCTTCGATCTGCGCGAGCACGCGGTTGGCCCGCACGTTGCGCAGCGTGGCGGCGCTGGGGCGTTCGGGCGCGAGGTCGAAGCGCGAGCTGCCCGAGCTGCCCAGAGGCTGGCCGGTGGCACCGAAGAGCACGACGTCGAGCGCATCGACCTGCTCGCGCACCCGGTCGAGCGCGAGCACGGCGCCGCTGTTGCTCTGGCGGGCCAGGCCGTCGGCGGCCAGACGGGTCTTGTTGGACACGTCGGCCATCAGGGTGTCGAGCGTGGTGCGGCCCAGGTTGAGGCCGGCATTGAGCGCGGACTCAACGCGCACGTCGAACCAGCTTTCGATGGAGCGCGAGACGAATTGGTAGGAGACGGTGTAGATGAGCAGGCCCGGCAGGATGCCCACGAGGCCGATGATGGCCGCAAGCTTGACCAGCAGCTGGCTGCCGAACTTGCCCCGCTTGAGGCGCATGAACAGGCGCACGCCCAGCCACAGGATGACCAGCCCCAGGCCCACGGCGGCGGCCACGTTGATGCCCACGAGCAGCTCGAAGTTGCGCTCGTAGAAGGTGCTGTTGCGTGTGGCCAGTGTGAGCAAGAACAGCAGCACCATGCCCAGGCCGGTCATGAAGATCAGGCCGGCGACCACCGCCCAGCGGGTGGCGGCGGGTTTGCGCGGGTGGTGCGGGTTCAGCGGGTTCACGGCACGGTCACGGCACGAATGGCCTGCGAGGGGGACACGAGGCGGGGACTCAGCGGGCCGGCGTCTCGGCGGCGGGAGGTTCCACGGCCTTGGCCTCGGTCGCGGGGTGGATGGCGCGCGGCTCAACGGGCGCGGGGGCCTCGGGCGTGGCGGCTTCGGGCACGGCCAATTCACGTTCCAGGGCCATGGACCACTCGGCCTGGTTGCCCAGGCCGATCTGGAAAGGCCGCGGCAGCAGGTTCAGGTCGAGGCGGAAGCCGAATTCCACCACGTGGGAGGCATCGGACTCCAGTTGGCTGGCGTCGGCCAGGCGCCAGCGCGACACGCGGCCGACGGCGGCGAGCGCCTCTTCCAGGGTGTCGTGGTTCTGGTGCAGGGCATAGGGCAGGCCGGCGCCGCCACCGTTGCCGCCGCCCGGTTCGGTGGAGATGCTGACGCGCCAGCGGCGGGTGAGCGGCTGGTAGGCGAGCCGCAAGGTACGGGTGGCGCCGGCCACGCGCTTGTCGGTCCAGTACCAGCGCTCGCGCAGCACGTCGGCCTGCCAGACGAAGTAGAGAGGCACACCTTTGAGCAAGGCATCCTGCACCGTGCCATGCGGCTCGACGTCGAAGCGTGCGCTCATGTACAGGCCGTCGGGCGTGCGCTGCAAGGCGAGTTGCTGCACCTGGGGCGGCTGGGCCTGGGCCAGGATCAGGGTAAGGCTGGCCAGAAGGAGTACGCCCCAACAGGCCCACTGGCGGGCACGAAGCATGCGCCGGACCCGATCAGCCGCCGCTGGCCTTGTCGAAGCGTGCGTAGAAAAAGCCGTCCGGTCCACCCGGACGATTGTCGTTGAACTGCCCGGCACCCCCGGGTGTACCGGGAAACAGATGGCCCGCCGCGGGGGCTACCCGGGCGTCGGTGTGGCGCTGAAGAAACGCCTCGGCCTGGTCGCTGCCTTCGGCGCGAAACACGGAACACGTGGCGTAGACCAGCCGCCCGCCCGGGCGCACCAGCGGCCACAGGGCGTCGAGCAGAGCCCGCTGGGTGCGCGCCAGGGCGTCCACGTCGCTGTCGCGGCGCAGCCAGCGCACGTCGGGGTGGCGGCGCACGATGCCCGAGGCGGTGCAGGGGGCGTCGAGCAGGATGGCGTCGAAGGGCCGGCCGTCCCACCAGTCGGCGAGGCGGGCAGCGTCGGCGCAACGCACCTCGGCGGCCAGGCCCAGGCGCTCCAGGTTGTCGGTGATGCGCGTGCAGCGCTGGGCGTCCACGTCGAGCGCGAGCAGGTCGGCGTCGACGCGCTCGAGCAGGTGCGCGGTCTTGCCGCCGGGGGCGGCGCAGGCGTCGAGCAGGCGCGGTCGGTTGGTGCCGGGCAGGCCGTCGAGCAGCAGCGGTGCCGCCATCTGGGCGGCTTCGTCCTGCACCGAACAGCTTCCGTCGGCAAATCCCGGGATCTGCTCGACCGGCAGCGGGCGCGCCAGTTCCAGTCCGTCCTCGCCCACGGGGTGGCAGGCCACGCCCTGGGCCGTCAGGGCATGGGCCAGGGCCTCCCGGTCGGTGCGGCGGCGATTGACCCGCAGCGTCATGGGCCCGGGCCGGTTGTTGGCGCGCAGGATGGATTCCCAGCGCTCGGGGTGGTCGTGGCGCAGGCGCTCGATCCACCAGAGGGGGTGGTTCCAGTGCGCGAGCGGGTCGCGCGCCAGTTGTGCCCGCAGCGCATCGGCTTCGCGCAGGTAGCGGCGCAGGCAGGCGTTGAGAAAACCGGCCTGGCGCTGCCAGCGCCGGTCGGCCCGGGCCGCCTGCACGGCCTGGTCCACCACGGTGTGCGCCGGGTAGCTGGCGCCCGGGGCGTCGGGCGCCACGAGCAAGGCGAGCGCCGCGCTCATGAGCGCGCGCAGCGGGGGCGGGGGCGCACGCTCGGCCAGGCGGGTGACGAGCGCTTCGCAGGTGCCGAGCTGGCGCAGGGTGTGGAACGCCAGCGCCTGCACACCGGCGCGCAAGGGCGTCGGCACGGCGGCGAGCGCGTCGCCGAGCGAGCGTCCCTGGCGCACCGCGAGCACCGCCGAGGCCACGTGTGAGAGCTGCTGGCTGAGCGCGGGCGCCTGGGCGACGGTCATCGGGACACCTCCGCGCGACACGCTGTGGCGCGAGCGCCTTCGGACCGTCGGGGGAGGTTCATGCGTGAATCACCGTCGGATCGCCCACGGCGGTGGTCGGCTTCGCCAGTGGCAGCGGCCCCATGGTGCGCCCATAGATGCGACGCACGCGCTCGGCGAGCGGCGGATGCGAGTCAAGCCAGTGCGCCAGACGGCCGGCCTCATTGCCGACCAGCAGCAGGTGCTGCAGCGGCGAGCCGACGGTGTTCGCGCTAACGCGCTCCCGCTGCTGCGTCATGACCTTGCGCAGCACGCCGCCCAGGCCGTCGCGGCTGCGCGTCCACTGCACGGCGCGCGCGTCGGCCAGGAACTCGCGCTGACGCGAGACGGCCGCCTGCAGCGCGTGCCCGGCGAGCCAGCCGAGCCAGCCCACCGCCATGAGGAAGACGCCGATCACGAACCACACGAGGCGCCCGCCCCGTTCGCCCGGCTCCATCAGGCGCTGGCCCAGGCGGTAGATCATCTCCAGGCCGAACACCATGCCCGCCAGGCGCAGGTTCAGGCGCGTGTCGCCTTCGCCGATGTGGCTCAGCTCGTGCGCCACAAGACCCTGCAGCTCTTCGCGCGTGAGGTGGTCGAGCGCGCCGCGCGTGACGGCCACGACCGCGTCGCCGGTGTCCCATCCGGTGGCGAAGGCGTTGATGGACTGGTCGCGCGCGACCACCATGGCGGTGGGGCGCGGCAGGCCGGACGCAATGGCCAGCTCATCGACGATGTTGACGAAGCGCTGTTCGTCGAGTTGTCCCGAGGGCTGAGCCGCCCGCGCGCCCATGCGCTCGGCCAGGCGCACGCCGCCCTGGTGCTCGAGTTGCGAGGTCTCGACCCACCAGCCACCCAGCACGAACAGCAGGGTCACGCCGGTGTTCACGGCCCAGAAGTGGCGCGGGAAGTAGAGCTCGCCCGGTAGCCAGAGCGGCCCGGTGAGGACCCAGCCCAGGGCCACGGCCGCGTTGACCGCGAGCACCAGCAGCAGGACGGTGAAGCCGAATAGCACCACCAGCCAACGACTCTGCGCGCGGGCCTCGCGCTGGGATTCGGCAAAACGCATGCGCGGCCTGCTTCAGTCGCGGTGATTCAGAACTGGACCTTGACCGGCTGACGCTCGGCCTCACTCGTGGTCGCTTCCAGCATGGACTGCGGCTGGAAGTTGAACAGGCGCGCGACGACCAGCGTGGGGAACTGCTGCGCGGCGTCGTTGTAGTCGTTCGCCTGGTCGTTGTAGGCCTGGCGCGCGAAGCCGATGCGGTTCTCGGTGCTCGAGAGCTCCTCGCTGAGTTCGCGCATGTTCTGGTCGGCCTTGAGTTCGGGGTAGTCCTCCACCACGGCCATCAGGCGGCCCAGTGCGCCACCCAGCATCTGTTCGGCGCCCGAGAGCGTGCTGATGAGCGCGGGGTTGAGCGGCGCGCCGGACGCGGCCTGCTCGGCGCTGCGCGCCTGGTTGCGCGCCGCGATCACCGCCTCCAGCGTCTGCGATTCATGTTCGAGGTACTTGCGGGCCACTTCCACGAGGTTGGGGATCAGGTCGTGCCGGCGCTTGAGCTGCACGTCGATCTGCCCGAACGCATTGGCGATGCCGTTGCGCAGGCGCACGAGCCGGTTGTAGGCACCGACCGCCCAGAAGAAGACCACCAGCGCCGCCAGCAGCAGCACCCATTGCAGAACGCTCATCGTGTTCACTCCTTCGCCCCCCGCGGTTTGCGGGCGGGGGACTATAGCGCGCGGAATATCGCCGCCAAAAGAAAAAGCCCCCGGCCTTTCGACCGGGGGCTGGTGGGCGGTGACGGGCGTCGGGCCGCTTATTCGGCGGACTCGCCGGCCGCCGCGTCGGCTTGGTCGGCCGCCAGCGACAGGGCGTCGGCCTCGGCGATGGCACGGCGTTCTTCGTCGTCCATCTTCTCCTTGACCTTGCGCGCTTCGTGGTACGCCATGCCGGTGCCCGCGGGGATCAGGCGGCCGACGATGACGTTTTCCTTCAGGCCACGCAACTCGTCGCGCTTGCCCATGATGGCCGCTTCGGTCAGCACGCGCGTGGTTTCCTGGAAGGAGGCCGCGGAGATGAACGAATCGGTCGACAGCGAGGCCTTCGTGATACCCAGCAGGATGTTGCTGAAGGTCGCGGGGATCTTGCCGTCGGCGCGCAGGGCGTCGTTGGTGTTGAGGATCTCCGAACGCTCGACCTGCTCACCACCGATGTAGGACGAATCGCCCGGGTTCTCGACCACAACGCGGCGCAGCATCTGGCGAACGATCACCTCGATGTGCTTGTCGTTGATCTTCACACCCTGCAAGCGGTAGACGTCCTGCACCTCATCAACGATGTAGCGCGCGAGCTCTTCCATGCCCAGCAGGCGCAAGATGTCCTGCGGATCGGCCGGGCCGTCGACGATGCTTTCGCCCTTGTTGACCACCTGGCCTTCGTGCACCAGGATGTTCTTCTCTTTCGGGATGAGCTCTTCCCAGACCTTGCCTTCCGGGTCGGTGATCTGCATGCGGATCTTGCCCTTGGTCTCCTTGCCGAAGGACACGGTGCCGGTCGTCTCGGCGAGGATGCCGGCGTCCTTGGGCGAGCGCGCCTCGAACAGCTCGGCCACGCGCGGCAGACCACCCGTGATGTCGCGGGTCTTCTGGCCTTCCACCGGGATGCGGGCCAGCACCTCGCCGGGGCCCACGTCCTGGCCATCGCGCACCTGGATCAGCGCGCCGACCTGGAAGCCGATCGTCACCGAGTGGTCGGTGCCGGGGATCTTCACCTCGCTGCCGGATGCATCGATCAGCTTGACCTGCGGGCGCACCACCTTGGTGGCGCCGCGGCGCTTGGGATCGATCACAACCAGCGTGGACAGACCGGTCACGTCGTCGACCTGCTTGGCGACCGTGAGGCCCTCTTCCACGTTCTCGAACTTCACCGTCCCGGCGAATTCCGTGATGATGGGTCGGGTCAGCGGGTCCCAGTTGGCCAGGATGGTGCCGGCCTTGATGGTCTGGTCGGGCTTGATCGTCAGGATGGCACCATACGGCACCTTGTGGCGCTCGCGCTCGCGGCCATGTTCGTCCTGGATGATGATCTCGCCCGAACGCGCGATCACCACCAGCTCGCCCTTGGAGTTGGTCACGTAACGCATCGTGGCGTTGAAGGCGATCACGCCGCTGGACTTGGCTTCCACGCTGGAGGCCACGGCCGCGCGCGAGGCCGCACCACCGATGTGGAAGGTGCGCATCGTCAGCTGCGTGCCGGGCTCGCCGATCGACTGCGCGGCGATCACGCCCACCGCCTCGCCGATGTTCACCAGGCCACCGCGGCCGAGGTCGCGGCCGTAGCACTTGCCGCACAGGCCATAGCGGGTTTCGCAGGTCAGTGCGGTGCGCACCTTGACCTCGTCCACGCCAGCCGCCTCGAGCACGTCGAGGGAGTCCTCGTCGAGCATCTCGCCGGCCGGCATCAGCACCGCGCGCGTCTCGGGGTGGATCACTTCCTCGGCCGTGGTGCGGCCCAGGATGCGGTCGCGCAGCGACTCGATCACCTCACCGCCCTCGACGATGGCGCGCATCAGCGTGCCGTTGGAGGTGCCGCAATCCTGGTGGGTGACCACCAGATCCTGCGTCACGTCCACCAGGCGGCGCGTGAGGTAGCCCGAGTTCGCGGTCTTCAGCGCCGTGTCGGCCAGGCCCTTGCGGGCGCCGTGCGTGGAGATGAAGTACTGCAGCACGTTGAGGCCTTCACGGAAGTTCGCCGTGATGGGCGTCTCGATGATGGAGCCGTCGGGCTTGGCCATCAGGCCGCGCATGCCGGCGAGCTGGCGAATCTGCGCCGCGGAACCGCGGGCGCCCGAGTCGGCCATCATGTAGATGGAGTTGAACGACTCCTGGTCCACTTCCTTGCCGCTGCGGTCGGTGGTCTTCTGCTTGGCCAGCTGGGCCATCATGACCTTGGAGATCTCGTCACCGGCCTTGCCCCAGATGTCCACCACCTTGTTGTAGCGCTCGCCGGCGGTCACAAGACCGGAGGCGTACTGCTGGGCGATCTCTTTCACTTCGCTCTCGGCGCGCTCGATGATGCCGCTCTTCTCCTTCGGCACCAGCATGTCGTCCACGGCGATCGAGATGCCCGCGCGGGTCGCGAGGCGGAAGCCGTTCTGCAGCAGCTTGTCGGCGAAGACCACGGTCTCCTTCAGGCCGCACTTGCGGAAGCTCGCGTTGATGAGGCGCGAGATTTCCTTCTTCTTCAGCGGCTTGTCGAGCACCGAGAAGGGCAGGCCCTTGGGCAGGATCTCCGACAGCAGGGCGCGGCCCACGGTGGTGTCCACCAGCTTCAGGCCAGAGACGAATTCGCCGCTGGTCTTGTCCTTGGTCCACTCCACCAGGCGCACGCTCACACGCGCGGTGAGTTCCACCACGCCGTTGTCCAGCGCGCGCTGCATCTCGGCCAGGTCCGCGAAGATCATGCCTTCGCCCTTGCCGTTGATCTTCTCGCGCGTGGCGTAGTACAGGCCCAGCACCACGTCCTGCGAGGGCACGATGGAGGGCTCGCCGTTGGCAGGGAACAGCACGTTGTTGGAAGCCAGCATCAGTGTGCGGGCTTCCAGCTGCGCTTCCACCGACAGCGGCACGTGCACGGCCATCTGGTCACCGTCGAAGTCGGCGTTGAAGGCCGCGCAGACCAGCGGGTGCAGCTGGATCGCTTTGCCTTCGATCAGGATGGGCTCGAAGGCCTGGATGCCCAGACGGTGCAGCGTGGGCGCGCGGTTCAGCAGAACCGGGTGCTCCTTGATGACCTCTTCGAGGATGTCCCACACCACGGGGGTGCCGGCTTCCACTTCCTTCTTCGCGGCCTTGATGGTGGTCGCGATGCCCATGGCTTCCAGGCGCGAGAAGATGAAGGGCTTGAACAGCTCCAGCGCCATCAGCTTGGGCAGGCCGCACTGGTGCAGCTTGAGCGTCGGGCCCACCACGATGACCGAGCGGCCGGAGTAGTCGACGCGCTTGCCCAGCAGGTTCTGGCGGAAACGGCCGCTCTTGCCCTTGATCATGTCGGCCAGGGACTTGAGCGCACGCTTGTTGGCGCCCGTCATGGCCTTGCCGCGGCGGCCGTTGTCCAGCAGGCTGTCCACGGCTTCCTGCAGCATGCGCTTCTCGTTGCGCGCGATGATCTCGGGCGCCTTGAGTTCGAGCAGGCGCTTGAGACGGCTGTTGCGGTTGATGACGCGGCGATACAGGTCGTTCAGGTCGGAGGTCGCGAAGCGGCCGCCGTCCAGCGGCACCAGCGGACGCAGGTCCGGCGGCAGCACGGGCAGCACGTCGAGCACCATCCACTCGGGCTTGATGCCCGAGCGCTTGAAGGCCTCGATGACCTTCAGGCGCTTGGCGTTCTTCTTGATCTTGAGTTCCGAGCCGGTCAGGTCGTTGCGCAGCTTCTCGATCTCGACGTCGAGATCGATGGCTTCGAGCAGTTCCTTGATGCCTTCAGCGCCCATCTTGGCGACGAACTCGTCACCGTATTCCTTGCGCTTGGCGTCGTAGTCGTCCTCGGACATGATGCCGAACTTCTTCAGCGGGGTCATGCCGGGATCGGTCACGACATACGCTTCGAAATACAGCACGCGCTCGATGTCGCGCAGCGTCATGTCGAGCACCAGGCCCAGACGCGACGGCAGCGACTTCAGGAACCAGATGTGCGCGCAGGGCGCGGCCAGGTCGATGTGGCCCATGCGCTCGCGACGCACCTTGGTCTGGGTCACTTCGACGCCACACTTCTCGCAGATCACCCCACGGTGCTTCAGGCGCTTGTACTTGCCGCACAGGCACTCGTAGTCCTTGATGGGGCCGAAGATCTTGGCGCAGAACAGGCCATCGCGTTCGGGCTTGAAGGTGCGGTAGTTGATGGTCTCGGGTTTCTTGACTTCACCGAAGGACCACGAGCGGATTTTTTCCGGCGAAGCCAGGCCGATGCGGATGGCATCGAAATGCTCGTCGGGCGTGAACTGCTTGAACAGGTCGAGCAAGGATTTCATGTGAGCTTTCCTTTACTTCTGTGGATCACGAACGCTCGAGTTCGATGTCGATACCGAGCGAGCGGATCTCTTTGACCAGCACGTTGAACGACTCGGGCATGCCCGCGTCGATGGTGTGCTCGCCCTTGACGATGGACTCGTACACCTTGGTGCGGCCCTGAACGTCGTCGGACTTGACGGTGAGCATTTCCTGCAGGATGTAGGAGGCACCGTAGGCTTCCAGCGCCCACACCTCCATCTCGCCGAAACGCTGGCCACCGAACTGCGCCTTGCCGCCCAGCGGCTGCTGGGTGACGAGCGAGTACGGGCCGGTGGAACGGGCGTGCATCTTGTCGTCGACCAGGTGGTGCAGCTTCAGGAAGTGCATGTAGCCCACGGTGGTCTTGCGTTCGAAAGCGTCGCCGGTGCGGCCGTCGTAGAGCTGCGCCTGGGTGCGCGTCTCGGTCAGGCCCTTGAGCGCGGCAATGTCGTCCGGGTAGGCGAGCTTGAGCATGGCGCGGATCTCGTCTTCCGACGCACCGTCGAACACGGGCGATGCGAAGGGCACGCCGTGCTGCAGGTTGTCGGCCATCTCGAACACCTCGGTGTCGGACATGGCGGCGAAATCTTCCTTCTTGCCCGCCTGGTTGAAGACGGTCTCGAGGTACTGGCGCACCTCGGCAACCTTGGCTTCGCGCTGCAGCATGTCGCCGATGCGCTGGCCCAGGCCCTTGGCGGCCCAGCCCAGGTGGACTTCGAGCACCTGACCCACGTTCATGCGCGAAGGCACGCCCAGCGGGTTGAGCACCACGTCGGCAGGAGTGCCGTCGGCCATGTGCGGCATGTCTTCCACGGGCACGATCTTGGAGACCACGCCCTTGTTGCCGTGGCGGCCGGCCATCTTGTCACCGGGCTGCAGGCGGCGCTTGACGGCCAAGTAGACCTTGACCATCTTGAGCACGCCCGCGGGCAGCTCGTCACCCTGCGTGAGCTTCTTGCGCTTCTCTTCGAAAGCGAGGTCGAAGCTGTGGCGCGTCTGCTCCATCGAGTTCTTGATCGACTCGAGCTGAGCGGCCACGTTGTCGTCCGCCGGGCGAATGTCGAACCAGTGGTACTTCTCGACGTCGGCCAGGTAGGCCTTGTCGATGGTCGTTCCCTTGGCGAGCTTCTTCGGGCCACCGTTGGCGACCTTGCCGGTGATCAGCTTCTCGATCCGGTCGAAGGCGTCGGCCTCGACGATGCGCAGCTGGTCGTTCAGGTCGAGGCGGAAGCGCTTGAGCTCATCGTCGATGATCTGCTGGGCGCGCTTGTCGCGCTGGATGCCTTCGCGGGTGAAGACCTGCACGTCGATCACGGTGCCTTGCGAGCCCTGCTCGACGCGCAGCGAGGTGTCCTTCACGTCGGACGCCTTCTCGCCGAAGATGGCGCGCAGCAGTTTTTCCTCGGGTGTGAGCGTGGTCTCTCCCTTGGGCGTGACCTTGCCAACCAGCACGTCGCCGGGCAGCACCTCGGCGCCCACGTAGATGATGCCGGACTCGTCCAGGCGGTTGAGCTGTTGCTCGGCCAGGTTCGGGATGTCGCGCGTGATTTCCTCGGCGCCCAGCTTGGTGTCGCGCGCCATCACCACCAGTTCCTCGATGTGAATCGAGGTGTAGCGGTCGTCGGCCACCACGCGTTCGCTGATGAGGATCGAGTCCTCGAAGTTGTAGCCGTTCCAGGGCATGAAGGCGATCAGCATGTTCTGGCCGATCGAGATCTCGCCGAGGTCGGTGGACGCGCCGTCCGCGATCACGTCACCCTTGGCCAGCTTGTCGCCCTTCTTGACGATGGGGCGCTGGTGGATGTTGGTGTTCTGGTTGGAGCGCTGGTACTTGATGAGGTTGTAGATGTCCACACCCACTTCACCGGCCACCGCTTCTTCGTCGTTGACGCGGATCACGATGCGGGTGGCATCGACGTAGTCGACCACGCCGCCGCGGTTGGCGGTCACCACCGTGCCGGAGTCGATCGCGGCCACGCGCTCGATGCCGGTGCCCACAAAGGGCTTCTCGGGGCGCAGCACGGGCACGGCCTGGCGCGACATGTTGGCGCCCATCAGCGCGCGGTTGGCGTCGTCGTGCTCCAGGAAGGGCACCAACGAAGCGGCCACCGAGACGATCTGCGCCGGCGACACGTCCATGTACTGGATGGTGTCGGGACCGGTCAGGATGGATTCACCCTTCTCGCGCGCGGACACCAGTTCGCCGACCAGCTTGCCGTCCTTGTCGAGCGCCGCGTTGGCCTGGGCGATGACGTACTTGCCTTCCTCGATGGCGGACAGGTAGTCGATCTGGTTCGTGACCTTGCCATCGATGACGCGGCGGTACGGCGTCTCGATGAAGCCGTACTCGTTGAGGCGGGCATACAGGGCCAACGAGTTGATCAGGCCGATGTTCGGGCCTTCCGGCGTTTCGATCGGGCAGACGCGGCCGTAGTGCGTGACGTGCACGTCGCGCACCTCGAAGCCGGCGCGCTCGCGCGTCAGACCGCCCGGGCCCAGGGCCGAGACGCGGCGCTTGTGCGTGATCTCGGCCAGCGGGTTGGTCTGGTCCATGAACTGCGACAGCTGCGAGGCACCGAAGAACTCCTTGAGCGCCGCGGAGATCGGCTTGGAGTTGATCAGGTCGTGCGGCATCAGCGGCTCTTGCTCGGCTTGACCCAGGCGCTCCTTCACGGCCTTCTCGATGCGCGCGAGGCCGGTGCGGTACTGGTTCTCGGCGAGTTCGCCCACGCAACGCACACGGCGGTTGCCCAGGTGGTCGATGTCGTCCACTTCACCGCGGCCGTTGCGCAGGTCCACGAGGATCTTCACCACGGCCAGGATGTCGTCGTTGGACAGCACCATCGGGCCGGTGGCCTCGTTGCGGCCGACGCGGGCGTTGAACTTCATGCGGCCCACGCGCGAGAGGTCGTACGTGTCCGGGTTGTAGAACAGGCGGTGGAACAGGGCCTGCACCGCGTCCTCGGTCGGCGGCTCGCCGGGGCGCATCATGCGGTAGATGGCCACGCGCGCAGCGAACTCGTCGGCGGTCTCGTCGATGCGCAGGGTCTGGCTGATGTAGGCGCCCTGGTCGAGTTCGTTGGTGTAGATGCAGGCCAGCTCCTGGATCGACGCGGTGCGCAGCTTCTTGAGCAGCGCCTCGGTGATCTCCTCGTTGGCCTTGGCGATGATCTCGCCGCTGTCCGGGTCAACGATGTTCTTGGCCACCACGCGGCCAATGAGGAAGTCCTCCGGCACGCTCACGTGGGTGGTGCCCGACTGCTCCATTTCGCGCGTGTGGCGCGCGGTGATGCGCTTGTCCTTGGCCACCACCACCTTGCCCGACTTGTCGGTGATGTCGAAACGCGCCACCTCGCCGCGCAGGCGCTCGGGCACGAAGGCCATCTGCGCACCGCTGTCCATGATGCGGAAGTGGTCGTTGACGAAGAAGTTCGCCAGGATGGTTTCCGGCGTCAGGCCGATGGCCTTGAGCAGGATGGTGACCGGCATCTTGCGGCGGCGGTCGACGCGGAAGAACAGCACATCCTTCGGATCGAATTCGAAGTCAAGCCAGGACCCGCGGTAAGGAATGATGCGGGCGGAGAACAGCAGCTTGCCCGAGCTGTGCGTCTTGCCCTTGTCGTGCTCGAAGAACACACCAGGCGAGCGGTGAAGCTGCGAGACGATCACGCGCTCGGTGCCGTTGATGATGAACGAGCCCTTGTCGGTCATGAGCGGAACCTCGCCCATGTAGACCTCTTGCTCCTTCACTTCCTTGACCACCTTGGACTGCGGCGTGGAGGACTCGCGGTCGTAGATGATGAGCTGCACGCGGGCGCGCACGGCGGACGCAAAGGTCAGGCCACGCGTCTGGCATTCGCGCACGTCGAACGCGGGCTTGGCCAGGTTGTACTCGACGAACTTCATCTCGACGAAGCCGTTGTGCGAGACGATCGGGAAGGCCGCCGTGAACGCGGCCTGCAAGCCCTCCTCGGTGCGTTGCTTGGGCAGCACGTCGGCTTGCAGGAAGGCCGTGTAGGCATCCTTCTGCATCTGCAGCAGGTAAGGGATGGTGAGCACGTTCTCGCGCGTGCCGAAGCTTTTTCGGATGCGCTTGCGTTCGGTGTATGAGTACTTCGATGCCATGAGATCTCCGGGCTTGAGGTCTTGGCGACTGTCGGTCAGCGGCGCGCTGCGCTGACGAGCTTGGTGGCTGGCCTCTACCAACCGATGGCGGACGGCCCACGCGTTGCACGCGGGCCCGAACCAAGTGGTCTTCTGCAGTCGGGTTCAGAAAACACTGATAAGAAGACTCGCCAGAGTCTGCTTATCGGTGCTTCATCAAAACACTCGGAAAGGTCGCCAAGCGGCCATTCCGGGTGTGCTCTGAAAGCACACAAGGCTGGAGGCCCTTGCGGACACTCCAGCCTGCGGGGTCGAGCGGATTACTTCAGCTCGGCCTTGGCGCCAGCTTCCACCAGCTTCTTCACGGCGGCTTCGGCGTCGGCCTTGGCGATGCCTTCTTTCACGTTCTTCGGAGCGCCGTCGACCAGGTCTTTGGCTTCCTTCAGGCCCAGGCCGGTGATCTCGCGCACGGCCTTGATCACGGAGACCTTGTTGGCGCCGGCTTCGGACAGCACGACGTTGAATTCGGTCTTCTCTTCAGCGGCGGCAGCGGCGCCACCACCACCGGCGGCGGCCGGGGCGGCCATCGCAGCGGCGCTCACGCCGAACTTCTCTTCGATGGCTTTCACCAGGTCGTTGAGTTCCATGACCGACATGCTGTCCAGGGCGGTCAGAAATGCGTCTTTATCGAATGCCATTTGAATTTCCTATCAATCGGTTGATGTATGCGGGAAGCTGCGGCCGATCAGGCGGCAGCGGTTTCGCCTTCGCCCTTTTTCGCGGCCAGCGCGCCGAGCACCACTGCGGTGCGCGAGATCGGCGACATGAGCAGGCCACAGAGCTGTGCCAGCAGAACCTCTTTGGAGGGGATGCTGGCCAGTTGCTTCACACCCTCGACGTCCAGGGCCTTGCCCGCGTAGACACCGCCGCGGATGACCAGCTTGTCGTTGGTCTTCGCGAAATCGGCCACCACTTTCGCGGCGGCCACGGGGTCTTCGGAGAAGCCGTAGACGAGCGGACCGGACATCTTGTCGGCCACCACCTCGAACGCACTGCCGGCGACCGCGCGGCGGGCCAGGGTGTTTTTCAACACACTCAGGCTCACGCCGCTCTTGCGGGCGCTGATGCGCAGCTGGTCCATGGAGGCGACCGTGATGCCGCGGTACTCCGCCATCACGAGGGTTTGAGCTTTGGCGGCGAGGCCGGTCACTTCGGTGATGACCGCTTCTTTCTCACTGCGATTCAGACTCAAGGTTCACTCCTTCAATGTGCGGGGGTGTTGCCACCCGCCACACGCCTCATTGCAGCGATCAACCGTTGCAGGACACTCTCGAATCCTTCAGCGGCGGGATCGCCATCTGCGTTGGCCTTTGACGATTAAGCCGACCGATCAAGGTCGGCGCCAACGGTCTTGGATGGCTTCGCGGCAACCCGAAGGCCCACCGCGAACCCACCACACCCGGGCGCCCGAAGGCGCCCGAATTCATCACGCCGAGATGGTCTGGGTGTCCACACGGACGCCCACGCCCATCGTCGACGACACGGCCACCTTGCGCAGGTAGATACCTTTGCTGGTGGCCGGCTTGGCCTTGTTCAGCGCGTCGAGCAGCGCCACCAGGTTGCCCTGGAGTTGCGTGGCGTCGAACGAGCGACGACCGATCGTGCCGTGCACGATGCCGGCCTTGTCGACGCGGAACTGCACCTGGCCCGCCTTGGCGTTCTTCACCGCAGTGGCCACATCCGGCGTCACGGTGCCGACCTTGGGGTTGGGCATCAGGCCACGGGGACCAAGCACCTGACCCAGGGTACCCACGATGCGCATGGCATCGGGGGAGGCAATCACGACGTCGAAGTTCATGTTGCCGGCCTTGATGTCGGCCGCTAGGTCGTCCATGCCGACGATGTCGGCACCGGCGGCCTTGGCCTCTTCGGCCTTGGCGCCCTGGGCGAACACCGCCACGCGCTTGGTCTTGCCGGTGCCGTTGGGCATCACGACAGCACCACGCACCACCTGGTCGGACTTCTTGGCGTCCACACCGAGCTGGATCGCCACGTCGATCGACTCGTCGAACTTGGCGGTGGCGAATTCCTTGACGAGCTTGAGCGCTTCATCCAGCGCGTACAGCTTGGTGCTGTCGATCTTGCCGTCGGAAGCTTTCTGCTTTTTGGTGAGCTTGGCCATTTACACGCCCTCCACGATCACGCCCATCGAACGGGCCGAGCCCGCGATGGTCTTGACGGCTGCATCAATGTCGGCAGCGGTCATGTCCTTCATCTTGGTCTTGGCGATTTCCTCGAGCTGGGCCCGGGTGATCTTGCCGACCTTGTTCTTGTTGGGCACCGAAGAGCCCTTGTCGAGCTTGATGGCCTTCTTGATCAAGGTGGTCGCCGGGGGCGTCTTGATGATGAAGGTGAAGCTCTTGTCCGCGAACGCGGTGATCACCACGGGCAGCGGCAGGCCTGGCTCGACACCCTGGGTCTGGGCGTTGAACGCCTTGCAGAACTCCATGATGTTGAGGCCGCGCTGACCGAGCGCCGGACCGATCGGGGGAGAGGGGTTGGCTTTACCAGCTGGCACCTGCAGCTTGATGAAGCCGACGATTTTTTTCGCCATTTTTCAGCTCCTGCGAGTGCAAACGGTGGGGTTTCAAGCCACCTCCTCGCGGTTGGGACCCGGAGAAACAACAGCGCAGGTGTCGGGCCGAGCCACCTGCGCCTGAGAGCGATCAGGTCTTCTCGACCTGACTGAATTCGAGTTCGACGGGCGTGGCGCGACCGAAGATGGTCACCGACACGCGCATCTTGTTCTTCTCGTAGTTGACTTCTTCGACCGTGCCATTGAAGTCGGTGAACGGGCCTTCCTTGACTCGCACGTATTCGCCGACGACGAACTCCACCTTGTGGCGGGGCTTGTCGGTGCCTTCCTGCATCTGGCTGACGATCTTCTGGACGTCTTCCTCGGAGATCGCCACCGGGCGGTTCTTGGCGCCACCGACAAAGCCCGTCACCTTGTTGGTGTGCTTGATCAGGTGCCAGGACTCATCGTCCATCACCATTTCCACCAACACGTAACCAGGGAAGAACTTGCGCTCCGTCGTGCGCTTCTGGCCGTTCTTGACTTCGACCACTTCCTCGGTCGGCACAAGGATGCGGCCGAACTTGCTCTGCATGCCGGCACGGTTGATGCGCTCGATGATGTTGCGCTCGGCAGCTTTCTCCATGCCTGAATAGGCATGGACCACATACCAACGCATCCCCTCGGCAGGCGCCAGTGAGGCCACGGGGCTCTGTTCTTCGGTCATCACTTATTTCCTCCAGCCCAGGATCAGGTCGTAGAAAACCCATTCCAGGGTCTTGTCCGTCAACCACAGGAACAAGGCCATCACCACCACGAATGCGAAGACGTAGGCCGTCATCTGCATGGCCTCCTTGCGGGCAGGCCAGACGACCTTCTTGACTTCTTTCCACGAATCCCGGCCAAAGGCGATGAGCTGGCGACCCGATTCGGACGCCACGAACACCCCGATCGCTGCCACCAGCGCCACCAGCAGGGAGCCCCACTGCGCCAGCGCGCCGCGGCCCGCAAGCAGGTAGAAGGCAACGAAACCGACAACCACGAGCGCGACGGCCAAGCCGAGCTTGGCCTTGTCGGCACCGGAGTGAACGGTTTGAACGTCGGAGGAAGCCATGTGGACTAAAACTAAGGTTTTCAAATGACGCATCCCAAGCCACCGGGGCATGAGACACGCAAGCCCACCAGAGGTCTTGACGACTTCGGTGGGCTTGTGAGCCACGAGACAGAGAGCGTTGTTGGGCTCTATCGGTTCCTGTCAGGTGGCAGGGGCAGAGGGAATCGAACCCCCAACCTTCGGTTTTGGAGACCGACGCTCTGCCAATTGAGCTATACCCCTACGCAGTTTTCTGTGACCCAGGCTGACCTGGTATCACTCGATGATCTTTGCCACGACGCCGGCGCCGACGGTACGACCGCCCTCGCGGATGGCGAAGCGCAGGCCTTCTTCCATGGCGATGGGCGCGATCAGCTTGACGGTGATCGAGACGTTGTCGCCGGGCATGACCATTTCCTTGTCCTTGGGCAGCTCGATGGAGCCCGTGACGTCGGTCGTGCGGAAGTAGAACTGCGGACGGTAGTTGTTGAAGAACGGCGTGTGACGGCCGCCCTCGTCCTTGCTCAGCACGTACACCTCACCGGTGAAGTGCGTGTGCGGCTTGATGGAGCCGGGCTTGCACAGCACCTGGCCGCGCTGCACTTCTTCGCGCTTGGTGCCGCGCAGCAGGATACCGACGTTGTCGCCCGCCTGACCCTGGTCGAGCAGCTTGCGGAACATCTCCACGCCCGTGCAGGTGGTCTTCTGGGTGGCGGCGATACCGACGATCTCGATTTCTTCGCCGACCTTGACCACGCCACGCTCGATACGGCCGGTCACCACGGTGCCGCGGCCAGAGATGGAGAAGACGTCTTCGACGGGCATGAGGAAGGCGCCGTCCACCGCGCGCTCGGGCGTGGGGATGTAGCTGTCCAGCGCGTCGGCCAGGCGCATGATGGCCTGCTCGCCCAGGTCGCCCTTGTCGCCTTCGAGGGCGAGCTTGGCCGAGCCCTTGACGATGGGGGTGTCGTCACCGGGGAAGTCGTACTTGGAGAGCAGTTCGCGCACTTCCATCTCGACGAGCTCGAGCAGTTCGGCGTCGTCGACCATGTCGCACTTGTTGAGGAAGACGATGATGTAGGGCACGCCCACCTGGCGCGCCAGCAGGATGTGCTCGCGCGTCTGGGGCATCGGGCCGTCAGCGGCCGAGCACACCAGGATGGCACCGTCCATCTGGGCGGCACCGGTGATCATGTTCTTGACGTAGTCGGCGTGGCCCGGGCAGTCCACGTGGGCGTAGTGGCGGTTGGCCGTCTCGTATTCCACGTGCGCGGTGTTGATGGTGATGCCGCGCGCCTTTTCTTCCGGAGCCGCGTCGATCTGGTCGTAGGCCTTGGCCGCGCCACCGAACTTGCTCGCCAGCACCGTCGTGATCGCCGCCGTCAGCGTCGTCTTGCCGTGGTCCACGTGCCCGATCGTGCCAACGTTCACGTGCGGCTTGGTCCGCTCGAATTTTTCCTTAGCCAT
>Ga0247823_10000718_pt1 | contig 27857 bp, 15 predicted proteins | sample 13C_PalmiticAcid_2_FD_192426 | JGI IMG/M metagenome (GOLD analysis project Ga0247823, IMG submission 192426) | Soil microbial communities from agricultural site in Penn Yan, New York, United States - 13C_PalmiticAcid_Day30 | ecosystem: Environmental > Terrestrial > Soil > Agricultural land...
CTTCGGTGGCACGGGCCTGACGGGCATTTTCGAGCAAGGTCGTGAGCACCATCTCGACGGTCGAATTCTGAACCGCCACCAGCGGCAGCGAGTCAGGGGCCGCCACCCGCACCTTCAAGCCCGCTCCGTCATGCGCATCCGCCACTCGCCGGATCGCCGCCAGTGCATCGGCCGCGACATCGGGCCCAGGCTGGGCCATGTCGGCGCGGGCGAGATCGAGCAGTCGCGTGACGAGTTGGGAAAGCCGCGCGGCATCGGCCTTGATGTTGCCGAGGAAGCGCTCACGCTCGGCCGGTGTCATCGTCGCGCCGTGATCCTCGAACAATTCGATCGCGCCCGAGATGCCGGCGAGCGGAGTCTTGAACTCGTGGCTCACCGACGCGGCGAAATCGCGCAAATAACGCGAGCGGCGATCGATCGCCGCGGCCATCGCGCGGAAATTCTCGAACAGGGCGCGGATTTCGATCGCCGCGGTGACCGGGGTTTCGGGCATCGCGCCGGTGCCCTTGGCGACTCCGCGGGTCGCTTCGCCGAGCGCCTCGATCGGCCGGGCGATGCCGCGCGACAGCAGTCCGGTAAGCAATAGCAATACGACGAAGATCAATGCGATGCCGAGCAGGATCTTGCCGCGATCGTCATAGAGCCCGCGGAACAAGGCGCGCGGCGAGCGCGACAGCAGCAATGCGCCCACGACGCGCCCGTCGACGATGATCGGCCGGACATGGTGGATCCGCAGCGACGAGGCGCGGCTGAGCCATTCGAACGCGTAACGCTGGCTGTAGGCGCCATTGGTGCGCAGCACGGTGCCCACTCTGCCCCGCAGCGCCGCCGCGACTTCGGGCAGTTGGGCATAGGAGCCGCCCGCTTCATGCCCCACCAGCACGACGCCGTTGCGGTCGATCAGCTGAATCGAGGCCAGCGTCGTCCGCGCAGTCTGGGCGAGGATCGGATGCAACCGCCCGGCCATCGCCAGCGCGTCGGGAGCCGGCGGTGCCGACTGCGGCAGCGCGGCCGGGCGCTCGGCGAGGACGCGGGTGGTGCGCAGGTCGATCGTCGAGGCTTCGGCGCGCCACGGCCGCGGATCGGTCGAGCCGGGCGCCGCGCCGGGCCACAGCGCCTGCGCCGCCCCGGCGAGCGCCGCACCCTGCGCGATCAGTTCGGCTTCGGTCTGGCGGACCAGGGTGTTCTCGTAGACTCGCAGGAACAAGGCCCCCGCCCCCGGCAGCGCGGCGGTCAACAGCAAGGTGCCGAACAGGATCGTCCGCAGCCTGAGCGCCGGCCAGCGCCGCTTGAGAGCCGCCTTGAGCGCTGCGATCACGCCGCCGCGCCCGTACAGCTCCCGATGCGATAGCCCACTCCGGCGCGCGTCTCGATCACGTCGGTGGCGCCGACTCCGGCGAACTTGCCGCGCAAATTGCGGATATGGCTGTCGATCGTGCGGTCGGTCACTGCGAAGCCGGGCCCGTGCAGCCGATCGATGATCGCGTCGCGGCTGAAGACCTTGGCGGGCATCACCGCCAGCGTGCGCAGGATCGAGAATTCGGTGACGGTGAGTGCGATCTCGGCACCCGCCCAGGTCGCGCGCCAGCCGTCGACGTCGAGCGCGAGCCGGCCATGCTCGATCCGCCGCCCCTCGTCGGTTTCGGGCGGCCGCGCGCTCGCCCGCCGCAGGATCGCCATCGACCGCGCCACCACTTCGCGCGGGGAAAACGGCTTCACGACATAATCGTCGGCGCCCAGCTCGATCCCGAGCACGCGATCGATCTCGTCGTCGCGCGAGGACAGGAACAGGATCGGCAGGTCGCCGGCGGCACGCAGCCGCCGGCAGGTCTCGAGCCCGTCCATCCGCGGCATGTTGATGTCGAGCACCACCAGATCGACGCGCTGGCGTTCGACCAGATCGAGCACTGCCTCGCCATCGTCCGCTTCGATCGTGTCGAGCCCCGCCTTGGCGAAGGCGAAGGCGAGCAACTGGCGGATGTGCGGATCGTCGTCGGCGATCAGGATGGTGCGCGGCATGGGGCACATGATCATTGCGCGGCCCCTTCCGTCAATGCCGGCTGCGGCACGATCTGTTCGGCCACCGACGCGGCCGCCTCGGGCGCCTCGGCCGGTGCTGGCGTCACAGATGCCGGCGGAGGCAGCAGAAACCCGTTGCAGTCGCGGCCCGTCGGTCCGGCCGAGGGCACCGGCAGCCTGCTCCCGGCGAGCATCGTCCGAACCTGCCGCAGCCGGCGCGAATCACGCCACGTCCAGTCGCCGCCGCGCTGGCGGTCCAGCGTCGCATGCAGCGCGCGATGGCGTATCCACGCGACCCGACCGGCGAAATCGGGTTTCAGGTCCGGACGTAGCTCGAGCGTGACCAGAGAAGTCAGCGCGGAGGAACCGAGGCCGTCGAGATAGCAGAGGTCGAGCGCCGCGCCTTTGCCGCCGACTTCGCGCGCATGGCGAACATTCCATGCCGCGGCGGTGGCGCCGAGATCGATCATGGTACTGCCGCCGAGCACTGCCAGCGCCGCGGCGACATTGGCGTCGATCAGCCAGCCGGCGCTGCGTCCACGGAGCATCCGCCAGACGATCAGCATCAGCCCCAGCGCGACGAGCGCCATCCAGATGAGCGCGGCGATGCGCAGCCCGGTCAGCGAATAGGCTTCGATATAGTCGATCGTGCGCAGGATGCTCGAAGCGACGAGAAACACGTTCTGCGCGATCCACAGCACCACCAGCCGGCGGATCGCCGGCACCGCCGCCGTGGCCGAGCCGGGCCGCAATGCGACGAGGACGAACAGTCCGGCGAGCAATGCGGTGGCGATCAACGGATAGGCGCCGCGATGGGCATAATCGGCCAGGGTCACGCCCGCGGGCAGCGGTGCGCCGCTCCAGAGAAAGGCGATGTCGAGCCCGTTCTGCAGCGCGAACAATATGTTGAAGGTGATCAGCGCGAGCAGCACCGATCCGGTCGAGACGCCCGGCAGCGTCAGGGGCGCGCCGCCGGCGGGCGCGATTGCGGGAAGTTCGATCCGGCGCGGGCGCAGCGTCGCCCATACCATGGTCAGGATCGCGACCCAGAACAGGAACCGGCCGATCGATTCATCGTCGAGGCGCGGCGCACCGATATTGTACAGCGCGTCGCCGATCACCGGGTTGGCGCTGGCGAACAATGCGAGGAACACCGCGCCGCCGATCAACGGCAACGGCAGCAGCGGCAGGATGCGTCGCCTGGGCAGGTTTCTCCCGAGCGGCCGGCGCAACTGCAACAGATCCTGCCAGGGGCCAACGGCGCTGGCGATGCCATGCAGGATCAGCCGCAGCACCCAGCGTCCGGCATGGTCGACACCCCTTGCGCGCGGCAGCAGCACCACCATCGTCAGGCCGATCCAGAACAGTATCAGCGCCACCAGACCCGGCGCGTCGAGCAACGGCGCAGCCAGCAGCAATGCCGCCGCCGCCGCGATCCAGCTACGGCGATCGCGCCACGCTGCCGGCGTGAGTGCCAGTGTCGCAATGATCCATGCCAATGCGAAGAAGCCGAGCGTGGACCCCGCCCCCTTCTCGACCCAGAACAACCGGTCGGCCAGCCCGACCAATCCGGCGGCGGCAACCGCCTTGACGACGAAGCTCGACGATAATCGCAGCATGAAAACTCCCCTTGGCTCGGGGCGTTTTCTGACGCGGCGATGTGCCGATCGCGCGGTGGTCGGCGTCAGCCTATCGTGCGGATGTCGTGCAGATCCGGTGCAGAGGGGGACGCTTCGATCAGTGGACCGAAGTCGTCGCTTCCCGCCGCAGGATCGGTGCGCGTCCGGCGAGGAATGCGAACACGCACAAAGCCGCATAGCAGGCCGCCGGCACGATCAGCGCGAAAGCGTAGCCGTTGCCGTCGGACACCGCGCCGACGAGCAAAGGCAGCAACGCGCCGCCGACGATCGCGGTGCAGAGCAGCCCCGAAGTCGATTCCACCGTGCCGGTCGAACGTTCGAGCGTCAGCGTGAAGATCACCGGGAACATGATCGAGTTGAACAGGCCGATCGCCAGTGCGACGAAGCCTGCGGTCACCCCGCCGACCGCGAAGACATAGAAGCACATCGCCGCGGCGATCGCAGTGAACAAGGCGAGCAGCAAATGCGCGCGGACCACGGCGAGCAAGCCCGAGCCGATCGCGCGCCCGACCATCGCGCCGAGCCAGTAGAGCGCGACTGCCTTGCCGGCCTCCTGCAGCGACACGCCGGGGACGCCATCGCTGCCCATCAGATAGCCGAGCACCGGAACCCCGAACGCCGCGTCGGACTGGCCCCAGACGCTGTTGTCGTTGAGCAGCAGCGCCATCTGGGTGCCGATCGAGACTTCGGCGCCGACATAAAGGAAGATCGCCAGCCCGCCGAACAAGGCCCAGCGCGAATTGAGCGCCGAAAACAGACCGGCGGTCGACGCTACCGGCGGCGCGGCTTCGGTGACGACGCGGCGGCTGAGCCAGAAGAACAAGGCCAGCGCGGCGATCAGCCCGCAAATCCACAGATAGGCCGAATCGATCCCGGCGAGCGCCTCGGCGCGTACCGCCTCGGTGATCGCGGTGCCTTCCTTGACCTCGACACCCTTGAGAAACAGATGCGCGCCGAGCAGCGGCCCGAGAAAGGTGCCGAACGAATTGAACGTCTGGCTGAGCGTCAGCCGGAGATGGCTGTATTTCGAATCGCCGAGCGCCGCGGCGAGCGGATTGGCCGCAACCTGCAAAATGGTGATCCCGCTGGCGAGGATGAACAGCCCGAGCAGCACCAGCGTGAACACCGCGAGATTGGCTGCTGCGAGCATCACCAGGCAGCCGGCGATCATCAGCCCCAATGCGATCAGGATCGTCGGGATCGATTTGGCGCGCGAGAGCAAGGCAGCCGCCGGAAACGAGACGAGGCCGTACGCGATGAAGAAAGCGAAGGCCGCGGCCTGTGCCTGCAGATTGCTGAGCGTGAAAATGCCCTTCACCGAGGCAACCAGCGGGTCGATCAGCGAAGTGATGAACCCCCAGGCGAAGAACAATGTCGTCACCGCCGCGAATGCCAGCGTGGTGCTCCGGGAGCTCGATCGCGCCAAGGCCTTATCCTTCCTGATGCCGCGAGCGCCGCTTCGCGCCCGCATTTCTTATGTTTGTTTCGCTAATTCGCACGGCTTCGCCGGCTTGGCCAGCCACGGCGTCGGTCAAGCGGCCTGTGCCGCGGCGGCGGCCAGCGCGATCGAGCCGAGCGGTCCGGCCATGCCGTCCAATGCGGGCCTGGTGACGTAATGCTCGCCCTCGGGCATCTGCATATAGCCATTGAGGCTATCGAGCAGCGTGCGTTCGATCCGCTCCAGAAGATGCGGCTGGGCCGTGAGCACGCCGCCGCCGATCGCGATGCGCCGGGGCGCCGCGCCGCAGACAAGGGCATGCGCCATCGCGGCGATATAGCCGACGATCGGATCCCAGACCGGATCGTCCGCCGCCACTTCGCGAACCGCACGGCCGGCGAGCCGTGACACCAGCGCCGATCCCGAGGCCAGCCCCTCGACGCAATCGTCATGAAAATTGCAGACGCTGGGATGCGTATCCGAGGCGAGCCGCGGCACCCGCATATGGCCCCATTCGCTGTGCGCGAAGCCACGGGTGGGCTTACCGTGCACGACCAGTCCGACGCCGACGCCGGTGCCGATCGTGACATAAGCGAAATCGTCCATCCCCTTGCCGCAGCCCCAGGCGATCTCGGCCAATGCCGCACCGTTGACGTCGGTGTCGAAGCCGACCGGAACGTCGAACGGTGCCGACAGCACGCCGCGAACGTCGGTACCGGGCCAGCGCGGCTTGTTGGTCGCGAGGATCTGGCCGTACCGCGGCGACCGCGGATCGAGCTCGATCGGTCCGAACGAGGCGATGCCGAGCGCGGCGAACCCGCCGTCGCGATGCCATTCGTCCAGCACCGCGAGCAAAGCCGGTAGCGTATCCGCCGGACTGGTCGTCGGCACGGTCCGTTGGTCGAGCACGCGATCGGGCCCGAACGCCAGCGTGCACACGCATTTGGTGCCGCCCAGCTCGACGCCCGCATAGGGTCTTTCGCCCGCCACAGCGCCGTCCGAAAAGCGTACTCCACCGGACGACGGCAAACCGTTCGACATTCCCCCTCCATTCGCGGCTATTGTCCGCCTGAGAATCCTTGGGCATGTACAGACCCGGAGCCGGCATTAATAATGCAAATTACATAATTCAACGGCCGAGGAGAGGATTGCGATGAGTGCAACCAACGGCAAGCTGAATCCCTCGGCGATAATCGCCGCGAGCCTTGCGGGGCTGTTGTTCGGATTCGACACCGCAGTGATCGCGGGCGTGACCGAGGCGCTGCGCGGCACGTTCGAACTTTCGGCGGCGCAATTGGGGGCGGCGGTGTCGGCCGCGCTCATCGGCACGCTGGTCGGCGCGCTCGGCGCGGGCCGGCCCGGCGATCGCTATGGCAGCCGAAACATCCTGTTGTGGATCGCGGTCGCCTACATCGTCTCGGCGCTCGGCTCGGCGCTGAGCAGCGGACTCGCGATGCTGGTCGCGTTCCGCTTTCTCGGCGGGCTCGCGATCGGCGGATCGTCGGTGCTGGCGCCGGTCTATATCGCCGAAGTCAGCCCGCCGGCGCGGCGCGGCATGCTGGTCGGCTTCTTCCAGCTCAGCATCGTGCTCGGCATTCTCGGCGCCTATGTCAGCAATTTCGTGATCGGGCAGGCGAGCCAGGGCGAACTGGAGTGGCGGCTCAAGCTCGGCATCGCCGCGGTTCCCGCGGTGCTTTTCCTCTTGCTGATGCTGCGCGTGCCCCAGAGCCCGCGCTGGCTCTTCCATCGCGGGCGCGCCGCCGAGGCGAAGGCGGCGATCGAGACGCTGTCGATGGGCAATCCCGACATGCTCTTCGCGCAATTCGGCCAGGGCGCTGCGGCCGGGGACGGCAGACTGAGCTGGCGGCAGCACCGCCGCCCGATCCTGCTCGCGATCACGCTCGCCATGTTCAACCAGCTCTCGGGGATCAACGCGATCCTCTATTATCTGGGCGATATCTTCGCCGCGGCGGGGTTCGACGCAGTCTCCGCCGATCTGCAGGCAGTGGCGATCGGCGTCGCCAACCTCGCCGCGACGGTGCTCGGAATGGCGGTCATCGATCGAGTCGGGCGCAAGCCGCTGCTGCTGATCGGCGCCGTCGGCACCGCGGTGGCGCTGGCGGTGGTGGCGGGGATCTACAGCTCGGGACAGGGGCAGCATTGGCTGCTTCCCGCGCTGATCGGCTTCATCCTGTTCTTCGCGATCTCGCAGGGCGCCGTGATCTGGGTCTATCTGTCCGAGATCTTCCCGACCGCGGTGCGTGCGCGCGGCCAGTCGCTCGGCAGCGCGACGCACTGGGGGATGAACGCGCTGATCGCCTTTGGCTTTCCCGTAGTGGCACAATATACCCAGGCCCTGCCGTTCTGGCTGTTCGCTGGCGCGATGCTGGTGCAGGCTGTAGTGATCTGGCGATATTTTCCCGAAACCCGCGGTGTCGCGCTGGAGACGATGGAAAGGACAGTCGAGGGTCGAGGATGACAGGCATGCAGAAATTGGCTTCGGCTGCTGGTAACGCTACCTTGCCGGCGAGGCCGCCCGGCGCACCAACCCTTTGTATTCACAGCGTGATTGCGCGCGCATGACGGCGACGTCGCCGCGCGAACGCCCGCGTCTTTCGGGCACCAATCTCGAACGGGCCGCCGATCATAACCAGCGCGTGACGCTCCACGGCATCCGCGTGCTCGGCCCACTCACCCGCGTCGAGCTCGCCGGCCTCACCGGGCTCACCGGTCCGGCGATCGCCAACATCACCAAGCGCCTGCTCCAGGACGGGCTGATCGAGGAAGCCGGCCAGCGCCGCGGCGGGCGCGGCCAGCCGCCGACCAAGCTGGTGGTGCGCGCCGACGCCTGCTACTCGATCGGCATCAATGTCGACCGCGATCACATCACGATCGTGCTGGTCGATTTCTCCGGGCAAACGCTGATCCGCGTCTCCGAGGAAGTCAATTTCGCGCTGCCCGATCATGTCCGCGGACTCTATCGACGCTCGATCAAGAACATGCTGCGCAAGGCCAAGGTCGATGTCGACAAATTGGTCGGCATCGGCGTGGCAGTGCCCGACGATCTCGGTTTGGTCGACCTGCCGGGGCGGCCGGCCGATTATGCGACCTGGGACAGCGTCGACGTCGCCGATCTGTTCAGCGAGCCGCTGCGGCTGCCGGTCTTCGTCGAGAACGACGCGGCCGCCGCGGCGATGGGCGAGATGCAATTGGGGCTGGGGCAGAAGAACAACAGCTTCTTCTACATCCTGATCTCGTCGGGGCTCGGCGGCGGGCTGGTCGTCGACGGTTCGTATCTGCGCGGCGCCGACGGGCGCAGCGGCGAATTGGGCTTCATGCGCGCCGCCGATGGCGCGGCGCCCGGCGAACAGGTCCAGCAAATGGTCTCGCTGTCGGGACTGGCGCGGCATCTCGAGCGCAACGGCTGTCACCTTGCCGACGTGATGGGCGATTCCGATCCCGGCGAGGCGACCAATGCCTGTGTCGCGGCGTGGATCGAGGATGCGGCGCACCGCCTCACCGTCCCGCTCGACGCGATCAACTGCCTGATCAACCCCGCGGCGGTGCTGGTCGGCGGCAGGCTGCCGACCGCGATCCTCGAGCGGCTGGCCGAGCGCGCCAACGAGCTGATGCGCGAGCGCGCAGGTCTGCTGCCTACGGTGGCGCCGGTGATCCGCGCGGCCTTGTCCGAAGACGCGCCCGCGGTCGGCGCCGCGATCCTGCCGTTCAGCCACTTCCTGCTGCCCAAGCAGGGCGCGCTGTGGAAGGCCTCGGCGTAAATTCCCCTCTCCCGATGGGAGAGGGAGTTAGCCCGCCACCCGCCCGAACGAAGGCGGCCGATCGGCCTTCGCCGTGCCGAAGCGCGAGGGCTCACGGCCCATCACGAACTCCAGCGCGCCGCCCTTCGCCAGATCGGCATGGCTGATCCAGTTGCGCGTCCACGGCTTGCCGTTCCAGCGCACCGACTGGACATAAGGGGCGTCGGGTGCATTGCCGCGCGCGATCACGCGTAATGTCCTGCCCTGCCCCAGCCGGACCTCGGCCCTGTCGAACAAAGGCGAGCCCAGCACATAGATCGCGCTAACCGGATCGACCGGATAGAAGCCCAACGCGCTCAGCACGAACCACGCGCTCATCTGCCCGCAATCGTCGTTGCCGATCTCGCCATCGGGATCCGCCTTGTACATCTCGGTGCACAGCCGCCGGATCATCGCCTGCGTCTTCGCCGGTGCGCCGGCATACGCATAGAGATAAGCGACGTGATGGTTGGGCTCGTTGCCGTGCGCATATTGCCCGACCAGCCCCGAAATGTCGGGGGGCGCATTCTCGGGCAAGGTGGAAGGCGCATTGAACAATGCGTCGAGCTGCTTCTCGAACGCGGCGTCGCCGCCGAAATGCTCGATCAGGCCGTAAACGTCGTGCTGGTTGAGGAAGGTCGCCTGCCAGCCATTGGCTTCGGTGTAATCGCGGTGCTTCTTGACGTCGTGGCCGATCTGGATCGGGTCGTAATTCGCCCACCAGCTGCCGTCGGAGAATTTGGGCTTGGCGAAACGCGTCCCGGAATCGAGCACATTGCGGTAGTTCCGGCTGCGTTTGCGCAGCGCCGCCGCATCGTCCTTCGCCCCTGCCGCCTCGGCGAGCACTGCCATCGCCCAATCGTCATAGGCATATTCCTGGGTGCGGCTGACCGATTCCCAGATCTTGTCGGCGGGGATGTAACCAAGGTCGTAATAATAGCCGCGGCCGAGCGACCCATCGCTGTCCTTGAAGGTGCGATCGAACGCGCGGCGGCGGATATTGGGCCAGGCCGCGGCATAGTCGGCCTGTATGCCCTTCACCTTCGCTTCCGCGAGCACCGACACCGAATGCCAGCCGATCATGCAGCCGGTCTCGACGCCCTGGAGCTGCCAGACCGGCGGGCCGTAGGGGCTCTGCTGCGTCTGGCGGATCAGATCGCGGGTGAACATCGCGGCGCGCTCGGGCTGCACGAGCGTGAGCAGCGGGTGCAGCGCGCGATAGGTGTCCCACAGCGAATAGGTGCTGAACGCCGGCGTGTCGGCGGGCGCCTGATGCACCTGCTTGTCCATCCCGACATAGCGGCCGTCACGGTCGGTGAAGAGCGTCGGCGCGAGGAAGCAATGGTAGAGCGCGCTCGCCATGATCGTGCGCTGGTCGGAGGTACCTCCCTCGACCCGCACGCATTCGAGCTCCTTCGCCCAGGCCCTCCGCGCGGCGGTGACGGTGCGGTCGAAGTCCCAGCCCGGCGCCTCGCCGGCCAGCGCCGCCTTCGCGCCTGCCACGTCGATCGCCGAAATGCCGGTCTTGATCAGGATCGGCGCGCCGCCGGCATCGTCGAAGAACAGGACTGCCTTGAGCTTGTTGCCGCTGACGGACCTGGCACCGGCGGGCGCCGGCTTGTTGTCGTCGCCGAAGAATTCCACCCGGCTCGGACGGCGCGAAAGCTGCATCGCGAAATGGATGTGTCGGCCCTTGGCCCAGCGATGCACCCGCCGGCTGCCGGTGAGGACGCCGTCCGCATCGATCGCCAGCGATGCCTGATCGATGATCGTGCCCTTGTCCCACACGTCGAGGATCATGTGGGCGAAGTCGATCAGGATGTGCCCGGCGCCCGCCGGGAAATGATAGCGATGCAGTCCGGTGCGTTCGGTCACCGTCAGTTCGGCGAGCACCCCGGATTCCAGCTTGACCCGATAGTAGCCGGGCTCGGCATGCTCGTCGGAGAAACGCTGGCGATAGCCCTTGTCGGGATCGTCGAGCTTGCCCGGATCGAGCTCGAGCGGTCCGCGCGTCGGCACCACCAGCACGTCGAGCATGTCGCCGATGCCGGTGCCCGAAAGGTGGGTGTGCGAGAAACCCATGATCGAGCCGTCGGTGCGGTGATAGCCCGAGCAGGCGTCCCAGCGGCTATTGTCGGTATCGGGGCCGAGCTGGACCATTCCGAAAGGCAGCGACGGCCCGGGAAAGGTATGGCCATGCCCGCCGGTGCCGATGAACAGATCGGGCCTGGTCGCGGCCCCCCCCTGCCCGCGCGCGAAGCCCGGCGCGGCCGAGGCAAGCGCGACGAGCCCCGAGCCCGCGAGCAACTGGCGACGATTTGCGGCAATCGTGATCATGTTCCTATCAGCTCCGCTGGGCGAGCAACGCCGGCGCGCGCTTCTCGATGTCGAGGACGAGATCACCGAACAGGCCATTGGCCCAGGCGAACCAGCTGCGCGTGAATTTGGTCGGATCGTCCTTGTGGAAGCTCTCGTGCATGAAGCCGGTGCCGCCATGGGTCGCAACGAGCCGGCGCAGGCACTCGGCGACCACCGTCTGATCGTCGCTCATCAGCCCGCGGGTGATCAGCGACATCGGCCAGATCATGTCCATGCCGACATGCGGGCCGCCGATCCCCTCGGCGACCTTGCCGGCGAAGAAATAGGGGTTGCGCGGACTCCACGCCAGCGCCGCGGTGCGGCGATAGAGCGGATCGGTCCGATCGGCCGCGCCGAGCAAAGGCAGCGCCGACAGGCTCGGCACATTGGCGTCGTCCATGAAGATCGCATTGCCATAGCCGTCGACTTCGAACGCCCAGACCTCGCCCCCTTGGCCGTCGGGCATCTTGCCGTGCGCGTCGAGCGCCTGCTTGACCTCGGCGGCGAGCGCCTCCGCATCCTGCGCCGCCGCGGCATCGCCCCGCGCCTCGCGCAGCACCGTCGCGAGCATACGCAGCGCGGAGACCGCGAACAGGTTCGATGGAATCAGGAACGGGAAGACGCAGGCGTCGTCCGAGGGACGGAAGCCCGAATGGATCAGCCCGACCTTCCTCGTCGGCGCGCCGTAGCCGCCGAACATCAAGGTCTCGGTCGGCGAGGTGTCGAGGCGCTGGAAGCGATAGCCGCCGGGTCCGTCCTTGCGCTGCTGATCGCGCAAGGTCGCCACCGCCAGCGCCATGCCCTGGGCCCAGAGCGCATCGAACGGGGCCTTGTCGCGCGTCGCCGTCCAATAGGCATGCGCCAGCCGCATCGGATAGCAGAGCGAGTCGATCTCCCACTTCCGCTCGGCGACGCCGGGCCGCATCTCGGTGCGATCGTTGATCGCCGGCAGGTTCGATTTGGCCGCCGGATCGCGGGTATAGGCGTTGGCGAAGGGATCGATCAGGATGCAGCGCGCCTGGCGCTGGAATGCGCCGTGGAACAGTCGGCGCAGATCGGCATCCTTGGGCGTCAGATGGACATAGGTCTGGAGCTGCGCCGAGCTATCACGCAGCCACATCGCGTCGATGTCGCCGGTGATCACGAAGGTGTCCGGCTTGCCGTCGACTTCGCCGAGCGTGACGGTGGTGTCGAGCGTGTTGGGATAGCAATTCTCGAACAGCCAGGCGAGTTCGGGATCGGCGATCTTCTTCTTCACCCGCGCGATCTCGGCCTCGACCGCCTTGCTGGTGAAGCGGCGTTCGGCCTTGGGCGGACGCTTGCTGACCTGCGCCTGCGCAAACGCCATGCCGGGCAGCCCGGCCGCCAATGCCAGCGTACCTGCGCCCGCGATCACTTCACGACGATTCATTTCCATTCTTCCTTACTTGGCCGGTGCGCTCATCGAGAAAGGCGCCGCGGCCTTGCTCGCACCCCATTGCTTGTTCGGCGTCGCGCCCATTTCGAACCGCAGCGTCCCGCCCGCTTGCAGCGCCTCGCGGGTCAGCCAGGTCTTGTCATGACGCTTGCCGTTGAACGTCACCGACTGGATGTAGACGTTCTTCGGACCATTGTTGACCGCCTCGATCCTGAGCTTCTTGCCGCCCGGCATGGTGAGCTCGACATTCTGGAACAGCGGGCTGCCGATCGCATATTCGCCGACCGCCGGCGTGACCGGATAGAAGCCCAGCGCCGAGAAGACGTACCAGGCCGAGGTCTGACCGTTATCCTCGTCGCCCGGATAGCCGTCGGGTGCCGACGAATAGAGCTTCGCCATCACGTCGCGGACATGAAACTGCGTCTTCCACGGCGCGCCGGCCCAATCGTAGAGATAGGTCATGTGCTGGATCGGCTGATTGCCATGGGCATAATTGCCCATGTTGACGATCTGCATCTCGCGGATCTCGTGGATCGTCTGGCCGTAATAGCTGTCGTCGAACAGGGGCGGCGTCGAGAAGATCGAGTCGAGCCGGTCGACGAACGCCTTGTCGCCGCCCATCAGATCGGCGAGCCCCTGGACGTCCTGCATCACCGACCAGCTGTAATGCAGCGAATTGCCTTCGGTGAAGGCGTCGCCCCACTTCAGCGGGTTGAACGGCGTCGACCAGCTGCCGTCCTGGTTGCGCCCGCGCATCCAGCCCGATTCCTTGTCGTACAGTTTCCGGTAATTCTGGGCCTGCGCTGCATATTTCCGGGCGTCTTCGGTCTTGCCCAGCGCAGTGGCAAGCCGCGACAGCGCGAAATCGGCGGTGGCATATTCGAGGGTGCGCGCGGCATTCTCGTTGATGCCCACGTCATAGGGAACGTAGCCGAGCTTGTTGTAATATTCGACGCCCTCGCGGCCGACCGCCGTGAGCACCCGGCCTCGATTGTCGCGCGGGCGACCTTCGGAGGTCGTCGCGTTCTTGACCATCGCTTCGTAGAGCGTCTCGACGTCGAAGCCGCGCACCCCGTTGAGATAGGCGTCGGCGATCAGGATCGCCGAGTTCGAGCCGATCATCACGTTGCGATGCCCCGGGCTGGCCCATTCGGGGAGCCAGCCCGATTCCTTATAGGTGTTGACCAGCCCCTGCATGATCTGGCTGTCCTGCTCGGGGTACATGAGCGCGAAGAACGGGAAGACCGCGCGCCACGTGTCCCAGAAGCCGTTGTCGGTGAACATCGGCCCCGGATGCACCTTGCCGTCATAGGGGCTGTAATGGACGGTCTGCCCCTCCGCATCGACTTCGTGGAAGGTACGGGGGAATTGCAGCATGCGGTACAGCGCCGAATAGAAGATGCGGCGGTTCTCGAGGTTGGGGTCGCTCACCTTGATCCGCGAGAATTCCTTTTCCCACACCGCCTTGGCCTTGGCCTCGGTCGCATCGAAGCTGTCACCGCCCACTTCGCGCACGAGGTTGCGCTCGGCCTGGTCGAGGCTGATGAAGGAAGAGGCGACCTTGACCCCGACCTGCTCGCCCTTCTTCGTCTTGAAGCTCACCACCGCGCCGACATGCGCGCCTTCGCTCTTCGCATTGTCGCGAAGCTGCCAATTCTCGTCCCAGGTGCGCGAGACGGTGAAGTCGTGGTCGAATTCGAGCACGAAGTAATTGTGGAAATTGGCCGGCACGCCGCCGCTATTGTTGCGGACATAGCCGGTGATCCGCCGCCGCGCCTTGTCGACGGTGACCATCGAGCCTTCGTTATAGGCATCGAGCAGGATGTGCGCGTCGTCGCTCTCGGGGAAGGTGAAGCGGAACTGCGCGGCGCGGCTGGTCGGCGCGACCTCGGCGGTGACGTCGTAATCGGCGAGATAGACCTGGTATTTATACGCCTTGCTCGTCTCGGCCTTGTGGCTGAACCACGAGGCGCGGTCCTTCTGCTTGAGCTTGACCGGACCGGTCATCGCCATCAGCTCGAACGCGGCGTAATCGTTCATCCACGGGCTGGGCTGGTGAGTCTGCTTGATCCCGCTGATCTTGTTGGCGTCATAGGTATAGCCCCAGCCATTGCCCATCTCGCCGGTGACCGGTGTCCAGAAGTTCATCCCCCACGGCACCGCAACCGCCGGATAGGTGTTGCCATAGGACAGCTCGTAGTTGGAATCGGTGCCCATCAACGGGTTGGCGAGATCGACCAGCGATTCCTTATGCGCGGACTGGGCGTTGGCCGCGGTTCCCGGCAGGCACAGCCCGGTGGTCGCGAGAAGCGCGACGGCGCCACGGAGCGAACGAGCAAAGGTCTTCAACACAGGTCTCCCCCTGAAGTGTCTGTTTTCATTTCGTGCGGCCCAAGGGATGCGGCGCGACGCCGTCATTGGTCATCACCACCGGCCGAATCGTGCCGTCCGGATTGAATTCCATCCGGTCGAGCGCGAGCTGGCGGCGCTCGCCACGCTCTTCGCCCAGCGGGCGGCGGTGATAGGCGATCACCCATTCGTCGGTGCCCGGCACATTGACCACCGAATGGTGCCCCGCTCCCCGGGCGATCCTGAAATCCTGTTGCAGAATCTTGCCCATCGGCTTGAACGGCCCGAGGGGCCCCGGCCCCATCGCATAAGCGACGCTGTAATCGGGGCCGGTCCACCCGCCCTCGGACCACATCAGATAATAGACGCCCTTACGCTCGATCATGAACGAGCCCTCGACATAGCCGGGGGGCGTGATCTCCTTGAACAGCGACCCGTCGGCATGCGGCACGATCGACTTGAGATCCTTGCTCAATTTGACGACGTTGCAGTGCTGCCAGCCGCCATAATAAAGATAGACCTGCCCGTCCTTGTCGCGGAAGGCGAACGGATCGATCGGCTGCGCGCCGTTGTGGAACCGGCCGATCAGCGGCTTCCCGATCGCGTCCCTGAACGGCCCGCCGGGCTTGTCGCTCACCGCCAATCCAATTCCGCCGGTCTCGCCGTCCTTCTGGATGTCGTTGGCGCTGAAGAACATGTAATATTTGCCGTTCGCCGCGATCACCGACGGCGCCCAGATCGCGAAGGCCGCCCAGGCGGCGTTCTTCACGTCGAACACGTGATCGTGCTTCGTCCAGTGGACGAGATCGGTCGAGGAAAAGGCATTGAAGAAGGTCTGGAAGCCGTAGGACGGCCGCACCATCTTCTGCCGCCGCAATTCCTCCTGCGCCGGGGAGAAAAGCCGCACGCCGTCCGGAGTCGCGCCGTGATCCGAATAGGTCGGGTAGATCCAATAGCGTCCGGCGAAGACGTGGATCTCGGGATCGGCGTACCAGCCGGGCACGATCGGATTGGGCGCGGGCGCCGAACCCGCGACGAGCAACGCCGCCGCTGCGGTCAGACCGATTTGCATTACGCGTCGCATGCCGCCTCTTCTCTGCAGATCTCTACTGCGCATCTGTGTCGCACGCATTGCCGCTGCCGCACAAAAGCGGAGGTGACCCGGGGGAATGGGTCACCTCCTAGTTGCCTTGGGGGCATCAGGTGAGCGTCGGATGGACGCGTCAGAACTTGTACGAAAGGCCGAGATAGGCGCGGCGACCCGAATAGACGTTCGAGACGAAACGGTCCTTCGTGTCGTTGCCCAGATGCTGGCGCTGTTCCGACTTGGTCAGGTTGATGATCGAGCCGGTGATCTGGAAGTTCTCGAACACGTCGACCGCAGCATTGAGATCGATCTGCTCGTACGGATCATCATAGATGTTGAGACCCGAAGCCAGCCCACGCACGACCTCTCCGCGGCGATTGTACGACGCGCGCAGCAGGATGGGGCCGCGTTCGTAGAAAACCGAAGCATTGAGCTGGGTCTTCGCGCTGCCGACCAGCGCCGACTCACCCAGCTTGGTCCCGTTCAGCGTGACAGCGGCCTGCGAGGTATCGTTGTAGGTGAAGTTCACCTGCGCGCCGAGGCCGAAGTCCAGCGTATGCTGGGCATAGACCTCGACACCCTGCGACACCGCGCTCGTGCCGTTCGCCTGGGTCGAATATTGCTGGACCGTCACGGTCTGGCCGGCGACCTCCTGCTCCAGATCGATCACGACCGGCACGATGAAGTTCGACACGTCCTTGCGGAACAGCGTGAAGCCCAGCACCGAGCCGCGGTTGAAATACCATTCCGCGCCGACGTCATATTGCCACGCGTTGAACGGCTTCAGATCGAAGTTCCCGCCATCGCCGAACCAGCCCGGCAGCGCGCCGAATTCCGCGCGATCGAATACGAACGCATCCGAATTGAACGTCAGACCGCGCGAGCCCGCCAGATCGCCATAACCCGGCCGCGCGATGACCTTCGACGCTGCCGCACGCAGCAGCAGGTTCGGCATCGCCTCCCACGAGATGTTGAAGCTCGGCAGGAAGTCCGTGTAGCTCTTGCTCTCCGAATTGGGGCTGAACACGCGGGTCTGGCGCTGCGCTTCCGGGATCACCGTGCAATTGCCGTCGGCGCCCACGGGCTTGTTCGGATCGAACGGACCACCCGGCCCGTTCACGCAATATTCGTTCTGGTAGGTGATGCGGTCGGTCGACGTGCCGTCCTGCCTGGTGTTGACCACGCGCAGGCCGATATTGCCGCGGACATTGTCCATCTTGAAATTGGCCTGGGCATAGCCGGCCCAGATCTTCTCGCGGATGTTGTAAAGGTTCTGCGGCTCGGGGACGCGAACCGGCCCGTTATAGGTCTTGTTCAGATAGCTGATATAGTTCTGGATGTTGATCGCCGGAAACGCCGTGGTCTGGAAGCCGCCGGCGATATTGCCGAGCGAATTCGGGTAGAAGATTTCCGGCAATGCCAGTGCGCCGCCCGGCGTATCCTGGAAGCGCAGCGTGTTGGCGGCGTCCGAATACCATTCGAATTTGCCGGTCTCGCGATGGATGCGGCCATCGCGCCACTTCGCGCCGACCTGGATCGAGTCGATGAACGACGAGTCGAAACTCCGGGTCACGTCCACCTGTGCGTAGCGCTGGGAGATCGAGCTGTTGGTGAACCCCGAACCCGTCGAGCCGAGATCGATCTGGGCAACGCCGTTCAGCATGTTCTCGATCACGTTGGGCGAGAATGCCATCGCGATCGACTGATCGGTGAAGTTCCACTGGCTGAGCGCATTGCCGTTGACGGTGCCGTTGCGCGGCTTGGCCTGGGCGTAGAACTGGAACGACGGGCCGCCGGTGGACCTGGTCTTGCCGAACACGAAATCGACCTTGAGGTGGCCGAGTTCCCAATTGCCCCGCACGTCATAGGTGTTGGAGACGCTTTTCTCGCGGACATAGGTATCTTGCGGCGCGGGGGTTTCCATCGTGCAGAACGTCACCCGGCATCCGGTGCCTTCGGGCGGAACCGTGAAGGTCGCGCCGGTCATGATCGTGCCGCTCTCGTCGAAACTCGCGTCGGAGAAGAATCTGCCGAAGCCCCATTCGGGGACCTTGATCGTGCTGCGCGTGTAATCGCCGTTGAGCTGGAACCGGAAATAGTTCGCAGTGATCTCGAGATTGTCGAACGGCCTGGCCTGCATCGTCGCCTGGATGCCGAGGCGCTTGCGCTTCTGCTCCATGATCGTCTCGCTGACCGATTGGGGCGCCCAATAGCCGCTGTAGCGCGTGCCGCCTAAAGTCGTCTGCCCGGCATTGTTGCCGCTGTTCCAATAGTCGATCGCGGAATCATTGGCGAAGGTGTTGCCGTCGACGTCCGTCGCAGGGTCGGTGGCCTTGTTGTCGGTCCACCAGTGCCAGCTGTCGCTGTTCGCGCTGAGCGAGCGATTGGTGCGCACCTGATAAGTGCCGCCGACCAGGAAGCCGAGGGTCTTGTCTTCGTTGTGCCACGAAAGCAGCCCCGAGACGTTCGGCTCGACCTTTTTGGTAACGTCCGAATAGGTGCCTTCGGCCGAGACACTGCCCGACCAGGGCTTGAGGTCGAATGGCTTGCGCGTGTGGTTGATGATGACGCCGCCGACGCCGCCTTCATCGAGGCGCGCTTCGGGCGACTTGAACACCTCGACGCTGCCGATCAGCGCCGAGGGCAGCAGCAGATAGTTGAACGAGCGCGAGGGATCGTCGCTGTCGGCACCGGCGATGAAGTTGCCGTTGAGCTCGGTCAGCGTCAGATCGGAGCTGAGGCCGCGGATGCTGACCCGGCTGCCTTCGCCGCCGTCGCGGTCGATGATGACGCCGGGCACGCGCTGCAGCGAGTCCGCGACGTTCTTGTCGGGGAATTTGCCGACATCTTCTGCGGTGATCACGTCGACGAACGCATTCGCCTCGCGCTTCTGCGACAGGCTCTGCTCGATCGACTGGCGATAGCCGGTGACGACGATGTCGCCTTCCTGGCTGCCGGCCTGCGCCGCGTCGGCGGCCGGAACCTCCTGCGCCGCCGCATCGGTCTGCGCATGCGCCGTGCCGGCGAGCGCGACCAGCACGCTGGCCGATACCATCAGATCACGTGCGATCCGCTTGCGCGACGCACCGCGCGGCTCATTGCTGTGAAACTTCATATCCCTCTCTCTCCTCCCTGTGCCGCGACGTTCTCGCCTCCGGCCGTTGGTATCGCGCGCGGCACCTGCCGCCGTGATCTCTCTGACCCGATCCTGAATATAAAAAACAATTTGTCAATTGAATCGGGGCAGTTTGTGTTTCGCTCCCGACGACCCGTTGGAACCGGTCGCCTGACGGCGTTGAATGTTGCTCGAATTACGGTTTGGGCGGTGACGCGGCGGTGGAATCCGCCGCTTCCCACAACGGCTTCGCCATCGCCGCAAACGCCTCGACCGGCGCCTTGGCGACCGCGCGATCATAGGTCAGCAAGCCGTTGATCTCGCCTTCGACATCGGTGGTCTGGGTATAGACCGAGGCGCTTAGCCCATGGACCTTGGCCTGCCGGACGATCTCCTCGAACTTGCGGCGATAGCGCGCGAGATAATCGTCGGCGTCCCGCGCTACCTGATAGCTCCAATTGCGCTTGCCGGCGCGCCAGAGATGGCCATCGATCGGCCGGCCGACCCCGCCATATTCGCCGATCACGATCGCGCGCTCGCTTTGCCGGGTCGGCACCTTGGGCACGTCCTCATAGGTGTGGATGTCGAACACGTCGGAATCGCGTGCGGCGACGTCCATCCAGCCGCTGTCGGCATTGACCAGTCGGCTCGGATCCATGCCCTTGACGAATTTGGTCAGCGTAGCGGAGTCGTACTGTCCCCAGCCCTCGTTGTTGACCACCCACATCACGATCGACGGGAAAGCGCGCAGATCGCCGATCATCTGCGAGAGCTCGGCCTGCTGGTCGCTCATCATGTCGGAAGAGAGCACTGCCTGGCTCTGGCTGGTGCCGGTGACGAACTGGTCCTCGCCGCCACCCGAGGGCATGTCCTGCCAGACCAGCATGCCCATGCGATCGGCATCGTAATAATATCGCGCCGGCTCCACTTTGATGTGCTTCCGGACCATGTTGAATCCGGCTTTCTTGAGGAACTCCAGATCGTAGCGCATCGCCTCTTCCGAAGGTGGCGTCAGCAGCCCATCGGGCCACCAGCCCTGATCGAGCGTGCCGTTCTGGAAATAGGGCTTGTTGTTGAGCAATAGCATCGGCTGGCCGGTGACGGTGCCGGGGCCGACCGAGATCTTGCGCATCGCGAAATAGGCTTTGACGGTGTCGCGCGGCGCGCCGGCCACTTGCGCCGCGGCATAGGTGTCGCTCTCGCCGCGGGTGAAGCGCGCGTCATAGGCAGTGCGGTTGCGCTCCGCCTTGCCGGCATAGGGGTCCTTCACCGTCACCAGTTCGGCGACCATGTCGTAGAGGAACGGGTCCTCGGGCGACCAGAGATGCGCGTTCGGGATCGTGATGCTGGCATGGCGGTTGGCCCGGACGATCGTCGAGGCGATCACCTGCCCGCCCGAGCGGACGCTCAAGCGCACCGCATCGGTATCCTCGGCCCAGGCGCTCAATGCGACGTCGACCTCGACCTTGCCGGTATCGATGTCGGGCGTGGCGCGGACATCGGCGATGTGGAGCTTCGACACCGGCTCGAGCCAGACGGTCTGCCAGATCCCGCTCGACGCTGTGTACCAGATGCCCTCGGGCTCGAGGATCTGCTTGCCGCGCGGCTGGCTGCCCGCACTGGTCGGATCGGCGACCTGCACGAGGATTTCGTTGGCGCCCGGCTTGAGCGCAGCAGTGATGTCGAAGCCGAAGCTGTCCGATCCGCCCTTGTGCGCGCCGACCACGGCGCCATTGACCCAGACCACCGCCTCGTAATCGACTGCACCGAAGTTGAGCTTGACGTTCTGCCCGGCCCAGTCGGCGGGGACAGTGAACTGGCGGCGATACCAGATGCGGTCCTCGGGCAGCACTTTGCGGGCGACGCCGGAGAGGCGCGATTCCACCGCGAAGGGGACGAGGATCTTGCCGTCCATTGTCTGTGGCTGCGGCGCGCCGGCCTTGACGATGGCATAATCCCACAGCCCGTTCAGGTTCTGCCATTTGTCGCGCTGGAGCTGCGGCCGCGGATAGCTGCGCCACGCATTTTCGGGGGTGACCGCCTTGCCCCAGCGCGTGGCGATCGCGCCGGTATAGACCTTGTCGCCCTGCTCCTGCGCGAGCACCGCGGTCGCCGGGAGGAATGCCAGCATCGAAGCCAGGATCATCGTACGCATCTATCTTCCCCTTAACGCCGCGACATCGAAGGCGGTGCGTCGCCCGGCGCGCTGCCCCAACTGCCGGGTTTCGGCCCCATCACCAGCACCAGCTTTGCGCCATCGGCGATATCGGCGTGACGGAACCACGGCTTGCTCCACGGCCGGCCATTGAGCGTCGCCGACTGGATGTAGAGGTTTTTCGCCGAAACGTTCTTCGCAACGATCTCGAGCGCCTTGCCGTTGCCCATCCGGAGCACCGAACGATCGAAGATCGGGCTGCCGATGATATATTCGTCGCTCGACGGATCGACCGGATAGAAGCCCAGCGCCGCCATCGCATACCAGGACGAGGTCGCGCCCTGATCGTCCATTCCCGAATAGCCGTAGCCGCTGGCGTCGCTGCCATAGAGATCGCTCAGGATGCGGCGGGTCAGCTCCTGCGTCTTCCATGGCTGGCCGCTCCACGCATAGAGGAACGGCGCCTGCTGGTCGGGCTGGTTGCCATGGACATATTGGCCGATCATGCCGGTGCAATCGCGGCAGATGCCCTTGGGATTGTACGGCCTGCTGAAGAATTCATCGAGTTTGGCGTTGAACGCGGTCCGGCCGCCGAGCGCATCGATCAGCCCGTGGACGTCGTGCGGCACCAGCCACAGGGTCGACCAGCCCGAGGCCTCCTTCATCATGAAGTTGTAATAGGGCTCGGCCGGATCGAACGGGCTGATCCACTTGCCGTCGGCGGTGCGCCCGCGGACGAAGCCGATCGAGCGGTCGAACACGTTGCGCCAATTGGCCGCACGCTTGCGGAACCGGCGCGCGTCGTCGCTCCTGCCCAGCCGTTCGGCCATTTCGGCCATTGCGTGATCGTCCCACGCATATTCGAGCGTCTTGGCCGCGCCTGCCTTGCCGCCGGCATAAGGCGGGCTGGGATTGCCCTCGGGGATCTCGTCCGAGACCCAGCCCTGTCTGTCATATTCGGCGAGGAAGTCGCGCGGCCCCTTGGGGTCGACGGCATTCTTGCGCAGATATTCGTACGCTGCGGCATAATCGAACGCGATCCCGCGCCGCATCGCGCCGAGATAGAGGAATACCGCATTGTCGGCATGGAACGAGGTGTTCATGAACCCCCGCTCGCGCGCCATGTCGAGCTCGGACTGCATGATGTCGCGCACCGTCTCGGGCTCCATCAGCTCGAGCAGCACGATCTGGTTGCGCCCGGTATCCCAGAACGGCACCGGCCCGTAGCGGTCATAGGCCGCGGTCTGGGTCTTGCCTTTCGAGTCAGTGAAATCCTCGCCCTTGCGTGCGACCAGCCGCGGGCTGGCGAACGACTGGAATAAGGTCGAATAGAACAGCATCCGCTGCTTCGGCGTGCCGCCGGTGACCTGCACCCGATCGAACAATTTCGCCCAGATCGCCCGCGCCTTGCCGCGCACCCCGTCGAAATCCCAACCCGGGCTCTCGGCACGCAGCCGCGCCTCGGCGACTTCATAGCTGGCGCCATGAGCGATCTTGACGAGCACCGTCTCGCCCTGCGCCGTGGTGAAATCGAGATAGGATCCAGCGAAGCCGCCCTCGATCGTCCGCGCATCGGGCAGCACGTCCTTGTCGCCGATGCCATAGCCGCGGGCATTGCCCGGAGACTTGCGGAAGGTCCCGAAGCTCTTGAACGGTTTGGAGAATTCGGCGACGAAATAGCGGCCGTCGCGCGCCTCATTGTCGTTGCGCGCGGCGACGACGCCGCGCACCTTGCGATCGCCGACGATCTCGACCGTGCCGCCGCGCCCTTGCAGATTGAGGATCACATGCGCGCGCTCGGTCGCGGGAAAGGTGAAGCGCATCAGCGCGGTGGCCTGCGTCGCGGTCAGCTCGACCTTGGTCCTGAAGCTGTCGAGGAAGACGGAATAATAGCCCGGCGCCGCCTTTTCGCGCGTCTTGTCGTAATATGCCTGGCTGTAGACCGGCGGAACGGTCCAGTCGCCGACCACCGGCATCAACATCGGCGTCGCCCGCGCCCCATAGGTCGGGCCACCGCCGCCGGTGAAGCCGATCATCGTCGGATTGGTATAGTAATACGGCGTCGCCACGCCGGTCGGGTAGCTCAGCTCGACATTGAGATTGACCGGTGCGGCCTCGACCGCGCTGTGCGGCAGCCGCGCGCCCGGCGAGGTGATCCCCGAATAAAGCGGCTCGCCCGCGGGCGGCGCATTGCCGATCAGCTCGGGGCGGTCGAGCGGCGCGTTACCGACCAGTGGATTGGCTTCGTCGACTCCGGATTGCGGCGTGCGCTGCGCATATAGGGGCGCCGCGAAGGATAGCATCGTGGTCGCCAGCAGGAGAAGGGAGCCAGATACGCGGCCTGTCGACGAACTCTGATTCGGTGTGCGGACACCCTGTTTCATCATCGACCCCTTCTCCCGCGGGCCGCTTTTGCGTCCCGATCTTTTATCGGCAGCAGGCCCCGGCCACGCGGCGAAACCTGTCAGCCTCGCGAACGTCGATTAAATAAAACATTTTGTCAATTGGTATCGCGCAAGGTTCCGCACCTGATCGAGCAAGAAATCTTCGTTCGCGAAACGGGAGGATCGGAATCCCAAACGCAAACGGCCGCCCCAAGGGGCGGCCGCGCGCACACTATCGGGTGGGAAATCAGGCCTGTTGCGCCGACACTCCACCGAGGTCGAGCTCGCGCTCGATCCACTGCTTGATCGCGTTCTTGGGCAGCGCGCCGACCTGAGTCGCGGCCTGCTGGCCGTTCTTGAACAGGATCATCGTCGGGATGCCCCGCACGCCATATTTGGTCGGCGCGTCGGGATTCTCGTCGATGTCGAGCTTGACGATGTTGACCTTGTCGCCGAGTTCGGCGGCGAGTTCCTCCAGCGCCGGCGCGATCATCCGGCACGGTCCGCACCACTCGGCCCAGAAGTCGACGAGCACGGGCTTGTCGGCCTGGAGGACATCGGCTTCGAAGCTGGCATCACTGGTAGCCTGGGTGGCCATGGAAAATCTCCTGTTGGGTCTTGAGCGTTATCTATGTGTGCGGCGGTCCCGGCTCAAGCGCGCGAGCCCAAGCTTTGCTCCGTCGCGACCAAGTCGGCCTTTTGCGCGGCGAGCAATTCGGAGGGCAGGACGTGGAGCGTCGGCCCCGCGGTGTAGAGCAACGCCGCCTCGATGCGCTTGCCGGGAAAGATCACCGCCAGCGCCGCCGCATAGGCCGCCATCTGGCGCAGGTGATAGAGCGGGATCGCGTCGAGGCCGGCGGGCGCCCGCCGCGCGGTCTTGAAGTCGACCACCCGTACCGTGTCCGGCCCCACGACCAGCCGGTCGACCGTCCCCGACACCACCAGCCCCTCGACCACCGCAGCGATCGGCGCCTCGGCGAGCGCATCGGTGGCGAACAATTCGGCGAAGCGTGAATCCTCGATCACTGCCAGCGCCGCCGCGGCGATTTCGCCGCGCGCCGCGGCATCCTCGACGCCCCCCGGCCCGGCGAGCCAATGCGCGGCGGCATCGGCACGCGCATCGGGCGCCAGCACAGGCAGTCGCTCGAACAAAGCGTGGAGCAGCCGCCCGCGCTCGGCGGCGACGCGCAGTGCGGGCGTCGGCGGCGGATCGGCGGCGAGATCCTCGCCCAGCGATGAGGGCGCGAGCGGACGCGGCGGCCGCGCCTCGACAGGTGCCGGCTGCGCGATCCAGCCGGGCAGCGCCGGATGCTCAACTGGACGTTCGTCCTTCTCTGCCGATGCGGCGACCGGCGCTGCAGGCGTAATCCCGCGGAACTCGCGCGCCTCGCCCTCGGGCACCCCGAGCGCATCGAGCGCCCGCGCGCACGCGGCGTACCAGCTGGCCTCGGGTGGCACGCCCTTGGCCTGTGGCCCCAGCGCCCCCGCGATCACCAGTCGCTCCTCCGCCCGCGTCGCCGCGACGTAGAATAATCGCCAATGCTCCTGCAGCTCGCGGCAGTCCGCGAAATCGAGCACCGGATCGAGCGGCCCGCCGCGCTCCGCCGCGCGCGGCCGGAAGATGGGAAATGGCGCACCGTCATGCCCCTCGGGCGCCCAGAGCAGGAAATCGCGCGGGCTCCGGGTCGGATCGACCGTGGCGTCGGCGAGGATCACCAGCGGCGCCTGCAGCCCCTTGGCGCCGTGCGCGGTCATCACCCGCACCGCTCCCGCCGGTTGCGCCGCGTCGCGGACGATCTCGACATCGCCGCGATCGAACCAGTCGAGGAAACGCTGCAGCGAAGGCGTCGCGACATTCTCGAAATTGAGCGCGGCGTTGAGCAATTCTTCGATCGGATCGCGCGCCTCCTCGCCGAGGCGCAGCAGCAGCTTCCGCCGCCCGTCCAGCGCCCCCGACAAGATCTCCTCGAGGAAGCGATAGGGCGTCGTGAAGTCGGCACGGTTGAGCATCGCCTCCAGCGGACCGATCCGGTCCTTCGCGACATCGCGCAGCTGCGACCAGAGCGACCGGTCCTTCGGCCGCAGCGCGGCCTTCATGAGATCGTCCTGGCTCCACCCGATCAGCGGCGAGACCAGTAACGACGCCAGCGACAGATCGTCCTCGGGCTGGAGCACGAAGCGCACCGCCGCGAGCAAGTCCTGCACCGCCAGCGGCGCATTGAGCCGCAACCGATCGACTCCCGCCACCGGCACCCCCTCGGCATAGAGCCGCGCGACGATCAGCGAGGCGAGCTCGCCACGGCGCTTGACGAGGATCATCACATCCTCGGGGCGCAGCGCCCTGCCCTTGCTCTCGAGCATCAGTCCGTCGGCGAGCCATTTCTTGATCGCCCGCGCGATATCCCCTGCGAGCTTTCGGGTGGTATCGCCGACCCATTCCTCCTCGTCGGAATCGCTGCCGCCCTCGGCAGTCGCCGGCCACAAGGTGACCGTCCCCGGTCCCGGCACTTCGCTGGCATGCGGCTCGGCGTCGCTCAGATCGCCCATTCCCGGTTCGGCCAGCCCGCCGATCGCCGCGTCGACGAATTCGAGCACCGGCCGGGTCGAGCGGAAGCTGTGCGTCAGCGACAGCGATTCCAGCTCGCGCGCCTCGACGTCATATTCGGGCCGTACGCGCGAACGCTGCCGGAACCGTTCGAACGCCGCTCGGAAATAGATCGGGTCGGTGCCCTGGAAGCCGAAGATCGCCTGTTTGTAATCGCCGACGGTGAACAATGTCCGCACCGCTTCGCCGCGTGCGCCCTCGCCCGCAAAGAACTCGTCGGCGATCGCGCTGACGATCGCCCATTGCTGCGGATTGGTGTCCTGCGCCTCGTCGATCAGGACATGCTCGGTGACCTGATCGAGCTTGTATCGCACCCATTCGCCCATGCCCGGCTCGGCCAGCAACGCAACCGTCCTCGCGATCAGATCGTTGAAATCGACAGCGCCCACCCGGCGCTTCGCCCGGCCATAGGTCTCGGCATAGACTCGCCCCGCCTCGAGCCCGCGCGCGAGCAGATCGGCGAAATCGGCCTGCACCTTCATTCCGAGCAGCGCACCGCAGCGCCCGTGCAGCCGCATCGCGAGATCGGCATAACCGGCATCCTGCGGCGCCTGCCCCTTGCCGAACGAGCGCGGCTCGCCCTTGGCGGTCGACCAGATTGAATGCAGGTCGCCCAGCCGCAGCGCGCGCTTGCCCGGCGGCAAGGTCAGCCACATCGCGATCTCCTCGGCGCGCGCCAGCCCCGATTTGGTCCCCCATGCCGCGTTCATCGCCGCGATCTCGCGCAGCCCGGCACAGTCGAAATCATCGTCGGCGCAGCAGCGCTCGATCTCCGCGGCAATGTCGCCGGAGGGCAATTCCATCGCGCGACGCAGGAAGGGCTGGATCCCGCTCGGCAGCATCGCCATCGCCTCGGCGTTGGACGCGCAGACCTTGAGGAACGCCTCGGCTTTGCCCTCGCCCAGCCGAAGGCTCAGCGCGCCCACCGAGTCGATCAAACCGACGCGCCCCTCGCGCCCGGCATCGACCAGCATCTCGGCCAACGCCTCGCGCGCCAGCACCGCCTCTTCGCGCTGGTCGAGCGGGCGGAAACCCGGGACCAGCCCCGCCTCTACCGGAAAGGCCGAGAGCAAGGACTGGCAGAAGCTGTGGATCGTCTGGATGCGGATCCCCCCGCCCGGCGCATCGAGCACCTTGGCGAACAAGGTGCGCGCGCGGGTGCGGCCGTCAGGCGAAATGCTCTCGCCCAGCGCCTGAAGATCGGCGACCAGTTCCGAATCGCTCGCGCGCACCCAGCGCGCCAGTCGGCTGGTGATCCGTTCGGACATCTCCGCCGCGCCCGCCTTGGTGAAGGTCAGACACAGGATCGCGCCCGGATCGACATCCGCGAGCAACAGCCGCCAAACCCGCGCCGCGAGCACCTGCGTCTTGCCGGTGCCGGCCGACGCCGACAGCCAGATGTGCCGCGACGGATCGCTGGCGCGGCGCTGATTGCCCTTGAGGGGGTGGAGGGGGCGAAGGCTCATGAAACTCCCCTCCCCGCAAGGGAGGGG
>Ga0247823_10000719_pt1 | contig 27842 bp, 25 predicted proteins | sample 13C_PalmiticAcid_2_FD_192426 | JGI IMG/M metagenome (GOLD analysis project Ga0247823, IMG submission 192426) | Soil microbial communities from agricultural site in Penn Yan, New York, United States - 13C_PalmiticAcid_Day30 | ecosystem: Environmental > Terrestrial > Soil > Agricultural land...
CGTGCTGTCGGGCAACACCATGTACCTGCGCGTGAGCTACGACGAAGACTTCACCGTCATGGAGCAGCGCAAGGTCAATGGACCCGATCACGACGACACGAAGCCGCCCGTCGGCCCACCGGCCGGTGCGTTCGGCGAGCAGTACCACAGCCAGGACTGGGCACGCGGCGGACGGCTCAAGGCATCGGGCCGGCCGGCCGGCGAGATCATCGGCCTCGAAACTGCCGGCTGGGCCTTCGCCGACGGCGATGACTTCGGCGTCTACCACGTCGAGCTGCCTGCGCACGCGCTCTTCAACGAGCCACATCCTCTGCGCCTCGGCAAGGGCGAGACCTTCGGCCACGCGCCCGGCGGCGGGCTGCCGCGCGCCATCGGACACGAGTGGGACCTGACCCTTTCGACCCTTGCGAAGATGACGAAGTGTTCCCCTCCGGGAGCGTCCCTGCCCGTCGCACAAGAAGGCATCGAAGTCATCGCCAAGGGCATACGGCGAGTGCCGGGCAAGCTGGACGCCTACCTCGACTACTACTCGAGACCCACCGAATCGTTCGACGGACTGTCGGCCGAAATGATCTATTGGGAGCGGCCGCAAGGCGGGCGCGTGTTCCATGCAGGCGCCGTCGGCGCGGCCTGGGTGATCGGCAACGATCCCCTCTTCGGACAACTGCTTGGCAACGTGCTGCATCGTTTCGGCGTGACCCCCAGGAATTCCATGCAAGCGCCTACCGGCAAGACGGCACCGCGATGACCACACCTCCAGAAATCACCGCTCACACGGCGCTCGATGCGCCCCTGTGGACGCCGGAGCCCGACCGCAAAGCACGGGCTCTGATCACGCACTTCGAGGCCTGGCTGGATCGCAAACGCGGTCTTCGCTTCGAGAGCTACGAGGCGCTCTGGCAATGGTCGGTGACCGACCTGGAGGGTTTCTGGAGCGCCATATTGGCCTTCTTCGCGCTTCCGTTGCGAACGCCGTACACGCGCATCTTGTCCAGCGACGACATGCCGGGCGCCCGCTGGTTTGAAGGCGCCCAGCTCAACCTGGTCGACCAGGTGTTCCGCCACGCGCATCTGGCCTCGCCCGCCATCGTTTTTGAAAGCGAAGCCTCGGGCACCGGTGCTGTGAGCTGGGACGAGCTCCAGCGCCAGGTAGCCTCGGTGGCCCAGGCCCTGCGCGAGTTGGGTGTGCAGCAGGGCGACCGCGTGGCCGGCTACCTCCCCAACATCCCCCAGGCGGTCGTTGCGTTCCTGGCCGCCGCCAGCCTGGGCGCGGTGTGGTCCCTGTGCGCGCCGGACATGGGGCCGGTGAGCGTGGGCGACCGGTTCCGCCAGATCGAGCCCAAGGTGCTGGTCGCGGTGGATGGCTATCGCTTCGGCGGCAAGCCCTTCGACCGCCGCGGCGCACTGGACGAGATCCTGCGCGAGCTGCCGACGGTCACCGGCATCCTCTGGATTCCGCATCTTGACGCGGCTGCGCATCCACCCGCGCAGGCCGCGAGCCGCACGACGATGTACTGGCAGGACGCCATCGCACGCGAGGCGGCCTGGCAACCGGCGGCGCTCCCGGCGGAGCACCCGCTGTGGATCCTTTACTCATCGGGAACGACGGGGCTGCCCAAGGCGATCGTCCACGGCCACGGCGGCGTGCTCGCGAACGGCATGGTGAACATGGTCCTGCACGGCGACCTGCACCCGGGCGAACGCGTCTTCTGGGCCGCCAACACGTCGTGGATGGTGTGGAACGCGCACGTCATGGGGCTGCTGGGGGGCGCCACCCTCGTGCTGTACGACGGCGCTGTGACCGGTGCCGGTGCCGAGCCGGACTGGGGTCACCTGTGGAAGCTGGCGGGGCGACTGGGCGTTCACGTCTTCGGAGCCGGCGCTGCGATCCATCACGCATGCCTCAAGGCCGGCATCGTGCCGCGCGAGATCGCGGACCTGCGGCAGCTGCACACGGTGTCGTCCACCGGCTCGCCGCTGTCACCCGAGGCTTGTGATTGGCTGTACAGCGCCGTCAAACAAGATCTCTGGCTCAACATCGTTTCCGGCGGCACGGACATCGCGGGCGGTTTTCTGGTGGGGCTTCCCACCCTGCCGGTGTACACCGGCGAGATGCAATGCCGCACGTTGGGCGCCTGCGTGCAGGCGTGGAACGATGCCGGCCAGCCCGTGCTGGACGAGGTGGGGGAGCTGGTGTGCACGAGGCCCTTGCCTTCGATGCCGCTGTACTTCTGGGGAGACGAGGGAAATCGGCGGTATCTGGAGAGCTACTTCGAGAGCTTCAAGGACAGCCAGGGTCGCAACGTCTGGCGGCATGGCGACTGGTTGCGATTGGCGCCACGGCCGGAAGCCACGGCAGGCGTGATCTACGGCCGTTCGGACGCCACCATCAACCGCCAGGGCGTGCGCATGGGAACGTCTGAGCTGTACCGTGTCGTGCAAGGCATCACCGAAGTGCTGGACAGCTTGGTCGTGGACCTGGAGTACCTCGGGCGCGATTCGTACATGGCGCTGTTCATCCAGCTGCGGCCCGGCGTCGAGTTGGACGAGCCGCTGGCGCAGCGCATCCGGCAGGCCTTGCGCACAGGTCTGTCGGCGCGCCACGTCCCCAACGAAATCGTCCAGGTAGACACGATCCCGAAGACCATCACCGGCAAGAAGCTGGAGCTGCCCGTCAAGAAGCTCCTGCTGGGCCACGCGCTTGAGAAAGTCGTGAGCCGCGATGCACTCGCCGACCCAGGAAGCATTGACTGGTACGTGGATTTCGCCGAAAGGTACAACCGCAGAGGCTGACGTGGTTTGCAAGGCGCCGCGCTTGACCCTACCGCGCAAATGTTGCCAAGCGTGCTCTTAAAGCCCCCAATTGAATACCCGCTTTGGAGAATTCGGATGGACGGCTTTGGGCGTATAGCCGCCAGCCGCTCTTCCCCAAACCGGCCCTTCGGCTTGCGCATGATGGCTGCTTGTCGAAAACCTGGGCGGCTGCAAAGCGCCCGTTGCCGTCGTTGACGCGGGCCACTGGTAAGGACTGCTAGTTGCGAACTAAGCAGTCATCCAATGTGACGGCGAAGGCATGTTGCGTGCCTAAGCGTTGCCGATTTTCTTAGAGCAGCTGTTCGCCTCCGCATGCCCGCCAAAAGCAAACTTCGTCCGTCCAGCTCGGGCGACTCCGAAGCCTTTATCTAAGAGCGACCGGTCGGCGCTGGACCTCCACCCCGAAAATGCCGTGAAGAAATAGTTGGGTCGCAATTGGCGCTAGATCGTCGTGTGTGAGGTGTCCATTTGGCTGAAACCAAGTGAACATCCAGTTCAGCATGCCAAAGAGAAACATTGTGAGCACTTTTGGGAGCTGCGTACCGTCCAGGTCTGGGCGAGCCGCAGCGACTGCGTCGGCAAACACCCTGACCACGGTGCGCTCCTTCTCGACTACGCACGCCTGCGCGTCGGCGTCCAAAAAGCGTACGTCCTCGGTAAGGACCCGATGCTCGTTCTGCGCCTCGGCGTACTCGAGCATGAAAACCTCGATCAGCTCGGGCAGCCGCCGTTCAGGCGCCAACCCCAGGGCCTCCACGCCCGTGACGATGTCTGCAAGTCGCGACACGTGTCCGTCGGCGATGTGGAACAACACCTCGGCCTTGTCCTTGAAGTGGTGATAGAGCCCGGGTTTCGAGAGATGACTGGCCTCGGCGATCTCGTTCATGGAGGTGGCCGCATAGCCCTTGCGAGCGAACAGTTCGGCCGCTTTTCTTGAAATCAGGGCGCGCTGTTCGTTGGTTCGGGACGAGATGGCGTCGACGCTCATGGATCGAAGTGATGGGGCTTGGGTGAGTGCTGCGGCGGCGCTCGGTCAACCCGAATCATAGGTGTTTGTCCCGAGAACCCGCTTCTTGCATGCGTTCCAGCGACTGCGGTAGTCTCGCTGTGTTCGCGGACCGACCGGTCGGTCGGACGATATAGAACGATGGCCTGAACCGAGCGAAGCCAGCGGCAGCTGGTTCCTGGCACCCACTCAAACACTGGAGACAACCATGCGCGATGAACCCTTGCCCCGCGGCTTGCTGATGAGCGGCCTTGTGATTGCGGCAACCCTGTCCTTGCAAGGCTGCGGCGGTGGCAGCACGACCTCAGCGGCCGCACCAGCACTAGCACTAGCACCAGCTCCAGCTCCAGCACCAGCACCAGCACCAGCACCAGCACCAGCACCAGCACCAGCACCAGCACCAGCACCAGCACCAGCACCAGCTCCAGCTCCAGCTCCAGCTCCAGCTCCAGCTCCAGCTCCAGCCGGACCGAGCGCGGAGCAGCTCAAAGCCACCTGCAATTCCCTGGCCGGACAAGTCATCGAAGGCGTCACCGTCACGAAGACCACGCGCTTCGAAGCGGCTGCCTCGGTGAGCGCGTCCGGCTTCTGCCAGGTGCTGGGTACGCGTGCACCTTTTCTCGACATCGAAATCGACGTGCCGGACAACTGGACCGGGCGCTATTGGCAGCAAGGGGGCGGCGGGTTCGACGGTCGCATCCCCTCTGCGCTCACCACGGACGCCAACGGCAACCTCACGTCACTCAGTCCTGCGGTCGCGCTCAAGGGCGCGGTCTACGCCGCGTCGAACGGTGGCAACCGTGCATCCGTGGCGGCGCAGGCGGCGCCTGCCGTGTGGGGGAACGGAACCCCGGAGGGGCGCCAGTCGGCCACGGACTATGCGTACCAGGCCTTGGGCACGACGGTCTACTTCGGCAAGGCCGTCGCCAAGGCCTTCTTCGGCTCGGCTCCGAAACACAGCTACTTCAATGGCTGCTCAAACGGGGGCCGAAACGCCTACATCGCGGCGCAGCGCTGGCCCGAGGAATTCGATGGCATCGTGTCGGGCTGCGAGACGATGGACATGGCGGGACAGGCAAGTGCTTGGCTGCAGGCCGCTTCGTATACGGGGACGCCTGCCGCCCTCAGCACTGCGCAGAACAACGCGGTCTGGTCAGCGGCCCTGTCCGCGTGCGACGCGCTCGATAGCGTGACAGACGGCGTCATCGGCAATCCGCAGGCATGCAGGTTCGACCCTGCCGTGCTTCAGTGCGGTGCTGCAGGGGCGAGCAGCGACCCCGCCATCTGTCTCACTGCCGCCCAGGTCACGACGATGAAGTCCTTCATCACGGACCTGAAGCTGCAGAACGGCACCACTGTGCTTTCGGGCTACGCGTGGGCCAGAGGCCTCGGCCAGGGCTGGGGCGGCCTCGGCGGCGGCTTTGCGCTGCTGGCCAGTGGCGACCCGGCATGGCTGACGGCCGCTCGACAGTCCGGGTTCCAGCTGGTGTCCGACTACTACATGCTGGGCAGCGGCCTGTCCCGCATCGGCGCCGATCATGACAAGGCGGCCATCGCCGCCTTCATCATGGCGGGCAAGAAGCTCATCTCCTGGCACGACGGCAGCGATGGGCTCCTGTCGCCCAACGACCACTACCGCAACTGGACGACCATGACCGGCATCGCCAGGTTCAACGGCCTGGCCGACCCGAGCACCGCAACGCGCTTCTTCATCGTTCCAGGCGGCAGTCACTCGGCCGGCCAGACCCTGCAGGAAGTGGACTGGGCCGGGTCCATCATGGGCTGGGTGGAAGACGGCGTGGCACCCACCCAGATGACCTACACATTCAAGAGCGGCGCCACCACGCGCACCATGCCCGTCTGCCAGTATCTCCAGTATCCCAAGTACAACGGCACGGGCGACATCAATGCAGCTGCCAGCTATTCCTGCAGCTCATGAGCCTGAACCCGGCGGTGCACCGCCGGTCGGTATGAGGCTGCTTGATCCAGTGCATCCAACAATCTAATTTGACCCCAGGTTGTGCGGTTCAGATACTTCATCCGCCGCGACGCATTCAAGGTTCTCCCTCTGAAACGAGGGAGTGTTCCACTGGTTTGGAAGGATGTTGTATCCATGATTTCGTCGCGCCGCATTCCCTCGCGTGCCTCTTGCGTCGGCATGCCCGAAGGCAGAAGTTCAAGCTCGTTCCTGGCGATGATCGCCTCTTCATTCGCCTTGATGGCAGTCTCCGGCTGCGGTGGGGGCGGCAGTGGCGCCACACCAGGCGTCTCCGGTGGAGCGGATCCGGGTCTGGCGTTCACTGACGCCGGCTTCGTCTAGGGTGTCAAGTCGGACGATATCGTCTCGTTCAAGGGCATCCCCTTTGCCGCCCCGCCTGTGGGAGACCTGCGGTGGCGGCCTCCCCAGCCGGTCACGTCCGGGACAGGGATCCGGACGGCGGACAAGCTCAGCCCCTACTGTATGCAGAACGTCAGCTCGACGAGTCCCAATGTGTCCGAGGATTGCCTCTACCTGAACGTCTGGCGCCCCGCAGCCGCCAAGGGGCCGCTGCCGGTGATGGTGTGGATCTATGGCGGCGGCTACACCGGAGGCGGCGCTTCGCGGGGCCGCGAGCAGGGCGAGCAGTTCGCCAAACAGGGCGTCATCCTGGTGAGCTTCAACTACCGGCTCGGGCGCCTCGTGTTCTTCGGCCATCCCGCCCTCAGCGCCGAGGCCGCGCAGACGGGCGAACCCCGGGGCAACTACGGCTACATGGACCAGATCGCCGCCCTGAAGTGGGTGAAGCAGAACATCGCAGCCTTCGGCGGCGATCCGAACAACGTGACCGTGTTCGGCGAATCGGCGGGCGGAGAGTCGATCCACAACCTCATCACCTCGCCGACGGCGGCGAACCTGTTCAACAAGGTGATCAACCAGTCCGGCAACGGCCACGTCAATCAGGCTTACGGCCGCTACCTGAAGACCACCGCCGGGGCGCCGTTGCCGTCCGCCGAGGAGCAAGGCGTCGCGTTCGCGCAGCAGTTCGGCATCACCGACAAGGGCGCCACCGGACTGGCCGCGTTGCGGGCGCTCACGGCCAAGCAGCTGATTGACAACCTCTACAACCGGGGACAGTTCACGAAGGTCCCGATCATGCTGGGCACGAACAGCGCCGATCTGGGCTTCGCGACGCCCGCTGCCACGAAGGATGCGACGTATGCCGTCTTCGGCGCCGGCAATCTCGCTGCGGCGCGTGCGGCGTTCGACCCTGGCTCTCGGACGAAACCGTGGAAACGTCGAGCCGCACCGGCGGCGCGGCCTTCGCGATCCGCGCAAGCAGCGGCGGCAGGAAGTACAGCTCGGACATGTCCGAAATGGACACCCGGAACGTTCGCTCGGCCGTGCTGGCGTCAAAGCGCGCGCGTTGCTGCAAGGCCTGGCTGATGATCGCAAAGGCCTGAGTCAGCGGAGCATCCAGCTCCCGCGCCGCGCCCGTCGGCACCATGCCCGAAGGCGTTCGCACGAACAATAGATCGTTCAGCAGTTCTCGCAAGCGCCGCAGCGCGTGGCTGATGGCCGGCTCCGTGAGACCCAGCCTCTCGGCGGCCGCGGTGAGGCTTTGCAATTCGTAGATCGCGACGAAAACGTGAAGGAGCTTGAGGTCGGCGGGCGGGACAGTGGCCTTCGAGCGTTTCACGTCCACGTCTCCAGGACCAGGTGAGTTCGATGCCTGCCGGCTGGAAGAACGGCGGCGAGCGATGGGGTCAAAGGAACTCGACTCAGCTTAGCGACGGTTCGGCCGACCAGCAATAGCCTTCGATCGATCGCTTCAGGTCCGAAGGGATCTCCAGCGACTTCATCGACTCCATGCCGACGAACACGATTTTCACGTCGGCCCGTAGCCTCGCCCGCCCGTCTTGGCCAGCAAAATCCACGATGAAGGAGACGGAGCTGCGTCCCGTCTCCTCCACGCGCAAGGTCGAGGTCAAGACTTCGCCCAACCGGCTGGGCGACATGAAGTTGAAATTCAGCTTGACCGTGGGGATCGCGATCCGGCGAACCCGATGCAGCCCATCGAAGTCGACCCCAAGCCCGTGCTTGAACCAGTGCTCGACCGTGTCGTTGACCATCTCGGCATAGCGCGGGTAGAAGACGATGCCCGCGGGATCGCAGTGCTTGAAGCCGATCTCTACGCTCATCTCATGACGCTTCATGGCGTGCATCCTGTCAGGCAATCGAGTGTGCCGGGACCGGCTCGAACCCAGGCGCCGGCGAACAGGCCATGGATCTCATCAGCGTCTGCAGCGCAGCACCGCCCTCGTCCGCCAGCGCGGCCTCCCGGAGCGCCTTGACCTGGGATGCCGCATCTGCCGCAGGCAGCCCGTCCAGCAGGGACATGATGGCCTTGAAGTTGCGCATGCCCCGGGCGTGGGTGTCGCTGTAGCCCTTGATGAGGCGCTGGCACAGGGCGATTTCGCACGCCAGGCCATAGTCCTGGCTGGCCGCGCGCGCGATGCGCGCGAGCCAGCCGGAGATTTCGTCCATCTCATGCTGGTAGCGCAGCGAGTGCTTGCGGACCGCCTTGAATCGGGAAACGCCATACAGGGCCAGGAATCCGACCAGGGAGGAACTGCGAACGACCCGGCCGTTCTTCGTCAACGGGCCCAGCAGCGAGCGCACGAGCCCGGAGCGGAGGACGAAGCGCCCAAGCGCGGGTGGCAGCGTGTCGGCGATCTCCTCCAACCTTGGATGGAAGTATTCGTTGATCCGCACGATCTGGCCGGGTGCCGCGCCGATCTCCTTGCGGACGCGCTCGAACCTCGACTTGCGGATCTTCAGCTCGGCGACACGCGGAAGATCCTCGAAGCTCATCCACAGCGCCAGATGGCGCGCCACTTCGTTGGTCAGCCTGAAGGAGCCATCACCCCGCGCCGCGTCCAACCGGTGCACCTCATCCATCTTGTCGAGGTAGAGCTGCGCATAGGCCCTGGACTGGTAGTCGGAGGTCTTCGCGATGCCGGCACGCAAGGTCGCGTGCGTGGAGGAGGGGTAGTCCCGCTCGATGCGCTGCGCGAGGTCTTCGAGTCGTGGATCGGCCGGGGCCGACGCCACGGATTTCGCTTCGCCACCCACCGGCTTCGCATCGCTGCCCGCGGAGAATCCTGCAGCGAATGCCTTCAGGCTCGTCGCGACGCCCACGCCCCCTTCTCGAATGGCCGCCTCGCACATCTCGCGCGGCAGTCCCGGCAGACCGGCTGCCGCCAGCGCTCCGAAGAGGCTGGCGCTGATGACGCTGCCTGCCTTTTCGGCAACGGCAGCGAAATCCTGGAGAACGAGCTGGCGCGACGCCCGCTCGCATTGCGCACGGAAAGCATTCGAGTCCACCCGGCCGTCCCCCATGGCCATCTTTTCCTGCAGTGCATAGACCCGGTGGGACGAGGCAATCAGGAGCGTGCGGTCGGGCGTCACCAGGCCGCGCTGGACGGCACGCGCCGCCTCCATGAGCTCCGATGCGATCACCACGTCCACATCGCCTGGGGTCGGCATCAGCGCGAAGATCGGCGCCGCACCCGTGCCGCGCACGACCGGAAGAATCTCGACGTAATAGATGGTCGCACCCGTCCGCTGGGCCACGCCGGGAACGGACGTCGATTGCGCATGGAAACCCTGGCGCTCGACCGTCTGCACGATCCAGTCCGCCAGGACGCCGCCGCCCTCACCGCCCATCGCCAGGACGGCAATCTTCAACGGCCGCATGTTGACTTCAAGCTGCATATCGAATCTCCCGTGCAGCCAGGCGGCGTTGCAGCGGCTCGATGACGGCATTGGCCAGCCGGCCCATCAACCGCTCGAACCAGCCGGCGTTGCGGACCACTTCGATGCGGTAGAAGGACGGGCAGAGCACGGCAGCATGGGACACTTCCCCGCAGTGCCCGCATGCGACGCAACTGGACTCGACCGTGGCCACGGGGTCCTGCCGCAGCGGGTCGGGGTTGTCCTTGATGGTCAAGGAAGGACAGCCCGACAGCCGGATGCACGAGTGATCTCCCGTGCAGGTCTCTGCATCCACGCCGAACTTCTCCTGCACGACACGCGCCCCGGCCTTCAATCGCTCGCGGACCTGGGGCTTCGTGCGACGCTGCTTGTTGAGCATGCACTCGGATTGCGCGACCACCACTTTCGGGCCCGGCTCCTGCGACGTCAGCGCGTCCCGGAGCGCCGCCTTCATCGCCTTCAGGTCGTAGGTGCGCGAGACCGAGCGAATCCATCTGACGCCGATGCCGCGGACCGCCTCGGCGATCGGCAATGAGGCCGTGCGGGTCGGCCCGGCGCCCCGGGACGACAGGATGTCCTGCCCCCCCGTGGCGGCCGAGTAGCCGTTGTCGACCAGCACGATGACGTTGTCGCTTTGGTTGAAGACCGCATTGCCCACCCCGGAGGTCAGGCCGTTGTGCCAGAAGCCGCCGTCGCCCATGATGCTGACGCTGCGCCTTCCCGTCTGCCCGGTATTCAAGGCGGCCGCTCCCGCGGCGCCCAGGCCGTAGCCCATGGAGGTTGCGCCGATGTCGAAGGGGGCCAGCGCAGCGAACTGATGGCAGCCGATGTCGGCGCTGATGTGATGCTTGCCCGTCTCCTTCTCCACCATCTTCAGCGCGGTGAAGACGGGCCGCTCGGGGCACCCGGTACAGAAGGACGGCGGCCTCGGTAGCACCGGCCCGCCGTCGTCGAGCGCGACGCCGGGCACGGAGGGAATGATCGGCGTGACCTTGGGGGCCAGCATCTGCCGGACGCCTTCCGGGATTCTTTCCTGGGTCAACATCGACGGCGCGTACTTCTGGAGGAAGCGCCGCAAGCCCTTGAGCATGACCAGGGTCGTGTACTCGCCGGCCTTGGGCAGCATGTCCTTCCCGTGAACGCGCGTCTTCAGCTCCTGGCGATTCACGAGGGTGTGCAAGGTCTGCTCGATGAATTCGGGCTGACCTTCTTCGAGCATCAGCACGGCGTCCTTGCCCTCGAAGAAGGCCTGCACCTCGAGGTCCACGACCGGATACACCACGTTCATCACGTAGATCGGCAGCGCCGTGTTTCCGTACACGTCGGCCAGCCCCAGCAACTCCAGGGCACGCATCAACGAGTTGTAGAGCCCGCCCTGGACCACCAGGCCGACCGGAAGTTGGGCGTCCCCGAAGACCTCGTTGAGCCGGTGCTTCTGGATGAAGGCCTGCGCCGCCGGCCAGCGGTCGGCGATCTTCTCGTGTTCATGCACGAAGGTGGCCGGGGCCAGGGCCATGCGCTGGATGTCGCGCCGGGGCTCGTCGAGGGCATCCTTGACCGTGAATGGCGGCCTTCGGTTCTCGGCAGCGATGAAGCGGCCGTGGGAGTGACAGGCGCGCACGCGCATGGTCAGCATGGCGGGCGTCCGGCTGGCCTCGGACAGCTCGAACGCCTTCTCGACGGCGCGCACCAGCGAGGCGTGGTTGGGCCGGGGGTCGAGCAGCCACATCTGCGACTTCATCGCGAACGCATGCGAGCGCTCCTGGATGATGCTCGACCCTTCTCCGTAGTCCTCGCCGAGGATCACCAGCACCCCGCCGGTCACGCCGCCCGAGGCGAGATTCGACAATGCGTCGGCTGCGACATTGGTGCCCACGGTCGACTTGAAGGTGATGGCGCCGCGCAGCGGGTAGTGGACCGAGGCGCCCAGCATCGCTGCGGCCGTGGCCTCGCTGGCGCTGCTGTCGAAATGCACGCCCAGCTCGTCGAGGGTCTCGCTCGCGTCGGCCAGGACGTCCATCAGATGCGATACGGGCGAGCCCTGATAGCCGCCGACATAGGCCACGCCCGACTGCAGCAAGGCCTTGGTCACGGCGAGAATGCCTTCTCCCTCGAACTCTGCGCCGGGCGCAATTTTGAGCTTCTCGACTTCGTGCTTGAAGGAACGTTCTGCCATGGCGATTCTCGCGGTTCTGAATGGAATGGATGGGGGAGGGGGGCTGGGGCCCCGCAACAGCGTCTGCGTTCAGGAAAGCTCGGTGAGGGCGAGGACGCGCAAGGGGCTTCCGGAGCCCTCCAGGATCTTCAGCGGCGCCGAGAAGATCACGGCCCCCGTGGCGGGAAGCAGATCCAGGTTGGTGAGGCACTGCAGCCCGTACTTTCCAGCGCCGTGCATCAGCGTGTGGCACGGGTAGGCCAGGGGCCACCTGAAGGATTGGCCGGCGTCGGTGTTGATGGTCTCCACGCCGAAGCCATGCACGTCCCGCTCGCGGATGAGCCACTCGATGGCCTCCTGCGTGGGGCCCGGTGTGTGCGCGCCGTCCTCGCGCGTGTTCAGGAAGCGGGCTGCGTCATTCACACGCTTGGACCAATCGGTCCTGAACAGGACCCAGGCGCGGGCCGGAATGCGGCCATGCCGGGCCTCCCAATCCTCCAGGAACGCCCGGGTGAGCAGCCAGTCGCTGTCCCCGGCCACCTGCGCACTGGCATCGACGACCACGGCGGGCGTCAGGAAGTTCTCGACGGCGATGGTGTCGACCGTATTGGCGGGATGCTCGCGGCCGGTGATCCAGTGCGCCGGCGCGTCGAAGTGGGTGCCCGTGTGCTCGCCGCAGCTGAAGTTGTTCCAGTACCAATCGGGTCCTGCTTCGTCGTACTTCGAGATCCGATCGCGCTTGAAGCCCTGGACCTGGCCGAACTCGGGAGGCAACTGCAGGGACGGGAAGTCCTCGCTCAAGGTCTGGGTCAGGTCGATGACGCGGATCGTGCGCGACCGGATCGACTCGGTCAGTTCATGCAGTGTGTTCATGGCGAGGGGGCCTTGTCTTGATGGGATGAAGCGCGAAGGCTCACCGCTGCGTTTCCACCAGCGCCAGCACGCGCAGCGGACTCCCGGAGCCCTTGAGAATCTTCAGCGGAGGCGTCAGGATGAGCGCGCCGGTCGGCGGCAGCAGATCCAGGTTGGTCAGGCACTGCAGGCCGAGCTTTCCGGCGCCGTGCATCAGGGAGTGGCAGGGATAGGGGGGCTTCAGGTGGTAGCCCTGCCCCGCATCCGTACCGATCACTTCGGAACCGAAGCCCAGCACGTCTCGTTCCTCCACCAGGAACCTGACGGCGTCCGTTCCCGGGCCTGGCGTGTGCTGGCCCGTCTCGTCGAAGTTCTGGTAGGCGACGGCGTCGCTGCGCTTGCTCCAGTCCGTGCGCATCAGGAGCCAAGCACCTGCCGGAATGCGGCCGTGCTTCGACTCGAACGCCAGGATGTCTTCCACGCTGAGGAGGTAGTCCGGATCCTTGGCCGCCGCGGCCGAGCAGTCGATGACGCAAGCCGGTGCGAGGAGCTGCTGCACGTCCAGCGTGTCGACCGTGTTGTGCGGCAGGTGGCGCCCGGAGATCCAGTGGGCCGGCGCATCGAGGTGCGTGCCGGTGTGCTCGCTGCACGAGAAGTTGTTCCAGTATTGACCGGGGCCCCGCTCGTCGTAGTGCGAGATCTCCTCGATCCGGAAGGGCCATGCCTGGCCCAGTTCGGGCGGCAGCGAGATCGTCGGGAAGTCAGGCGACAAGGTCCGCGTGAGGTCGATCACGCGGATCGTCCGGGTTTGCAGCGCTTGCGCGAGCGCCTGGAGAAGGGAGCCGGAAGTCATCACAGCCCTCCCGCGACGAGCTCTCGCTCGAGCGCCTTGTGGTTGTCCTTCCAGCGCGCGAACCACTCTTGCGCAACCTCGCCCGGGTACAGGTCCTCCACCCCGTCGGTCAGGGCCCGCACCATCGCGCCCGCCAGTGCGCCGGCCGACAGCTTGGGTGGCGGCACGTTCTGGTTCCACTCGTCGTCGATGGGCCCCGGAAAGACGTTCAGCACGCGAATGCCGTGGGGCAGCATCTCCGCCCGCAGGCCTTGCGACAGCGACCAGGCGGCTGCCTTGGACGCCGAGAAGGTGCCTTGCGAGGGCAGGTTGGACAGGGCGAACACCGAGAGGAGGTTCACCCAGGCCACCGCGTGGCCCGGCCCGTCCGCGGCGCGGCCCTTCAATGCCGGCCCAAATGCCTGCGCCAGGCGAAGCAGCCCGAAGTAGTTCACTTCCATCTCGGCCCGCGCAATGTCGGTGCCTGGCCGGGACGAGATGCTCTCGGTGCGGTGCACTTCCGCGTTGCTCACGACGATGTCCACCTTGCCGCCGAGCTCGCCGCCCAGGGCGGCCACCGAGCGCGCGTCGGTGAGGTCCAAGGCGACGGCTTCGACGCCCGGGACGTCCCTGAGCCTCGCGATTTCTTCCCCGCGCTTCCACGGCTCCGAAAAGCCGACCCACACGGTGTCGGCGCCTGCGTCGAGCAGCGCATGCACGATGGCCTGGCCGACGGCGGTCTTTCCGTCCGTCACGAGGATCTTTCGCCCACGGGGGCTGCATCCGGTTTCCATCTGGAGCTTGTCCTTCAAATCCATGTTGAGTTCCTCGATCGGCTGTGCCACAAGCACGGCCTGTCCGGCCCGGTCCAGCCGCAGCAGGACCTGGACCCTGGTTCGCTCGGCGCCGCCAGCGGCCCGGGGCGGCACCACGCTTTCGGTCAGGAAGGCGATGACCGTCGGACCGGTGTCGAGACGCACCACGCCGATTCGCCACGGCAGTCGCTCGCGAAAGTAGAGGTGGTTGCTGTGATGCAGCGTGGCAACGCTCAGCAGTTCGCCGCAGGGGCTCTGCTTGCGCCAGTCCAGCTCGGGGGACAGGCACGTGCCGCAAGCGTCGTGCGGTGGGTACTGGACTGCCCCGCACTCCTCGCACACCTGGAGTTCGAGGTGATCGCCGACCGCAGCGGCCCGGGTCAGGCCATGGGCCACGCGGCCCCGCCCCATGGGCGGCAGGTTCATGCGCTGCGTGCGCAGCACCGGGTTCTTGCGGGGGAAGACGGGGGGCGTCATGGTGCGCTCTCCAGGACGACGGCGCCGGTGCACACGCACCGGTCGAAGTTGACGATGCCGAAGCCGCTCGCGAGTCCCCAGCGGGCGTCCTTCACCTGCCGCTCTCCGGCCGTGCCCAGCAGTTGGCGCATCGTCTCGGTGAGGCCGAGAAAGCCGCCGGCCGCGCCGGCCTGGCCGGCGGACAACTGCCCGCCACTCGTGTTGTGCGGGACCGTGCCGTCGTGGGTGAGGGTGTTCTCCCGCACGAATTCCGGGCCGCCGCCTAGCTCGCACAGTCCCAGACCTTCGAACTGCATGAGCACGATGACCGGATAGTCGTCGTACGTGTGGATCACATCGAGCCGGTCCGGCGAGATACCGGCCTGTGCATACAGCTCGTCGCGATCGCGGAGCCAGCCGCCGCGGATCATCACCGGATCCTCCGCATAGGCGTTGTGCCGCTCGATGGCGCCACGCAGTTTCACGTGCGGCAGGGAAAGCGCCTCCGCACGTTCCTCCCGCATCACGAGGAATGCCTCCGCGCCGGCACAGGGCATGACGCAATCCAGGAGATGGATGGGATCTGCGATGGGGCGCGCCCGCAGGTAGTCGTCCAGGCTCATGGGCTTGCGCAGCATCGCATTGGGGTTGAGTGCAGCGTTGGCTCGCTGGCTCACGGCGATCCGGCCGAAGTCGGCACGGGTCGCGCCGAACTGCCGCATGTAGTTGTCCGTGATCAGCGCGAACATCGAGTTCGGCCCGCCCGCACCGTACGGATAGGTCGCGTCGCGCGCGAAGGAGCTGAAGTTGGCCAGCCCCTGGCGGAAGGACTCCACGTGATTGGTGTCCGCGCCGATGCACGCGATGATATTGGCGTCCCCGCACTGCACTGCCCTCGCTGCACGGCGAAGGGCCATGACGCCGGAGGCGCCTCCCGTGGGCACGTCATCCATCCAGCGCGGCGACAAGCCGAGCTGCTGCGTGAGGCCGACCACGGTGTCCGGCCGCAGCAGGAAGCTGCTCAGGCTGATCCCGTCGACCTGCGACTTGTCCAGCCTGGCCTCTTTCAGCAGGCCGCGCAGGGCCTGGGCGGCAAACCACTGCGCATTGCGGATGCTGTAGCGCTCGTAGGGCACGGTGAATGGCGCCACGAGCGCCACGCCCTCGTAGCCGGTGCGTCGGGGCATCATGGCTGGCGCGTCTTCATGGAGCGCGTGTCCACGCAGTTGGCCGATCCGGGCAACTTCTCCGCCATCTGGCGAAGCTCGCCACGCTGGACCTTTTGGGAACTGGTGACCGGCACCGCGTCCACGAAGGCGACATAGCCGGGTGCCTTGTAGTAGGCCAGTTGCTCGAGCGCCAGCTCGACGATGCTGCGCGCCACCTCCGCCTGCGCGCCCGGCGTGATCGACTCCCTGGGGACGACGCATGCGATCACCTCGTCGCCCCGGACGGCGTCCGGGGTTGCGGCCACCGCAACTGTCTTGACCGCGGGGTGGCGAACCAGCACCCCTTCCACCTCGACGGCCGAAATGTTTTCGCCGCTGCGCCGGATCACGTTCTTCTTGCGGTCGACGAAGTACAGGCTGCCCGTCGCTTCGCGGCGCACGATGTCGCCGGTGTGGAACCAGCCGCCCGCCCAGGCCTCTTCCGTGGCGGATTCGTCCTTGAGATAGCCCAAGAAAAAGTGGCGACGGGGATCTTCGCCCTTCGCCCGCACCAGCAATTCGCCTGGCGTGCCATCCGGGACGTCCTGGCCCTCGTCGCCCACCAGGCGCACCTCGACGTCCTTACCCGGGATGCCGAAGCAGTTGATACCGATTTCGCGCGGGCCGGAATTGGCATGGATGGCGCCGCCCGCGCCCGTTTCAGTCATGGCCCATCCTTCCACCAGCGGGAAGCCGAAGCGTTCCTCGAAACGGGCATGGTCCTGGCGCGCGACGCCTGCGCCGAACGCCCAGCGCAGCGAGTGGGCGCGATCCATGTCGGAGGGTTCGGCCCCGAGCAGCATGGCCGGCATGACGCCCAGGTAGTGGCAGATGGTGGCGCGCGTGGTGCGCATGGTCTTCCACCAGGTCTTGGGATGGAACCGGTCGAGCTGGATCAGGCAGCCGCCGGAGGTGATCACGGCCATGGCGGTGAAGGCCATGGCGTTCACGTGGTTCATGGGCAGCGGCGTGACGATGCGCTCTTCGTGCGGACGCACGGGACACCAGCCTCCGAGCGTCGTGTACCAGTCGCCGATGTGCAGGAAATAGTCGTTGGACAGGCGGCAGCCCTTGGGACGCCCGGTCGTGCCGGAGGTGTAGAGCAGCGCGCACTCGCTGTGCAGGCCGGGCCGGGCGGACAGCGGCGCCTGCGCAGCTGGGCGCGGGATGCGCGTTGCGTCTGCCGTGGCGACCTGGGTCTCGATGCCGACCACGGCTGCAGCTTTCTGCACGACCTCGAGCCGGCCCGGAAGGACCATGGCCAATGCCAGCTGCGCATGCCCGATCAGGTATTCCAGCTCGGCAGAGCGCATTTCAGCGCTGATCGGAACCACCGAGGCGCCCAGGGCGTTGAGCGCAAGCCAGTGAAACAGATGGTCCGGTCGGTTTTCAAGCAGCAGGCCGACGCGATGTCCGTGGCCATATCCGGCTTCCGAGTACGCCTCCTTCAGCGCCTCGACTCGCTCAATCGCAGCCCGCCAGGAGATGGTTTGCGCTTCGATGCCGTAGTTGGCCGCGGTGACCTCTTCGACGCAGAGGAAGTCGGCATCTCCGCGTTGCAAGGCGCTCGCGCGGAATCGGTCGTAAACAGTGCTCATCGGATGCTCAGATTGGTGGTTGACGGGTGGCTTCGAAAGTGCAGACCGCTTCCTCTTGCGGGCTGGAGGCATGTGATCTGCACGCAAAACAGTCGCTCTCGCTCACGAGGACGGGCACTTGCCAGATGTGGCTGCAAACCGCCGAGAGCATGCCGACGATCGGAGCGCAAGCCTCGCCCTGCGCACGGTGGGCCCGGGCAAACGGACTGTTGAAGACGCGCAGCCGGCACGTCGTTTCGTCCCACTCGAAATGCCATCGCCCCCAGCCGAGCGATGCCGCCCCGGCGGCGACGCTGGCCAGCAGGGGCGCGGGGTCGGCGTTCGCGGGGTTCGCGTAGGCGCGGACGCTGGCACTGCCGTAGCGGTTTACCGAATCCCGGAACGCCATCAGCGCGTCCTCGGCCGCACCTTCGGACAGGCTTTCGAAGATGCCCATGAGAACGTCTGCGCGCAGCAGGACGTAGCGCCGGTCTTCGTCGAGTACCTGCCCGTTCTCGACGTCGAATTGCAGCCGGTCGTGAAGTGCCGATGCGGTCATGCTCGCGCTCACGGAAAGAGCTGGATCATCGGCAGGCGGCTTGCTGCGTTGAGCAGGTTGACCCGCTTGAGCTCGATGCGCCATTGCCCATCGAGCCGGACCAGCCGGTGAACGTAGTGGCCGTGCAGAACGACGACCTCGTCCTGTCGGCATTCCGAGTAGGTGAAAGCGGTCCGGAAGACGCGGGTGTCGGTGTCGGTGCTCTCTTCGCCGAGCATGGGCTGTTGCAGCACGTGCTGCATGACGCTGGCGGGTTGCTGCGAATGCGCCCGGCCGGACGCCAGCCGCTCGACGCGCAAGCGAAGCAGGTCCATGTCCTCGTCAGCAATCGACAGCCGGGCGTCACGCTCGCCCTGGGATCTGCTCAAGGGAACCCAGTAGCGCCCGCCAGGCGAGAACAGCTGCAGCCATTCTTCATAGCGGCCTTCGTCGAGCAGGAAGGCCTCTCGGTAGATGAGCTCGACACACTCGGGCACCGACATCTCATGCATCCTTCATGTTCAGCGTCATGAACTTAGCCCATGCGCGATATTGGTTGCGCATCAGCAGCTCGCTGGTGCCGCTGGTCTCGACCGTCTGCTGGTCGGACTCGCCGGGCACGTGGTCGCGATGCAGGCTCACCCACGGGTTGGGCCCCGATCGCAAGCCCTTCTGCTGGGACTCGAACAGGTGGAGATCGTCGTGCGCCACCACGGACATCGGCGAGAAGACTAGGCGGCTGTAGGTCAGTGCGCGATCCAGCAGGAGGTCTGGACCACCCACGGTGCGGAAGTTCCAGGCTTCGATGACGGTCTTGTCGACCGCGATGGGCCGAATTACCCGGATGGTCTGGGGCGAGCCCTTGATGGCCAGGCTGGGATAGAGGACGGTGTTCTGCGGGGCTTGTTCGAGGACCTGTTTCGCTCGCTCTTCCCCGTACGCGGCCTGCAGGTCCTTCACGTACTCGCCCAGGTTCCCGTACCCCGAGTGAACGCTGAAGCGCGTTCCGGAGATGCTGTGGCCGTTCGGAAAGACTTTCCCGCCCATGCCTTCGAAGAACTCGTACCGTTCTCCGAACGGAAGGATCTGCTCGAAGGCCAGGGGCATCGGCTCCGCTCCGCGATCGCGCGCAACAGCTTGCGCGGCGCGCACCGCCGACTCGTGCGTCGACACCGGATGCACCGAGTCGTTGACGTTCTCGAGGTAGAGCTTCCAGTTGCAGTGAACGACGTTGCGCAGCACGCCGCCGGCAATCTCCAGGCGTCCGACGGGAGAGCGGTCGACCATCAGGTCGATGGTGGGCAGGACGTCGCCGAAGTACTCGTGGAACGTGGGACCGCCAGCGTTCAGACGCGCAAAGATGAAGTCGCGGTAGACATGCAAGGCGGCGACCGGCGACAGGCCCCGCCCGGATTCGCAGGCCAGAAGGCCCGTGTTCTCGTAGCCCGAGCGAAGCGGGTAGGCCGCCAGCGCGCCATCCAGCCGGTACGACCACGCATGGTAGGGACAGCGCAGGAAGCGCCCGCTCAGCCGGCCGGATTCGGTGGTGAGCAGCTGCGCTCCCTTGTGGGCACAACGGTTGTGCAGTGCCCGGATCTCGCCCTTGTCATCGCGCAGGACGATCAAGGACTGCCCCGCGATGTCAACCGTGAAGAAGTCGCCGGACTCGGCGATCTGGCTGGCATGGCCCAGGAAGGACCAGGTGCTGCCGAACAGTTCGCGCTGCTCGATCGCAAAGAGCTCTTCGCTGAGATAGAGGTCCTTGTGCACCTTGTCGCCCTGCACGAGCGCCGCGATTTGCGCGGAACTAACTTGCTTCAGGTTCATGTCAATATCATCATGTGGCGTATTAAGTATACCGAACATCCAACAAAGCTCAAGGTATTTTTTGCCGTTCTTGAGCTGGCTCTGGGATGCAGGCGACTTCTACCTGTGCATCCGGCTGAATAGGTATACTGAAAGCCGGTTGACTCTCCGCACTTTGAGCCGCAGCAGTCTTTGATCACGGAGACACCTTCGGGGGCGCCTTAAGCTCGCGGCTTCGCACCTCCCTCACCCCAATGCAAGTAAGAGAAGAAAACTCCGCCGCCGCTCAACCCAGCTTGAGCGCGGCTGCCTATGACTACCTTCTCGCACGCTTGCGGGGCGGGCTGCTGGGCGCCAGCGAGCGACTCGTCGAAGCCGACATCGCGAACAACCTTGGCGTTTCACGGGTGCCCGTGCGCCAGGCGCTTCTCCAACTGGTGGCCGAGGGCTACCTGGTGAGCACCCCGCGAGGCTACAAGGTGCCCACCCTGACGCCGCAAGACGTCGAGGACGTCTTCGAGCTGCGCCTGCTTCTCGAGCCCCGGGCCGCCGCCCTGGCTGCGCGTGACATCACGAGCGCGCAGCTTCAGCAAGTGGACGCCGCCCTTGCCGAAGCGCAGCGGGCGCACGAGTCGGATGACGCGACCGGTGCATTTGGCGCCGGCCGCCAGTTCCGCGACGCCTGGCTCGCGGCGGTGCGCAACACCCGGCTGGCCGCCGGCATCGGCCGCTATGCGGACCAGGTGGCGCTGGTGCGACGCATGACGCTGGGCGATCCCGCGCGGCGACTGGCGGTGATCACTGGCTACCAGGAACTGCGCAACGCTTTCGCGCGCAAGGACAGCGTTGCCGCCCACGATGCCATGCTTCGCCTGGTCCTCGCGGCCCAACGCGACTTCGCGGAAACGGTCCGAGCCGCTGGCCAGTCCTAGGCGGCTGGAACGCTTGCGCGCCAAGCGCGTGCCCCTGCCTGCATGGCCGTCCCGCTCGATCCCGCTGCTCGTCCTGAAGCGAGCAGCGAGAGGGTCGACGACCCGTGCACGGCCCACCGCGACCTTGATTCAGCGAGTGACTTTCTGAGTCATTCGAAATTTCCCGTTTGTTGCGGGTCGCGTGGCAGTCTGTAATCCAGGCCATGGCCGAATCACGCCGCACGCAACACCTCACATGCCTTGGCCCGCCAGGCATCGCAGGACCTTCCCATCCAAAGCGTCCCCGCTGATGCGCGCCTTGCGCATCCACACGCTGAACCAGCAGAAAGAGCCAATGAAGTACACGAAGGACAACGCCCAGCACTACGCGAAAGAGCACTTCACCGGCGTATGGGCGGCAAGCACCACGCCTTACCGAGCCGATCTTTCCTTCGACGAGCAGGGGTTCGCACAGAACATCGACCACTGGGTCGGCGCACTGAAGGTGGCAGGACTGTTCGTCACCGGGAAGCAGGGCGAGTTCTTCTCGATGTCGGTGCCCGAAAGAAAGCGCAGCTTCGAGATCGCGGCACAAGCTTGCGAAGGGCGAGCGCGCACCGTGATGTCCTGCTCGGACACCAACCTGGACGTGGTGATCGACCTGGCGCGCCACGCGGAGAAGGTCGGCGCGGACTGGATCGTCGTGCACAGCCCGGTGCTTCATTTCGCGAACGACATCGAAGCGACCGTTTACGAGTACTACCGGCATCTGAGCGAAACGCTGGACATCGGCATCGCGATGTGGAACCACCCGGATTGCGGGTACATCATGTCGCCCCAGCTGTGCGCCAGGATCGCCGAGCTCCCGAACATCGTCGCCATCAAGTACAGCGTCCCGCGTGAGCTGTACACGGAGCTGACCCGGCTGGTGGGCGATCGCATCCAGGTGAGTACCGCATCCGAAGAGGATTGGCTGGACAACATCATCGACCTGGGATGGCGCCTCTATCTGTGTTCCACCCCCCCGCTTCTTCTTCAGACGGCCAAGGACCAGCGCATTCACGAGTACACCAAGCTCGCCTTCGAAGGGCGCCATGCCGAGGCGCGTGCCCTCCGCGACAGCCTCGAGCCGGCACGCCAGTCCTTCCGCCAGAGTCGTCCCGCTGGAACGCCGCAGGCGCACACGAAGTACTGGCAGGAACTGCTCGGGCAGGTTGGCGGCCCGGTTCGGCGTCCCTTGCTTGGCCTCACCGAACAGCAACGGGCGCTGACCCGCCGGATGTTCGCCGAAAGTGGTCTGCGCCTCTGAGCCGGGCATGCTCAGGCAAGCATCCAGCACGGGCGAAGGACGATGACGCAGGAACGCCGAATCCCCCGTCGGATTGCGCTCATTGGCTTCGGTGCCCTGGGCCAGGTCCTTGCCGGCGAATTGCAAGCCGGCCATGTGCCGGGCGCCGAGTTCATCGGGGCGCTGGTCACCGGCGCGCAGGCCCGTGGCGGGCTGCACACATCGTGGACCCGGCTTGACGATCTGCTCGCCGCACAACCCGACCTGGTCGTGGAGGTGGCGGGCCAAGCGGCCCTGCAAAGCCATGCACCGGCTTGCCTGGGCGCGGGCTGCGATGTCGTGGCGGCCTCGGTGGGAGCGCTGATGGATTCTTCCTTGCGCAACCGTCTGTGGGATTGCGCGCGTCAGGGCAGGAGCCGGCTTCTCATTCCATCCGGGGCGCTCGGGGGACTCGACTACCTGCGCGCGGCGCGTCGGGTCGGTGCCGTCCAGGTGAACTACCGGGGGTGCAAGCCCGTGGCCGCCTGGCGCGGTACGGAAGCGGAGCGCCTGATCGACCTGTCGGCCATCGACAAGAGCACCGTCTTCTTCCGTGGCGGTGCTGAAGAGGCGGCAGCGCGTTTTCCCAAGAACGCCAACGTTGTCGCGGCGCTTGCGCTGGCCGTGGGCGACCCGATGGCCGTGACCGTCGAACTGGTGGCGGAGCCGGGCGCCAACGCCAATCGCCACGAACTCATCGCGCATGGTGCTGCAGGGACGATCCGCCTGTCAGTCGAGAACAGTCCCCTGCCGGCCAATCCCAAATCCTCGCGAATCACCGCTTTCAGCATTCTGGAAACGGTGGCCTCGCATGGGGGCGAGCTGTGACGGCGGGATCAGCGCTCCCCCCGCCGGCGCGCGAATTCCAGCAGGTGGTCCGCCATGGCCTGGGTCGCGGCGGAAGGCGTCCGGCGCTTGAGCGTCGAGAGGCTGACGTGCCGCTGCACCGTCGGCGACATGAGCGGAACGGCCCGGACCCCCGCTGCCTCACCGAAACGGACCGAGTAGGCGGGCAGCACGGCGATGCCCATGCCTGCCGCCACCATAGCGATGGCGGTGGCCACATGGTTCACCTCCTGGGAAGGTCTGATCGTGGCGCCGATCAACTCCATGGTCTGGTCCATGATGGCGCGCAAGCCGCTTCCCTTGCACATGGCGATGACGGGCTCGGAGAGCAGGTCGTGCCAGGTGGCCTGCGGTGCGTCGCCGAGTCGGTGTTCGCTTCGGCAGACCAGGACCATCACATCCGTCAGGACCACCGTGGCCGCGAGCTCGGGATGCTCTCCATCCAGCGTCGCGATGAGCAGGTCGATATCTCCCTGCTCCAGCGCCTGAATCAGCTTCGCCGAGGCGTCATCGAAGACACGGACCGTGATCTCGGGGTACCGCTCTGCGAAAGCCTGGATGGCGACCGGAAGAAAGGTGGAGGCCAGCAGCGGCGTCGCGCCGATCCGGACACGCCCGCGGCGGATCACGCTAACGTCGCGCAGATCGGAAGTCATCCGATCGAGGTCACTGAGCAGTTGCTCCAGGGAGCCGAGCAGTTCCGTTCCTGCGTCCGTGAGCTCGAGGCGTCGCGTGGTCCGGTCCAGCAGTCGCAAATCGAGTTCAGCCTCGAGGTTGCGGATCAGGGACGAGAGCGCCGACTGCGTGATGAACAGCTGGTCCGCGGCGCGCGTGAAGCTGCCCGCCCGCGCCACAGCGACGAAGGCCCTCATTTGCTTCAATGAGATGTTGCGATTTTCCTTTTTCATGACGAGGTGAATATGAACCTGAAGTACGGCGGACCCTTCAATTTTGACAAGTGGCTGGCCGAGAACGCCGCAAACCTCGTGCCGCCTGTCGGAAACAAGCAGATCTGGGCCGATTCGGACCTGATCTGCACGGTCGTGGGCGGCCCCAACCAGCGTTCGGACTTCCACGACGACCCGTTCGAGGAGTACTTCCACCAGTTCCGAGGCACCGCACACCTGCTGCTGCTGGACCGTGGCAAGTTCGAGCGCGTGACCCTCCACGAGGGCGACACGTTCCTGCTGCCTGCGCATGTGCGCCACTCGCCCCAGCGGCCCGAGGCCGGCAGCCTGTGCACGGTGATCGAGCGCTCGCGCCCCCTGGGTGTGAAGGATGCATTCGAATGGGCGTGCGCCGCTTGCGGCTCGCTCGTGGTGCGCAAGGAGCTGCAGCTGCAGAGCATTGTGAGCGACCTGCCAAAGGTGTTCGCCGAGTTCTATGAAACCAGCGACGCCGAGCGCACCTGCAAGACGTGCGGAACCGTCCACCCCGCCAAGGATTGGCGTCAGTGGCATGCCGACCTGGCCGCTCATCATCCCGACGCAGCCGTGCCAGCGTCGACGGGGTTGTAAGCGTGCCGCTCAAATCCTCAAGCAAGTTCGCTCCACTCTCAATCAACCTCACGGATAACGTCATGACCGCTCAAAGCCCCAGACATTCAATTCTCAAGACCATCCTCTGCGCAGCCGCAGTCGGAATTTTTGGAGGGGCGACCCTGCCATCTCAGGCGCAAGGGGCGTATCCGAACAAGCCGATTCGAGTCTTGGTTCCGTTTCCTGCGGGCGGCGCGGTAGATGTGTTCGTCAGAACAATTGAGCCTGAACTTTCGAAGCAATTGGGGCAGCCGGTCGTCATCTTCAACAAGCCGGGTGGTGGGTCGCAGATCGCCGTGGGTGACATGATGTCCTCGCCAGCCGACGGCTACTCTGTGTTTGTAGGGCAAACCGGAGATTTCAGCGTCAACCCCTTTCTGTACAAGAACAGCAACTATCTTCCGGCGCGGGATTTCGACGGCGTCTCCATGCTCGTTCGCGCGCCGCAGGTGATGCTGGCCAACGTCTCGGGCAAGATCAACAGCGTCCAGTCGTTGAAGCAGACGATGTCCTCGCCTGACGGAAGCGTCCTGTACGGCTCCTTCGGATCAGGCACTGCGCCGCACCTCCTGGGGCATATCCTGTCTAGAGCGGCTCCGGGCGCGAAGTTCACGCATGTCCCCTACAAGGGATTTCCACCGACCATGCAGGCCATCATGACCAATGAAATCGATCTGCTGTTCGACGCGGTGCCCGGCACCCTTAACCTGATGAAGACCGGCAAGGTGATTCCCCTGGCCGTTGCCGATTCCAGGCGCAACAGCTATCTGCCGAACGTCCCGACCACCGCAGAGATCGGCTTTCCCTCGCTGGTCATGGACTTCTGGCTTGGTGTGGCCGTGAAGAAAGGAACGCCGCGGCCCATCATCAACAAGATTCACGAGGCCTTCGAACAAGCGGTGTCGAACCCTGGAAACTGGAAGAAGCTTTCGGATCTGGGCTACAGCCGAGTCACCATGACCCCAGAAAAGTTCGACGCTTCCGTGCGTGATGAATCCAACAAGATGAAGCCCCTGATTGCCGAGGCGGGTGTCACCATTGACTGACCCTGAAGTGCCCGGGCTCTGCGACCCGCAAGGATGTCAAGAATGAAGTACCTTGATCCTCAAACGATGACCGCCGCAGAGGTCTACAAAGTGATGACCGGCATCGTCGTTCCGAGGCCCATCGCGTGGGTCAGCACGAGGTCGCGCAAAGGCGGCGCCAATCTGGCGCCATTTTCTTCCTTCACATTCGTGAGCCACTCACCACCGATGTTGGCCATCGGTGTCGATGCGAAGCCTGATGGCGCAGGGCTTAAAGACACCGCGCGAAATATCCTCGACACACAGGAGTTTGTCGTTCACATCGCCGACTACGCGTTGTTGTCACCGCTACACGCGAGCGCGGAGGAGTACCCGAGCGACATCAGCGAGATCGATGCCCTGGGTTTGCGAACGACGCCCTCGTCGCACGTCGGCGCGCCTCGTCTCTTGGATGCGCCTATTGCCGTCGAATGCCGGCTTCATCGTTGCATTGAACTGGGGCAGGGGCCGACCAGGTTGATGATCGGGGACGTCTTGTGCTTCCACGTGCGCGATTCGCTGATGAGCGCCGGAGGCAAGGTCGATACCGCGCTCCTCAATCCGATTTTCCGGCTTGCGGGTCCCAACTACGCCACGATCGGACGGATCCTGCATCGCTAGCGGCGCCGGCCCTAGGGGCCGTACTGCCGGCGATCAGGCGACCCGCTGTCAAATGTCCAGCACCAGCGGCCCGCGCTTGCAGCGCGACACGCAGATCATCATGGTCTTGTTCGACTGGCGTTCCAGCTTGCTGAGAATGCCGTCGTGGTGTTCGATCTCGCCGGCTTCCAGCACCTGCGTCTCGCAGGCGCCGCACACGCCTTCCTTGCAGCTGTGGTCGGGGTTCAGGCCCGCCTCGATCAGGCTGTCGAGGATGGATTTGCCGGGCGGCACTTCCACGCTCTTGCCGCTCCTGGCGCACTCGACGACGAAGGTCTCGGTGGCAGCGGGCGCCTCGATGTACACCGCGGCAAAGCGCTCGATGTGCGCGTTGGCGAAGCCCAGCTGCTCGCAGCCCTTCTCGAAGCTGTCCAGCATGGGCGTGGGGCCGCAGCAGTAGTAGTGGCTTGCGGCACCCTTGCCTTCGAGCATGGCCACCAGGTTGGGCCGCGCGCCCTTCTCCTGGTCGAAGTGCCAGGTGAGTGGAATGCCCTTGTCCTGCGCCAGCGCGGTGATGGCGTCGACGAAGGCCGCTTCCTTGCGGTTGCGTGCGCAGTAGATCATTTCCACCGCCCGGCCCAGGGCCGCCAGGCGCTGCAGCATGCACCAGATGGGCGTCACGCCGATGCCGCCGGCCACCAGCACCGAGCGGTCCGCGCCCTCTTCCAGCTTGAAGTTGTTGCGCGGGTGCGAAATCTCGATGGTGCTGCCCACGCGCAGTTGCTGGTGCACGTAGCGCGAGCCGCCGCGGCTCTTCTTGTCGTTGAGCACGCCCACCACGTAGCGCTGGCGGTCGCTGGACGGATTGCACAGCGAGTAGCTGCGCACCAGGCCATTGGGCAGGTGCAGGTCGATGTGCGAACCGGCTTCGAAGGCGGGGAAGTCCACCTCGGGCGTGGCCGGACGGAACTCGACGCTGACGATGCCGTCGGCTTCGTGGCGCATGGTGTGGACCAGGACTTTCAGCGTGGGAGATGACATGGCGGAACTTCCATGAAAGCCGGGTCGCTACTTCGCCGTGGGCATTGCGAACTCGGCGCCCTTGCCGATGCTCTCGGGCCAGCGCTGCATCACCGACTTCTGCTTGGTATAGAAGCGCACGCCCTCTTCGCCGTACGCGTGCATGTCGCCGAACAGGCTCTTCTTCCAGCCGCCGAAGCCGTGCCACGCCATCGGCACCGGGATCGGCACGTTGATACCGACCATGCCGACCTGGATGCGGCGGCCGAACTCGCGCGCCACGTTGCCGTCGCGCGTGAAGCAGCTCACGCCGTTGCCGAACTCGTGGGCGTTGATGAGGTCGACCGCGTCCTTGAAGGTCGCCACGCGCACGCAGCCCAGCACCGGTCCGAAGATCTCTTCCTTGTAGATGCGCATCTCGGGCGTGACGTGGTCGAACAGCGTGCCGCCCATCCAGAAACCGTCGCCGCAGCCTTCACCGGCCTGATTGCCGTCGAAGGTGCGCCCGTCGACCAGCAGCGTCGCGCCTTCCTTCTCGCCCTGCGCGATGTAGCCGGTGATGCGCTCGTGCGCGGCGCGCGTGACGATCGGGCCCATCTCGGCCGCGAGGTTCTTGCCGTCGAGCACCTTCAGCGTCTTGGTGCGTTCGATGAGCTTGGGCAGCAGCCGGTCGGCCACGTCGCCCACCAGCACCGCCACGCCCATCGCCAACTACATCTACG
>Ga0247823_10000720_pt1 | contig 27830 bp, 26 predicted proteins | sample 13C_PalmiticAcid_2_FD_192426 | JGI IMG/M metagenome (GOLD analysis project Ga0247823, IMG submission 192426) | Soil microbial communities from agricultural site in Penn Yan, New York, United States - 13C_PalmiticAcid_Day30 | ecosystem: Environmental > Terrestrial > Soil > Agricultural land...
GTTCATGAATGATCGAAGGGGTCTCGCCGTCCTGACGCATACGGGCGCGCTTGTCAGCCTCGGGGTCGCATTTCTTGGCCAGCAATAAATCCAGAGAAGCCAATCCCAGTTTATAATCGCGCTGCTTCATCCATTCGGTAACAAAATCCAGCAGCACAGCCGTCTCGTGAGAGGCCGCGCGTTCGCTGCGAATATAGGCAAGGTCCGCCAGTTTTGCGGCGGGCTTTTGGTTCGCGGTTGTATATGAATCGGTGAGATTCATGAGGTTTTCGGACCTATCTTGATTTACATAAATCGTAAATATATGTAACATGCCTCGCATGCGCAATGCAAAATAATAAGTTTTCTAGGCGTTTCAAGCCCTTAGGAGCTCATTTAAAGCCGTTTTTGACCTTGTTTGAGCATCCACACGCTTCACGATCACAGCGCAGGCCAGTGCTGGGGCGGGTTTGCCGTCCTCTCGCGGGGCGGCGGGGAGGGTCCCCGGGACCACGACGGCATAGGGCGGCACATGGCCATAAATGACCTCGCCGGTTTCGCGGTCCACGATCTTGGTCGAGGCACCGATAAAAACACCCATCGAGATTACGGCACCTTTGCCTACGCGCACGCCTTCGGCGATCTCGCTGCGTGCACCAATGAAAACATCATCTTCAATAATAACCGGGGCCGCCTGCAAAGGTTCCAGCACGCCGCCGATGCCCGTGCCACCGGATATGTGACAACGCTTGCCGATCTGTGCGCAAGAACCGATGGTGGCCCATGTATCAACCATAGTGCCTTCGCCGACATAAGCACCGATATTGACGAAGGACGGCATCAGTACAACATCTTTTGAAATGAAAGACCCGTAGCGCACATAGCAACCCGGCACAGCACGGAACCCGGCATCAACAAATTCACCACCGACCCATCCCTCAAATTTGGGCGGCACCTTGTCCCACCAGATCGTATTACCCGGGGCACCTTTGATCTCTTCATTACGGTTAAGACGAAAAGACAGCAGGATCGCTTTCTTCACCCATTCATGGGTACGCCATGTGCCATCGGTCATCGGTTCGGCAACACGCAGTCTGCCCTTGTCCAGTAATTGCAGCGCATAACTCACGGCATCACGAATGCGGCCGGTTGTTGAAATGCCGACATTGCTGCGATCTTCCCATGCGGAATTGATAATGGCTTCCATATCAGCCACGGATAATGCGTCAGCAAGTGTCATGATGTTAGCGCCTCAAAAGAACGTGGAAATAAGCATACGTGCCAGCAGGTGGATTGCCACCGCCTTCGACACAACCGAAACTCTGTCCGGCCAGAATGTTTACATCACCACTACCCAGACTGTCTACACGGCCGCCATCGGCAAAGTTACCGGCAAATTCCGGCATGCCTGACGGCCATAAATCGCCCGATGCTTTTGGTGGGTTGCCGCCGGGGTTTCTGATGTTCAGTTTCTCATTGATCTCAAGGCACAGTGATCTGGTGATGTTTGGCAGGAACATGATGATCTCCTCGCTGTCTGCCGTGCTATCGGCATTGCAATCTTCGTCCTGACTCTTACCTAGGCCGATCACACAGCTTTGTCCCGTGATGTACCAGTTCTCACCGTTATTGGCACCCTCTGCCGGCGGTGTCCACGATGTGCCGCCGCCGGTCGAAAGGAAGATATTGGTTTTTGGGTCATCACAGCCCGCATGATAATAGTCGTCATTCGGCCACTGATCTGAATCAAAGCAGATGTCTGAATCATCAATGCCTGCGAATTTCATACGCATGACAGCTTCGCCGATGAATGTCGGATATTGCGTCAGTTCAGCGGAACGTATTTTCTGACTTTCATTCTGTGTGTCTTTGGGGCTGTTGCGTAATGTTTGTGTGGCTGCAAAGCTGAGGGCTGCAAACAACGCCACCGCAATCAGGATCAGAAACAGGACGTTGCCTTGCTGGTTATTATTTTTCATGAGATCCAAACGCAATACGAGAGCACATCTAGCATTTTACATTCTGCTCACGCTCATGCAATATAAAGGGGCGAAAGCGCTTCAACACTCCGTACTCCGGGAAATATTTTCATGAAACACGGCCTTTTTGTCATATTGATGTCCATGGGGGCAATGGCTCTTACTGTTCCTGCGCATGCCGTAAAGGCAGAAGGTGCAGCGCCGATAGCGGCAAAGCCGTCCGAAGCCCAGACTATGTACTACGATGTGTATGCCGGTGGCATTCATGCGGTGAAGGCGAAGCTGGATGTTGATTACGGAAAAGAAAGTCAATACGAACTGAAACTGGGTGCCCAAACCATCGGATTCCTGGAGAAACTGGTGCCATGGCGCGGTACGTTCGAAACTAAGGGCTGGAAGCTAGGTGGTGAACAAGGCGACCGTCCTGAACTGCACCGCTCAACGGCTGTCTGGCAAGGCGAAGAAGAACTCAAAGAATATAGCTACGGCAAGGACGGCAGCTTCAAGGGGTTGACCGTAATTGAGGCCGGTAAGGATAAAAGCCCGACCGATCTGGCGGCTGACCTGGTGGCGCAATCAACCGATGTGCTGACAGGCACGCTCGAAGTCATGAAACATGTTCAGAATACGGGCAAATGCGAAGGTGTTTCCGAAGTGTTCGATGGAAAGCGCCGTTTCGAAATGACCTTCAAGCACGAAATGGATGAAGTACTGGTCCCCACGGATTACAACGTCTACAGCGGTGAAACAGCCCGTTGCGTTGTGGAAGTAAAGCCGCTGACCGGCGAATGGCACAGCAAACCACGCGGCTGGATGTCCATTCAGGAACAGGGCCGCCAGCAAGGCAGCCTCCCGACCGTATGGTTTGCCAAGGTCAGCGACGATATGCCGGCTGTACCCGTAAAAATCCGTGTGAAAACCGAATATGGCACCCTGTTCATGCATCTGACCGAATACACAAACGGCCATAAGGTGATCAAGGCTGCTGCGCGCGAAGAATAGGCCTAAGTCGCCTGCAACGCGCTGAAACACAACGTGAATTGATTTGACCCCTCCTTTATTCCAGATAAAAGAGGGGTCAGTTTCTTCTAGAAAGCTGAAAAGAACGGTTATGACGACAAAAGCGAAAAAGACAGAACTCGCCGTGGTAATTCTGGCTGCCGGACGTGGCACGCGGATGAAATCGTCCCTGCCCAAGGTCATGCATCGTCTGGGTGGTCGCCCGCTTATTCATTGGCTGCTGGATACGGTCAAGGCACTGAAACCTTCTCGCGTCGTGGTCGTGACCGCACCTGATATGGATGACCTGCGTACGGCCATCGAACCGTATAAAGCCGTCATTCAGCAAAAGGCACTGGGCACAGGTGATGCGGTTAAGGCCGCGCTTCCCGCGCTCAAGGGTTTCAAGGGCGATGTGCTGATCCTCCTCGGTGATATGCCGCTGATCACGCTCTCCACGCTCAAAGCCCTGATCAAGGCCCGTCATCACGATAAGGAAACAGGCCTCGCTGTACTCGGTGCCTATTACAATCCGGCCCCTGCATTTGGCCGTCTGGTTGAAAATGCTGACGGTACGCTTTCAAAGATTGTCGAACATAAAGACGCCACACCGGAACAACGTAAAATCAACCTCTGCAACACGGGTGCTTTCTGTGTTGATGGTGTGCAACTCGCGAAATGGCTGGGCAAGCTCACCAACAAAAACGCGCAAAAAGAATTCTATGTGACTGATCTTCCGGCCATTGCCGCCAAGGACGGATACAGAACACGCATCGCCATCACCGAAGATCTCGACGAAGTGCAGGGCGTAAATTCCCGTGTGGATCTCGCGATGATGGAATACATCATCCAATCCGCCATGCGCCTGAACGCGCTCGAGGCGGGCGTGACCATGCATGATCCGGCATCAGTCTATTTCAGCTACGATACAGAAATCGGTCAGGATGTTGTCATTGAACCCAACGTCTTTATCGGCCCGGGCGTGATCATCAATAATAACGTCACTATTCGCGCATTCTCCCACATTGAGGGTGCCAAGCTAGCAACGGGCGTATCGATTGGTCCCTTCGCACGTTTGCGTCCCGGTGCTGACCTTGCGCAAGACGTCCATATTGGTAACTTCGTCGAAGTGAAGAACGCCAAACTGGGCAAGGGCGTTAAAGCCGGACACCTCGCCTACATCGGCGACGCTGTCCTGGGTGAGGGCGTGAACTACAGCTGCGGCGCGATCACCGCTAATTACGACGGCGTCAATAAACACAAAACCGTGATCGGCAAAAACGTCATGGTCGGCAGCAACGTCAATCTGATCGCACCCGTCACGATTGGTGATGGCGCTTATTTGGCCGCCGGCAGCACCATTACCCAAGACGTACCCAAAGATAAACTCGGCATCGCGCGCGCGCGTCAATCAAACCTGCGTAAGCCAGTAATGAAGAAGAAATGAAATTATTTGCTCTACTAGCATTTCTATTTTTCCCCGCAGTGCAGGCTTATGCCTGTGCGGGCGATGCAATGGAGCATCTGCCACAGAAGACTTTAGAACAATTGCCGTCCAATGTTTATGCGATTGGGATATTCCAAGCACTTCCCCGCAAGCCATTGCCTGACAATGAGGCAAGGCGGGAGCCTGGCATAGTGTATCTAGATCGAGACCTTGTTGTAGATTATAAAGTTCTGTCTCCGTACACCAAATTTGCCGATAGAGAAATCAAGGTTAAGCTGCCTAAGCTTGGAAGCTCTTGCCAACCAGAGTCACCTATCTCCGTAGAAAATGTTTATGAATTTATTTTACTCAAGTCAGGCGATGAAGTCAGTTTGTACGAGGGTACGCTAACTGGGGATGAATGGAAAAAACTAAGGCGTGACCTTAAAGATAATGCTGCTTATCAGAAGCTGATAGCGCAATGTCATAAAGACAAGGGAAGCTGGCAACTAGAAACGCATGATTACCAAAAGCGTTTTTGTAATTTAAGAAGGTAAGTAACTATGTGTGGAATCGTAGGCATTCTCTCTCAGGATAAAGAAGTAGCGCCACTGCTGGTCGAAGGACTGCGCCGTCTGGAGTATCGCGGTTACGACAGCGCCGGGATTGCGACATTGCATGATGGCAAGATCGAACGTCTGCGCGCGGAAGGCAAGCTCGGCAACCTCGAGGCCAAGCTCAAGAAATCACAGATCAAGGGCACGGTCGGTATCGGCCATACGCGTTGGGCGACGCACGGCGGCCCAACCGAGAATAATGCGCACCCGCACGCAACCGACCGCGTAGCTGTGGTTCATAACGGTATCATTGAGAACTACGTGACGCTGCGTGATGAATTGCAGAAAGATCAGTTCCGTTTCGAAACCGAAACAGACACCGAAGTTGTGGCGCACCTCGTAACACGCAACCTGAAACAGGGTATGAAACCACAAGAAGCTGCCATGGCGGCGTTTGATCGTCTTGAGGGCGCTTACGCGCTAGCCCTGCTGTTCACGGGCGAAGATAACTTGCTGATCGGTGTGCGTCAGGGTACGCCACTCGCTGTGGGCTATGGCGAGGGCGAGATGTATATGGCATCCGACTCTTACGCCTTGGCACCATTAACCAAGAAAATTTCATTCCTTGAGGATGGTGACCGCGTTGTTGTGACCCGCGAAGGCGTCACGATTTATAACAAGGCGGGCGAAGTCCAAAAACGCCCGATCCGTATCACCGCGCAATCTGGTGCGACAACCGGCAAGGGCGAATATCGCCATTTCATGATCAAGGAAATTCATGAGCAACCTGCGGTCATTGGTGACACGCTCAATACCTTTATCAATCCGGCCACCGGCAAGATTACGGTGCCTGAGAACATTCTGAGCGCACTTGATGCTGCGCCCCGTTTAACGATGGTGGCCTGCGGCACCGCTTACTATGCCTGCATGGTGGGTAAATACTGGTTCGAAAAAATCGCGCGTCTCCCGGTAGAAATCGACGTTGCCTCTGAATTCCGTTACCGCGAAGCGCCAATGCCGGAAAAGGGCGTTGCTTTGTTTGTTTCACAAAGCGGTGAAACACTCGATACGCTCGAGGCCTTGCGTTACAGCAAGCGTCAGAACCAAGCCATTCTCTCTATCGTCAACACTATCGAAAGCACGATTGAACGTGAATCCGATATGGTGCTGCACACGCTGGCGGGCCCTGAAATCGGTGTCGCCTCGACCAAAGCTTTCACAACCCAGCTCACCACCATTCTCTGCATGGCTTTGGGTCTGGCAGTAAAGCGTGGCCTGATCAAGGGCGAAGAAGAAGTGCGCATGACGGAGGCTCTGCGTCATCTGCCGACATTGGTGGCTGAGGCTATTCGCTCTTCAGAAAAACCCATCATCGACATCGCGCGCGAAATCGCCGATGTGCATGATGTGCTCTATCTGGGCCGCAGTTATCTGTACCCGATCGCGCTTGAGGGTGCGCTGAAGCTCAAAGAAATTTCATATATTCATGCCGAAGGTTACGCGGCGGGCGAAATGAAGCATGGCCCGATTGCCCTGATTGATGAAACGGTGCCTGTCGTCGTCGTATCACCGGGCACTGACCCGCTATTCGAAAAAACGGCATCAAACGTGCAGGAAACTGTCGCACGGGGTGGCCAGGTTCTGATGATTACCGATGAAGAAGGCGCACAAAAACTGCATGCGCCATCACGCTGGATTGTGAAGCTGAATTCAGCCCCGGTGGAATTTGCGCCTATCCTTTACACTATTCCCGTGCAACTTCTGGCGTATCATGTAGCGATTGCCAAAGGTACTGATGTTGATCAACCGCGCAATCTCGCGAAATCTGTGACTGTAGAATAGGAAATCATATGCAAAAAACTCCTTTAAATCCTTCAGAAGCGGCTTTGCTCGATGCGATGATGGCGGACATGGATAGCCAGCAGGCTGTTTATCGCCCTGGTGCTTATTGGGCGCCTAAGGTCCGCGTGGCGGCACAGGCTGTGCGCGATAATGGCTATAGAAATTTCAGATCAGCCCACAGCGTTGTCGGCTTAAGCTATGCAGATAACCCGCAAACACATTACGCCACACAATTAAGCCCGAAACGTCAAGCGATCTATAAACTTCTCACATCGCTCCCCGTAGTGCGCGATATCATTGACGGACAATGCCGAATGACAACCAATGCCTACGGCAGCTTCCAAATGCATCAGCGATATATTGCTGAGACATCGCCGGAAGTTTCCGCGCTGGTGAAGAAATATGATCTCAGCCGTTCCACTACTTTCGGCAGTGAAAACGAAGTCGTGGTGAATGGGCAGGCGATATCAGCCCATTATCTCGAGCTTTGCCAGCAAATGGATGAAATCAGATCACGTGTTGATCTTGATAGGGTCACATCTGTTTTCGAAATCGGCGGCGGCTTTGGCACGATGGCCCATATCCTGCTGCAGAATTTTCCGAATATTAAAACCTATGTGTATCTGGATATTCCGCCCAATCTGTTCATTGGTACGCAGTATCTACGCAGCCTCTATCCAAATGCCGTACGCGATTATAAAGATCTCCAGAACCTCCAAGAGATTGATATTGAGAGCCACGGTAACGGCCCAACCATTTACTGCATCTGCCCATGGCAGATAGAGCGCCTGCGCGGCACGATTGATTTGTTCTATAACAGCCATTCATTCGTCGAGATGACGAAGGATATCGTTTCTAACTATGCACGCTTCATTGAGAAAGTATCAGGACCGCAGACCCAATACGCGCTTGTGACCTATGACGGCAACGACGACAAGAGTCTGGCCCCCGATAAGTTAGCTGATTTTTTCCCCTATGGGTCTTTCAGCACATTCACAAAGGCTAAGCTGTTCGAGCCATGGCGCCATAATTTTTATGCTGTGGGCAAAAACAAGGGCGCCCAAGAAAATCATGATCACCAGAACCAAGTCGCGGCAGGCCGCTAATGATTCTTTATATTATCGGATTGGGAATAATATTTGATCTGATAACACTGCGCGCCATCATCCTGAGTGTCGCGGAAAAGAAATATCGACCCGGCGTGCCGCTCATCAGTCTGGCTTGCTACTGCGTATTCTTTGTCTGGGAATTGATGATCTGTCTCGATGCGGGGGAATTTGCCAACCCCTATTTGCTCTTGGCGGGGGGATTAATCATCACGCATATTCTGTTGCATATGGTGGCGCACATAGTGAAGAAAAAATACAGTTAGGCCGCGCGTTAAGGCTTGCGTAGCAGCAGGCTGGTCCATTCTTCACGATCATAGCGTTTCACCAGTATCAGGCCTTTGGAGGTATAGGCCGCCTGAACTTCTGGCGCTTGTTCACCCAGCATCCCTGATAGCAACACATAACCACCCGGTGCTGTGCGCACGATAATATCCTGTGCCATCGCGATAACGGGGCCCGCGAGAATATTCGCGATCACCAGATCAAAAACAGAGCCATCTTGCAGCAGCGGCATGTCAAAGCCATCACCGCCTGCTGTGGTTAAGGCCTCTGCAGATAGCGGCGTATCATTCATGGCGGCATGCACATCAGTGACGCGCACGCATTCAAGATCAATATCCGTGGCCAGAACGGGGGTGTGCCAAAGTTTCCAGGCACCGATTGCCAGAATGCCCGAACCTGTACCGAGGTCCAGAGTGCGGTTGGGCTTAAAACCATCGCGGTGCAAATCCTGCAGGGCATCAAGGCAGCCTGCTGTTGTACCATGCTCGCCTGAGCCAAACGCTGTGGCGGCATCAATCTGCAGCATCATTTTGTCGGTTGGCTTTTCGCCTTCGTAATGGCTGCCGTAAATAAAGAAATCACCCACGGTAAACGGGGAAAATTGCTGATAGCTGTGCGCCAGCCAGTCAATGTCCGGCACTGGCTCAATCTTGATATCGCTGGTGCTTAAGGTGATATCCAGCTTTGCCAGTTGTAACGCGAGCGTTACGCGCAACAATACATCGTCGGCATCGGGCATACCCTCAACCATCCAGCGTAAATGCCAGTCATGTGTGTGCTTGTTGCCATCACGAATAGCCGTGGCAGAGAGCGCCCAGTCATTAAGCGCATCAAGAAGACTGCCGGCGGTGGCATCATCCACGCGCGCCGGCAGCATTACAGCGATCCAGAAGAAACTTCCGGCATTAACGGGTGTAGGTTGTCCCATTAATCCTCTTCGTCTTCATCGTCATCATCATCGTCGTCGTCATCATCGAGGTCATCATCGTCGAAATCTTCTTCGATCTCATCAATGTCGATGGCTTCTTCGTCTTCATCGGCATCTGTGTCTTCATCGACATCTTCCAGGCTGACAGTATCGTCATTCTCTGGCAGCTCGACATCATCATCGTTGGACGCCACTTCTTTTGTCTCCAGGCCTACATCGCCCAGAACGGCTTCATCATCTTCCACCACGGAAGCGCGGCCACGACGGGCTTTGACTTTGATTTCGCCAGTGAATTCGGTTTTGCAGTCCGGGCACAGCACCGGACGTTTGTTGAAATCGTAATAGCGTGTGCCACAGTTCGGGCAGATGCGCTTTAGTCCTCGGGTCGCTACGGCGGTTGGCACGGGCGGTCTCCTTAATAAAGTCGTGGGGCGTTTTACAGTATTATCAGTCTCTTAAGGCCTGCCCGATATTATTAAAGGGCAACATAATAGAACAGCCCACTAGTTGTCTGATTTTCTGCGGAAAGTCAAAGGGAAAAATGTAACGGCTAGGCGCTGAAAGGGCAGATTTCCGCCATTTTTGACCATTGGGGTGGTTGGAAATGGCTTTCCGGGGGCACTATATGAATGTAATGTAGGGGACAAACTTCTTGTTCCCTGATTCTCGGGAGGAATCTAAAATTATGGAAAAATCTGTTGTCATCTGCGGTTTCAAGCGCAGTCCCTTCCATTTTGCGAACAAAGGCGCGCTGGCCAAGGTCCGCCCCGATGATATGGCTGCCGAAGTTCTAACGGCGCTGATCAAGCAAACCGGCGTGAACCCCGCCGATATCGAAGATATTCTGCTCGGCTGTGCTTTCCCTGAAGCAGAGCAAGGCTTTAACCTCGCTAAAATTATCGCGCAACTGGCGCAACTCCCGAATTCCATCGGCGGTGCAACGGTCAACCGTTTCTGCGGGTCTTCCATGACCACGGTGCAGATGGCGGCTGGTTACATTCAAATGGGTGCCGGTGATGTATTCATTTGCGGCGGTGTCGAATCTATGACGCGTATTCCTATGGGTGGTTTCAACCCGATGCCCAACCCGAAACTGGGTCAGATCTATCCGGCGGCTTACATCGGTATGGGTGAGACAGCTGAAAACCTCGCCAAGAAATATCAGATCACCCGCAAAGAACAGGAAGAATTTGCTGCCAACTCCCACAAGAAAGCGGCAGCTGCCGCGGCGGCTGGCAAGTTCAATGATGAAATCGTGCCTATCGGTGATGTAAAGACAGACGGCACTATCCGTCCGGATACAACTGCCGAAGGTCTCTCTACATTGAAGCCTGCCTTCTTCGAGGATGGCACTGTCACTGCTGGTACAGCATCACCGTTGACCGATGGTGCCTCGATGGTGCTGGTTGCCTCCGAAGAATATGCGAAGAAACATAACCTGCCGATTATGGCCCGTATCGTGTCTGTCGGTGTTGCTGGTTGCGGCGCTGAGATCATGGGCATTGGCCCCGTGCCTTCGTCACAAAAAGCACTGGCCCGCGCCGGTCTGTCGATCAAGGATATTGATATTTTCGAACTCAACGAAGCCTTTGCAGCGCAAGGCCTTTCAGTGATTAAAGAACTCGGTATTGATCAATCAAAACTGAACCTTGATGGCGGTGCGATTGCCATGGGTCACCCGCTGGGTGCGTCCGGTGCACGTATTACCGGCAAGCTCGCAAGCCTGCTCGTACGCGAGAAGAAAAAGCGCGGTCTGGCGACGATGTGTATCGGTGGTGGTCAGGGTACTGCCATTATTCTCGAGGCAGCTTAAGCTTATAAAAGGCAAGAGTGATGAGCCTGCATCCATTTTTGGCATCTTTGGGATTTGATAAACCCGCCGATATTGACGCGGTGGAACGTCGTGTCCTCGAAGTGGTCAAGGAACATCTGCAGAAAGTATCGACCAGCTTTGATGAAGCCGAAGTCAAACGCGAGGAAGCATGGCTGCGTGATATTCATGTCCGCTATTTCCAGTACACGCTGGAATGGGTGATGGAAGAGGCGCGGCAGAATAAAGGCTCTCCGAATGCCGAGGCGGTGAAGTTGAAAAAGCAGGCCCGGGACGTCATGACCGATCTGCAAAAGCACATGATCGAATTCTCCTGCTGCTACATGCACATCAATCGCTTCATGACATTGCTGCGTGATGAAATGCGCATCGAAGAACAGCGTCTGGGGATCAGTGTGTCTAAGGAAACCAAATGGACCTCGGATGCCGGTGCCATGATGGCCCGCTACCGCACACAAAAAAGACTGATGGTCGAAAGCGCCGACCGGATGAAGAAATCCAAGCCGCTGCTTGATGCACTCGAGGGGCCGTTTGAAACTCTGCGTCAGTCGATTGGGCGTATGTATGGTGGTGACAAGGTCGAAACTCTGCAACGTTCAGTCATTGCGGCATTGCGCACTAAAGATTTTGCCCGTGCGCGCCGTGCTCTTGATGAAATTGCCAATGGCAAAAAGAAAATTGATGAGGCGGAGCAGCTGCTGACGGCGGGCCGTACGATCATTGATACATGTGAACAATATCAGGATCTGTTTGTCAGCGACGAAGACCGCTTGTTCCTGAAATCCTCTGAAACCGATCAGGCGTATAACGTCTACATGCGGGAACTGCGCAAGATTAAGGCGTTTCTTGCCAAGTACTACATGCCCTATATGCAGTATAAACTTGAGGTCTTGTTACATCTTAAGGACAAGCTGCTGGTCATCGGTTCTATCGAAAGCCAGATGACGCTTTACCGCCGTCTGCTGACAGGCTTTGCAAGACCGTTGGCGGACATCAAGGAAATGCGCGCTTACGAAAGCGAAGTTCTCGATAAAATTAAATACCTGCTGGGCACACAGTTCCAGGAGGTTCCTGTCATTCTGGCCCGCGCCCGCGAAACCGTCAGTGAATTTCGCACGGGGGCTGATGAATTCCGCGACATCGAAAAAATGGACACCAGTGAAATCAGCGCCAATGAGGATGGTGAAACTGCTGTCGGCCTATAGGCGTTATTAAAGGGAGTACGCATTGCTTTCGTTTTTCAAATCATTGCTCGGCAATCGGGCGCATCAAGGTGGGGTTAGCAACATGGCTACACAGGCAAAAATCCAGAAGGTCGGCGTGATCGGCTCAGGCGTCATGGGGTCTGGCATTGCGGCGCAGATCGCAAATGCAGGCATCCCTGTCGTGCTGCTGGATATCAAACCGGCCGATGGCAGCAATCTTGCCGCCAAAGCCATCGAGAAAATGCTCAAGGCTGATCCCGCTCCCTTTATGAGCACACGCAATGCCAAGCTGATTACACCTGGTAACATGGAAGACGATATCGGCCTGTTGTCAGATTGCGACTGGATTGTCGAGGTCGTACTCGAAGACCTGAAGGTCAAGCATGCAACATATGAGAAGATTCAAAAAGTCCGTAAGCCCGGCTCTATCGTTTCTTCGAATACATCAACCATTCCACTGCACAATCTGGTAGAGCCCTTTGGCGATGCACTGGCCAAAGACTTCCTGATCACGCACTTCTTTAATCCACCACGCTACATGCGCCTGCTGGAAATCGTTGTCGGTGATAAAACCCGCAAGGATGCACTGGCAACCGTGCAGTCCTTCTGCGATGTACAACTCGGTAAGGGCATCGTGTTCTGTCACGATACGCCAGGTTTTATCGCGAACCGCCTAGGCGTTTACTGGCTGACCGCCAGCATTCGTTATGCTGTTGATCAGAAAATTCCGGTTGAACTTGCTGATGCTATTCTTTCAAAGCCTGTCGGCATCCCAAAGACAGGTGTATTCGGCCTGATTGACCTTGTTGGTATTGATCTGATGCCGCATCTGGCAGAATCACTCCTTTCGACATTGCCAAAAGACGATGATTATCGCCGCGTTTTCAAGGATTACGATTTCATCAAGGGTATGATTGCTGCGGGCTATACGGGTCGTAAGGGCAAGGGCGGTTTCTACCGTTTGAATGTTGCCGCTGGCAAAGTGAAAGAAGCTTATGATATCAGCGCGCCTGCCTTCGCTGAATCCAATTACAAGAAAGCTGATAAACCGAAACCGGCCTCTGCCGAACTCGGCAAGCAAGGCCTGCGCGCTGTTCTGACTGCTGGCGATGCTGCGTCTGATTATGCGTGGGCGGTGCTGCGGGATACGTTGTGGTATGCAGCATCTCTGGTGCCGGAAATTGCCGATGATGTTGCGGGCGTAGATGAAGCCATGCGTCTGGGCTATAACTGGAAAAAGGGCCCGTTCGAGATGATCGACGATCTCGGCCCTGCCTGGTTTGCTGCCAAATTAAAAGAACAAGGCATGTCTGTGCCGCCGCTGCTGGCGAAAGTCGGTGAGGGCACTTTCTACAAGGTAGAAAACGGCAAGCTGAATTTCTTCGGTACCGATGGCAAGTATCATGAGGTCGTGCGCCCTGAAGGTGTCTTGCTGCTGCGTGATATCAAACTGGGTAGCAAGCCGATTTTCAAAACTGCATCTGCCGCCTTGTGGGATATCGGTGACGGTGTTCTCTGCGTCGAATTTACCGGCAAGATGAATGCTATGGATGAAATGGTGTTTGAGGTCTATCAGCATGCGATCAAACTGATCGGCGATGGTGCGGGCCAGTACAAAGCCATGGTCATCTATAACGAGGGATCGGCGTTCTCTGCGGGCGCCAACCTTGGTCTGGCGATGTTCGCGATGAATATTGCCCTGTGGCCACAGATTGAAGAGTTGATCAGTGGTGGTCAGCGCACATACAAGGCGTTGAAACATGCACCGTTCCCTGTGGTGGCGGCACCTTCGGGTATGGCCCTCGGTGGTGGTTGCGAGATTCTCCTGCATGCCGATCACGTACAAGCGCACGCTGAAACCTATTGCGGTCTTGTCGAGGTTGGTGTCGGTCTGATCCCGGCATGGGGCGGCTGTAAGGAAATGATCCTGCGTTATCAGGCCCGCGAACGCGAAGCCAGCAAGAAGGCGATCAAGTCTGTAACGGGTCAGGAAAAAATATGGTTCTCACCGGCGAACACACCGATGGGTGCCGTGCGTCAGGCTTTTGAAACAATCGGCACAGCCAAGGTGGCAAAGTCAGCTGCTGAAGCGAAGGAGATCGGTTACTTCAAAGATACAGATGGCATCACCATGAACCGTGACCGCCTGCTGTTCGATGCCAAGACGAAAGCACTGGCGCTGGTGCCGGGTTATAAAGCACCGGAACCCGTGAAGGAAATTCGTCTGCCGGGTCCAACGGGAAAATATGCGCTTGATATGGCGGTGGCCGACATGCGCAAAAACGGCAAAGCCACACCATACGATGTCGAGGTCTGCAACCTGCTGACTACGGTTCTGAGCGGTGGCGAGAAAGCTGACTGGACCGCGCCTGTATCAGAAGACGATCTTTTGAAGCTCGAGGTACGTGAGTTCCTGAAGCTCGTCCGTAACGAAGGCACCATGGCGCGTATCGAGCATATGCTGACCACCGGCAAGCCGCTGCGTAACTAACAGAGGCAGGCGATCATGTTCGATTTCTTTAAGAAGAAGAAAGAGAAAGCCAAGGCCGAGAAATCAGCCGCCCTGCGCGCGCAAGCGATGGAGAATATGCGTGGTGCGCGCGAGCGTCTGGGCGATGACACGATCCAGCAGATAGCAGCCATCCTCCGCGAGAAAGAGGGCTCAGCCATGAAGAAAGCCGAAGAGCAGATCAAAAGTTTCGACAAAGGCCGTATCGCCGACAACATCAAGGTCATGATTGATGAGAAATAGATAAAAAACAGGCGTAGCTCTGGAAGGGGGAAGAGCTACGCCTGAATTTTTCTTGGAGAGACAGTAATTACGCTTATATCTTCATATTATGATGTTCTAATGTTTAACGCAAGCGCCCTTCCGCATAGCAGCACATATCTTAGGTATATAATTACCGTCTGTATACCCAACCCTTTGGTTTTAAACCATAAAATATCGCGCCTATCGTGTTTTCTTAAACTTTGTAAGCTATATTAAATGAACCGGATCACCCTCAAGGAGCCTCCCGACCATGCCATCCTATAAAACCCCGATCGAAAACATCCATTTCGTCCTGCATGAGGTACTGGATGCCAAGGAATTGTCCAAGCTCCCGGGTTATGAGGAAGCCACCCCTGATCTGATCAACCAGATCATCGAGGAGGGTGCCAAGGTTTGCGAACAGGTGCTGTTCCCGCTAAATCAAAGCGGCGATGCCGAGGGCTGCCACTACGAGAACGGCGTTGTTCGCACGCCTAAGGGCTTTAAAGAAGCCTACAAGACATTCTGCGATGGTGGCTGGCCGGGGCTCGGCGCTGATCCTCAATATGGCGGCATGGGTATGCCCCACATGGTCAACTGCGTGCTGCAGGAAATGATTTGCTCGGCCAACATGTCATTCGGCATGTATCCGGGTTTGTCAGAGGGGGCCTACCGCGCGATCTACCTCCACGGCACACAGGAACAAAAAGATACTTACCTGCCGAAAATTGTAACGGGTGAATGGTCGGGCACGATGTGCCTGACCGAACCGCATTGCGGCACTGATCTTGGCTTGATCAAAACCAAAGCGATTCCAAATGGCGATGGTTCTTTCAAAATTTCCGGCACCAAGATTTTTATCTCAGCTGGTGAGCATGATCTGACCGACAACATTATTCATTTGGTGCTGGCAAAACTGCCTGATGCCCCTGAGGGTTCACGCGGTATCTCACTCTTTGTGGTGCCGAAATTCCTGCCGAAGGAAGAAGGCGGTCAGTTGAAGCCGGGCGCGCGTAATGGCGTTATGTGCGGTTCTATCGAACATAAGATGGGCATCAAGGGATCATCCACATGTGTGATGAACTTTGATAACGCGCAGGGCTGGCTGGTTGGTGAACCACACAAAGGTTTGAAAGCCATGTTCACCATGATGAACGCTGCCCGTCTGGGTGTGGCCATGCAGGGTCTCGGTATTGCCGAAGTCGCCATGCAGAACGGTCTGAACTACGCCAAAGACCGTCTGCAAATGCGTGCGCTTGATGGTGCCAAGGCCCCCGAGAAAGCAGCTGACCCGATCATCGTGCACCCTGATGTGCGCCGCATGCTGCTGACATCCAAAGCATTTACCGAGGGTTCTCGTGCGCTGTCATACTGGGTGGGTTACCATCTTGATCTCGCGCATAAGCACCCGGATGCCAATGTGCGTCAGGCCTCTGATGATTTGGTTGCGCTGATGACACCAATCATAAAATCATACCAGACCGATATGGGCTTCGAAGTCGCTTCAACCGCTATGCAAATTCACGGCGGTCATGGCTACATCTGGGACTACGGCGTCGAGCAATATACGCGCGATGCCCGTATCGCCATGATCTATGAGGGCACCAACGGTATCCAGGCGCTCGATCTCGTCGGTCGTAAAATGGGCGAAGGTTATGGCCGCTTGCTACGTCGCTTCTTCCACCCGGTGACACAGTTCATTGAGCAAAACCAGAATGATCCGAAAATGGCGGAATTCGTATTCCCGCTGGCAAAGTCTGTAGCAAAGCTCCAGCAATTGACCGCCAGCATCGCCATGAAAGGTCTGAAGGACCCGAATGAAGCGGGCGCTGCTTCATCTGATTATCTGCGCATGTTCGCGTTGGTATCTGTTGGTTACATGTGGGCATTGATGGCCAAGACCGCCCTCGAAAAACTTGAGGCTGGCACAGGTGGGCGCGATGAATTCTATGACAGCAAGGTGAAGACCGCGCGCTTCTATTTCGCACGTATGCTACCTGATACGGAGGCGCATTTCAGGAAGGCCATGGCGGGTGCCGAGAGTCTGATGGAATTGCAAGCCTCTGGCTTCTAGATACAAAAAACCCCGCCAATCGGCGGGGTTTTTATTTGGTTATGGACCGTTTGGCACCGGAGCTCCGGCAGCTTGTGCCTTGGCTGGGTAATCTGCACCAAGAATACGCTTTAGCTTGTCATCAACATCTGTAGAGAGTTTTGGCTGTGATGCCACCATCTGCAGCGCGGCTTTCATCTTGCTCTGCCATGGCTCAGCATACTGCGCATAGTCTGCCAGCGGATCAACAAAGCGTGCCGCTGTTTGTGGGTTCTTTGGATCTAACGCCATGATCTGGTGCGCGACATAGGCATAACCGCTGCCATCTTGCTTGTGGAATGCTTCCGGGGTGCCAAACACGCCACCGACCAACGCACGAATACGGTTGGGGCTGGCATTCTGAAAGTCCGGGTGCTGCGCCATGGTAATGGCCTGTGTCACAGCATCGTCCTTGGCAAAACCAACGCTCATGCCGAACCAGCGGTCAACCACTAGCTCATCATCCTTATAGGTCTTATAAAAATCAGCCAGCATGCTCTGGGTAAAGGCTGATTTATATTCCATACGTAGAAGCGCACGCAGGCCTGCGCTCTTATCCGTCATATTGTCAGCGAAGCTATACTGTGACCGCGCCACAAACATCATGGTGGCGTTGTTTACTGTTTCATCGGCTGTCATATAATAAAGTGCTGTGTTTTTAAGGGCGCGCTCGCTTACCGATGCCACATCGTATGACCAAGGCTTTCCGCTACCTTGATTTGACTGGTAAAGGACCTTCAATTCAGTGGCGAGCTGTGTCCTGATGGCCGTGGTGAACGCCTGTTCAACCGCCTTGATCGCTTCCGGATTGATTGGCTGGCTTTTCTGTGAGAGTTCACTGTAACCGGGCATACCCAGCATCAGCGCCAGCAATTGCTTATCCATGCCGGGGCGATTGATCATGTTGCGCATGGAATCAACGATTTTCGGATCAACGACAACGGGCTTTCCCGCCTTGGCATTGTCTACCTGTACCAGCATCTCTTTCAGGACCAACTGGTTGCCGGCTTCCCATTGATTGAAACCGTCCGAGTCATGAACCATCAGATGGCGCAGATCATCATCGCTATAATCAGCTTCCAGAATAACCGGGGCCGAGAAACCACGCAGTAATGAGGGCACGGATCCGGCAGGTACATGATCAAACGTGAATGTCTGCTTATCCTGTGTCAGCGCCAGAACGGTTTCTGTATTGCCATTGGTGTCCAGTGCCAGATCACCACCTTGCGGGCCGACGATGCCAAAGCGCACCGGAATAACGACGGGCAGATTGCCCGGCTTATTCGCAGGTGCCTGTTGTGTCAACGTCAGTTCCAGTTTCTCTGTCGCGGCATCATGTGTCCATGACGCCTTTACAACAGGTGTGCCCGCCTGTGAATACCACAGTTTGAACTGGCTCATGTCATGACCGGATGCATCTTCCATACATTGCACGAAGTCATCACATGTGACGGCTTTGCCTGTGAAACGCTGGAAATAAAGATCGGTGGCCTTGCGGTAATCCTGTGGCCCGATCAGCGTTTTAATCATGCCGATAACTTCGGCCCCCTTGTCATAGACAGTCGAGGTATAGAAGTTATTGATGCTTTCATATTCATCGGTGCGGATGGCGTGGGCCAGTGGTCCCGCATCCTGTTTGAACTGCGCTGCACGCAGGCCTTGCACGTTTTCAATGCGGTTGATAGCTGCTGAACCCATATCTGATGAGAAAGACTGATCGCGGAATACGGTCAGGCCTTCTTTCAGGGTCAGCTCCGGCCAGTCGCGCAATGTCACGTTATTGCCTGTCCAGTGATGGAAGAATTCGTGCGCGATTACGCCTTCCACAGCGGCAAAGGCCGCGTCGGTTTGTGTGTGCGGATGTGCCAGCACATAAGCGGTGTTAAAGATGTTCAGTGAACGGTTTTCCATTGCACCCATGTTGAAATTGCCAACAGCCACAATATTGAACAGGTCGAGTTCATATTCGCGACCATAATTCACTTCATCCCATTTCATGGAACGTTTCAGCGAATCCATTGCAAAATCGAGTTTATCTTTGTCCTTGGCTTCAGCATAAATGCGCAATGTCACATCACGGCCACTCATCGTGGTGAATTTGTCTTCTAGATGATCAAGGTCAGCGGCCACGAGGGCGAAGAGATAGCTTGGTTTTGGTGCCGGGTCATCCCATACGGTGTAATGGCGGCCATCCGGTGTAACGCCCTTATCAACCATGTTGCCATTGGACAGCAACACAGGCGATGCCTGATCGGCAATCACTTTGACTTTATAAGAGGCCATGTTGTCAGGGCGGTCGAGGAACCATGTGATGGCGCGGAAGCCTGTGGCCTCGCACTGTGTGCACCACATGCCGTCTGACTTATAAAGGCCTTCAAGCTCTGTATTCTTTTCAGGCTCGATCTTGACGCGGGTCTTCAGAGTGAAGCTGTTGTCAGCAGTCGGGATGGTCAGCGTTTTATCAGTGACCTGATAACCTGTTGTCGCGGCGAGGGCCAAGCCATCGATTTCCACGTCGAGTGTCTCGAGCGATTTGCCATCCAGCACCAGCGCATTTGTATGTGTGCCATTACGCTCCACGGTCATCGTGGATGTTACGAATGTTTCGCCATCACGAATATCGAATTCAAGGTCGGCATGACGGATAAAGAAGTCGGGTTCTTTATAATCGAGGCGGTTCTTGAGCGCGGCGGCGGGTGCGGCGGTGTTGGTCATATCGATGTCCCTGTTTTTATGTGATGGAATTGTCTCTTTTATATGGTAAAAACAGAGGGGTCACAATATGGAATCACAACTTTTGATGCCGTGGTGCAGGAATGAAAATTCTAGAAGAAAATCAAATAGATGCATTGGCAACAGTGGGCTGGTTTGCGCAACAAAATTTCTTGTCGCGCGCGCTTTGTGAATCTCTTGTCGCTGACCTGAAAAACCAGCAACAAGCCGGGCTGATGCAACAGGCTGCTGTGGGCCGTGGCGCTGATCGTGTACTCGCCACCGACATTCGTACGGATCAAACCTATTGGCTGAATGGTGAAACCCCGGCGCAGGCCGAATGCCTGGCGTTGATGGATCATGTGCGTCTGCAGTTGAACCAGGCGCTTTATTTGGGTCTCGCGTCATACGAAGCGCATTACGCCGCCTATCAGGCGGGCGGCTTTTATAAAAAGCACCTCGATTCTTTCAAAAGGAAAAAGAACCGCATCGTCTCAACCGTTTTGTATCTAACGCCCGACTGGCAGGAATCAGATGCAGGGCATCTTGTGCTTTACGATTCTGTTGATCAAGATCGTGAGATAGGCCGCGTATTACCTGTACAGGGAACGTTGGCGTGCTTTATCAGCGAAGATATCCCGCACGAAGTCCTGCCGCCTAACCGCGAGCGTGTGTCTATTGCGGGTTGGTTTCGGGCAGGCAGCAGTGATATAATAAATACATGAGCATCGAATCAGTCACAGACAAAATCCGTTCCAAAATGTCCCAAGCCGCGGGCCTGTCCGCCAAGGTCAAATTTGATTTTGGTGATGATGGCCGTATCTTTGTGGATGCCACGCAATCACCCCCTGTGATCAGTGATGCCGATGATGAAGCCGATACGACATTCGAGTGCAAACTTGAAACGTTCGAAGCCATCCTTGAAGGCAAACAAGACCCCAGCTTGGCATTCATGATGGGTAAGATGAAAGTGCGGGGCTCCATGGGTCTGGCCATGAAACTGAACGCCATCCTCGAAGACTAATCGATTTATTCCAATCCTGCCTTCATCATACGCTGGCGTGTAACTTCCGGTATGCCACGGTCGGCAGCGGGGGCTGGTTCATTCGCCATGGCGCCGACGGGCGGCTGTAGCGGTTCTTGCGCGGATGTGGCTTGCGAATAAGCATCCCTTAAGCCACCGCCCTGACTGGGGCCCAAGCCATCTTGTTTCCACGTATTATCTTTTTGCGGCCCGCGTGCATCGGCAGAACGTTTATCAAACTGTTCCGGTGACATGCCTGTCATAGCCAGTACTTCGGCCTTGGAAAGACTGCGTGTTTTGGGACCATCTGCCATATTGTGAAACATCCTGATTGTCAGCGCACTACCCATATTTTAGCGCGCAGAGAGTAAGGAATCGTTAAAAGAGGCGCTAATCACAAGGCCCCTCTGGACAGCCTGCTGTCCCTGATATACCTCATTGATATGAGCCTCTTTTTCCGCACCCTCTGGGTTTATATCCTGTCCTTTTTCCGCCCCCGTATTACGGATGTGCTGAAAACGTCGACGGTTGATTTCGTCGTTCTACCGAATGACCTCGATACCAATATTCACATGAATAATGGGCGTTACCTGACAATCATGGATCTGGGTCGTTTTGATCTGGTCCTGCGTAGCGGCATCCTGAAATACATGATGAAGCAAAAGGCAATGCCGGTGCTGGCCGCGGCGCAAGTGCGCTGGCGTTTGTCACTGCAGCCCTTCCAGAAATACACGCTCGAAACGCGTGTGGTCTGCTGGGATGATAAATGGGTTTACATGGAGCAACGTTTTATCATTCGCGGCGGTAAGAAAGATGGTGCGGTCGCGGCGATTGGTATTGTTAAGGGCAGCTTCTACCACAACATCAAGAAAGAGACCCTCCCGACGCAGGAAATTTTGCACGTGCTGAATATGCCGGATATCAGCCCACCTATGCCGGAACATATTCGTGAATGGCAATCCGCCGAAGAAAAATTGAAAGCCGTTACTGCTTACGCGGTATAATAACGAATATTGCGCACAAACAAAAAACGCCCGCATCACTGCGGGCGCTTTCTCGATTTCTGAAGTTCTTAGAACTTGTAGGTAATACCCAGTGCCAGGATACCAACTTCGCCTTCTGTCTTGGCGCGCAGCTGGCCTGCACCGGCACCCGTTGCCGGGTTGGCAGGCGCGCGGGCTACGTTCACTGTGCCATTATCAACATCGATATATGTCGCGGCCATATCGATATCCCACTTTGGTGAGTAGCTATATGTCGCACCCAGTGAAACCCATGTGCGGTCGCCGTCAGGTGTACGGGTTGTGCGGTACAGGTCTGTTGTCGGTGTTTGGTCGAACTGCATACCGGCACGGAACGTCCACGCTTCGCTGGCGATGTATTCAGCACCCAGAGCAAACGCCCATGTGGTCTGGTAGTTCTGATCAACACGTGATGCCAGAGCACCGCTGTCGCGGAAGGCGGAGATGTTGTCAAAATTGTTCCAGCCGAACCATGTCGCCTGACCTTGTACGGTCCAACGATCATTCAACTGCTGGGCGATACCAAAGGTCGCGTGATCCGGTGTAACCAGTTTGGCTTTACCGTTAGATGTCAGCGCTGCAACAGGGTTTCCTGTCGCCAGAGCATTAACCTGAATCTTGCCATCAAGGTTGTGGTGAACTTCGGATTTATAGTTCAGGCCAATGGTGGTTGTTTCCCAAGGCTTGAATTGCAGACCGATAGAATAACCATAGCCCCAGTCTTTACCTGTCAGCTTGCTGGTGCCTTCGCCCAGGCCCAGACCGACAAGGTTCACGTGGTTGCGCAGGTCAGCATCGGAATGCTGGAAGTTTACGCCCACACCGATAGAAGCCCAATCGTTGATTTTGTAAGCAACGGTTGGCTGGATGTCGATAACAGCCAGCTCTGTCTTGGTGGAGTCGAAACGACCGAACCATGTTTCGCCGTAATCACTGCCCAGACCAAACGGGGCGGATACACCGATACCGGCCCACAGATTGTCGCTGATTTGATGCGAGAGGTAACCGTTCGGTACTGGTGTCGGATCATAAGGGTTGCCGCTGCCAGGACCTACACCCGCTGTGATACCAACCGGCGCTGTGGTGCCGTTGTCTTTGACCTTTGAATTTGGAATCAGGAGGTTCACGCCGGCTTGTGCTTGCGTACCTTGCAGTTGTGTCATACCTGCCGGATTGAAGAAGATCGTGCTGGGGTCTTTCAGGTTTGTTGTCGAGCCTGAGAAAGCAGAACCAAGACCTTGAACGGATTGTTCCTGAATGTAGAAACCGGCAGCTTCGGCTTTGTGTGCGGCTGCAAAGGCGACGACGGCAACAGTTGCCAGTAGAAGTCCTTTTTTCAGTGAGAGAGATGTCATGGTGGTAGTCCTCCGTTACGAAATGACGAATCGAAAATGATGCTGAATCCCGATGATCATTCTAGGAGAAAACGCAGTCATACCAAAGCCGTAATGCTTTTTGCGGCGCACCAAATCGTTGTGCTGCATGCGTTAGCATGATCTGCAGGAAGTGTAATGGAAAAAGGGTAACTAGCTACGCTTCATCGCCTGACGGATAATATCAATCATTTGGTCAGGTGTTTCACTGCTATGGAAAAGATGCAGCACCTTGTCATCCGGTCCGATCAGGTAAACCAGTGCTGAATGGTTCACGGTATATTCCGTAAGTTCCGGATCATCGACCTTGGCTGAATAAACTTTATAGATCGTTTCCATATGTTCGATCTGTTTGACCGAACCGGTGAGGCCGATAAAACGCGGGTCATAACGGCCCAGATATTCTTTCAGGGCTTGCGGCGTATCGCGCTCCGGATCGATGGTCACAAATAACGGTGTGACGTTGTTCGCATCCTGACCCAGACCTTGCAGAACCATCGTCAGGCGCTTGAGTTCTGTCGGGCAAACATCAGGGCAGTATGTGAAACCAAAAAACATCAGGCGGTATTTGCCCGTGTAATCTTTATCCGTAACCGCGTTGCCATCGTGATTGGTGAGCGTCCATGAACCGCCCAGACCATCAATACCGGCTGTTGAGACTTTGGTTTGTGAAACGGTGCCCGGCGCTGCTTTCTGCGATGGCTGGAACGCAAAGCCGATAGCGGCGACCACCAGCATCAAAAGAGAACCCACGAGGATAAAGAAAGATTGTTTTTTCATGCCTATTACATAGGGAATTATCCCTCCTGAAAGCAAGCCTTTTGCAGTAAAAAAATCCCCGTACGAGAGGAGACATCCGTACGGGGACTAGGGCTTTGTGATTGATCAGGCAGGGTAGGCGAAACTATTTATAAGACATCCAGCATCTTGGACACCAGCGGGTGACGGACGATATCCGCCGACTTCAGGCGTACAACACCGATATCCGGAATTTTAGAAAGGCGGTCAGCTGTATCAGCAAGGCCGGAAAGACCGTCCAGCAAATCCGATTGATGCGGGTCACCGGTGATGACCATGGTCGAATTCCAACCAAGGCGTGAGAGCAGCATCTTGAGTTGCTGATAAGTACAGTTCTGTGCTTCGTCGATCACAACAAACGCGTTGTTCAGTGTGCGACCGCGCATGAAACCGACCGGGGCAATCTCGATTGTGCCTTCTTCCAGATACTGGCGCACGCGCTTGCCACCCAGACGATCACCGAGCGCGTCATAAAGCGGTCTTAAGTACGGAGCCATCTTTTCATGCATATCCCCGGGTAAGAAACCAATCGACTCACCGGCTTCCATCGCGGGACGTGACAGGATAATGCGTTCGACTTCGCCCTTTTCCAGCTTATCAACCGCAGCAGCGATGGCGAGATATGTTTTACCCGTACCGGCAGGACCGATTGCGAGTGTCAGGTTATATTGATTGATGGCATTCATAAGCTCTTGCTGACCTTCGGTGCGCGCACGTACGTTTTTCACGTATTTCTTGTCGCGTTGCTCATCGATTTGCTCATCCAGCGGGTGCCAGTCCAGATCATCGAACGCCGGGTGAATGACATTCCCCTCTTTCACGGGCCGTTGATGTGATTTCTCGCGGCGGGGTTTCTTCGACATGGCGTACTCCTGGGTTTGTGAGGTGGATGAGGAGAGGCGATATGCACGTCTAGGCAAAAAGGGATCAGATCACGGTGGGACCACCATGACGAAGGAAGGATAGAAGTTTCTGGAATTCAAAAGTGACAGGGACTTCTCTGGTGCGGCTTTGTAGGGCACCGGAACGCACAACTGGTATGTGGGGTTCTTGGTATGAGGGCAATGAGTGTCCTTAAGTGAACCGTTCCTGAAATTGATTCTATCTGATTCGCCGAGTCCTGTCTCATATGTTTTGAAACAAATCGTTTCAATATGGGGATGAAATTACATTTAGCAGTTGGTTAAGTGCCGGACTGTGACGGGATCATGGCGAGATTGGGACAACACTTTGATATTTCATGAAAATTATCACTTGCCCCTTTACGCGGGCACAGTGTCGCCCCACATTGCTGAAATTATCAAACCATTATGACGTCTTTTGCAAGGAGACACACGACTATGAAAAAACTCATCCTGAGCACGGCAGCGCTCGTGACCCTCGGTCTGACACCGGCATTCGCTGAAGAAGCGGTGACAACGGAAGCAGTACCGGCGATCAAAGCAGAAACGGCTGTTACCACCGAAGCGACAACAACGACAACAGCACCAGCAGCTGCGGAAGCTGCTGAACTGAAAACAATCGCTGATCTGGCGGTTGCTGATGCTGAACTGAGCACACTGGTATCCGCACTGACAGCAGCTGAGCTGACAGAGTCACTGAAAGGCACAGGCCCATTCACAGTGTTCGCGCCAACAAACGATGCGTTCAAGAAACTGGACCCTGCTGTTCTGGCAGATCTGCTGAAGCCTGAGAACAAAGAGAAGCTCGCGGCTGTTCTGAAATACCACGTGGTACCAGGCAAGATTGCTTCTGCTGATGCCAAAGGTGCTGACGTTGACCTGACAACACTGAACGGTGCGGTCGTAAAGGTTGATGGCAAGGGCGCTGTTGTGAAAGTGGGCGAAGCTACAGTCACTAAAGCGGATATCGCGGCATCGAACGGTGTTATTCACGTGATCGATACTGTAATCCTGCCACCTGAAAAAGATGCTGCCAAAACAGATGCAGTCAAAGAAGAAGTGAAGAAACACTAATCGGGACTAAGTTTTCCTCCCCCGTGAAACCCCGCCAAATGGCGGGGTTTTTACTGTTTTTTGTCCGGAACTTGCGCTAGATGCCGCTTTCAGGTAAAAGATTATTATGAATAATAAGACAACAAACACTCTTCTGGGCATAGCTGTTGCCGGAATGGCCGCTTTGGCGGCCGGGGCCGTGATGCTTTTTGCCGGCGTTAACAACCTTGATAAGCGCGCGGCGGATTTGAATCAACGCCTTGATCAACTGACTCAGCGAGAACCCAGATTGCCGCCCTTGTCCCCTGAAGCTGAAACGTTGCGCACGGAATATCTGGCGCGCCTGGAAAAAAGCAGTGCGGTCGGCCTGAGGGAGTCTGATAAATGCAGTGCTTATTATATTGCTCTCCATCAAAGTGAACGTATGAAATTACGCGAAGAATTTATTACGAGTTCACGCGCTGCTAAGCATAGTGAGAAGGAAATTGATCACGTCATTGCGCTTGATGAAAATGGCGACACACCCTATGCCCTTTATGTTTTCATGGCTTGCGGTAACGGTGAAAAACCGTTGTCCTATGCGAACTTTATGAGGCCCAAATTCTAATTCGCCCTGAGTATTAAACAGAAATAAGAAAATCCCCGCTATCTGCGGGGATCTTTTTTGCCTTTGCGGCTTTATATCTAACACACCTTATGTCATCGTTTGTCCGGTTAGTTCGGTGACGAATGCCAGGCTGCTTTCACGTGAGCCGTAACCTTTTCCATCACAGAAGGGCGGCTCAATCTTTCCAGCGTATCTTTCAGTTGTTCCTGTGCTGCCACTGAATTCAATTCCTCGGCCACCATGTTGCTGTTATCGAATACGACGGCGACGGTATCGCGCAGGGAAACAAATCCGCGTCTGACATTGGTCTGAAACCAGTCTTGCGCGCGTTGGCCCAATTCCTCAGGTCCTAGTTGATTCATATCAACTTCCATGCGCCCACCTTCGCTGCAACCGGCAAGGCCGGTATCTTCAAGCGCTGTCAGCATAACGCCGCGGTTGTTGCCGCCGGTAACAGGTCTGAAAACATAGCCTGTCACGTCGCCGACTTTGAACGGGCCGCGCATGCTGTCGGCCGCTGTCTGGATTTGTTCTTCGGTTACGCAGTTTTTGAACAGGGCTTCCAATGTAGGTGAGCCGCCTGTAGGTGATGTCATGGTCATGAGAGTGTCCCTCTTTATTTATTGTTTTGCTTAAAGGGGCTTTCTTTGCACCTTTTCCTGTACGAAAAGCTTAGCAGATAGCTCTTAACAGGCCCTTTAGCGGGGTTGGTATGGAGAAAACCAGGTATTTTGGGTGAAAGGCAGGGTTTATTGGCGCTATGCGCCAATAAGGAGAAGGGCAGAAATAATGATTGTGCCGTGTGCCATGGTTGTTAGTTAGCCTGAACTACCCCTTTTCGGTCAAGAAAAAAACAAATGTACCCTCTAGACGAAATAATATTTCGCGCTATCTATCCCGTACCAGAGGTTGTCCTGCTGGCTGCGCAGGGGTAATCTTGAGGCCTCTAAAATATGAAAGCCTGAAAAAGAAAACCAAGGAAATGCTGCGTAACCTGACCCAATCAAAATTCATGCTGCTCTGGCTACCGCTGATCCTGCTGGCGGCCCAACTGATTGCCGAAAAACTGATCACCGGCCCGATGCATGATCAACTGCTGACCGAGAATGGTCCGGTTGAGACGCTGCAGTTCGTATTGCTGGTGTGGGCATTTGCTGTCGCTGCGCTCTTGCTGCGTGATCTGAAGTTCAAACCACCTGTGCTTCTAAGTGTCTGGGTGCTGATTGCGGCGCTGGGTTGTTTTTATGTCGGCGGCGAGGAAGTCAGCTGGGGCCAGCATTTCCTCAACTGGAATACGCCGGAATATTGGGCGGCGATCAATGATCAGGAAGAAACCAACCTGCATAACACCTCATCAT
>Ga0247823_10000721_pt1 | contig 27829 bp, 24 predicted proteins | sample 13C_PalmiticAcid_2_FD_192426 | JGI IMG/M metagenome (GOLD analysis project Ga0247823, IMG submission 192426) | Soil microbial communities from agricultural site in Penn Yan, New York, United States - 13C_PalmiticAcid_Day30 | ecosystem: Environmental > Terrestrial > Soil > Agricultural land...
CACCGTCTTCGTCCTCGCCTATCGCCTGCCGCCCGAAGGCTGGCTCAACCGCAGCGATGTGCCGCTACAGGACGCGCAACGCGCGATGCGGCTGATCCGGTCGCGCGCGACGCAGTTCGGCATCGATCCGGCGAAGCTCGGCATTTGCGGCTTTTCCGCCGGCGGGCACCTGGGCGGAACGCTGACCGTCGGGCATGAGGACCCGGTCTATCGCCCGGTCGATGCCGCCGATCGCCTGTCCGCGCGGCCGGCTTATTCGGGGCTGATCTATCCGGTTACCCAACTCTCGACCGTCGGTCCCAACGCCCGGTCCGGCCCCAATCTGCTCGGCCCCAACCCCGCACCGAACGCGGGCGCGCGGTTCGACCTGATCACACGAGCGAGCGCGGCGCTCCCGCCTTTGTTCCTGCTCCATGCGATGGACGACGAGACGGTCCCGGTCTCCCAGAGCATCGGCCTGATGGAGGCGGCGCGGCGCCACAAGGTCCCCGTCGAGGCGCATTTCATCGAGCGCGGCGGCCATGGCTTCGGCGCCGCGAGCCTGCCGAAGACCAACCCCGCCGCCAAGTGGATGGACTGGTATGCGGCATGGACCGCGACGCACGTGAAATAGAACGATCCGTTCTTGAAATGTTCCATCCGCGGGCGTAGCGTTCGCGGATGGCTAAGACCCGCCCCGTGCGCGGGGCCACGCATAATCGCGAGAGCGCCCGCTTCAACCTGCCCGCTCGGGAGGCCGATGGCGACTGGCTCGACGCGCGCGAGGGGATCGACGGCGAGCTGCCGCCGCTGCGCACCACCGTCACGGTCGAGAAGGCCAAGAGCGTCCTGACCCGCAACCAGTCGCCCGACATCGCCTTCGACCGCTCGGTGAACCCCTATCGCGGGTGCGAGCATGGCTGCATCTATTGCTTCGCGCGGCCGACCCATGCGTATCTGGACCTCTCGCCGGGCCTCGATTTCGAGACGAAGCTGTTCGCCAAGCCCGATGCCCCCGCCCTGCTGCGCGCGGCACTGGGCAAGCGCGGCTATGTCTGTCAGCCGATCGCGTTCGGGACCAACACCGACCCCTATCAGCCGATCGAGGCCGAGTGGCGCGTCACGCGTGGCTGCATCGAGGTGCTGGCCGAATGCAGTCACCCCCTGACCATCACCACCAAGTCCGATCGGGTGACGCGCGACATCGACCTGCTTGGCCCGATGGCCGAGCGCGGGCTGGCCGCGGTGATGGTGTCGGTGACCTCGCTCGACCCGAAGATCGCCCGCACGGTGGAGCCGCGCGCGCCGCATCCCGAGCGGCGGCTGGCGGCGGTGGCGAAGCTGCGCGAAGCAGGAATTCCGACCTATGTCTCGCTTTCTCCGGTGATCCCGCAGATCACCGATCACGAGATCGAGCACATCATGGAGCGCGCGGCGGAGGCCGGGGCGCTGGGCTGCTTCTATCTGCCCGTGCGGCTGCCGCATGAGGTGGCGCCGCTGTTCCGCGCCTGGCTGGACGAACATTTCCCGGATCGCGCGAGCAAAGTGATGGCGACGATCCAGTCCATCCGCGGCGGGCGCGACAACGATCCCGATTTCCACAGCCGGTTCCGGGGCAAGGGCCCGTGGGCAGAGCTGCTGCGCACCCGGTTCAAGATCGCGGCGCGGCGCTTCGGACTGGACAAGGAGCATATCCCGCTGCGCCGTGACCTGTTCAGGCCGCCGGCCGGACCGCAGGGGGAGTTGTTCTAGGGTATCGCCTCAAAAAGCGGGCTGGCCGGAAGCGCCCCAGTTGCTGCCGTTCGTGCACGGTCGTACCGCGCCGGAAAGCAGACGCTGGAGAGGCCATCTTGACCGGCATCCGCATCTACGGGACGAAGACCGTTCAACGGCTTCTCACCAGAAGGTTTCTCGTAGATCCTGTCAGTTCGTTCGATTGTAGACCTGCTTATAGACAATCGGCGTAGAGAGCAGTGGACTGATGATGGTGGTATTTTCCACCAAATCCTGGCCAACACTACGATACGTTGTGGTCCGATCGCTGTCGTCGCCATGGAATGTTAGAGAGATGGCTTCACCATCAGCTTTTGCCGACACATCGAAAACAAGCTCTTCAATGAGCTTCCACTTGATCGGCTCTTCGCCTATCCAAACGATGATAGGTTTTTTGGCATCATAGGCGACCCCGACTCGACGTCCTGCGATGGAGATTCTAATTCTATTTACCGCAATGGACTTGCGGAGCCTCATGCGAGCGAGAGGGCGCTTGGCGTCGGAAAGGTCGGCGATAACGCGGTCGATCGCTTGAAAGGCGTTGTCACTACGCGCCTGGTCCAGAACATAGATGCCTGAATCCACACCTTGCACCGGGCTCGCGGAGCCTGAGGTAGAGCTCAAGATGGCAACTCCGATCGCCGCCGACAAAGTCCAATGACGCATCACACGCCCCCCCCCCCAAATTCCGCTGCTCGCCGGTACGGGTGTAGCGACACGATCCGGATTAGCGCATAGGTGATGCCTTAGTTGTCGGATCGAGGGACTTCCTCCGGTTTGTAGACGCACGGACTGGCGGAGGGCTGGCCGTATCAGAGGGCCCAGCCTCGCGGCCGCTAGTTCGATCTGCAAACTCGAAAGCGGACCAGCCGCTCTCCACCTATTCCGGCCATCGCGCCCCTGCGACGATCGCAGCCGTTCACCCGTTCGCAGCATAGTTGCGCGCAGCATCGACCCGCGCGATGATCGCGGGCATGCGGGCGATGCGGCTTCCCTCGAACGGCTGGTGGCGGCACGTGCTGCTCTACGGCGGCCTGCTCGCGCTGGGCACTGCGCTGCTGCAATGGCTCGATTATCGCTGGCTGATGCGGGCGCATTCGACCGAATTCTACCTGTTACTCGTCGCGGGCGGCTTCCTCGCGCTCGGACTGCTGATCGGCGCGCGGGTGATGGGATCGACCGCGCCGCCGCGACCGGAAGGCAATCCAGCGGCGCAAGCGTCGCTGGGCATCAGCGATCGCGAGATGACGGTGCTGCGCGAACTCGCCGGGGGGCACGCCAACAAGCAGATCGCGCGCAACCTCGACATCTCGCCCAACACGGTGAAGACGCATGTCGCACGGCTGTTCGAGAAGCTGGACGCGCGCCGCCGCACTGATGCGCTGGCGCGGGCCCGCGAACTCGGGCTGCTGCCCTGACATGATTTCGGGCGAAACCGCCCAAATCACCCCTTTGGGCGATTGCCGCATCTCCGTTCGCTACCGATCAATCCGCCATCGAACGCATGAGGGGACATGACATGCAGCGCCTGATCCTGACCTATGGCCTCATCGCCGGCGTGGTGGTGGGCATCCAGCTTTTCCTGATCGTCACGCTGTTCGGAGACAATCCACCGACCGGCCCGCTGGGCATGGCGCTCGGCTACCTCACCATGCTGATCGCGCTCAGCGCCGTGTTCGTCGCGATCAAGCGGCGGCGCGACCATGAACTGGGCGGCGCGATCCGCTTCTGGCCCGCCTTCGGCCTCGGCATCGCGATCTCGGTGGTGGCGGGCGCGCTGTATGTGCTGACCTGGGAAGCGCTGCTCGCGATCCACGGCACCGCCTATCTCGAGACGATGATGACGGCCGAGGTGGAGCGGGAGCGCGCGGCGGGCGCCAGCGCGGCGGAGCTGGCCGCATTGCAGGCATGGATAGCGGACTTCCTCAAGAGCTACGCCAACCCATTGATCCGCATGCCGATCACCTTCAGCGAGATCTTCCCGATCGGATTGCTGGTCTCGCTGGTCTCCGCCGCATTGCTCCGCAACCCGCGCTTCATGCCGTTGCAGCGCGCGGGCTGAGAGGCCTCCCGGCTAAGCCGCCGCGAACTGGAACCCCTTATACTGGTCGCGCAACGCGGTCTTGAGCAGCTTGCCGGTGGCGGTGTGAGGCAACGCCTCGACGAAGTGGATCTCGTCGGGCAGCCACCATTTCGCTACATGCCTGGCAAGGTGCTGCTGGACCTGATCGGCAGTCACATCGCTTCCGGGCTTGCGGACAACCAGCAACAGCGGACGCTCGTCCCATTTGGGGTGGTGAATGCCGATCGCCGCTGCTTCCGCAACGCCGGCGCAGCCGACCGCGGCGTTCTCCAGCTCGACCGAGCTGATCCACTCGCCGCCCGACTTGATCACGTCCTTGGCGCGATCGGTGATCTGCATGATCCCGTCGGGATGCAGCACCGCGACGTCGCCGGTGTCGAACCAGCCGTCCGGAGTAAGGCAGGAGCCGCCCGCATCCTGGAAATACTGCTTGATGATCCACGGCCCGCGGATCTGCAGCCGGCCCGAGCTCTCGCCGTCGCGCGGAAGAAGGTTGCCGTCGTCATCGACCGTGCGCAGCTCGACGCCGAACGGCGCGCGGCCCTGGAACACCATCTTGTCGACCCGCTCGTCGAAATCGAGCTCGTCCCAGTCCGGGCTCGGCGCCCCCATCGTCCCGATCGGCGAGGTTTCGGTCATGCCCCAGGCGTGGTTGACCCGTACGCCCATCTTCATGATCCGCTCGATCATCGCGCGCGGCGCCGCCGACCCGCCGATCGTCACGACCTTGAGATGCTCGGGCACCTCACCGGTTTCGTCCATATGCTGGAACATCGCGAACCATACCGTCGGCACGCCCGCGGTGTGCGTCACCTTCTCGCGGTTCATCAGCCCGCACAGCACCTTGCCTTCGTTGATCGCGGACATGACCAGCTTCACGCCCACCATCGGCGCGGCGAAGGGCAGGCCCCAGCCGACTGCATGGAACATCGGGACCACCGGCAGCACCACCGACTGGGTCGACAGGTCGAACACTGCCGGCTGAATCTCCGCCATCGCATGGATCACGGACGAGCGGTGCGTGTAGAGCACGCCCTTGGGGTTCCCCGTCGTGCCGCTGGTATAGCAGAGCATGCACGGCTCGCGCTCGTCGCCTTCGACCCAGCGATAGTTGCCATCCTCGGCGCCGATCACCGCCTCGAAGCTGTCGGGCCCGTCGCCATCGAAGACGATGTAATGCTCGATCGTCTTCCATTGCGGCTTCATCTTGTCGACGATCGGCTGGAACATCCGGTCGTACATCAGCACCCGGTCCTCGGCATGGTTGCCGATAAAGGCGAGCTGATCCTCGAACAGACGCGGGTTGATGGTGTGGATCACCCCGCCCATCCCGATCGTGCCATGCCAGGCGACGAGGTGGCGGCTGTGGTTCATTGCCATCGTCGCGACGCGATCGCCTGGCTTGATCCCCATGCGTTCGAGCGCCTGGGCGAGCTTGCGCGAATCCCGCGCGACCCCGGCCCAGTTGGTGCGCGTCTCGCTGCCGTCGAACCAGCGGCTCACGATCTCGCGATCGCCATATTCGCGCTCGGCGTGCTCGATCAGCCGCGGTACCCGAAGCTCGAAATCCTGCATCGCGCCCAGCATCACACTCTCCTTATCCGCACGGGTTTCCGTGTCCGTAAGGGCATCCTGCGGATATGAAGGGATGGATGCAAGGGGGTGTGAGCCGGCCGGTCCCCGCGCCTCCCGCGAACCCGGTTGGAGCGGATGTGGGAACCGGATCAGCTCGCCAGTGCGAGGGGTACGCGCTCGGTCGGCTTGAGCTCGCACGCGGCGACACCGGGCAGACCCTCGATCCGCGCGGCGAGCTCGCCATCGATGCGGAAGTTGCGGCCCAGAACGAGCTCCGCCTCCCCGCCGCCGGGGAGCGGCGCATCGAGCACAACCTCGCACCGCCCGCCGCGCGCGTCGGCAAGCTGCGCCGCAATCGCTGCCAGCGCGGACGGTTCGGTCGCCGTCAGACGCAACGTGAGACGAACGTCCTTCGCCATCCCCTCGAACGGCTGCACTTTGCGCACTGTCACCCGCGCGGAATCCTCCCCCGCACGTCGGTCGAGCTCGAGCGTAAGGATCCCACAGCCGCCGGCACGCGAGGCGTCCTCCATCTCCTTGGCCGTGTGGTCGTCGAAGCAGGTGCAGGGCACGGTGCCGCTGGCGTCGGAGAGTGTCGCCATCAGGTACCGCTTACCCCGCGCCGAGGTGCGCCAGCGCGCATCCTCGATCAGCGCGGCGATCGTCGCACCAGCGCGGCCGCCCTCGGCGATCTCGATGTCAGTGAGGCTGACGATGCTGCGCGCCGCATGGAGGCGGGCGAGATGCTGGTAGCGGTCGAGCGGGTGCGCGGAGAAGAAGAAGCCGAACGAATCCTTCTCGGCTTCGATCTTCTGGCCCAGCGTCCAGCGCGCGCTCTTGGGCAGCTGGATCGCCGAACCCACCGGTTCGGCCTCGCCGAACAGGCCACCCTGCCCGCTCTCGCGGTTGGCATGGGTGCGCTGCGCGACGGCGAGGATCGTCTCCGCCGCGGCATAGACGCCGGGCCGGTCGGGCGCGACGGTGTCGAAGCCCCCCGCACCGGCCAGCGCCTCGACCTGACGCTTGTTGAGCAGGCGCGGATCGACGCGGCGCGCGAAATCGTCGAGGCTCTGGAAGCGGCCCTTGGCGTGCCGCTCCTCGACCAGCAGCTCCATCGCCTTCTCGCCCACGCCCTTGAGCCCGGCGAGCGCGTAGCGGACCGCGAATCCGTCATCGACTGCCTCGACCGAGAATTCGGCCTCGCTGGCGTTGATGTCGGGCGGCAGGCACGGGACACCGAGGCGCTTCATGTCCTCGACGAAGATTGCCAGCTTTTCGGTCTGCCCGAGTTCGAAGCACATCGAGGCGGCGTAGAATTCGTGCGGGTAATGCGCCTTGAGCCACGCGGTGTGGTAGGCGAGCAGCGCGTAGGCGGCGGCGTGCGACTTGTTGAAGCCGTAGCCCGCGAACTTGTCGATCAAGTCGAACAGCTCGTTCGCCTTGCCCGCGGCGATGTTGTTCACCTTGGCGCAGCCCTCGACGAACAGCGCGCGCTGCGCGTCCATCTCCGCCTTGATCTTCTTGCCCATCGCGCGACGCAGCAGGTCGGCGCCGCCAAGCGAGTAGCCGGCCAGGATCTGCGCGGCCTGCATCACCTGTTCCTGATAGACGAAGATCCCGTAGGTCTCCTTCAGGATCCCCTCGAGCGCCGGGTGCGGATATTCGATCGGCTCAAGCCCCTGCTTGCGCCGCCCGAACATCGGGATGTTGTCCATCGGACCGGGGCGGTAGAGCGAGACGAGCGCGATGATGTCGCCGAAATTGGTCGGCCGCACCGCGGTCAGCGTGCGCCGCATGCCTTCCGATTCCAACTGGAACACGCCCACCGTGTCGCCGCGCTGGAGCAGCTCGTAAACCGCCGGATCGTCCCAGGCGAGCGCGGCGAGGTCGATCTGGATATTGCGCGCGGCGAGCAGCTCGACGCCCTTCTGCAGCACCGACAGCGTCTTGAGGCCGAGAAAGTCGAACTTCACCAGCCCCGCGCCCTCGACATATTTCATGTCGAACTGGGTGACGGGCATGTCCGAACGCGGATCGCGGTAGAGCGGCACCAGCTCTGCGAGCGGGCGGTCGCCGATCACCACGCCGGCGGCGTGCGTGGACGAGTGGCGCGGCAGCCCTTCGAGCTGCATGGCGAGGTCGATGAGGTGCTTCACCCCCTCGTCGCCGTCATACTCCGCCTTGAACTCGCTCACCCCGTTCAAGGAGCGCGGCAGCGTCCACGGATCGGTCGGGTGGTTGGGGACCAGCTTGGCGAGGCGATCGACCTGGCCATAGCTCATCTGGAGCACGCGCCCGGTGTCCTTGAGCACCGCGCGCGCCTTCATCGTTCCGAAGGTGATGATCTGTGCGACCTGGTTGCGGCCGTATTTGGCCTGCACGTAGCGGATCACTTCGCCACGCCGGGTTTCGCAGAAGTCGATGTCGAAGTCGGGCATCGACACGCGTTCCGGGTTGAGGAAGCGTTCGAACAGCAGGCCCAGTTCGAGCGGGTCGAGATCGGTGATGGTCAGCGCCCAGGCGACCACGCTGCCTGCGCCCGATCCGCGGCCCGGCCCGACCGGGATACCGTTGATCTTGGCCCATTTGATGAAGTCCGCGACGATCAGGAAATAGCCGGGGAACCCCATCTGAATGATGATGTCGGTCTCGAACGCCAGACGCGCGAAATATTCCTCGCGCTTGGCGGGATCGGTGATGCCGGCCGTTTCCAGCCGTGCCTCAAGGCCCGCGCGCGCGTCGTCGCGCAGCTGCGCCGCCTCGCCTTCCAGATCGCCGGCGAGGCTGGGGAGGATCGGCTTGCGCTTGGGCGCCGCATAGGCACAGCGCTGCGCAACGACGAGCGTGTTGTCGATCGCCTCGGGCAGATCGTCGAACAGCCGCTTCATCTCGGTCGCGGGCTTCATCCACGCGTCGGGCGAGGACCGCGCGCGCTCGTCGCTGGCGACATAGGCGGAACCGGCGATGCACAGCATCGCATCATGCGCGTCGTGGAAATCGGGCTCGCCATAACAGGCCGGATTGGTCGCGACGATGGGCAGCCCGCGGTCATAGGCGAGGTCGAGCAGCTTCGGCTCGGCCCGGCCCTCTACCTCATCGAGCCTGCGGACGATCTCGATATAAAGCCGGTCGCCGAACAGTCCCTGAAGCCGGTCAGCATAGGCGAAGGCGGCGCTGTCCTGTTCCTCGGCGAACAGCCGGGCAAGCGCGCCCTCCTTACCCGCGGTCAGCGCGATCACCCCGTCCGTGCGCCCCTCGAGGTCGGAGAACAGAACGTGCGCGTCCTTTTCGATCGGGCGTTCGAGGTGCGCGCGTGACACGAGGTCGCACAGATTCTCATACCCCCGCTGGTCCTGCGCATAGAGCGCCAGCCAGTCGAGCGGTGGGGTAACGCCCTCGGGCATGTCGGGCCGCTCGACGCACAGCAAGGTGCCGACGATCGGCTGAACCCCGGCCTTCTTGGCGGCGTCGCCATAGGACATGGCTGCATAAAGGCCGTTGCGGTCGCACAAAGCTGCTGCCGGAAACCCCAGCTCGCGTGCGCGCCCGGCGATCGCCTTTGGCTCGATCGCGCCTTCCAGCATCGTGTAGGCGGAGAAAATGCGGAGAGGGACGAAGCCGGAATGGGGCATGGGAGTGTTATAAATGGGGGGGCCGAGGGGTCAAAGGAAGCGCCGGGGTTTTCCACAGCTAATCGCAGGCCAGCACCCGTCTAGTCTGCCGAGCGCCGCCTCATCCGCAGCGTTCCCAATGCGTAGGTCAGCGTCAGCGTATCGCCTTCCACCATTACCACCGCATCGGTCATGTCCGCCACACCGAAGTCATTCGGCGTAAGATCGAAGACAGCCGTCGTGCCCGGCCGGGACTCGAGCGGAAGGCGGGGGAACTCGATCCGGTGCGAGGGGATGCTGAACGTGACGAAGCGCGGAATCCGCTTCTCGTCCTCCGGCAGCGACCAGGGGCCGCCAGGCAGGTAGCTGTCCAGCGGCGTTCCGCCATCGAACTCGATCCGCAGGTCCACGCCCGGCACGTCCCGCCCGGACGGTCCGACAAGGCGGATCGCGAAGGGCTGGTCCGGCGACGTCGCCTCAACCCGCCCCGCCTTGATCGTCGGCGCGACGGGGCGCGGGTCGCTGATCAGGCGAACCCGCTTGCCATCCGCCTCCCACCGTCCCTCCGCCATCTGATCGAGCGACCCGACGGTCAGGCCGAATTGAAAGCGTCCGTCCTTGCCCAGCCTTATGCCGGCCACCATTTCCCGTTCGGAAGCATCATAGTCACCGGCCAGACTTGTCGCGGCAGGTTCAGCCTCCATCGCCTCTTGTGCATGGCCCGGCGTTGCCAGCGCCAGAAGCAGGCCAGCAAGAACACCCGAACCCGTCCGTCGCCCCATCAAAGCAGTTTCTCGATATCCGCAGCGATATCCTCGGGCTTGGTCTGCGGGGCATAGCGGTCGATCACATTGCCGGTACGGTCGATCAGGAACTTGGTGAAGTTCCACTTGATCCCCTCGGTCCCGAGCAGACCCGGCGCCGCCTTTTTGAGATGACGGTAGAGCGGCGCGGCGTCCGGCCCGTTAACGTCGATCTTGCCAAACACGGGAAAGGTCACGTCATAGGTCAGCGAACAGAAATTCGCGATCTCCGCCGCGTCGCCCGGCTCCTGCCCACCGAACTGGTTGCAGGGAAAGCCCAGCACCTCGAACCCCCGATCGGCATAGCGCCGGTGCAGCGCCTCCAGCCCTTCATATTGCGGGGTAAAGCCGCATTTCGAGGCCACGTTGACGATCAGCAGCACCTTGCCGGCATAGTCCGACAGGTCGATCTGCGTCCCTTCCGGCGTGGTGACGGGGATATCGGTGATCGCAGTCATGGCCTTCTCCTCCGCAGGCGTCAGCGGGTCAGCTTGCCGGCCATGCCGATGATGTCGTCGAGCGGATTGCCGTCGCCGTTGAGGTCGATGAGCTTGCCGAGGCCGCCAAGCCCTCCGGAGGCAGCCGGTGCACCGCCGCTGCTGTTACCGCCCCCGAGCACATTGCCGAGCACGCCGCCCAGACCGCCCGATCCGCCGAGCATGCCGCCGAGCAGCCCGCCAAGCCCGCCGCCTTCACCGCCCTGCTGGCCGCCCCGCTTGGCCAGATAGCCGGCCACCAGCATCGCCAGAATCGGCAACATCTTCTTGAGCAGCCCGGAATCGAGGCCACTCTGTTCCGCGGCGTGGCCCGCGACGGTGCGGCTCACATCCTTTGACCCGAAGATCTGGCCGAGCACGTCGTTCCCCTGCTCCACCGGTGTCGGCTGTGCACCCAGCACCGCATCGAGCAGCCCGCCGCCGCCCAATTGGCCAAGCAATCCGCCCAGCCCCTCGACGCCGCCGCCGGTCTGCGCCTGTTTCTTGAAGCCGCCCAGGATCGCCGGGAGCAGCGCGTCGGCGCCCGCCTTCGCGGTCTCGGGCGAAACGCCCAGATCGCGGGCCATCGATTCGATGCCGCCCGCCTGTGCGAGGATGTCGGTGAGATTCATACGCTTTTCTCCCCATGGCCGCGTTGGACGCGGTGTGGCCGCCGATAGCTATAGCATCCCGAGGCGGCGCTGAGAGCCGCTTCCGTCAGTCCGATCCTCCCTTCTTCGCAGGCCGGTAGGTGAAGTCAAAGCTCGGCACCCAGGTCTTGCCGCCGTCGCTCGAATTTTCGCCGAGTTGCCGGACCGATCCGTCCGCATTGCGGCTGTAGGCCATGCGCGTCTGCGCGCCGTTGGCAGCGAAGCCGGTGCCGGTCAGCACCATCGCCTTGCCGTCGAACCCGCCGCGAAACTCCGCCCAGCTCGCCGAGGAATCGGTCCAGAGCTGCCGCCACTCTTTCGCGCTCGTGACATAGGTGTTGAGGCTGCCGCCATCCTTACCGCTGAGCGGCATCCAGTTCTCGCGGATCGCGCAGCCATTATAGAGCTTCTCGATCCGGCTGCGCGCGACCAGCTTGTCGGTGCCGGTCGGATAGACTTCCCAGTCGCCGACCCAGAAATCGAACTGGGCGAACTCCGGCGCGGTGCAGGCAGGCGCGGCGGGCGGCGGCACGGTCTGGGCCGTGGCAGGAGCCGAAAGCATCATTATCGCCCACGTCCAGCCCCGCATCTTACCCTCCCCTATTCCAGCAAGCCCTCGTGCAGCCGCACGACGCGGTCCATCTTCGCCGCCAGCCGCTCGTTATGCGTCGCGATCAGCGCCGCGGCGCCCTCGCCACGCACCAGCCGCAGGAATTCGGCGAGGACGACATCGGCGGTCTTCTCGTCGAGATTGCCGGTCGGTTCATCCGCCAGCACCAGCGTCGGACGATTGGCGAGCGCACGCGCCACCGCGACGCGCTGCTGCTCGCCGCCCGACAGCTGGCTCGGCCGGTGGGTCAGCCGCGCGCCGAGGCCGAGTGCAGTGAGCAAGCCTTCGGAGCGTACCCGCGCATCGGCGAGCGTCGCGTTCTGGATGAGCTGTGGCAACTCGACATTCTCGACCGCGTTGAAGTCGGGCAGCAGGTGATGGAACTGGTAGACGAAGCCCAATTTGTCGCGCCGCGTCACGGTGCGCGCATGGCTCTCGAGCTTGCTGACCTCGACGCCGGAAATCCGGATCGAACCCTCGAACCCGCCTTCGAGGAGGCCAACCGCCTGAAGCAACGTGGACTTGCCCGAGCCGGAGGGGCCGAGCAGCGCGACGATTTCGCCCTGGCCGACGCGCAGGTCGATGCCGCGCAGGACATGGATGTCCGCGCCGCCCTGGCTGAAGGTCCGCTTGAGACCCGTGGTTTGAAGAACTGGCTCACTCATAGCGCAGCACCTGCACGGGATCGGTGCTCGCCGCCTTGAAGGCGGGGTAGAGCGTGGCGAGGAAGCTGAACACGAGCGCCATCAGCGCGATCCCCGCGATCTCGACCGGATCGGTCTTGGCGGGCAGTTCGGTGAGGTAACGCATCGACGGATCCCAGATCTCCTGTCCGGTGACGAAGCCAAGGAAAGTCAGCACGCCTTGCCGGAAATAGAGCAGGATGAAGCCGAAGATCAGCCCGGCGAGGATGCCGAGCGATCCGATCACGGTGCCCACGGTGACGAAGATCTTGATGAGCCCGCTCCGCGTCGCGCCCATCGTGCGCAGGATCGCGATATCGCGGGTCTTGGCGCGCACCAGCATGATCAGCGAGGAAAGGATGTTGAACACCGCGACCAGGATCAGGATCGACAGCACGGTGAAGGTCACCAGCCGGTCGACCGCCAGCGCCTCGAACAAAGTCGCGTTGAGCGTGCGCCAGTCGGTCAGCTGTCCGACGCCTGCGACCTGCCGCGCCAGCGGGGCCAGGATCTCGCCGACCTTGTCGGGATTGCTGGTGTCGAGCTCGACCATCCCGACCGTATCGCCCATCAGGAGCAGCGTCTGCGCATCCTCCATCGGCATCACGACGAATGCCTTGTCATAGTCATAGACCCCGATCTCGAAGATCGCGGCGACGCGGTAGGAGACGATGCGCGGCACCGTGCCGAACGGGCTGGTCAGCCCCTGCGGGCTCAAGAGCGAAACACTGCTCCCCGGCGTCGCGCCCAGCGACTGCGCCAGCCGCGATCCGATCGCGATGCACTCGCAACCGGGGGTGAGCTGTTTCAGGTCGCCGATCAGCACATTCTTGTTGAGCGTCGGGTTGATGCGGATGTCGGAGACATTCATGCCGCGCACCAGCACGCCCTCGACCCGCCCCTGGAAGCTCGCCATCAACGGCTGCTCGATCAGCGGCGTTGCACTGGTCACGCCCGGGGTCTTCTTCGCCTGCGCGACGATCTCGCGCCAGTCGCGCAGCTGGCCGCCATAGCCCTGTACCACGGCGTGGCCGTTGAGACCGGTGATCTTGTCGAACAGCTCGGCGCGGAAGCCGTTCATCACGCTCATCACGATCACGAGCGCGGCAACGCCGAGCATCACCGCGACCAGGCTGATCGACGCGACGAGGAAGATGAACGCCTCCCCTCGCCCGGGCAGGAGGTAGCGGCGGGCGATCATCCGCTCATATCGGGAAAGCAACATATGGTGCGGTTGTTAGGGCCGCCGGAAGGCCCGCGCAATCCACGCTGTTGCCAAATAAACACAGGATGAATGCAAAGCGCGCGGGGTGACGTCATAGCCCGTGACAAGCGTGCAGGGCCATCCTAGCACGTCCCCACGAAGCGCAGGCAATGGCCGTGGTTCGGGGAGGCTCTCCCGTCCCGTTCTTCTTCGGAAGCATGTGTGGGCAGGAAAGCCACAAGGGGGCTGACGAGGCATCGTCACGCAGGCGCCCGGGCTGGAAACGGCCCGGGCGTTTCGCGTTTCTGGAGCCACCGATGCAGGCAGCATGACCTCAACAAGCTGAAATGGCGGGCCGGTATTCGGGCCAGACGCAGCCGAAAAGTGTGATTATCGAGCAACGAAGCGCAGCGTACTTCAGTACGTGAGCATCGGAGCGCAGAGAATCGCGCTTTGCAGGCGCGTATGGGCCGAATACCGGCCCGCCATTCGGGGAGGAGACCACAGGAGCCTGGTTGCAGCCCCCTCCCCTGGCATCTGCCGCCCGCGCCGGCCTGTTCCTAAAGTCAATCGCGGGGGCAGATACGTCTCTTGTGCGGGGCTAGAAGCTCAGCCCCGCGGTCACGCCATATGTACGCGGATCGCCGACATTGCCGGAGATCAGCCCGGTGTTGCCCGGCGTGGTCGCCAGCACGTCGAAATATTTCTTGTCGAACGCGTTGCGCACCCAGCCGAAGATGTTCAGCCCCTCGTCGGTGCGGAAGCCGAGACGGAAGCTCGCCAGCGTGTAGCCGTCGATATCGGTGTAGATCGAGCGCGAGGCGTTGGACGAGAATTTGGACCGCGAATTGCCGTCGGCACCCAGATAGACCTCGCCGTCCTTGCCGAACAGCTTGGCGGGCACATTGTACTCCGCGCCGAACGAGAACGCCCAGTTCGAGATGCCCGGCAGCCACTGGCCAGAGATGTCGCACACCAGCGGGCTCTGCGCACCCGGCACGCCCGGCGCGCCGCCAGGGCTGCCCGCGGGCGCTGCAGGGCCACCCGAGCGTTCGGGCGGGCACGGCGCGTTGGTGAACTTCACATATTCGTGGTCGGTATAGGCACCGTTGACGTAGAAATTGAACCGGTCGTTCGGCCGGATCGAGAAATCGGCCTCGACGCCGCGCACCCGCACCTCGCCGGCATTGGCGAGATAGCCACGCAGGGTGGAGTTCTGGCCGTCATTGACCAGCGCCTGATAGTCCTTGATCACCGTCCAGAAGCCGGTGACGTTGAACGTCGCCTTGCGATCCCAGAACTGGGTCTTCACGCCCAGTTCGAAATGATCGACCTTTTCGGGTTCGACCTGTGCGAACTGGGTCTGGGCGACGCCATTGGCCACGGGCACGCCGTTGAGGTTGAGGCCGCCCGATTTGAAGGTGTGGGCGTAGGTCGCATAGAGCAGAATGTCGCGTGACGGCTTGTACGACGCGGTGAAGTCATAGGTGACGTTCCATGCGCGATACGCTTCGTCGACGAATGCCTGCGGGGTCAGCGCGGTGCGCTGCTCCACCTGCCGCGGCGTGCCGCCGGTGGCGGGGACGAGGTTGCCCTGCGCATCGCGGACGATGCTGACATAGCTGCCGACCTTGTCGTCATAGTTGACGCGCACGCCGGGCGAGAGGGTGATCGCATCGGTCACCTTCCAGTTGAGCTTGCCGAACAATGCGCCGCTGAAATTCTTCAACTGGATGTCGTTCGCCGCGGTCAGCCCGTCGAGCACCGTCGGGTCGTTGGCCAACGCACTCGACGGGTTGATCAGCCAGCGGCTCGCCGCCGGTCCCTGACGCTGCGTGCCGGTGGTGTGGATCTTCTGGTAGAAGCCGAAGGCCCCGATGACATAGTCGAAGCCATTGCCCTCGCCGGCATAGCGGAATTCCTGGGTGAACTGGTCCTGCCGCGTCGGGTTCTGCGACAGCGTCGTGATCGGCAGGCCGGTGAAATCGCGATCATTGGCGGGCAGCCAGTCCCAGAAGCGCCATGCGCTCACCGAAGTCAGCGTGCCTGAACCGAGCTGCCATTCGGCGCGCAGCGAGACGCCGCCCAGCACATTCTTGGCGTTGAGATCGGCATCGAGGTCGGTGAGCCGGTCGAACGGGTTGGTGCTCGGCACCGCATAGCCCAGCGCCGCGGTCAGCGCCGGATATTGGCGGTTGGCGGCGCGCTGGGTCGGGCCGTATTTGATATAGATCTGCGCGCAGCATTCCGGGTTCTGGCGGCTGTAATCGGCGCTCAGCGTCAGGCTGAGATTGTCGGTCGCGCGCCACAGCAGCGCGCCGCGCAGGCCGATATTGTCCTGCTCGTTGACGTAGTTGCCGGACGCAACGTTGTACACCGTGCCGCGCCGGCTGGTCGCCGCGAAGCCGATCCGGACGGCGACGTCCTCGCCCAGCGGGCCGCTGATCGATGCCTTGGCCTGCTTGAACTCGAGATTGCCGACCGACAGCTCGGCACGGCCTTCGAAATTGAAGCTCGGCGCCTTGCTGGTGATGTTGATCGCGCCGGCGACGGTATTCTTGCCGTAGAGCGTGCCCTGCGGACCGCGCAGCGTCTCGATCTGCGAAACGTCGAGGAAGTCGAGCGTCGCAACCGCGACACGGCTCAGATAGACCTGGTCGATATAGACGCCCACGCCCTGGTCGATGCCGTCATTGGTGAGGCCCAGCGGCGCGCCGAGGCCGCGAATGTTGACCGACGAGTTGCGCGGATTGGTCGAGTAGAATTGCAGCGTCGGCTGAAGCTGCGCCAGACGCGCGACGTTGAAGCTGCCGGTATTGTCCAGCTCCTTCACGCCCACCACGCTGATCGGGATCGGCACGTCCTGCACCTGCTCGGCGCGGCGGCGTGCCGTGACGACGATGTCCGACGCCGCGGAACTGCGCTGCACGTCCTCGGCATCGCGTCCGGTCTCACCCGGCACCGTCGGCGGCGCGGGTTCCTGGACGGTGACGTCGGCCGGCGGCGTTTCCTGTGCGAGCGCCGCCGGCGACGCACTGGCAAGCAGCAGGAATGATAGCGTGTTCAGGCTCACTGGTTGGCTCCCCTTGTCGTGTCGGGGTTAAACTCCACTAGGTCGATAGGGTTTAGCCAGAAAGCGATTCTATTCCCATCTGATCAATAGGCTTTACACCTTAATTGCCACACATTTCGTCGCGCTCTTGAAACCCGTCACCGGCTTCCCAAATCAGCGTCGCACGGTGCCTTCGGGGCCGGGCAGACTTGGCATCGCAGTTTAACTGGGTGCCACAAGACGTTGAAATTGCTCATTGGAGGATTCGCTTTATGCGTCAGATCGATCTCACCCCCTTCCGCCGTTCGACGATCGGCTTCGACCGGCTCTTCGACATGCTCGAAGCGACCGCGCGCCAGTCGAGCAGCGAGAACTACCCCCCTTTCAACCTCGAGCGGATCTCTGACGACCGCTACCGGATCACGATCGCCGTCGCCGGCTTCAAGCCCGATGAGGTCGAGATCACCGCACAGCAGAACCTGCTGCTGGTCGCCGGCAAGAAGGCCGAGTCGCAGGACAATGAAACCGCGCAGATGCTGCATCTCGGCATCGCCAATCGCGGGTTCGAGCGCCGCTTCGAGCTGGCCGACTTCGTGCTGGTCGAAAGCGCCAACCTCAATGACGGCCTGCTCGTGATCGAGCTGGTCCGCGAGGTGCCCGAGGCGATGAAGCCCAAGAAGATCGCCATTGGCAGCGGCAACGAGTCTGACGACGGCACCGCGATCGAGCATCGCTCGGTCGGCTGAGAGCCGACGTCCCAAAGGGCGGCGCGTTCTACCCCCTTGCGCACCGCCCCCGGAGGGCGCCCGGATATCCGTCCGGGCGTCCTTTTTATTGCCGGGCAGGCAGCAGGAACATCAGTGCACGGGTAAAGCCACGCGGCGCGACCGAGACATGATTCTCGCCGTTCAAGATCTCCGCCTCCAGCGTCAGCCCGGGATAGCCGCGCTTGCGCAGCGTGTCGGCCAGCGCGCGACTGTCGACGACCAGATCCACGCCCTGGTTGTAGCGCGAATCGCCCTTGCGCAGCGCCTCGTACTCGCCGGTGTAGAGGAAGACTTTCGCCTTGAGGTCGCGATGCTTCGCCGCATAGGCCGCCTCGACCCCGAACATATGGCGCTTGTCGTACCAGAGCGACGGACTGCCCAGCACATAGCCTCCGAACAGCTCAGGCTCGCTGAACAGGATCTGCGTCGCGAGCAACGCACCGTAGCTGTGGCCCAGCAGGATGCCGCGCCCCGGGGCTGTGCGATAGCGACCGGTGACGAAGGGAAGCGCCCGATCGCGCAGCCAGGCCTGGTGCTTCGCGCCCTCGCCATGTTTCGCTTCCGCGGGCGCATCGCTCGGGCCGTTGGGGGTCGGCGTATAGTCGCGCCGCCGGCTGGCCACCGCATCATCTCCCTTGGCATAGGAGATGCCGATCAGGATGAACTCCTCGATCTTCGGCCCCTCGACGTTCAGCCGCCGCGCGATCTGGCGGATGACCGGGAAGGCATAATCGGCATCGGTGACGTAGAGCACCGGATAGCGGCGCCCGGGCTCCTTGCCGTAGGAGGGCGGCAGGCTGACGAAGAGTTGATAGGTCCGCCCCGTTGCCGGATCGGGCACGTCCCATACCTCGGTGCCCAGCAGTTCATACGCTTGCCCGTCCCCGCGCTGGACCGCGGCACCGGTTGTTGCCGGCGTCGCCTGGGGCTGCGCCGGCGCGGCATTGCTGCATGCGGACAGGGTCAACGCCGCCATAGCGACGCCCGACAAGGCCTTCCTCAAACGCTCCCCCTCTTCCCGACGCTTCGAACTCCCGTCGGCTAGCGGAACGGCCAAAGCCCGCAACACCGCCGGACGCGCGAACCGGCTGATCGTTGCGCAGGCGCGACGAATCGCCGCCTTGCCTCACCTGTGGTGCTGGGGCATCGATGGAGCGCATTCCAGCTTGGGGCTTCACGAAAGATATGGCCGCCGCCGGCTTCCGCTTCGAAGGCTTCCATCTCGACCCCGCCAACCGTCGCCTGATGCGCGACGGCATGCCGGTCGAGCTCAACGCGCGCTACCTCGACGCGCTGGTCCTGCTGGTGCACGAGCCGGGCCAGCTCGTCCCCAAGGACCGCTTCATGGCCGAGGTGTGGCGCGGCATCCCCGTCACGGACGAGGCGCTGACGCAGTGTATCCGCACCCTGCGCCGCCAGCTCGGCGACGATGCCGCCAGCCCGCGCTTCATCGAAACCGTGCCCAAGCACGGCTACCGCTTCATCGCCCCGGTCCGGCCGGCAGAGGAAACCGCATCTCCCGAATCCTTGGCCAGCCACCTGCCCGAACCGCTGCCGCGCCTGCCCGGCCGCTGGGACGAGGCTGCGCTGACCGCAGGCTTCGGTGTCCTGGGCGGCGGTATCGCCGGGCTGATTGGCGGATTGATCTACGGGCTCGCGGCGGCGTCGCAGCCGGCGCAGGGCGGCGCGGCCTCGACGCTGCTGGTACTGCTCTGCATCGCGATCCTGCTCGCCACCGTCGGCGCCGCCGGGGTCAGCGCGGGCATCGCCGCGGCAAACGCGCTGTCGGAGCGGCCCTGGCGCTGGAGCGTCGCCGGCGGCGCTGCGGGCGGCCTGGTCGTCGGCGCGCTCGGCAAGATGCTCGGGCTGGACGCGTTTTCGCTGCTGCTCGGCCAGTCGCCAGGCAATATCACCGGCGGCGCGGAGGGTGCTGCGCTCGGCGCGGCGGTGGGGCTGGGTATCTGGATCGCCCATCGCCGCGGCACGCCCCGCTTTCGCGATGCGGCGCTGCTGGGCGGGCTCAGCGGCGGCCTCGCCGGACTGTTCGTCGCGCTGCTCGGCGGGCGACTGCTCGCAGGCAGCCTCGCATTGCTCGCCGGCCAGTTCCCCGGCGCGCGCCTGCGCATCGATCAGATCGGCGCGCTGGTGGGCGAAACAGGCTTCGGCCCGCTCAGCCAGGCCGTGTCCGCAACATTGGAAGGCGCATTGTTCGGCGCCTGTGTGACGGGCGTAATCGCCCTCGCCCGCCGCGAGCGGCGGGCCTAGCGCAAGTCAGACCAGCCGGCTCTGCCGCACCGCCGCTTCAATGAAGCTTGCGAACAGCGGGTGCGGGTCGAACGGCTTGGACTTGAGCTCCGGATGGAACTGCACGCCGACGAACCAAGGATGGTCGGGCCGCTCGACGATCTCGGGCAGCATCCCGTCCGGCGACATGCCCGAGAAGACGAGACCGCCCTGCTCCAGCGCGTCGCGATAGCCGGTGTTCACCTCATAGCGGTGGCGATGCCGCTCGCTGATCTCTTCCGAGCCATAGATCGAACCGACGACCGAGTTTCCGGCGAGCTTCGCGGGGTAAGCACCGAGCCGCATCGTGCCGCCCAGGTCACCGCCCTCTTCGCGCTTCTCGATGCCGTCCTTGCTCATCCACTCGGTGATGATGCCGACGACCGGCTCCTGCGTCGCGCCGAACTCGGTCGAGGATGCGCCTGCAATCCCCGCGACGTTCCGCGCGCCTTCGACGCACGCCATCTGCATGCCGAAGCAGATGCCGAAATAGGGCACTTTCCGCTCGCGCGCGAAGCGAACGCTGGCGATCTTGCCCTCGGCACCGCGCGACCCGAACGCGCCGGGCACCAGAATGGCGTGACACGCCTCCAGATTCGCCGCGACCTCCGAATCATCGCCATTCTCGAACAGCTCGGCGTCGATCCAGCGGATATTGACCTTCACGCGATTGGCGATGCCGCCATGGACCAGCGCTTCGTTGAGCGACTTGTAGGCGTCCGGCAGGCCCACATATTTGCCGACCACGCCGACCGTCACCTCGCCCTCCGGGTTGAACAGGCGATCGGTGATCTCGGTCCAGCGCGACAGATCCGGATCGGCACCTGGCTCGATCCCGAAGGCGCGCAGCACTTCGCCGTCCAGCCCCTCGGCATGATATTGCATCGGCACCGCATAGATGCTCGCCGCGTCGAGCGCCGGAATGACGGCGCTGGCGGGCACGTTGCAGAATTGCGCGATCTTGGCACGCTCGCCCGCCGGCAGCGGCTTTTCGGCGCGGCACACCAGCACATCGGGCTGCACACCCAGCGAGGCCAGCTCACGCACGCTGTGCTGGGTCGGCTTGGTCTTCAGCTCGCCCGCCGCCGCAATGTACGGCACCAGGGTCACGTGAATGCTGATCGAGCGGCCACGGCCCAGCTCATTCTTGAGCTGGCGGATCGCCTCGATGAACGGCAGCGATTCGATGTCGCCGACGGTGCCGCCGATCTCGCACAACACGAAATCGAGGTCCTCGGTCTCCGCCTGGGCGAAATCCTTGATCGCGTCGGTGACGTGCGGGATCACCTGAACGGTGGCCCCCAGATAGTCGCCACGACGCTCGCGCTCGATGATCGTCTTGTAGATCCGGCCCGAGGTGACGTTGTCCGACTGGCGCGAGGCAACACCGGTGAAGCGCTCGTAATGGCCAAGGTCGAGGTCGGTCTCGGCCCCGTCATCGGTCACATAGACCTCACCGTGCTGATACGGGCTCATCGTGCCCGGATCGACGTTGAGATAGGGATCGAATTTCCGGATTCGGACCTTGTAGCCGCGCGCCTGGAGGAGCGCGGCGAGGCTTGCCGCCATCAGGCCTTTGCCAAGCGAGGAGACCACGCCGCCGGTGATGAAAATATACCGCGTCATGGGAGTCACCGCTTAGCCTTTATGCACGAGTTGGGGCAAGCGCCCGACTCCGGGCGCCGCCGAAAAAATCTGTCGATAGCCGCTTACTTGGCGAGCGGGACGGCGCTGTTGTCCGCCGGGGCCACCGGAGCGGCGCTAGGCTGCGCCGCCGGGGCCGGTCCCGAAGCCGGTGCCGTCTGCGCGGGGGCGGTCGCGCGGCTGGTGTCGATCGTGTCACCACCGCGCGTGGCGGCCAGCACCGCCAGCACGATGCTCATCACGATGAACATGCCTGCCAGAACCGCGGTCGCGCGCGTCAGGAAGTTCGCGGCGCCGCGCGCCGACATCAGGCCCGACGGGCTGCCGCCCGTGGTCAGGCCGCCGCCTTCGGACTTCTGCATCAGAATCGTCGCCACGAGCAGCGCGGCGATGATGGCATGGACGACGAGGAGGAAGGTGAACAGCATGTCGGTCTTTCGCGGGAAAGCGGCGACATAGGGGAGGTGGCCGCCGCGATCAACCGCCCAAAGCGCCTTTGGTTTGGGTTTGCGGCACCGGCCCACTCCCCCCACCCGGCCACCCAACGGCAGTATCATCTGGGCGTGCAGGGTCCGCCATGCCCCCGACATGCCCTGAACAGCGCTGGGCGCAGTTCACCCCGCACTGACGGGGAGAGGCCGGTGCCGACTCACTCCCTTCAGAAAAGCGAATGTCACATATCCGGAACATTTCGGCGCAGCACTGAAACCTGAAGGCCTCTCGGGGCGTTGATGCCCCGGAAACCACGGCTCCTTGCGGGCCTGTAACTAAAACGCCTGTAACTAGAAACGAGTGCCATGCGATGAACGCCATGAGCGACCAGTCGCTATATAACTGGAAGAACACGCTGATCGATTACGTTCGGTCAGGCGAACCCGATCTCACCAACCGGCAGATGGCGCTGATGCTGCTCGTCTACCTCGATTCCGGCCCGCATACGGTGCGCGGATTGGCCAAGGCGCTCAACGTCTCGAAGCCGGTCGTGACGCGCGCCTTGAACAGACTGGGTGCCCTCGGCTATCTGCGCCGCCAGCGCGACGAGACCGACAAGCGGAATATCTTTGTCGCACGAACACCGGAAGGGGCGGACTTTCTTGCAGAATTCGGGCAATTCGTCACCGGCGACAGCCACGCCGGACAACCAGTCAGGCATCGCGCGTAGCCGATTCGCGCTGACCGGCCGATCGGTGCAGATCGATCCGCGGACCGATGCCGCCCGCCGTGACCTTGCCGACGTTCGTCTCGCCGACCGCGTCTTCGCGCCACACTATGCCGCGCCAGTCGCGCATGTCGTGACGGCGCCCGTCGCGCTGCGCGCCGCCAAGGAAGCGGACGCCGAGATTCTCGTGCAGCTGGCCGAAGGCGAGCTGTTCGAGGTGCTTGAACTGTCGGCGGGCAATGCCTGGGGCCGCGCGCCCGGGTCCGGGCTCGTCGGCTATGTCGACGCGGCACAGCTGAAGGTGGTGGCATGAGCATCACGGTCTTCATCGACGGCGCCGCCGGCACGACGGGTCTCGAGATCCGGGAGCGGCTCGCGACGCGCAGCGAGATCAATCTGATCGCGCTCGACGATGCCGACCGCAAGAATGCCGGGAAACGGGCCGAAGCGCTCAACAGCGCTGATTTCGTCATCCTGTGCCTGCCCGACGACGCCGCACGCGAGGCGGTGGAGCTGATCACCAACGACACGACGCGCGTCATCGATGCGTCAACGGCGCATCGCGTGGCCGATGGCTGGACCTATGGCTTCGCCGAGCTCGAGCCCGCGCACGCCGCTGCGATCGCCGAAGCGCGCCATGTCAGCAATCCCGGCTGCTGGCCGACTGGCTTCCTTGCCCTGGTGCGCCCGCTGGTCCGCGCCGGCCTGATCCCGCCCGACTGGGTGCTGACGATCAGCGGCGCATCGGGCTATTCGGGCGGCGGCAAGAGCATGATCGCCGAGTTCGAGGACGGCAGCGAGCCCACCGGCTTCCGCGCCTATGGCCTCAATCTCGAGCATAAGCATCTGCCCGAGATGCAGAAGCACGCGCGCATCGATCATGCCCCGATCTTCCAGCCTGCAGTCGCGCGCGCCTATCGGGGCATGCTGATCGAGGTGCCGCTCCCGCTCCAGATGCTGCCGCGCAAGCCTTCGCCTGCGCAGATCGAACAGGTGCTGGCCGACACCTATCGCGACTCGCCGATCGTGCGTGTGCTGCCCGGCGACGACATCTCGCTGGTGCGGATCGAGGACGATTCCGGCACCGATCGCCTGACCATTCGCGTATTCGGCAATGCCGAGCGCGGCCAGGCGCGGCTGATCGCCACGCTCGACAATCTGGGCAAGGGTGCGGGCGGCGCGGCAGTGCAGAACCTGAACATCATGGCCGGGTTCGATCAGACCGCAGGGCTCGTGCTCTAGAGACCTGTCGGCTACGCTGATCGCGGTGCCAGCCGGTTCGCCTGCCGAACCAGACTTTAGTCGCCAAAAGCGCAAGGCGCTTCGCAACCCGGAAATCCGCTGCTAGGGCGGGCGCGCAACGCGATTAGGGAGGATCGATGCGACAGCCATTCGGCAAACTGCTGCTGTTCGGAGCGACGGGAGATCTGTCGCAGCGGATGCTGATACCGTCGCTTTATGGCCTTCATGCCGATGGCTTGCTCCCTGCCGATCTGACGATCACGGGGACCGCACGGTCAACGCTGTCAGATGCCGAGTTCCGGGATTTCGCCGCAAAGGCGCTCGACACGCACTTGCCCGCGGACCGCAAGAATGCCGACGCGATCGCCGCGTTCCTCGACCGGCTGCAATATCAGGCACTCGATGCCGCGGACATCGATGGCTATGCAACGCTGGCCGAGAAGCTTGGCGATATCTCCAAGGGCCTCGCCATCTTCCTGTCGACCGCGCCCAAGTTCTTCGAGCCGACGATCAAGGGCCTCGCCGCCGCCGGCCTGGCGGGGAGCAACGTCCGCATCGGCCTCGAAAAGCCGCTCGGCACCGATCTGCCCACCAGCCGTGAGATCAACGACGCCGTGGCGTCGGTCTTCCCCGAGGACCGCACCTTCCGCATCGATCACTATCTGGGCAAGGAAACCGTCCAGAACATCCTCGCGCTGCGCTTCGGCAACTCGCTGTTCGAGCCGGTGTGGAACGCGGCCGGGATCGAGCATGTCGAGATCACCGTCTCCGAGACCGTCGGCCTTGAAGGGCGCGCCGGCTATTATGACGATGTCGGCGCGCTGCGCGACATGGTCCAGAACCATATTCTGCAGTTGCTCGCGCTGATCGCGATGGAGCCCCCTGCCCGGTTCGACGGCACCTCGATCCGCGACGAGAAGGTCAAGGTTCTCCGCTCGCTCCGCCCGGTCGAGGGGCACGAAGCAGCCAACCTGACCGTCACCGGACAATATACGGGCGGCGCATCAACCGGAAAGATCGTCGCAGGCTATGCCGAGGAGCTGGAGAAGGGCTCGCGGACCGAAACCTTCGTCGCGATCAAGGCGCATGTCGACAATTGGCGCTGGCAGGGCGTGCCCTTCTACCTGCGCACCGGCAAGCGCATGACCGAGCGCCGGTCCGAGATCGTCGTCCAGTTCAAGCCCGTCCCGCACTCGATCTTCGCCGAGCGCGGCGGGGTGCTCCAGTCCAACAAGCTCATCATCCGCATCCAGCCGGAGGAATATGTCCGCCTGCTGGTCATGGCCAAGGAACCGGGCCTCGACCGCGAAGGCGTGCGCCTGCGCGAGGTGCCGCTGAACCTCAGCCTCGAGCATGAGTTCGCCGGCACGCGCCGCCGCATCGCGTACGAGCGACTGCTGCTGGACTTGCTCGAAGGCGACCCTACCTTGTTCGTGCGCCGCGACGAGGTGGAGGCGCAATGGACCTGGATCGATGCGATCCGCGCCGGCTGGGACACCGCCGACGTCAAGCCCAAGCCCTATGCCGCCGGCACCTGGGGCCCAAGCGCCGCGATCGCGCTGACCGAACGCGACGGCGTCACCTGGAACGAATGACATCTCGTCTGAATATTGAACTATCCCGCTGGAGTTGTTGAAATGGCCGAAGAAATCGAATGGTGGGAGTATGAGGAAGCCGAGGAGTGGGTCGACGCCCTCGCCGGCGACATCGGCTTCATCATCGAGAGCGCGATCGACGCGCGCGGCGGCGCCGTGATCGCGCTGGCGGGCGGCAAGACCCCCGCCCCGGTCTATGAGAAGCTCGCCGCCGCCAAGATCGACTGGAAGCGCGTGACGATCGTCCCCACCGACGACCGCATCGTCCCGCTTGGCGACGCGCTTTCAAATGTCACCGGCCTCGGCAAGACCTTCATCCCCAAGGGCGCGCGCGTCATCCCGCTCGTCAGCGAGAAGGCCGACGACTATAAGGCTGCCGGCCGCGCCGCCGATGCGCGGCTCGCCGATTTCCACTGGCCGCTCGACCTGGTCCTGCTCGGCATGGGTGCGGACGGCCATACCGCCTCGATCTTCCCCGGTCCGGACTTCGACGAAGCGCTCAACGGACCCAAGGAGCGCCGCGCGCTCGGTGTGCTGCCCGATCCCCTCCCGCCCGAGGCCCCGGTGGCCCGCGTGACCCTGTCGGGCGCCGCCATCGCCAATGCCAAGTCGCTGATGGTCGCGATCACCGGCGCCGAGAAGCGCAAGGTGCTCGAAGCCGCGATCGCGCAGGGCGCATCGAGCACCTATCCGATCGGCCGCGTGCTCGCCGAGACCGAGCTGCCGGTCGACGTCCACTGGCTGGGGTAGAACCACCGTGACCAACCTCCTCCCCGAGATCGCCGCGGTCACCGATCGCATCATCACCCGCTCCAGGAAGCGCCGCGACGCCTATCGGGCGCTGATGATCGCGCAGCGCGAGGCCGGTAGTAGCAGCCGCGGGCGGCTGGGCTGCGCCAACCTCGCCCATGCCTATGCCGGGACCGACGAGCAGCGCGACCTGATGAAGGACGGTCGCCGGATGAACATCGGCATCGTCACCGCGTATAACGACATGCTCTCGGCGCACGCGCCCTATTACCGCTATCCCGAGCAGATGAAGATCTGGGCGCTCGAGGCCGGCGCCACCGCGCAGGTCGCCGGCGGCGTTCCCGCGATGTGCGACGGGGTGACTCAGGGCTATGCCGGGATGGAGCTGTCGCTGTTCAGCCGCGATACCATCGCGATGTCGACGGCGGTCGCATTGAGCCACAACACGTTCGAGGGCGCGGCGCTGCTCGGCATCTGCGACAAGATCGTGCCGGGTCTTCTCATGGGCGCGCTGCGCTTCGGCCACCTGCCGATGGTGCTGATCCCCGGCGGCGCGATGCCCACCGGCATCGCCAACAAGGAAAAGGCCCGGGTCCGCGAGCTCTATGCCGAGGGCAAGGCAAGCCGCGACGAACTGCTCGACTCCGAAATCGCCGCCTATCACGGCAAGGGCACCTGTACGTTCTATGGCACCGCCAATTCGAACCAGATGATGGTCGAGGCGATGGGCCTGCACATGCCCGGCGCCGCGTTCATCCATCCGGGCACGAAGCTGCGCCAGGAGCTGACCAAGGCCGCGGTCCAGCGGCTCCCTGAGATCGGCTGGGACAGCAACGACTATCGCCCGATCGGCGAGATCGTCGACGAGCGCGCGATCGTCAACGCTGCCATCGTGCTGCTCGCCACCGGCGGATCGACCAACCACCTGATCCATTTGCCCGCTATCGCGCGCTGTGCCGGTGTGCTGATCGACTGGGAGGATTTCGACCGCCTGTCGCGCGTCGTTCCTCTGCTCGCCCGCGTCTATCCCAACGGCTCGGCCGATGTGAACGGGTTCGAGGATGCCGGCGGCCCCACTTTCGTGATCCGCGAGCTGATCAAGGGCGGCATCCTGCACGGCGACACCCTCACCGTCGCGGGCGACAGCCTCGCCGACTATGTGAAGCACCCGGTTCTGGAAGACGACAAGCTCGTCTGGAAGGATCATGGCGAGAAGAGCGGCGACGACAGCATCGTCCGCACGATCGACGCGCCCTTCTCCGACGAGGGCGGGTTCCGCATCCTGTCGGGCAATCTCGGCCGCGCCTGCATCAAGGTCAGCGCGGTCGAGCGCGACCGCTGGACGATCGAGGCGCCGTGCCGCGTCTTCTCCACCCAGCAGGCGGTACAGGACGCGTTCAAGGCGGGTGAGCTCGACCGCGACGTCGTCGTCGTCGTCCGCTTCCAAGGGCCGCGCGCCAACGGCATGCCCGAGCTGCACAAGCTGACGCCGCCTTTGGGCGTGCTCCAGAACAAGGGCCACCGCGTCGCGCTGGTCACCGACGGCCGCATGTCCGGCGCGTCGGGCAAGGTGCCCGCGGCGATCCATCTGTCGCCCGAAGCGATCGGCGGCGGCCCGATCGGCAAGCTGCGCGACGGCGATGTCGTCCGCCTCTGCGCCGAGGAGGGCATCCTTCAGGCGCTGGTCGATCCGGCCGAATGGGAAGCGCGTGAACTGGCCGCGGCCCCGCCGCCTGACCTCGGCACCGGACGCGAATTGTTCGCGATGATGCGCGCGGGCGCGAGCGAGGCCGAAGCCGGCGGCTCGGCAATGCTCGCCGCGGCAGAACTGTAACGTCATAGCCCCTCCCCTTCAGGGGAGGGGTTGGGGTGGGGCAGTCGCCCCGGGCG
>Ga0247823_10000722_pt1 | contig 27792 bp, 10 predicted proteins | sample 13C_PalmiticAcid_2_FD_192426 | JGI IMG/M metagenome (GOLD analysis project Ga0247823, IMG submission 192426) | Soil microbial communities from agricultural site in Penn Yan, New York, United States - 13C_PalmiticAcid_Day30 | ecosystem: Environmental > Terrestrial > Soil > Agricultural land...
GTCGTGGCCGGTGGGTTCGTCGGTGGAGTTGGCGCCCGCCGATGTGGATGTCGAGCGTGGGTCGGTGCTTCGGGCGCGCCATGTCGAGGTGCGCGCCTCGGTCCACGGCTGATGTCGCGGACCACAGGCCACCGCGCGGGTCAGTCCTCGAACAGGTCCGGATGGGCCGCGCGCATCACCGGGGCGTACTTGAGCACGCGGCGGGCGTGCGCGCGCACCACCGCGCTGCCCCGCCGCGAGTCGCCCGCGTCCAGCGCGTCGGCGATCGCGGTGTGCTCGGCGATCAGTTCGGCGACGGTGGCGGGATTGGGCAGGCTGCTGCGCCGCAGCCGGTCGAGCTGGAGCTTGACCGGCTGCATGGCCCGCCAGGCGCCGCCGTGGCCCGCCAGGTCGAAGATCTGCTCGTGGAATGACTCGTCCGCGGCGAAGAACGCGTCGGTGTCGTGGTGGGCATGGGCGCGCACCTGCTCGGCAAGCAGTGCCCGCAGTCGGGTGGTGTCCCGGTCGGTGACCTTGCAGGCGAGCGCGTAGGCGGCCAGTTCGAGGTGCTCGCGGACGAACTGGGCCTGCCGGACGTCTTCGAGCCGGATGGGGGCGACGCGGGTGCCGACCTGGGGCACCACGGTGACCAGACCATCGGTCACCAGCCGGGCGATCGCCTCGCGCAGCGGTGTGCGGCTCACCCCGAGCTGGATGGACAGTTCCGTCTCGGAGATCGTCGCGCCCGGGCTCAGCCGCAGATCGCGGATCGCGTGGACCAGTTCGTCGTACACGCGGTCTGAGGTGCGAGTTCGCGTGGCGTCACGCACGATCGGAACGAGGGCGGCGGCGCGGTTCGGTTGAGAGCTCACCGAGCAATTCTTGCATACTTGCCAGTAGAACACTTGTATGCAAGTCTGCGTTGTTGTCGAGCCACCGGGAGCAAACGACGTCATGGGCACAATCGAGAAGCTGGTACCGCCTGACCTGCTGATTCACGCCGAAGCCGACGTCGGCGAGGGCCCGGTCTGGGACCGGCGCGGCGGGCGTCTGTGCTGGGTGGACATCCTGGCCGGGTTGATCCACGAGACGGACCTGGCCACGGGCACGAACACGACCTCCGTGCTCGGCACCAGCGTCGGCGCGGTGGCGCCGCGCGGTTCCGCCGAGGGGTTCGCGGTCGCGGTCGCTGAGGGGTTCGGGCTCTGGGTGGACGGTCGGCTGACCGTGGTCGACCCGGTCCTGCCTGAGCCGAACCGGCGGATGAACGACGCCAAATGCGACTCGCGTGGACGCCTCTGGGCGGGCAGCACCCACCTGGACTTCGTCGAGGGCGCGGGCAAGCTGCACTGCTGGGACGGCGGATCGAGCGCGGTCCACGCCGAAGGTCTCACGCTGCCCAACGGGCTGGGCTGGAGCCCGGACGACTCGACCATGTACCTGATCGACAGCGTCTCCCACCGGCTCATGCGCGCGCCGTTCGACGCGGACGCGGGGCACGTCGGTGCCTTCACCGAGTTGGCGAAAGTCGAGCCAGGGCTGCCGGACGGGTTGGCGGTCGACACCGACGGCTTCATCTGGGTGGCGGTCTGGGGCGGCGCCGAGGTGCGGCGCTACAGCCCGGCCGGTGACCTCGCCGCGATCGTGCCGATGCCGGTCAGCCAGCCGTCGAGCTGCGCTTTCACCCCGGACGGCACGCTGGTCATCACGTCGGCGCGGCGCGGGCTGACCGAGGACGAGCTCGCCGGGGAGCCGCTCGCCGGGTCCGTCTTCGCCGTTGCCACCCGGACGCAGGGCGTCCCCGTCAGCGCGTTCGGCGGCTGACCGATGATCAAACTCGTGAGTGCCCACCTGGAAGTCGACATCGATCCGGGTCGCGGCGCGGACATCCTCACGCTTCGACACCGGGCGACCGACATCGACGTCCTGTTCAGCTCGCCGTGGCGGCCCCGCGCGGACGCCGTTCGGGCGGGCGCGCCCGCGTCGACATCGGATCCGTTCGCCGGGTGGCTGGAGCGGTACCGAGGCGGCTGGCAGACGCTGTGCCCCAACGCGGGCGCCGCGCGGCTGGTGGCCGGGGCGCCGGTGGGCTTCCACGGCGAGGCGTCTGTCGTGGAATGGGAGGTCGTCTCCGCTGGTCAGGTCGAGGCGGAGCTGCGCGCGGAGCTGTTCTCCGTGCCCGTGCGCATCGACCTGACGGTGACCCTCGGCCAGGACGCCCCGGTGATCGAGGTCATCGACACCGTCACCAACCTCAGTGACGTCCCGCTGGACATCGACTACGTCATCCATCCGGCGTTCGGTGGCCCGTTCCTCGACGGCCGCTGTGTTCTGCGGACCGGCGCCAAGCGGTTCACCGCCGACCCTGAGACCGAGGACAGCATCGCGGCGCCCGGCTCGGAGCACTCGTGGCCGTGGATCGCGGGCGCGGGCCGGGACCTGCGGGAGATTCCGGAGCCCGGCGAACGGCAAGTCCTGTTCGGCTGGCTGTCCGACTTCGACACCCACTGGGCGAGTCTGACCAATGTGGACCTCGGACTCGGCGTCCGGATCGACTGGGACGGCACTCATCTGCCGTATGCGTGGCTGTGGCAGGAACTGAACTTCACGCCGACCTTCCCGTGGTTCCGCCGCGCCCGCGTCGTGGCCATCGAGCCGTCGAGCACCCAGACCAGCGGGCCGAGCCGCCGCAGTGCGCTGCGCCTCGCCGCCAATCAGACTGTCCGAATCCCGATGAGCCTCACGCTCAGCACCACAGAAGGAGCACGATGACGGGCGAGCACGCGGGCCGGGTTGCCCTGGTCACCGGCGGATCCAGCGGGATCGGCGCGGGTGCCGCGCTGGAACTGGCCAGGCAGGGCGCCGCGGTGGCCGTGCACGGCATCGCGCTCGCCGAGTCCGAGGAACTGGCCGAGGCCATCCGGGCCGAGGGTGGATCAGCCATCGCGCTGGCCGGTCCGATCGAGGACGCGGCCACGTCGGTCGACGCCGTCGCGGCGACCATCGAGGCGTTCGGGCGGCTGGACACCCTGGTCACCTCGGCGGGCATCCAGCGCTACGGCGACACGGTCACCACCAGCGAGGAGCTGTGGGACGAGGTCATGGGCGTCAACCTCAAGGGCGTCTTCCTCGCCGCCAGGGCCGCGCTTCCGCATCTGCGGACCAGCCCGGCGGGCAGCATTGTCATAGTCGCGTCCGTGCAGGCCACCGCGTCCCAGCCGACCGTCGTCGCGTACACGGCGAGCAAGGGCGCGTTGGTGGCCATGGCCCGGGCGATGGCGGTCGACGAAGCCGCCTACGGCGTGCGCGTCAACTCCGTCAGCCCGGGATCGGTGGACACGCCGATGCTGCGCACCGCGGCGGCGAAGTTCACCGACGGCAGTCCGGAGGCGGTGGAGCGGACCATCGCGGACTGGGGCACCGCGCACGCGCTCGGCCGGGTGGCCACCATGGCGGAGGTCGGCTCGGTGATCTCCTACCTGGCCAGCCCCCGGGCCGCGTTCGTGACCGGCGCCGACATCCGCGTCGACGGCGGCATGCTCGCCAGGGTCGCGGCCGCGCTGCCCAGCCGGGACTGAAACAAGAACCAGCTTCAAATTCGCGATCCTTGTCGTCCGGTGCACTTGAATACTAGTGTCCGGATGTAGCCTGGATCACAGCGTTTTGCGCGGTGTTCGATCAGGTGCCTGCCGCGTGTCCCTCTCCACAAAGCGCGGCCAGTTTCGTTGGACGTGAAGGGAAGCGCGCATCATGGCCGAGTCCGAGAACCCTGCTCAGGTATCCCGCCGACGTGTGCTGCTGACCACCGGCGGCGTGGTCGCCGCGGGTGTGGCGGGCGCCGCCAGTGCGGGACTGATCGGCGCCGCCACGGCCGCCGCGCAGACGACAACGGACTACGTGGGCCTCGTCGACCCGTGGATCGAGGCCGACCGCGGCCGGTTCTTCTTCTTCCAGTCGGCGAGCAACCCGTTCGGGCTGGTCAAGCTACGGCCCGACACGAGCACGAACACCTTGTGGGGCACGGGTTACAAGAAGAACGAGACCAACATCAAGGGCTTCAGCCACCTGCACTGCTGGCAGATCTCGGGCGTGCAGGTGATGCCGACGACCGGCGCGGGCAAGACGAAGCTGTCGGGTGACAGCGGGTGGCAGTCGACGGTGGTCCACGACTCCACCGAGGTCGCACAGCCGGGCTATCACAAGGTGGTGCTGGGGTCCTATGGCGTCACCGCCGAGCTGACGTGCACCGATCGCGTGGGTATGCACAAGTACACCTACGCCAACGCCGGGCGCAGTGAGATCATCATCAACCTCGGCGGCACGCTGGGCGAGGCGGCGATGAAGAACGCCTCGGTGACCCGGGTCAGCAGCACCGAGATCGAGGGCTTCGTCGTCCAAGGTGGACTGCTGACCGACGGCCTCTACTGGCCCGAGACCCCGGACGAGAAGACGACGCTGTTCTTCAGCATCAAGTTCGACAAGGCGTTCGACTCGATGCGCGGGTGGAAGGCGGGTGCCCTGGTCGACTCGGGTGCGGCGGTCACCGCCGTGGCGGGCGACAACATGGGCGTCTACGTCGTCTACGACTCGCTGGCCGCGGGCGCGGTCGTGCAGATGAAGGTGGGTCTCTCGTTCACCGGCCTCGCGGGCGCGCGCGCCAACCTCGCCGCCGAGCTGTCGGGTTGGGACTTCGCCGCGGTGAAGACCGCGTCCCAGAACAAGTGGAACGCCATGCTGGGCCGTGTCGCCGTCGAGGGTGGCACCGCGGCACAGCAGAAGAAGTTCTACACCGACATGTTCCACGCGCTGTGCGGTCGCAGCGTTGTGAGCGACGTCGACGGCAAGTACCTGGACAACACCTGGCGGAACAACACCGTCAAGCAGATCCCGCTGGACACCGCGGGCAAGCCGACGTACGCGATGTACAACTACGACGCGATCTGGCTGACCCACACGAACCTCAACACCTTGTTCGGCCTGGCCTACCCGGAGATCTACAGCAGTTTCGTCAAGTCGCAGCTGAGGATGTACCAGGACGGCGGAATGCTCCCGCGCGGGCCGGTCGCGGGCGACGACTCGTTCGTCATGACCGGTTCCGCGGTGACAACGTTCATCACCGGTGCCTACAACAAGGGCATCCGCGACTTCGACATCGACCTGGCCTACGACGCCATGCTCGACGCCCACTCGATCGGCGGGCTGTTCGACAAGGGGCCCTACCAGTACGCGTCGTGGTCAGGCGACGGCGGCGCCAACCGCCCGTATCTGGACACCGGGTTCGTGCCGCACAACCTCAACGGTTCCTGGAAGTCGCGCGGCGCGGGCGAGACGGTGGAGTACTCGTTCCAGGACTGGTCGCTCGGCCAGCTCGCCAAGGCGCTGGGCAAGGTGGGGATCAACGCCGCTCAGCTCGCCGCGGTGGAAGTGTCCTCGCAGGTGAACGCCACCGACTACGCGGGCGTGCGGGCGGTGGACGGCAGGCCGATCCGCTCCGGTGTCCTGACGACGAACAACGTCGAGTGGCGGTCGACCGAGTCGACGCCGTGGATCAAGCTCACCTGGCGCACGGCGCGGCGCATCTCCAAGGTCGTGCTCAGCGACCGCCGCGACTCGACGGCCAACGTGAACTCGGGTGTGCTGACCTTCAGCGACGGGACGACGGTCAACGTGACCAGCATCCCCACCGACGGCACCAACAGGGTGGTGACCTTCACGTCGAGGCTGGTCACATCGGTGCGGTTCGACGCGACCGGCGGCACCGGCACGAACGTGGGCCTCAACGAGATCGAGGCATGGGACGACACCGATGTCGGCGCCTACCTGATCGAGCGGTCGGGCAGCTGGCGCAACCTGTTCGACCGCTCGACCGGGTTCGTCCGGCCCCGCGGCTCGGATGGCCGGTGGCAGGCGCCGTTCAACCCGCTGGACACCGGCGACTGGGTCGAGGCCAACGCCTGGCAGGGCACGTTCTACTGCCCGCATGACGTGACCGGCCTGGCCAACCGGCTGGGCGGCCGGGACGCCTACGCGACCAAGCTCAACTCCGCGTTCGAGTTGGCCGAACCGGTGAACTTCATCGGCGGCGGACAGAACGGTGACGAGAACGCCTATGTCAACTACGGCAACCAGCCCGCGCTGCACATGGGGCACCTGTTCAACTACGTCGGCAAGCCGTGGCTGACCCAGTACTGGGTGCGCAAGGTGAAGGAGAAGGTGTACTCCGCGGTCACCACCACCGACGGGTACGGCCACCACGATGAGGACCAGGGCCAGATGGGTTCGCTCAGCGCCCTGATGGCGATCGGCCTGTTCGAGGTGACGGGTGCGAGCCTGCCGCAGCCGGTCTACGACATCACGTCGCCGATCTTCGACAAGATCACGATCACGCTCAATCCTGATTACTACGACGGCGAGACGTTCACGATCACCACGGTCAACAACTCCGCGACCAACATGTACATCCAGAGCGCCAAGCTCAACGGCACGACGCTGAACAACGCGTGGTTCAACCACAGCACGCTGGCCGCGGGCGGCACCCTCGAACTGACGATGGGCGCCACGGCGAAGCAGACGTGGGGCGTGACCCAGTTGCCGCCGTCGCGGTCGCCGCTGGCGCCCGCGGTCATGGAGGTGACCGCCGACCAGGTCCGGATCGGTCCCGGCCAGCAGGCCACCGTCACCGTCGGCGCGAAGAACCTGACCGGTTCGGCGATCACCGTCAACTGGCAGGCCAACACCCCGCTCGGCCTGCAGGCGACGCCCGCGAGCGGCACGTTGACGGTGGCCGCGAACGCGACGGCCACCGCCACCGTCACCCTGCAGGCCGCGACCGACCTTCCCCAGAGCCTGCACCGGGTCAGGTTCACAGGTACCTCAGGCGGAACCGAACTGCCCGACGCGGTGCTCTACGCGCATGGGGTCCCGCTGGTGTCGCTCGCGCCCGCGCCGGGGCAGCTTCGTCTGCTCCAGGCCACGGCCACGACGTTCCGGGTCGGGGTGACCAACAACGACAGCGTGGCCCGCGACGTCGTCGTCACCCCGCAGGTCCCGGCGGGCTGGACGGTCTCGCCCACCAACCGCACTCTGTCGGCGGTCGCCGTCGGGGGCACCGTCGACACCACCTTCGCCGTCACCCCGTCCGCCACGGCGACGGGGTGGCACTCCGTCACCCTGAACGCCTCGGGTACCTGGGGTGCGGCGAGCCAGCGGGTCGTCGCGACGGTGGGCCGCAAGGTCGCGCTGGTCGGCGGGATCGACCTGGCCACAACCGGTTTCGCGCTCGCCCCGAGCAGCTACTCCAGCTACCCCGCCACGTTCCCCAACGATGTCTCCTTCACCGTCGGAACGAGCAACGCGGCCACCGCGTGGAGCTACATCCACCCTGGGCCCGACGACCTTTGGGCGGGCAGCAAAGCGCACACGTTCACGCTGCGGTTCGACCTCCCGTCGGCGCCTACGGCAGACCTGGCTCTCACCGCCTGGCTGGTCGATAGCCACCCCACCGGGCCGGGAACGCTCGACTTCGCGCTGAACGGGGGGACCGCGACCACCGTCCAGCTTCCCGCGGGCGGTGGTGACGGCTATCGCTGGGACGGAGCGACCGGCACGATTCGCCCGACGCTCATCGACTTCGTCCTGCCCGCGGGTCAGCTCCGATCGGGGCAGAACACCGTCACCATCACCAAGCCCACGGGCTCGTGGCACGTCTACGACGCCGTCGCGGTCCACGAGACCATTCCCGCGATCTCACTGGCCGTCTCGCCGAACCAGCAGCTTCGCCTGCTGCAGGCCACGCCGAACACGTTCCAGGTGCGGCTGACCAACAACGACGCCGTCACCCGCGACACCGACCTGCGCTTGCAGGTTCCTTCCGGGTGGACGGTCACCCCGGCGAACCGGGCGATCCAAGTGTCGGCGGGGGCGACGGTGACCACCACGTTCACCGTCACCCCGTCCGCGACGGCCACCGGATCCCACAACCTGACCCTGACCAGCCAGGGAGCGTGGGGGACCGGCACCCGCCAGGTCGCCGCCGCGGTCAGCCGCAGGATCTCCCTGGTCGGCGCGACCGACCTGGCCACGACGGGATTCGCGCTCGCGCCGACCGGTCACAGTTCCTACCCGACGACGTTCCCCAGCGACGTCGACTTCACGATCGGCACCAGCAACGCGGCCACGGCGTGGAGCTACATCCACCCTGGGCCGAACGACATCTGGGCGGGCAGCAAGAACCACACCTTCACGGTGCGGTTCAACCTAACCCAGCTTCCGACGACGAGTCTGGCGTTCACCGCCTGGCTGGTCGACACGCACCCGACCGCTCCGGGAACGGTCGCGCTCGCACTCAACGGAGGGACCGCCACCACGGTCCAGCTTTCCGCGGGTGGCGGTGACGGCTACCGCTGGACCGGCGGTACCGGGGTGATCCGCCCGTCCAGCTTCGACTTTGTCCTTCCGGTGAGCGGGCTCCGCGTCGGGCAGAACACCGTCACCATCACCAAGCAGGCGGGGTCGTGGCACGTCTACGACGCCATCGCCATCCGCGAAACCCCGTAGCGACAGCCAAGTCGACGCGCTGGGTGCGGCAGCCCTTGTCGAACCCAGCGCCCCTGGTCAACAACCGAGGAGAGAGAGGCCTGTCATCGATGTTTGGTTTATCCGGCCAACGCGGGCGTCCACTGCTTGTTCCCACCTCCGTCCTGGCAGTAGTTGTCGGGGCCTCCGTGCTGACCGCCGTGCAGGGCCCAGTGGCCGAGGCCGCGGCGGTGCAGTCGATCTTCACCATCGGCACGCAGAACCAGTCGGCGGCCGAGTTCGCGCTCAGCCCCAACCGCTACGCGTCCTACCCGACCACGTATCCGAATGACGTGACCTACACCGTCGGCACGAGCACGGCGGCCAACTGGTCCTACATCCATCCCGGTCCGTCGGATGCCTGGGCGGGTTCGAAGAACCACACCTTCACGATCAACTATTCGCTGACCTCGACCCAGCGGACCAATGGCACCTTGTTGCAACTCAGCTACGCGGACACGCACAGCGTGTCGCCGACGGTGCAGATCAAGTCCAACGGCACCGTGGTCGAGTCGCTCAAGGTGCCGTCCGGTGCCAGTGTCGGGGCGCACGGCCGCGGCCGGGTCAACGGCCTGACGAACTCGCTCAACCGGCCCAACCAGGTGGGATTCCTCATCCCGGCGACCGCGCTGCTCACCGGCACCAACAAGATCGAGATCGTGTCGACCGCCGGGTCGTACGCGGTCTATGACTCCGTGACCATGCTGCCCGCGCCCGCCACCACCGGCGCGGTGCAGGTGGTGTCGCTGAACCCGACGGTGTTTCTGAAGAAGAGCGGCACCGTCGACGCGCATGTCGTCGACATCGGGGTGAACAACACCAGTGGCGCGTCGGGGTCGGTCGTCTTCGCCGCGACCCTGGGCGCGCGCACCGAGACGACCACTCTCACTGTTCCGGCGGGTCGCTCCATCCAGCGGATCCTGGTGCCGCCCGCGCCGGTCGGCGGTCTGTCGCAAGTGGACATCAAGGCGACACTCGGCACGCAGTCCGGGACGTACGGGCTGAACCTGCCGTACCAGAAGCGGTGGCAGATCGACCTGATGCACGGTCCCCACTTCGACAACGGGTACCACTACGACCAGCAGACCACCCGGCAGATCCTCAACGCCTACGTCGACCAGGCCGTCGGTCAGTGCAACACGACAGCCGACCCGGCCAAGGGCTACACCGACGCGGAGAAGTTCCGGTGGACGACCGAGTCGTCGTGGGTGGTGAACAACTACCTGCAGGATCGGTCGGCGGCGCAGATCGCGGCTCTGGCGACCTGCGTACAGTCCGGTCAGATCGACATCGTCGGCAACTACAACCACAACCTGCAGGACCTGGCGACCAGCGAGAACATGATCCGCGGCCTGGCCAAGGGCACCAAGGACCTCGAAGACCAACTCGGGGTGAGCGTGACCGCGGCGATGCAGGACGACGTCACCGGGGTGTCGGCGCAGTACATCCAGATGCTCGCGCAGCAGGGCGTCAAGGTTCTGATCAACGGCACGAACCCGGGGCACACCGGCGCCAACAACGCTGCCTACGCCGGGCAGGATGTCCCGACGCTGTTCAACTGGGAGGCGCCGAACGGCAGCAAGGTGCTGACGTTCTTCGGGCTCAACGGATACTTCGAGGGCTATTGGGGTATCCCGGGACTGCAGTGCGCGCTGTCGGCTCGGATGGACGACTGTGGCCGGTCCGGGCCCGCGCTGCCGTACACGCCCAAGGCGCCACCCGCGGACCTCACCTCGGTCACCAACAACGTCGCGGGCTGGATCGGCAACCTGCTGCCCGGCCTGCAGGTCGGCCAGTACCCGCAGTCGGTGTACCCGCTGCTGGCGTTCGCGGACACCGCTCCGCCGCTGAACGGCGTCTCCGACGTGATCAAGAAGTACGCGTCGCAGTACAGCTACCCAAGGCTGGTGTCGTCGACGCCGTCGCGGTTCCACGCGGACGCGACCACGCCAGCGGGCGGCACGTCCGTGTCCGGCTACACCCCCGACCCGACCTCGACCCCGGTGAGCGCGCTGCCGGTCAAGACGGGTGACTACACGGGCTGGTGGTCCGATGGCGCTGGTTCGTCGCCGGTGGAGACCGGTGACAACATGCGCTCCCAGATCCGGACGACCGCCGCTGAGACCTTGGGATCGCTGGCCGGTCTCACCACCCAGGATCCGACCCGGACCTGCATGGTCGACGCCGCCTATCAACAGCAGAACATGTGGACCGAACACACGTGGGGCACGGAAGGCCTGACCTACCCGTCGACGCAGTGGCCGCGGAAGAAGATCTACGCCGACCGGACCACCCGGTTCAGCACCAACGCGCTGACCTCGGCGACCACGGCACTGGCCAAGCAGATCGCGAACACTGGCACGAACCCTGGCCTCAGTGTGTTCAACCCGCAGTCCTGGCCACGGACCGATGTGGTGACCGCGACCGTGGCGAGCGGCTGGGCGGGCAAGCTGGTCGACGCGGGGAGCGGCTTGGCCGTTCCCTATCAGTCGGTCGACTCGACGCACATCCAGTTCGTCGCGGCGAGTGTGCCCGCGGTCGGCTACAAGAGGTACCGGTTGGAGACCGGCACGGACACGTCCACCGCGCCGGACTCTTCGCTGAGTTGGAACGCGACGACCCGGGTGCTGCAGAACCAGCACTACACGGTGACGTTCTCGACGACCGGCGCGATCTCGTCGATCGTGGAGCGGGCGACGAGCAAGGAACTGGTCGACACGGCGTCGTCGTTCAAGCTCAACCAGTACGTGTACCGGCCCAACGCCGGGAGGTCGAACACCGCCTACGGTGGCGCCCCGACAAGCAGCGCGAACCAGTGGTCGCCCGCGAGCGCGACGCTGAGCGTCAAGTCCACCGGCAAGGTCGGCATCACGATCTCTGTCACGTATCCGAACACGCCGGGCGGCGTGGACGCGGCGAACAAGGCCACCGGCGTGGAGTCGGCGGGCGCGACGATCACCCTGCTCGCGAACACCCCGCGGGTGGACATCGTCAACAGCCTGAACAAGACGGCCGTGCAGACGCCGGAGGAGGGCTACTTCGCCTTCCCGTTCGAAGTGGACAGTCCGGCGGTCACCTATGAGGGCAACGGCATGCCCGTTCAGCTCGGCCGGGACCAGTTCCCCGGCGCGGCGATGGACTGGCAGTCCACACTGGGCTACGCCGACGCCTCCGCCACGACCGGCGGCGTGACCCTGAGCACGACGGACGCCCCGCTGATCGAGTTCGGCGACATCAAGACGATGCGGCTGATCGCCCGCCCGGGACAGATCGACGGCCCCGTGGTCACCGACCTGAGCGGTGTCCTGCCCACCAACGGGTCGATGTTCTCCTGGGCGTTCAACAACCTGTGGACGACGAACTACAACGCCGCCTACCCGGGGCCGATGAGTTTCCACTACTCGATCACCAGCCACACCGGCGGGTTCAACGCCACCAACGCGACCCGTTTCAGCGGCGGCGTGCAGTCACCGCTGCTGGTCGCGCCGCTGACCGCGGGCCAGACCGGCTCGTACACCGCGTCGAGCCAGTCGCTGGCTTCTGTCGACGACTCCAATGTGGTGCTCAGCACGATCAAGCAGGCGTCGCCGACGGATTCGACGCCGGCTTTCCCGCTGACCGCGCGGCTGTTGGAGGTCGCGGGCCTGTCCGGGTCGGCGAACCTGGATGTGCCGTTCAAGGTGAGTTCGGCGAAGCTGCTCGACCTGGCCGACGACCCCACCACGGCGCCCGCGCTCACCGTCACCGACCTCGGAACCGGGTCGCGGATCGCGGTGCCGTACGGCAAGTACGGCATCGTGTCCGTGGGCATCCAGCCCACGACCGCCTACACCCGCGGGGCGCCGAAGGTGTGCATGACCGACTTCGCGCTGGCACCGGACGGGCACGCGAACTACTCGACCGCGTTCCCGAACGACGTCTCATACACGGCGAAGCAGGCCGCGTCGGGCACGCCCGACAGCACTTACCCGGCCTCGACGACACCATGGGTGAACGCCACCGGCACCGGTGTCACCGCGCCGCAGTGGAGCTACATCCAGCCAGGCCCGAGCGACGCGTGGGCGGGATCGAAGCAGCACACGTTCAAGCTGAACTTCACCCTGCCCGCGGCGCCGACAAAGGACCTGACGCTCACCCTCTGGCTGATCGACACGCACAACACCGCGCCACCGCGGCTCGACGTGTCGGTGAACCAGAACGCGGCGGTGGCCACCCAGCTGCCCGCTGGCGGTGGCGACGGCTATCGGTGGGGTGACACAAAGGACACCGCGGGCGCGTACAAGATCGTGCCGCGCGCGGTGAGCTTCACGCTGCCCATGTCCCAGCTCACCGCTGGGAGCAACACGGTGTCGCTCACCAACGCGGTCGGCTCGTGGCTGGTCTACGACGGCGTCGCGATCGGATAGGGACCGGCCGAGTGCGGGCGGCGGGACAGCGTTCCGTCGCCCGCACCCTGGTATGACCTTTGCCGGGGTGCGGATCGGATGTCGAATTTCCGTCGGAAGAACTCGAACACGGGCGGGAGATTGGGTGTCGATAATCCAAGGCACGTTGGAAACTTGTATACAAGTATGACGATCGCTTCCGGTGTGAGCTGCCGCGCCGCGGTCGGCATGTGCGTCCAGCGCCGTCGTTCTGCCATTAGGAGGCGTCGTGTTACCGATGTCAGGTTGGCCTAGCCGTCGCGGGCGCAGGCATTCATTGCTACGGATAGCCGGGTCCGCGACGGCCCTGGTGGCCGCGTCGGCCCTGCTGACCGCCGTGCAGGTCCCGGTCGCCGAAGCGGCGCCCGCTCAGTCGATCTTCACGATCGGCACGCAAGACCAGTCGGCCACCGAGTTCGCCCTCAGTCCGAACAAGTCCAGCACATACCCGACGGTATTCGCCAACGATGTCACCTACACGGTGGGCACGAGCACCGCGGCCAACTGGTCCTACGTCCACCCCGGTCCGGCCGACGCCTGGGCGGGTTCCAAGAACCACACCTTCACCATCAACTACTCGCTGACCTCGACGCAGCGGACCAACGGCACGTTGCTGCAGCTCAACTACATCGACACGCACGGCACGTCGCCGACGGTGCAGATCAAGTCCAACGGCACCGTGGTCGATTCCCTGAAGACGCCCGTGGGCGGAACTGTCGGGTTGAACGGTCGTGGGAACATCACCAACAACCACTTCCAGAACCTCAACCGGCCCAACCAGGTCGGCTTCCTGATCCCCGCCTCCGCGCTGCTCACCGGCACCAACAAGATCGAGATCACGTCGACCGCCGGATCCTGGGCGATCTACGACGCGGTGACGATGCTGCCCGCGCCCGCCACCAAGGGCCCGGTCCAGGTGCTGTCGTTGAATCCGACGGTGTTCCTGAAGAAGAGTGGCACTGTCGACGCGCATGTGGTCGACGTCGGGGTGAACAACACGAGTGGCGCGTCGGGCTCGGTGACGTTCAGTTCGGTTCTCGGCGCACGCACTGAGACCACGACCCTGACGGTTCCGGCGGGCCGCTCCACCCAGAAGATCCTGGTGCCGCCCGCGCCGCCGTCCGGTCTGTCCCAGGTGGACATCAAGGCCACGCTTGGCACCCAGTTCGGGACGTACGCGCTGAATCTGCCGTATCAGAAGCGGTGGCAGGTCGACTTCATGCACGGCCCGCACTTCGACAACGGGTACCACTACGACCAGCAGACCACGCGGCAGATCCTCAACGCGTATGTCGACCAGTCGGTCGGGCAGTGCAACACCACGGCCGACCCGGCCAACGGCTACACCGACGCGGAGAAGTTCCGCTGGACGACCGAGTCGTCCTGGGTGGTGAACAACTATCTGCAGGACCGGTCGGCCGCGCAGATCGCGGCACTGGCCAAGTGTGTCCAGTCGGGCCAGATCGAGCTGGTCGGCAACCACAACCACAATCTGCAGGACCTCGCGACCCCGGAACAGCTGATCCGCGGTCTGGGTAAGGGCACGAAGGAACTCGCCGAGCAACTCGGCGTGCAGGTGACCTCGGCGATGCAGGACGACGTCACCGGTGTGTCGGCGCAGTTCATCCAGATGCTGGCCCAGCAGGGTGTCAAGGTCCTGATCAACGGCACGAACCCCGGCCACACCGGTGCGAACAACGTGCCGTACAACGGCCAGGAGATCTCGACCGTGTTCAACTGGCAGGCCCCGGACGGCAGCAAGGTGCTGACGTTCTTCGGCCAGAACGGTTACTACGAGGGCATCAAGAACATCTCGGGACTCCAGTGCGCGCTGGCGGCCCGGATGGACGACTGCGGCCGCACCGGCCCGGCGCTGCCCTACACCCCGAAGGCGCCGCCCAGCGACATGACCGGCGTCGCCAACAGCTTCGCCAACGGGCTCGCCTACCTGCTGCCCGGTCTTCAGGTCGGCCGGTATCCGCAGTCGGTGTACCCGCTGCTGACGTTCTGGGACACCGTCCCGCCGCTGAACGGCATCTCCGACGCGATCAAGAAGTACGCGTCGATGTACAGCTACCCCCGGCTGGTGTCCTCCACACCGTCGCGTTTCCACGCCGACGCGACCACGCCCGCGGGCTCGACCTCGGTTTCCGGTTACACGCCGGACCCGACGTCGGCACCGGCGAGTTCGCTACCGGTCAAGACCGGTGACTACACCGGTTGGTGGTCCGACGGCGCCGGTTCGTCGCCGCAGGAGACCGGTGACAACATGCGTTCACAGGTCCGCACCACGGCTGCGGAGACCTTCGGGTCGCTGGCGGGACTCAAGACACAGGATCCGACCCGCGCCTGTGTGATCGACTCCGCATATCAGCAACAAAGCATGTGGACCGAACACACGTGGGGCACGCCGAACCTGACGTTCCCGTCGGTGCAATGGCCGCGGAAGAAGATCTACGCCGACCGGGGCACGCGGCTCAGTACCGCGGCGCTGGACTCCTCGACCACGGCGCTGGCCAAGCAGATCGCCCTCCCCGGGACGAGTCCCGGCCTGAGTGTGTTCAACGCGCAGTCGTGGTCCCGGACCGACGTGGTGACGGCGACGGTGGCGAGTGGTTGGGCGGGCAAGCTGGTCAACGTCGAGACCGGCACCGCGGTGCCGTACCAGTCGGTCGACTCGACGCACATCCAGTTCGTCGCCGCGAACGTTCCCGCGGTCGGCTATCGGACCTACCGGCTGGAGACCGGCACCGACACGTCGACGGCGCCGGACTCGTCGCTGACCTGGAACGCGACGACCCGTGTGCTGCAGAACCAGTACTACAAGGTGACGTTCACGACGAGCGGGTCCATCTCGTCGATCGTGGAGCGGGCGACCAGTAAGGAACTGGTCGACACGGCGTCGTCGTTCAAGCTCAACCAGTACGTCTACCGGCCCAACGCGGGCCGGTCGAGCAACACCGCGGGCGGTTCCCCGACGAGCAGCGCGAACCAGTGGTCGCCCGCCACCGCGACGTTGAGCGTGAAGTCCACCGGCAAGGTCGGCATCTCCATCTCGGTGACCTACCCGAACACACCCGGTGGCCGAGATGCCGCGAACAAGGCGACCGGTGTCGAGTCGGCGGGCGCGACCATCACCTTGCTGGCGAACACACCTCGGGTGGACATCGTCAACAGCCTGAACAAGACGTCGGTGCAGACACCGGAGGAGGGCTATTTCGCGTTCCCGTTCGAAGTGGACTCTCCGACGGTGACTTACGAGGGCACCGGCATGCCGGTCCAGCTCGGCCGGGACCAGTTCCCGGGCGCGGCGATGGACTGGCAGTCGACGCTGGGCTACGCCGACGCGTCGAACACCAACGGTGGCGTCACCCTGAGCACGACGGACGCCCCGCTGATCGAGTTCGGTGACATCAAGACGATGCGGCTGATCGCCCGGCCCGGCAAGATCGATGGTCCGGTGGTGACCGATCTGAGCAGTGTGCTGCCCACGAACGGGTCGATGTTCTCGTGGGCGTTCAACAACCTGTGGACGACGAACTACAACGCCGCCTATCCGGGGCCGATGAGTTTCCACTACTCGATCACCAACCACACCGCAGGGTTCAACGCCACCAACGCGACCCGCTACAGCGGGGGCGTGCAGTCACCGCTGGTCGCCGCGCCGATGAACGCGGGCCAGACCGGGCCCTACACGTGGTCCTCGGCGTCGCTGGCCCAGGTGGATGACGCCAACGTGGTCTTCAGCACGATCAAGCAGGCTTCGCCGACCGACTCGACTCCGGCGTTCCCGCTGACCGCGCGACTGCTGGAGATCGGCGGCGTGGCCGGGTCGACGAACCTGTACGTGCCGTTCAAGGTGGGTTCGGCGCGACTGCTCGACCTCGCCGACGACCCCACGACGGCGGCCGCTCTCACCATCGCGGATTGGGGCGTGGGCTCGATGATCACCGTGCCCTACACCGCTCGCGGCATCGTGTCCGTCGGCATCCAGCCGACGACCACGTACACCCGGAGTGCTCCGAAGGTGTGCATGACGGAGTTCGCGCTGGCGCCGGACGGGAACGCGAACTACACGGCCGCGTTCCCGAACGACGTGAACTACACGGCCAAGCAGGCCGCGTCGGGCGCGCCGGACGGTTCCTACCCCGGCTCGTCCACGCCGTGGGTGAACGCCACCGGCACCGGCATCGCCGCGCCGCAGTGGAGTTACATCCAGCCCGGACCAAGCGACGCGTGGGCTGGGTCGAAGCAGCACACGTTCAAGCTGTCGTTCAGGCTTCCCACGGCGCCGACGAAGGATCTGACGTTGACGCTGTGGTTGATCGACACGCACAAGACCGCGCCGCCGAGGCTCAACGTGGCGGTGAACACGAACACCGCCGTGGGGTACCAGCTGCCCGCCGGTGGTGGCGACGGTCATCGGTGGGGTGACACGAAGGACACCGCGGGCACGTACAAGATCGTGCCGCGCGCGGTGAACTTCACCTTGCCCATGTCCCAGCTGACCGCTGGGAGCAACACGATTTCGCTCACGAGCGCAACTGGTTCGTGGCTGGTCTACGACGGAGTCGCCGTCGGGTGATGACGTGCGCGACGGGGTGTGCGGGCCGCGCCCGCACACCCCGTCGCTCACCTTAGGAAGGAGAACTCGTGTTACCGATGTCAGGTTCTTCCAGCCGTCGTGGGCGATGGCGCCCACTGCGGCGGATATCCACCTCTGCCTTGGCGTTCGTGCTCGGAACGACCGCGCTGACCGCGGCGCAGGTTCTGGTCGCCGAGCCCGCGGCGGCGGCGGTGACGTCGATCTTCTCGATCGGCACACAAGACCAGTCGGCGGCCGAGTTCGCCCTCAGCCCCACCAAGTACGCCAACTACCAGACCTCCTTCCCGAGTGATGTCACCTACACGGTCGGGACGAGCACCGCGGCCAACTGGTCGTACATCCACCCGGGCCCGTCGGACGCCTGGGCGGGCTCGAAGAACCACACCTTCACCATCAACTATTCGCTGACTTCGACGCAGCGGGCCAACGGCGCGCTGTTGCAGCTCAACTACGCCGACACGCACGCCGTGTCGCCGACGGTGGAGATCAAGTCCAACGGCACCGTGGTCGAGTCCCTCAAGGTTCCCGTTGGCGGAAGCGCCGGAGCCCACGGTCGCGGGTACGTCACCGGCCTGCGCAACAACATGAACCGGCCCAACCAGGTCGGGTTCCTGATCCCCGCTTCCGCGTTGCTCGCCGGTACGAACAAGGTCGAGATCACGTCGACGGCCGGGTCGTACGCGGTTTATGACGCGGTGACGATGCTGCCCGCGCCCGCGACCAAGGGGCCAGTGCAGGTGGTGTCGCTGAACCCGACGGTGTTCTTGAAGAAGAGTGGCACTGTCGACGCGCATGTGGTCGATGTCGGTGTGAACAACACCAGTGGCGCGTCGGGCTCGGTCGCGTTCAGCGCGGTTCTCGGCGCGCGCACCGAGACGACGACCCTGACGGTTCCGGCGGGCCGCTCCATCCAGCAGATCCTGGTCCCGCCCGCGCCCGCGTCCGGCTTGTCCCAAGTGGACATCAAGGCCACGCTCGGCACCCAGTTCGGGACCTATGCGCTGAACCTGCCGTATCAGAAGCGGTGGCAGGTCGACCTGCTGAACGGCCCGCACTTCGACAACGGCTACCACTACGACCAGCAGACCACGCGGCAGATCCTCGACGCGTTCACCGATCAGGCGGTCGGCCTGTGCAACACCACGGCGGATCCGGCCAAGGGCTACACCGACGGTGAGAAGTTCCGTTGGACGACCGAGTCGTCCTGGGTGGTGAACAACTATCTGCAGGACCGGTCAGCGGCGCAGATCGCGGCGTTGGCCAAGTGTGTCCAGTCGGGTCAGATCGAGGTGGTCGGCAACTACAACCACAACCTGCAGGACCTCGCGACCCCGGAACAGTTGATCCGCGGTCTGGGCAAGGGCACCAAGGACCTCGCCGAGCAGCTCGGGGTGGACGTGACCACCGCGATGCAGGACGACGTGACCGGTGTGTCGGCGCAATACGTCCAGATGCTCGCGCAGCAGGGCGTCAAGATCCTGATCAACGGCACCAACCCCGGTCACACCGCCGCTGACAACCTGTCCACGTACGAAGGCCAGGAAGTCCCGACCATCTTCAACTGGCAGGCGCCGAACGGCAGCAAGGTGCTGACGTTCTACGGGCAGAACGCTTATCCCGAGGGCTATTGGGTCGTCCCGGAGCTGCAGTGCGCGCTGGCGGGCCGGATGGACGACTGCGGCCGTTCCGGCCCGGCGCTGCCCTACACGCCCAAGGCGCCGCCGACGGATCTCAATCCACTGGTCAACAGCTTCGCCAACGGGCTCGGCCGGATGCTGCCTGGTCTGCAGGTCGGTCGGTACCCGCAGTCGGTGTACCCGCTGATGACGTTCAATGACACGGTTCCGCCGCTGAACGGCATCTCGGACGTGATCAAGAAGTTCTCGCAGCAGTACAGCTACCCCCGGCTGGTGATGTCGACGCCGTCGCGGTTCCACGCCGACGTGACCACGCCCGCGGGTTCGACCTCGGTGTCCGGTTACACGCCGGATCCGACGTCGACGCCCGCGAGTTCGCTGCCGGTCAAGACGGGTGACTACACGGGCTGGTGGTCCGATGGCGCTGGTTCGTCGCCGGTGGAGACCGGTGACAACATGCGTTCGCAGGTGCGGACCACGGCCGCGGAGACATTCGGGTCGTTGGCGGGGCTCAATACGCAGGATCCGACGCGCGCGTGCGTGATCGACTCCGCCTATCAGCAGCAGAGCATGTGGACTGAACACACCTGGGGCACGCCGAGCCTGACGTTCCCGTCGGTGCAGTGGCCGAGGAAGAAGATCTACGCCGACCGGGGCACGCGGCTCAGTACGGCGGCGCTGGATTCGGCGACGACGGCGCTGGCCAAGCAGGTCGCCAACAGCGGCACGAGTCCAGGTCTGAGTGTGTTCAACGCGCAGTCGTGGTCGCGCACAGATGTGGTGACGGCCGCTGTGGCGAGTGGATGGGCGGGCAAGTTGGTCGATGTGGCCAGTGGCTCGGCCGTGCCGTATCAGTCGGTCGACTCGACGCACATCCAGTTCGTCGCGGCGAATGTGCCCGCGGTCGGGTATCGCAAGTACCGGTTGGAGACCGGCACGGACACCTCGACGGCGCCGGACGCCTCGTTGACGTGGAACGCGACCACACGGGTGTTGCAGAACCAGTACTACACCGTGACGCTCGCGGCGAGTGGCGCGATCTCGTCGATCGTGGAGCGGGCGACGAGCAAGGAACTGGTCGACACGGCGTCGTCGTTCAAGCTCAACCAGTACGTGTACCGGCCCAACGCCGGGCGTATCGGCGGGGTCTTCGGTGGTTCCCCGACGAGCGCCACGAACCAGTGGTCGCCCGCGGCCGCGACGCTGAGTGTCAAGTCGACCGGCAAGGTCGGCATCACGATCTCGGTGACGTATCCGAACACCCCGGGTGGTCGGGACGCGGCGAACAAGGCGACCGGTGTCGAGTCGGCGGGCGCGACGATCACGTTGTTGGCGAACACACCTCGGGTGGACATCGTCAACAGCTTGAACAAGACGTCGGTGCAGACACCGGAGGAGGGCTATTTCGCGTTCCCGTTCAAGGTGGACACTCCGACGGTCACCTATGAGGGCAGTGGGACGCCGGTTCAGCTCGGCCGGGACCAGTTCCCGGGTTCGGCGATGGACTGGCAGTCGACGCTGGGCTACGCCGACGCGTCGAACACGACCGGCGGCGTCACGCTGAGCACGACGGATGCTCCGCTGATCGAGTTCGGTGACATCAAGACGATGCGGCTGATCGCCCGGCCCGGCCGGATCGACGGTCCGGTGGTGACCGATCTGAGCAGTGTGCTGCCGACGAACGGTTCGATGTTCTCGTGGGCGTTCAACAACCTGTGGACGACGAACTACAACGCCGCCTACCCGGGGCCGATGAGTTTCCACTACTCGATCACCAACCACACGGGAGGGTTCAACGCGACCAACGCGACGCGCTACAGCGGGGGCGTGCAGTCACCGCTGATCGCCGCGCCGCTGACCGCGGGCCAAACGGGCGCCTACACGGCGTCGTCGGCGTCGCTGGCCTCCGTGGATGACGCCAACGTGGTCATCAGCACGATCAAGCAGGCGTCGCCGACCGACTCGACGCCCGCGTTCCCGCTGACCGCGCGACTGCTGGAGATCGGGGGCGTGGCCGGGTCGACCAACCTGGACGTGCCGTTCAAGGTGAGTTCGGCGCGACTGCTCGACCTGACCGACGATCCGACGTCGGCCGCCGCGCTCACCGTCGCCGACCTCGGGACAGGCTCGCGGATCACCGTGCCGTACACCGCTCGGGGCATCGTGTCCGTCGGCATCCAGCCGACGACCGCGTACACCCGCGGCGCTCCGCTGATGTGCATGACGGAGTTCGCCCTCGCGCCGGACGGACACGCGAACTACACGACCGCGTTCCCGAACGACGTGAACTACACGGCCAAGCAGGCCGCGTCCGGCGCGCCGGACGCTTCCTACCCCGGCTCGTCCACGCCGTGGGTGAACGCCACGGGCACCGGCGTCACCGCGCCGCAGTGGAGCTACATCCAGCCCGGCCCGAGCGACAGCTGGGCGGGGTCGAGGCAGCACACGTTCAAACTCTCGTTCAACCTGCCCGCGGCGCCGACGAAGGATCTGACGTTGACGCTGTGGCTGATCGACACGCACAACACCGCGCCGCCCAAGCTCAACGTGGCGGTGAACGCGAACACCGCCGTGGGGTACCAGCTGCCCGCCGGTGGTGGCGACGGTTATCGGTGGGGTGACACGAAGGACACCGCGGGTACCTACAAGATCGCGCCGCGCGCGGTGAACTTCACGTTGCCGATGTCCCAGCTGACCGCTGGAAGCAACACGGTATCGCTCGCGACCGCGACAGGTTCGTGGCTGGTCTACGACGGCGTGGCCGTCGGATAGCGACCACCTGAGTGTGCGGGTGGCGCCTCCCGCCACCCGCACACTCACCGCTTTGTCCTATGCCCCACGCGCGGCGACCGCCGTGCTCGACCCCGGTGGTGTCCCGTGATTCGTCCGCTCGCTCGTCTCGCAGTGATGGCAGGTGTCTGCCTTGGCGTGGTGCTCGGCTCCGGCACGTCCGCGGGCGCCCACCCGCTCGGCGACTTCTCCACCAACCAGTACAGCGGCCTGCGGATCAGCCCGGACGCGGTGACCGTCGACTACATCCTCGACCTGGCCGAGCTGCCCGCCGTCCGGGAGCGGGAGAGCGTCGACGGCGATCATGACGGCACCGTCACCGATGCCGAGCGGCAGCGGTATGTGGCCGACACCTGCGGCGTGATCGCCTACAGCCAGGAAGTACGGGTGGACGGCCAACAGCTCACGTTCGCCGTCACGGCGGGCACGGTCGCGTTCCCACCCGGTCAAGGCGGGCTGACCACGGTCCGTCTGGAGTGCGCGCTGCGGGCGCCGCTCGCACTGACCGCCGACGCCGTCATGGAGTACACCGGCGTCGCCTACGCCGACCAGTCCGGCTGGATCGAGACCACGGCCGTCGCCGATCGGGTCACCTTCACCAGCACCGACGTGCCCGCGACGAGTATCAGCGGCCGCCTGTCCGCCTACCCCGAGAGCATGCTCAAGACGCCGCCGAACGTGCGGACCGCGCACCTCGCGCTCCGGCCCGGCGGTCCGGCCGCCGCCCCCGCGGCGGCCACGCCGCCCGCCGCGGACACCTCCGCTCGCAGCGGCGGCACCGACCGGTTCACCAAGGCGTTCACCGATTTCATCGGCGCCCCGCGGTTGACGTTGGGAATCGGATTGGCCGCGGTCGCGCTGTCGCTGGTGCTCGGGGCGGCGCACGCGTTCGCGCCGGGGCACGGCAAGACGCTGATGGCCGCCTATCTGGTCAGCGAACGCGGCTCGCTGCGGCAGGCCGGGGTCGTCGCTCTCACCGTGACCCTCACACACACCGCTGGTGTGCTCGTCCTGGGAATCATCCTGACCACCACGCTCACGTTCGCCCCGGAGCAGGTCTACGGCTGGCTCGGCATCGTCAGCGGCGCGCTGGTCACCGTGGTCGGCGCCGTGCTGCTGCGCCGGGCCTGGCTGCGTCGCGACGGCGCGGCCGACGTCGGCCATGGACATGGGCACGGACACGGACACGGACATGGGCATGGACATGGGCATGGACATGGGCACGGCCACGGTGACGGTGACGATCAGGACGGTAGTGCGGTGGCGGTCGCCGTGCGGCCGGACGCTGTCGTGCCCGCGGCTCCTGGCCCGCTGCGTGTGCGGGGACTGGTAGCCATGGGGTTCGCGGGCGGCCTCGTGCCCAGCCCGTCGGCCATTGTGGTGCTGCTCGGCGCCGCCGCGCTGGGCCGCACCTGGTTCGGCGTGCTGCTCGTGCTGGGCTACGGGGTCGGCATGGCCGCGACGCTCTGCGGCATCGGCCTCATCCTGGCGCGGTGGCGCGACCGCGTCGAGCGGCGTTCCACCGGCCGCCTGGTCGTCCTCCTGCGCCGCTTCGCGCCTCCCGTCACCGCGGGCCTCATCGTCGTCGTCGGCCTCGGCTTGGCCCTCCGCGCCGCCGCGCTGCTGCCCGCCTGACACGCGACACGCCCCGACCCAGCTGGGTCGGGGCGTGTCGCGGGGGTTGCCTGCCTTAGCCGTTGACCTCCAGCTCGTAGATGCGGGTGGCCGGGTTCACGGTCTGGGTGGGTGTCGTGACCGTCAGCCGGACGTAGCGACCGCTCGCGGTCACCGGGTGCGTGGACACGTTGGCCGTGTTCGCGGTGACGGTCACCGCGGTGGACCAGGTGGTGCCGTCGTTCGACGTCTGGATGTTGAACGCCCTGGTGTTGTTGCTGGTCGACTCACCACCGGCGCCCGCGTGCTTGACCACGAACGACTTGATCGCCTTCGTCGAGCCGAGGTCGACCCGCAGCCACGCCGATGCCGCCTGCGAGCAGAACTTGTCCGTCAACCCACCGGTGACCGAGCCGTTGACGGCCTTCTCCGGGCCCTCGGCCGTCGCGCACGGGGCCGAAGATGTGACAGGGCGGTTCAGCGCCAGGTTCGGCGAGTTGGGCGACGGGGGAACGTCCTTCGTGCCGGTGCCCCACGTGCTCGGGGTGGCGCTGACGGTGTAGTCCAGCGTGCCGCCCTTGGCGATGTCGGTCTGCGACAGCCAAGTCCGGGTGAACGCCGTGCCGCCGAGCCTGGCGGTGCTGATGTAGCGGTTGGTGTCCGTGGTGCCGGGAGCGTTGATCGTCAGCGTTCCGCCTTGCGTGGTGCCGTAGCTCCCGATGGTCATCTTGGCGTACGGGAACTGCGGTGTGGTGACGCCGTAGTAGTTCGCGCCGTTCATCAGCGGGTAGATACCCAGCGAGGACAGCACGTACCACGCCGACATCGTGCCGAGGTCGTCGTTGCCGGTGACACCGTTGGCCGCGTTGGTGAACAACGTGAAAGCGGCCCGGACGACGGTCGAGGTCTTGTGCGGCTGACCCGTCCAGAGGTACGTGTACGGCGCCAGCAGATCCGGCTCGTTGTTCGGGTTGTACGTCTCGAACGTGTAGTAGGAGTACGCGGCGTTGACCCAGTCCGTGCGAGCCGTGGTCTCCGGGTCGGTGAGCAGCTTGGAGTAGGCGAAGAACTTGTCGAGCTTGGTGTTCGTCGCGGTCGCGCCGCCGAGCATGCCGACCAGGCCCGCGGTGTCCTGCGGAACCAGCCACTGGTACTGGTGTGGACCCGACTCCTGGAACTTGATCTCACCGCTGGTCGTGTTGAACGGCGTCAGCCACGAGCCGTCGGCCAGCCGCGGCCGGTAGAGGCCGACGGAGGCGTCGTAGATGTTGCGGTAGCTCTGGCCCCGCGCCCGCAGCGTCGCGGCGTCAGCGGTCTTGCCGAGGCCCGCCGCCATGATCGCCAGTGCCGAGTCGGCCGCCGCGTACTCCAGCGTGACCGAGCCCGGGAACTCGCAGTCCCAGTCCGGGACGTGGATCGGGGTGCAGGCGGTGTTGGCGGACACGTAGCCGAGGCTCTTGTAGGTGGGGTTGCCATGGCGCCCATTGATTCCCAGGCTCGCGGCCGGGACGTTGTTGACGTTGTTCCACAGCGCCGTATACGCCTCCTCCTCGTAGCCGCCGAGCAGGCCACGCGACCAGAGATCCACCAGGAACGGTGTCACCGGGTCACCGGTCATCACGTTGGTCTCGGTGTTGTACATCGTCCAGCGCGGCAGCCAGCCGAGTTCCTTGTTGATGGACAGCAGCGAGATTCCCATGTCCCGAGCCGCCTGCGGTTCCAACAGCGCGATCAGCTGGTTCTGCGAGCGGAAGGTGTCCCACAGGCTGAAGGTCTGATACTGCGTGTATCCGGTGGCTGTGTGGGTGACCCTGTCGAATCCCATGTACTTGCCATCGGTGTCGCTCGCGACGTTCGGGTGCAGCAGCGAGTGGTAGAGCGAGGTGTAGAACGCGGTCTGCCGGTCGGTGGTGCCGCCGTCGACCTCGATCTTGTGCAGCTTGGTGTTCCACGTGTCGTGCGCCGCGGTCTTCTTCGCCGTGAAGTCGAACGAAGTCCCGGTCTCCGCCGTCAGGTTCGCCCGCGCCCCGGCCAGACCGGTGTAGGAGAGCCCGGTCTTCACCGTGACCTCCCGGCTGGTCGACGTGTCGAACCGAACCCAGCCCCCACGCGCGCCACTGCCGGTCGACGACGTGCCGCCGGGGGTGAACGTCGTGCCCGACCACGTTCCCGACGAGGCGAACGGGCGGCTGAACTTCGCCGAGAAGTACACCGTGTGCTGCGGCTGCGTCGTACCGCCACAGAAACCGCCGATCGTGACCGAACCCTCGACCGTGTCATTCCCGACGATCGTCGTCGAGGAATTGGCGGCGGTCCCGCCCCGCGTCGCGGCGGAGTTGAACAACACGTTCGCCTGCGTCGTGGCCGGGAAGGTGTACTTCTGCCACCCCGTGCGCATCGTCGCGGTCAATTCCGTGGTGACACCATTCGGTGTGGCAATCTTGTAGTAACCCGGGGACGCGACCTCTTTGGTGTGATCCAGCGTCTGACCGTAGGTCGACGGGTTGTTGGAGGTCACCGCGCCGATCGTCGGCATCAGCGAAACCTCGGTCGCCGCCGCGCAGCCGACACCCGAGAGATGCGTGTGACTGAATCCAGTCACCCTCGTGTGGTCGTAGTTGTAGCCCATGCCCCAACCCGTGTCGGGGCTGAGTTGGACCATGCCGAACGGCATCGACGCGCCGGGGAAGGTATTACCGTGGTTCCTGGTGCCGATGAACGGGTTGACCAAGGTCGTCAGATCGGCGGGAACGGCCGCCGCGGCCAGCTGTGGTGGGACGTACCCCACCAGCGCGGCGACCACCGCCGTAGGGACGAGTAACCGTGCTAGTTTCAATTTCATTGCCCTTCTCCCGGGTAGGCGCCGAGTATTTCGGCTACGGAGATTAATTAATGTCATCACCTCGGCTCTCGTGTCGCGTTCTCGTTCTTACGGTGGAATTTGCGTTGTCGCACTGGGATTCGTGGACAACACCAGGCGTGATCGCGGGAATTGATCAGGACGGGATAGCGGCGCGGAAGGCCAGTCCCGTTCCGTCGACTCGCAGCGGACCGCCCGCCGCCGGAATGAACAATGCCTCACCCCGGCGAATGGTCTCGCGCGTCGCCCCGCGTTCGACACTCATCTCGCCGTCAAGACACAGCAGTGCGCCGGGGCCGGGGGAGTCGACCTCGACGGCGCGGGTGATCCGGGTCAGCTGGAACTGCGCCGCCGGAGTCGGGAACAGGTCTTCGCCATTGGGCAGTTCCCATGGCTGAACCAGCTCGGGTCTCGACGGGGTGAAGTCGGTGACGGCCCGCAGTTCCGCGCGGTCGATATGCTTGGCCGTGAGGCCGCCGCGCAAGACGTTGTCGGAGTTCGCCATGATTTCTACGCCGGTGCCGCGCAGATAGGCGTGGATCGTGCGCGGCCGGGCGAACAGCGCCTGGCCGGGTTCGAGTGACACCAGGTTCATCAGCAGTGCGGTGACCACACCGGGGTCGTCGGGATACTGCTCGGCCAGCCGTCGCGCCCAGACCAGTTCCGGGGCGTCGCCCGCGCTCGCGCGCACTTCCTCGACCAGCGCGGCCCGGTCGTCCTCGGGCCAGACACCCAGCAGGATGAACGCTGTCTTGGGTCCACCGGCCAGCGCCTCGGCCACCCGGCCGAGTCGTTCCCCACCGGTCGAGACGAGCAGGGCCGCGGCCGCTTCGGGCTCGGCGAAGCCGCACAGCGCCTCGAACGGGGTGAGGGCGTAGATGAGTTCGGGCTTGGGCCAGGAGTCGTGGTAGTTGCGCTTCGGGTCGCCCGGCGCGAGTCCGGTCAGCTCGTCACGCGCGAATCCGTCGACGGCTTGCGGTGCGTCCGGGTGCACCTGGATGGAGAGTGGGCGCTCGACCGCGAGGATCTTCAGCAGGAATGGGAGCCGGTCGGCCCCGGGGCCGATCATCGACGCCGGGTCCGCGGCGATCGCCGCGAGCAGCGACCTGCCGTCGGGAAGCCCGGACGGGGCAGCGGGGTGCGCGCCGATCCACAGCTCGGCCTCGGGGACCGCGGCCGGGCTCGGGCGGCCGAGCAGGTCGGCGAGCACCGTGCGCGAGCCCCAGTCGTATGGCCGGATCGGGTTGTCCAGCCGGAGAAGTTCGCTCATGTCCATCTCGGTTGACATGCGGCGGCGCGCGCCTCGGT
>Ga0247823_10000723_pt1 | contig 27787 bp, 26 predicted proteins | sample 13C_PalmiticAcid_2_FD_192426 | JGI IMG/M metagenome (GOLD analysis project Ga0247823, IMG submission 192426) | Soil microbial communities from agricultural site in Penn Yan, New York, United States - 13C_PalmiticAcid_Day30 | ecosystem: Environmental > Terrestrial > Soil > Agricultural land...
ACGGCGACCGCTGGGAGCGCGCGATCGCCGCGAACCTTGCCGCCGATGCACCGTACCGGTAAGCGCGCGGCACCAAAGGGGCATATGATTCCGTGATCCAAGCAATCGCCTTCTATCTCTTCGCCGGGGTGGTGATCCTCTCCGCCGCGATGACGATAACCGCGCGCAACCCGGTCCATTCGGTGCTGTGGCTGATCCTCGCTTTCTTCAACGCCGCGGGCCTGATGGTCATCGCCGGCGCCGAGTTCATCGCGATGCTGCTCGTCATCGTTTACGTGGGCGCGGTCGCGGTGCTGTTCCTGTTCGTCGTGATGATGCTCGACATCGATTTTGCCGAGCTGCGCGCGGGCTTCGTCCGCTACGCGATGTTCGGCCTCGCCATCGCCGTCGTGCTGCTGGCTGAAGTCATCATCGGCGTCGGCGCGTGGAGCGCGGGCGGCGTCGATCTCGCCAACCGCATCGCCCCGATCGACGCGGACACTGCGCTGGGTCAGGTCCCCAATATCAAGGCGATGGGGCTGCTGCTCTACAGCCGCTATCTCTATGTGTTCGAGGCCGCCGGCTTCGTCCTGCTCGTCGCGATGATCGGTGCGATCGTCCTGACCCACCGCCAGCGCGGCGGGGTGATGAAGCAGAATGTCTGGAAGCAGGTTAGCCGCCGTTCGGAGGATTCCATCCGCAAGGTCAATCAGCCCGTCGGGCAGGGGGTGGAGCTGTGATCGGCCTGACCCATTATCTCGTCGTCAGCGCCGTCCTGTTCACCATGGGCGTGCTCGGCATCTTCCTGAACCGCAAGAACCTCATCATCATCCTGATGGCGATCGAGCTGATCCTGCTGTCGGTGAACCTCAACCTCGTGGCGTTCAGCGCCGCGCTCGGCGACCTGGTCGGCCAGATCTTTGCGATGTTCGTGCTGACCGTCGCTGCGGGTGAGGCCGCGATCGGCCTCGCCATCCTCGTCATCTACTTCCGCGGCCGCGGCACGATCTCGGTCGACGACGTCAATCGGATGAAGGGCTGATGTCTTCGATCTATCTCATCGTTTTCCTGCCGCTGCTGGCAGCGATCGTCGGCGGTTTCAGCAACCGCGCGTTCGGCACGCTCTTCCCGAAGGTCGTGACCACCGGCGCGCTGTTCATCGCGTGCGGTCTCAGCTGGCCGATCTTCCTTTCCTACATGTCCGGCACGGCCGAGCCGCACGTCGCGCAGGTCTTCACCTGGATGCGTTCGGGCAATCTCGACGTGAGCTGGGGCCTGCGGGTCGATAGCCTCACCGCGGTGATGCTGGTGGTGGTGACGAGCGTCTCGGCGCTGGTCCACCTCTACAGCTGGTCGTACATGGAAGAGGACCCGGATCAGCCGCGCTTCTTCGCCTATCTCTCGCTGTTCACCTTCGCGATGCTGATGCTCGTGACCGCCGACAATCTGCTCCAGATGTTCTTCGGCTGGGAAGGCGTCGGTCTCGCGAGCTATCTGCTGATCGGCTTCTGGTTCAAGAAGCCCTCGGCCAATGCCGCCGCGATCAAGGCGTTCGTGGTCAACCGCGTTGGCGATCTTGGCTTCATGCTCGGCATCTTCGGTGTGTTTCTGGTGTTCGGCACCATCTCGATCCCCGAGATTCTCGCCGCCGCGCCGAACCATGCCGGCAGCACGATCGGCTTCCTCGGCTACCGTCTCGACACGCTGACCATCCTCTGCCTGCTGCTGTTCATCGGCGCGATGGGCAAGTCGGCGCAGCTCGGCCTGCACACCTGGTTGCCTGACGCGATGGAAGGCCCGACCCCGGTGTCGGCGCTGATCCACGCCGCGACGATGGTCACCGCGGGCGTGTTCATGGTCTGCCGCCTGTCGCCCTTGTTCGAACAGTCGCCGGTTGCATTGGGCTTCGTCACCTTCATCGGCGCGGCGACCTGTCTGTTCGCCGCGACAGTTGGCACGACCCAGACCGACATCAAGCGCGTCATCGCCTATTCGACCTGTTCGCAGCTCGGCTACATGTTCTTCGCCGCCGGCGTCGGCATGTACGGCGCGGCGATGTTCCACCTGTTCACCCACGCCTTCTTCAAGGCGCTGCTGTTCCTCGGTGCCGGCTCGGTGATCCACGCGATGCACCATGAGCAGGACATGCGCTATTATGGCGGCCTGCGTAAGCACATCCCGGTCACCTTCTGGACGATGATGGCGGGCACGCTCGCGATCACCGGCGTCGGCATCTACTGGCTCCATGCGGGCTTTGCCGGCTTCCATTCGAAGGATGCGATCCTCGAGGCGGCTTATGCCGCCGGCGGGGGCGGGCAGGGTGCCTTCTGGGTCGGCGTGTTCGCTGCGCTGCTCACCAGCTTCTACAGCTGGCGCCTGATGTTCCTCACCTTCTGGGGCAAGCCGCGCTGGACCCAGTCGGAGCATATCCAGCACGCGCTGCATCACCCGCACGAGCATGACGAGCCGAGCCATGAGGACGGCCATGCCGCGCATGACGATCATCATGCGCATGCGGATCACGGCGACGGCACCGGCGGATACAAGCCGCACGAAAGCCCGCTGCCGATGCTGGTTCCGCTGCTGCTGCTGTCGGTCGGCGCGGTGTTCGCCGGGTTCGCCTTCAACAAGTTCTTTATCCAGCCCGAGGCTGGCGCGATCTTCTGGAAGGGCGCCGTCGCGTTCGACGAGCATCTCGCGCACGCGATGCACGAAGTGCCGTTGTGGGTGAAGCTGTCGGCGACGATCGTGATGCTGCTCGGCCTGTTCGGCGCATGGGTGGCGTACATCAAGTCGCCCAGCATCCCGGCGCGCTTCACCGCGACCTTCGGGCTGCTGTACAAGTTCCTGCTCAACAAATGGTATTTCGACGAGCTCTACAACGTGCTCTTCGTGAAGCCCGCTTTCTGGTTCGGCCGCCTCTTCTGGAAGAAGGGCGACGAGGGGACGATCGACCGCTTCGGGCCGAACGGCTCGGCGGCTGTCGTGAAGTTCGGCAGCATCCTCACCGGCAAGCTCCAGTCGGGCTACGTCTATAGCTATGCGTTCGTCATGCTGATCGGCCTGACGCTCGCCGTTTCCTGGGTGTTCACGCGATGAGCGGCATTCTTTCCCTCATGCTCATCGTGCCGCTCGCCGCGGCGCTGATCTGCCTGTTCGTCAATGCCAACCAGGCGCGCTGGATCGCGCTTGGCGCGACGCTGGTCGATCTCGCGCTCGGCGGCGTGCTCTGGGCCAATTTCGAGATCGGCGGCGCCCAGTGGCAGTTCGTCGAGTACACCCCGATCTTCGGCCGCTTCGCCTGGGCGCTCGGCATCGACGGGTTCGCGCTGCTGCTGATCCTGCTCTCGGTCTTCCTGATGCCGATCTGCATCGGCGCCAGCTGGGAAGCGATCACCGATCGCGTCCAGGAATATATGGCCGCGTTCCTGATCACCGAAGTGCTGATGATCGGCACCTTCGCGGCGCAGGACATCTTCCTGTTCTACGTGTTCTTCGAAGCCGGCCTGATCCCGATGTTCCTGATCATCGGCATCTGGGGCGGGGCGAACCGCATCTACGCGTCGTACAAATTCTTCCTCTACACGCTGCTCGGCTCGGTGCTGATGCTGATCGCGATGATGTACATGACCATCACCGCGGGCACGACCTACATCCCCGATCTGATGGCGTACGACTTCCCGGCGCATGTCCAGACATGGCTGTGGCTCGCCTTCTTCGCCTCGTTCGCGGTCAAGATGCCGATGTGGCCGGTCCACACCTGGCTTCCCGATGCGCACGTGCAGGCGCCGACCGCGGGGTCGGTGATCCTGGCGGGCGTGCTGTTGAAGCTTGGCGGCTACGGCTTCCTGCGCTTCAGCCTGCCGATGTTCCCCGAAGCCTCGGCGCAGCTGATCTGGCTCGTCTTCGGCCTGTCGTGCATCGCGGTCGTGGTCACCTCGCTGATCGCGCTCGTCCAGAACGACATGAAGAAGCTGATCGCCTACAGCTCCGTGGCGCACATGGCGATCGTCACGATCGGCCTGTTCACCTTCAACCGTCAGGGGATCGAGGGCGCGATGATGGTGATGCTGGGCCACGGCCTGGTGTCGGGCGCGCTCTTCCTGTGCGTCGGCATCATCTATGACCGCCTGCATACGCGTGAGATCGACCGTTACGGCGGCCTCGCGATCAACATGCCGAAATACGCCGTGGTGTTCATGCTGTTCACCATGGCGTCGGTCGGCCTGCCGGGCACCAGCAACTTCGTCGGCGAGCTGCTGGCGCTGATGGGCGCGTATCAGGTGTCGACCCTCGTCACGCTGATCGCCACCACCGGCATCATCCTTGGCGCTGCCTACATGCTCTACCTCTACCGGCGCGTCGTGTTCGGCGATCTGGTCAAGGACGACGTCAAGGCGATGCCGGACCTCAACAGGCGCGAGATGGCGCTGCTCGCCCCGCTCGCCGCGGTGGTGCTGTGGATGGGTGTCTATCCCGAAAGCTTCCTCGCCCCGATGCGCAACGACGTCGCGACCTTGCTCGCCCGCATCGACCGCGCCAAGCCGGCGGGCGACAGCCTGCCGACGCCGGGCAATCCGGCCGCTGCGCCTGAACACAAATCCGCCGGACACGGCGAAGCTGCCAAGGGGGCGGCGCACTGATGGATTACGCCGCACAACTCTCGATGGTCCTGCCCGAGATCGTTCTCTCGGTCGGAGGCCTCGCGCTGCTGATGATCGCCGCATGGGGCGGTCAGGCGGTGTCGCGTCTGGTCAGCTGGGTTGCGGTTCTGGTGCTGATCGGCGCCGGCATCGCGCTCACCGGCCCGGCCTCGTCGGGCGGCCTCGCCTTCGACAAGCTCTACAGCGCCGACCTGTTCGGCGCCTATGCCAAGGTGCTGATCTTCTTCGCCGCGGCGATCTCGATCATCATCGCCCCGCGCTTCTTCGCGCGGACCTCGGGTGAGGATCTGCGTCCCGAATATCCCATCCTGATCCTGTTTGCGACTGCGGGCATGGGCATGATGGTGTCGGCCAACGATCTGCTGACGCTGTATGTGGGCCTCGAGCTCAACAGCCTCGCGTCCTACGTCCTCGCCAGCTTCATGCGCCGCGACGTGCGTTCGGCCGAAGCGGGCCTCAAGTATTTCATCCTCGGCTCGCTCGCCTCGGGCATCCTGCTCTACGGCATTTCGCTGGTCTACGGCTTCAGCGGCACCACCATCTTCGGTGACATCGCCACCGCCTATGCGGGTGCCGAGGGCGCTGCCAAGATCGGCCTGCTGTTCGGCCTGGTCTTCATGTTCGCGGGCTTCGCGTTCAAGATGTCGGCGGTCCCGTTCCACATGTGGACCCCGGACGTGTACGAGGGCGCACCGACCCCGGTGACCACCTTCTTCGCCTCGGCGCCCAAGGTCGCTGCGGTCGCACTCGCCGTGCGCGTCGCGATCGAGGCGATGGGTCCGGTGACCAGCGACTGGCGCCAGATCGTCGTCGTCGCCGCGCTCGCCTCGATCGTGCTCGGTGCAGTCGCCGCGATCGGCCAGACCAACATCAAGCGCCTGCTTGCCTATTCGTCGATCAACAATATCGGCTTCGCGCTGGTCGGCCTCGCCGCCGGCACGGTCGAGGGCGTGGCAGGCGTGCTGACCTATCTCAGCATCTATGTCGTGATGACGCTGGGCAGCTTCCTTGTCGTGCTCCAGATGCGTGACGCGAACGGTCAGCCGGTCGAGACCATCGCCAGCCTGTCGGGCCTGTCGCGTACGCGTCCGGCGCTGGCGGCGGCACTGGCGATCTTCATGTTCAGTCTCGCCGGCATTCCGCCGCTGTTCGGCTTCTGGGCCAAGTTTGCGGTGTTCGAAGCAGCGACGCGCGCCGGCATGTTCCCGCTTGCCGTATTCGGTATCGCGGCCTCGGTGATCGGCGCCTATTACTATCTCAAGATCGTCAAGACGATGTACTTCGACGCGCCCGCGCCGGAGTACGGCCGTGAGACCAACCCGGTCGAGGGCGGCCTGATCGCCGCCGCCGCGTTGTTCGTCTCGCCACTCGGCTATCTGCTGATCCCGGTGCTGGGCGCCTGGTCGCTCGCCGCCGCGCGGACGCTGTTCTGACCGGTTTGATCCGCACGGTCGCGCAGACCGGCTCGACCAATGCCGATATGCTCGCGCTCGCTTCGGCGGGCGCGGGTGAGGGCAGCTGGCTCCGGGCCGAGCGCCAGACCGGCGGCAAGGGGCGTCAGGGCCGGCCGTGGGACTCGCCCGCCGGCAATCTCTACGCCAGCACGCTGATCCGCTTGCGCCCCGCCGACCCGCCCGCGGCGACCCTCGCGCTCGTCGCCGCAATCGCGCTGGAAGAGGCCGTCCGCGTCTTTCTGCCCGCTGGCGCCACGATCAAATGGCCCAACGACCTGCTGATCGGCGGCGCCAAGCTCTCCGGCATCCTGCTTGAGCGCACCGGCGACGCCATCGTCATCGGCATCGGCGTCAACCTCGCGCATCATCCCGATCTGCCCGACCGCGCGACCACCAGCCTCGCCGTGCAGGGCGCCCCGGTCGATCCCGCCACCTTCCTCGACGTCCTCGCCGAAGCATTCGCCCGCTGGCTGTCGCGCTGGCGTCAGGAAGGGCTCGACCCGCTTCGCCTGCGCTGGCTCGACCGTGCCCATGCCCCCGGCACCGCGCTCACCGCGCGCCTCCCCGATGGTGAGGCCATTGATGGCCTGTTCGACGGCCTGACCGGGGACGGCGCGCTCATCCTGCGCTTGGCGGCGGGCGAGCGGCGTGTCATTCACGCTGGCGACGTGTTCCTGATCTGAGGATCACTCCCTTCCGTTCGTTCCGAGCGAAGTCGAGGAACGGTGGGGTGGCATCAAGGTGTCTCGACTTCGCTCGACACGAACGGGAGTGATGAAGGCAATGCTGCTCGCCATTGACGCCGGCAACACCAATGTCGTCTTCGCGCTGCTTGAGGGGCGGGAGATCAAGGCGCGCTGGCGCATCGCCACCGATCCGCGCCGCACTGCCGACGAATATGCCGTGTGGCTCAGCCAGCTCCTCGCGCTCGAAGGGTTCGAGCGAGGCGACGTCACCGGCGTGATCCTCGGCACCGTCGTTCCGCGCGCGCTCCACAACCTCCAGGTGCTCGCCAGCAAATACTTCAAGACCGATGCGGTGATCGCGGGCAAGGATGGCTGGCCGATCCGCCTCGATGTCGAGGAACCGCAGAGCATGGGCGCCGACCGCGCGCTCAACATCATCGCCGCGCACGACAAGCATCCCGGCGACCTGATCGTGATCGATTTCGGCACCGCGACGACGTTCGAGGTCGCGGACTATGAGGGCGCATACAAGGGCGGGATCATCGCGCCCGGCATCAACCTCTCGCTCGACGCGCTGGTCAGCGCCGCGGCGAAGCTGCCCCGCGTCGCGATCGAGGCGCCGAAGACCACCAGCGTCATCGGCCTCAACACCGCCGACCAGATGCATATCGGCATCTACTGGGGCTATATCGCGATGATCGAGGGGCTGCTGGCCCGCGTGAAGGCGCAGATCGGCCGTCCGGTGAAGGTCATCGCCACCGGCGGCCTGGCGGTGCTGTTCGAGAAGCATACCGACGCGTTCGATGTGATCGAGCCTGACCTCACGATCCAAGGTCTTGCGATCCTGTGGGAACGCAGGCGCACCTAGCCCCTATACACCCCACAATCGTCACCCCGGCCTTGTGCCGGGGTCCACTTGTCCTTACGCGCTGACCCATAGCCTCTTGCGCATCGCTGGCCTCCCGGTGGACCCCGGCACAAGGCCGGGGTGACGGATAAGGAACGGATGGCGGTGCCCGCACGGCACGCGCCGGCAGTTTGGATAACGAAAGACCAGATGAACCCCGGTAACGAACTTCTTTTCCTCGCGCTCGGCGGTTCGGGCGAGATCGGCATGAACGTCAATCTCTATGGCTGTCGCGGCAAGTGGATCATGGTCGATTGCGGCGTGATCTTCGGCAATCCCGATTATCCGGGCATCGACCTGATCCTGCCCGATCTCCAGTTCATCGAGGAGCGGCTGGACGATCTGCTCGGCATCGTGCTGACCCACGGGCATGAGGATCATATCGGCGCGCTGCCCTATCTCGCCGGCGATCTCGGCGTGCCGCTCTATGCGACGCCGTTCACCGCGGGCCTGATCCACGGCAAGCTCGACGAGGAGGGGCTGACCGACCGCGTCGAGCTCAACGTGGTGCGCGAAGACGAGACCTTCGAGCTCGGCCCGTTCGGCATCCGCTACGTGCCCCTGGCGCACTCGATCCCCGAGGGCAACGCAGTTCTTATCGACACGCCCTATGGCCGCGTCTTCCACACCGGCGACTGGAAGATCGACGACACGCCCGTGATGGGTTCGCCCTCGACCGCCGAGGAGCTGACCGAGATCGGCGATGAGGGCATCCTTGCGCTCGTCTGCGATTCGACCAACGTCTTCAACCCCGAAGCCTCGGGCTCGGAGCAGGAAGTGCGCGAGGGGCTCGATCGGGTGATCGCGGGTGCCAAGGGCCGCGTCCTCGTCACCACCTTCGCCTCCAATGCCGCCCGTTTGCAGACGCTGGGTGAGGCGGCGCGCGATACCGGCCGCGCGATGTGCGTCGCTGGCCGCTCGCTCGACCGCATCCTGCGCGTGGCCAAGGCCACCGGCTATCTCCGCAGCTTCCCCGAGACGGTCGATTTCGACACCGCCATGACGCTGCCGCGCGACAAGGTGATGATCGTCGCCACCGGCGGGCAGGGCGAGCCGCGCGCCGCGCTCGCGCGCATCGCCGAGGATACGCACCAGCTCAAGCTCGACAAGGGCGATCGCGTGATCTTCTCGTCCAAGCAGATCCCCGGCAATGAGCTCGCGATCGGCCGGATCATGAACGCGCTTGCGACCAAGGGCGTCGAGATGGTGACCGACCGTCAGGCTTTCGTCCATGTCTCGGGCCATCCCGGCCGCCCCGAGCTTGCCGAGATGTACCGCTGGATCCGTCCCGAGATCCTCGTCCCGGTTCATGGCGAGATGCGCCACATCGCCGAACAGGCGCGCTTCGGCATCGAACAGGGCATTCCCGGCGCCGTGGTGCAGACCAATGGCGAGATCATCCGTCTTGCCCCCGGCAAGCCCGAAAAGCTCGGCAACGCCCCCGCGGGCCGCCTCGTCCTCGACGGCGATGTGATCCTTCCGGCGGACGGCGCGACGATGAACGAGCGCCGTAAGCTCGGCCTCTATGGCCAGATGTCGGTCGCGGTCGCGATCAAGGCGAGCGGAAAGCTGGCCGCCACTCCCGAAATCCGGATCCAGGGCGTTCCTGTCGAAGAAGACCGCGAGCCGTATCTGGAGGAAGCCGCAGAGGCTGCGGCGAAAGCGGTGTCGGGCTTCAAGGGCGGCGATCGCGAGAAGCTGCGCGAGGCTGTCCGCCTTGCCACCCGCCGCGTGGCGGTCAAATGGACCGGCAAGAAGCCGGTCGTCGATGTCCTGCTGATCGAGGTCTAAGGCGATGAGTTGGCCCAGCGCGCTGGCAATCTATTTCCTGTTCTGGTTCCTGGCGCTGTTCCTGGTGCTGCCCTTCCATACCCGCACCAGCGTGGAGGCGGGGGAGCCGCTGGTGAAGGGCCAGGCCGAAAGCGCGCCGCAGCATTTTCCCGCGGTGAAGATCGCGCTGCGAACCACCATGGTTGCGACCGCGCTGTTCGTGCTCTTCTACCTCAACTATGTCAGCGGCTGGATCACCGCCGACATGCTCGACTATTGGAACTGATCCGCTAGACCCCCGCCAATCCCGTCATCCCGGCCTCGTGCCGGGATCCACCGGGCGGTAAGCAATGCCGCGTGAGGCTCAAAGCCATCGCGCGCGGATAAGTGGGCCCCGGCACAGGGCCGGGGTGACGACGAGGGAGCGAATGTCTCCCCTTCAACGCGTCATCGGTTCGCCCGGCGCGTACTTGCGGTTCTCCGCCTGCGCGCGCTGATAGTCGCGCCGCTCGTCCATCTTCTTGAAGTTCTCGGCCGCCTCATCCATCGACTTCAGCGCCTCGCCCTGGATCTTGCCCATGTTGGTGAGGACATAGGCGGACATCGCGTTCGACACCTTCGAATAGTCGAACGGACGCTTGTCGAGGCGCGAGTCGATCTGTTCGTTCATCGATACGCGGCCGATCACCTTGTACTGCTCGGCGCCCGAGATCGCGACGCCCTTGCCCAGCGCCTTTTCGGCGTCGGGGCTCATCTCGAAGCTGGTGAGCACGCGCGTCTTGTTCTCGCCCGCCTGGGAAAGGTTCACCGTGTATTTCGCGACCTGCTTTCCGTTGGCGTGGAAATACCAGATCATCGACTTTTCGGGTTCGCCGCCGCGCGTGACCGTGCCGCCGCGCTGGTTGTACACCATCTTGCTGAACAGCGAGGGGAGCGGGCTCGATTCGACCGCGCGATACACTTCGAACGGCGTCTTGTCGTAGGTTTCGCCCGTCTTCAGCGGGCCATGGAAATAGGCGCCCGTCGCCAGCGCGATCGCGGCCCCGCCGAACATGATTTCCTTCATCGCTACCCCCGATGGTTCATCGGCGCAGATAGCGCTTGGGCGTCAACCGCCCCCCAACATCTATCCCTAATGGCCGATTAGGAGTTGAGCGGGAGCGCGAAGAAGCGGTTGAAGTCGGTCGCCTCATAATCGGCAAAGGGCGGGCAGGGGACAAATCCATGCCGCGCATAGAGCGCGTGCGCCGCATCGAATGCGTCCCCGGTCCCGGTCTCGAGCTTGAGCGCGGCATAGCCCCGCGCCTTCGCCAGCCCGATGATGTGCCGCAGGATCGCCGTCCCGACGCCGCGCCCCAGCGCGGCCTCCGCGGTCCGCATCGACTTGATCTCGCCCGTCTCGCCGTCGAGCTGCTTGACCGCGCCGATCCCGAGCAATGTCTCGCCCTCCCAGGCCGACAGGAAGGTGATGTCGGGCGTCTTCAGCTTCGACAGGTCGAGGAAGTGGCACGTCCCCGGCGGCGAGTTGGCGAGCATCCCGCCGGCGTGCACCTCGAGCAGGCCGATCACCTGCGGATCGTCGAGCTTCCCTTCCTGAATGATCATGGGCGCAGCACCGCAACGGGATAGTCGGATGCGATCGGCTGGCCATCGGTATCGGTCGCCGCGGTGAAGCGGATCGGGGCTAGGCGCTCGCACAGCGCCTTGTCGATCTCGTCGATCTGGGTGGGGCGATAGAGAATACAGGCGCTGACCCGCCCGTCCGTCTCGATCCGCAGTCTCGCGCCGACCGATCCGATCTGTGGCGGCAGCGTGCGGCCTGACAGCGCCGCGGTCATCGCCAGCTCCGGGGAAGTGAGCGGCAACGCCTGCTTGCCGATGGGCAAAGGCACGGGGAGCATGCCGACGGCTCTGGCGCTCGGCACCGTTGGGATCACCGAATAGCTCAGGCTCGCCTCGATCGTGGCGCCCATCCGGCGCCCGTCACGGGTCAGTGCGGGATAGAAGCGGATGTGGCGCAGGACATGCGGGCACGCATGCGCATCCAGCGGCGCAATCCCGCTCGGCCGGGCAACGGCGCATGCGGTGGGCACCCCGGTATCGGCTATGGTCAGCTCGACCCGGACGGTACCTCCTTGTTCACTGGCCAGTGCGGCGTGCGGATAGGGTCCCTTCTCCACCGGAAAGTCTTGCGGGTTGAGCGCGACGCGGCGGATCAGTTCAGGGGGCGGTCGGTCGGGATAGCGGAGCATGATCCGCAAAGCTGCGCGCCGATTGAGCCCGCTTGCGGTCGTCCACTTCTCCCCCAGCATCCGCACCGGCGCTTCCTGCGCCAGCGCGACGCCTGGAACCAGAAACAGAGCTACCCCCCACCGCATCGTCACACCTCGTCGATGAACCCCGCCAGCGTATCCAGGCACGCAGCGGCAAGCGCCTTGCAGCGCTCGGGCGACCAGCCGTATTCGGCGTCGGGGCTGGGATCGTGGTCCTTGAACGGCATCTCCAGCGTCATCGACACCGCGCCGAAGCGCTCGGCGAGCTGGTTGGTCGACATCGACAGGTTCGCCTGTCCGGGCGCCGACTTCTCGTAACCCTTTTCGAGCTGGAACAGCGGCGTCGCCGCGGCCAGCCGCTTGCCATATTCGTCGTACTTCGCACCCAGTTCCGCGGTCCAGCTGGGGATGCCGTCGAACCCGGCGATGAAATTGGCCGGAATCGCCTCGTCGCCATGCACGTCGATCGCGAAGTCGACGCCGGTCGCGTCCATCGCGTTCCGGACGTGGAGGACCTCGGGGCTCTTCTCCGGCGTCGGCGAATGCCATTCGCGGTTGAGGTTCACGCCCGCCGCGTTGGTGCGCAGATGCCCGCGGAAGCTGCCATCGGGGTTCATGTTGGGCACGATGTGGAAGGTCGCCTTGGACCGCAGCGCCTGCGCCGACGCGTCGTTCGGGTCGGTCAGCTTCTCCAGCGCGCCTTCCATCCACCATTCGGCCATCGATTCGCCGGGATGCTGGCGGGCATAGAGCCACACCTGCTTCGGCCCTTCGCCCAGCGTCAGCAGGTCGAGCGGCCGGCCGTCGAGGGTCTGGCCGATTTCGCGATGGGTGACGCCCGGCTGCGCGGCCATGCGCGCGATGAGGTCGGCGTGGCGCTCCATCGAATAGGGGGCGAAATAGGCGAACCAGGCGACATCGCCGTCGAACACGTAGCTGAAGCTGAACACGCCGTCGGCATAGGCGCCGTCGGTCATCCGCCAGGCCTCGCGATCGGTGCTCACCCGCGCCTTGTAGCCCGGCCAGCCGAACGCATAGGCCGATCCGCCGGCATTGACGATGCGGAAGGTCAGCCGCCGCCCGCGCGCGCCTGCGACGCGGAAGTGAAACCACTGGTAGAATTCGGACAGGTGATCGGGAACGATCTCGAGGTTGACGGCGTCTCCGTCGATGTCGAGCAGGCGGATGTTGCCGCTGTCGAACGCGGCGTTGATTTGAATGGTCATGTCACCGTGGCAGGCTGGAGGAGGGGGTTACTTCACCGTGATAGTGATGCCCGACTGGCCGGGAAACCCCTTGAACAAAGCTGCGGCGAGCCGCGCGGCGCCGTCGCCCGGCTGCGCGTCGGGCGCGCCGCTCAGCGTCTCGGTAACCGCCTTGCCTTCCCACACCACGGTATTGTCGCCATGGCGGCGCAGCTGCACCGAGAGCTCGACGCCATAGACGGTGCGCGTCTTGCCGCCGATGCCGGTGCTCACGCCGCCGCCCACGCCGACATTGCCGCCGAAACTGCCGCCACCGATCCCGATCGTCACCGGCGGGCGCGTGCGCACCTGGCCGCGATCGGTGCGGGTGAAGTCCACGGTGGCGACATAGTCGGCGCGTGCGCCGCTCGCGGCCGGGTTGAAGCCCATCCGTCCCAGCTCCGCGGCGACTGCGCCGGCATAGAGCTGGAATTCGGGGCCCGCGACGCTGTCCTTGGGCTGAACGGCGAACGTGCCCGCGGGAATCGGCTGCGACAGATGATATCGCGTCACATCGACCGGTCCGGGGCGCCCGCCGGTGGTGGAGCAGCCCGCCGCCAGTGCGGCCATGGCGGTAACGGCGATCAGGACGCGGGTCTTCATCGGATATACTCCTCCTGCCGTCCGCAGCGAACGGCCTAACGCGGTCAACATCGTTACGCCCGCGCGGGTTCCTCTGCCAAGTCCTTTGACCCGCGGTTTAACGCGGGATTCCGCCTCGCTTGCCTTGACTTCCCCGGGATCCACCTCTAGGCGAGCCGCTCTTTCCGGCACCAGCCACACAATTCGAGATAGTAGAGACCGGTCATGAAGATCGTGAACAGCCTGAAGTCGCTCAAGGGGCGCCACCGTGACAACCGCGTGATCCGCCGCCGCGGCCGCGTGTACGTGATCAACAAGACGCAGCGTCGCTTCAAGGCCCGCCAGGGCTGAAGCCTGCCATGGGGGACGTTCGCGCCGCTATCTTCGATATCGGCAACGTCCTTTTCACCTGGCACCCGCGTTTTCTCTACGAGCGTCTGATCGGGGACGATCAGGCGCTCGCGGCGTTTCTGGACGACGTCGTCACGCTGGAATGGCATTTCCAGCATGATGAGGGCCGCGACTTCGCCGACACTTCGGCGGAGCTGACCGCGCTGCATCCGCAGCATGCGGAGCTGATCGCCGCCTGGCAGCCGCGCTTCAACGACAGCGTCGGCGGGCCGGTGCCGGGCATGCACGACCTGGTCGCCGATCTCGATTCGGCGGGCGTGCCGCTGTTCGCGATCACCAATTTCAGCCACGAATTCTTCCCGCCTTTCCGCGCCGAATGGACCGGGCTGTTCGACCGCTTCCGCGAGATCGTCGTCTCGGGTGACGAGAAGCTGGTGAAGCCCGATCCTGCCATCTACCATCTCGCGCTCGCCCGTTTCGGGCTGGAGCCGCACGAGCCGGTGTTCATCGACGACAATGAGGCGAACGTGCTGGCCGCGCGCGCGCTCGGCATCCGTTCGATCCATTTCACCGATGTGGCGGCGTGCCGCGCGGAGTTGTCGCAGTTCGGTCTGCCGGCCTGAGGTCGGCCAGAAACGCGCCAACGGCGTCGAACAGCGCCTGCCGGTTGGTCTCCAGATGCATGCGATGCGCCCCGCGGGGCAGCTTGACGTCCCGCGCCCCGCCGGGAACGCCTGAAAGCCGCGCGACCAGCCATGCCGCGTCGGCATCGGTGGTGATCGAATCCCATTCGCCGCGGACGATCAGGGTCGGCGCGCGAATTGCGGCCGGATCGTAGGGATAGCCCCCCGCCCATGCGGCGGCCAGATCGCGCTGCGGTCCGGACGGCACCAGCACCGCCGGCGGGGTGCGCGAACCGCTGGCCGGGTCCGAGGCGAGATAATCGCGCGCCCAGGCCTCGAATCGTTCCGGCGCGATGACGGACTCGCGGTCGGGAACGCCCGACCGGAAGCTGTTGGATTGATCCTCGACGGTCACCGGAAGCGTCGGGTTGGCGGGCACAGGCTCGGCGGGGCCGTGGCGGAGCGCGACCGGGCCGAACAGCACCAGGCGCTCGACCAGCTCGGGATGTCGCGCGGCGAACATGCCTGCGGGCAGCGATCCCCGCGAATGCGCGATCAGCGCCAGCCGCTTGCGGCCCGACTGGCGCAAGATGTGCCGGACGACGCGTTCGATCTCGCGCACCGAATCCTCGGCATCGCCGCGATAGGGAGCCGCCGGCCGATCCGATCCGCCAAAGCCGGCAAAGTCGAACGCCCAGACATCGAACCCGCGCTCGTGCAGATCGTCCATCCAGCTGCGCCCGTCGATGCGATAGGCGACCGACAAACCCGACGGGAAGGTTGCGCCATGGATGTAGAGGACGCTGGGTCCGTCCGCCGGTGCGTGGCGGACGAGCAGCGCCGGCTCGCCGCGCGTGCCGGTCAGCCGTGTTACCTCCTCGGCGGCCGGCGGCTGCGCAGCCAGGGCCAGTGCAGCTGCTATGCCCTGAACGATAGGTTTGAACATGACGGCTTTCCTCGATTCGAACTTGCCTGATGAGGGCAAGTTCGTAGCAAGGTGCCATGTTCAGACGCTTCGGTTTGGGCCGAAGTGTCCTGGCAGGGGCTCAGTGCCCCTTCAGTTCGTCGCCCAGGATGCGCACGACGTGCAGCACGTTGGTCGAGCCCGGCGTGCCGAACGGGACGCCAGCGCACACGATCACGCGGTCGCCCGCCTTGGCGATGCCCTGACGCAGCGCCATGCGCTTGGCCTTGGCGACCATGTCCTCGAACGAATCGACGTCCTTGGTGTGGACGGCATGCGTGCCCCAGAGCAGGCCCATGCGCCGCGCGGTCTCGAGCTTGGGGGTCAGCACCAGGATCGGCACCGACGGCCGCTCGCGCGCAATGCGGCGCGCGGTCGAACCCGACATGGTGAAACAGATGATCGCGCTTGCCGACACCGTCGCCGCGATCGACTTGGCCGCCTCGGCCAGGGCGTCGGCGGTGGTGGGATCGGGGCGGGTGACGGTGAAATGCACGCGGTCGCCATGCGCCGGGTCGCGCTCCACCGAATCCGCGATCGCATCCATCATCGTCACCGACTCGATCGGCCACTGGCCCGCCGCGCTCTCGGCCGACAGCATGATCGCGTCGGCGCCGTCATAGACCGCGGTCGCGACGTCGGAGACCTCGGCGCGCGTGGGGGAGGGCGAGGTGATCATCGATTCGAGCATCTGCGTCGCGACGATCACCGGGCGGCCCAGGCGCCGCGCGGTCTCGACGATGCGCTTCTGCATCGGCGGCACGTTCTGCGGCGGCAGCTCGACACCCAGGTCGCCGCGCGCGACCATGACGCCGTCGCACGCCTCGACGATCTCTTCCAGCCGCGTCACCGCGCTCGGCTTCTCGATCTTGGCGAGCAAAGCCGCGCCGTTACCGATCAGCTTCCGTGCTTCGGCCAGATCCTCGGGCCGCTGCACGAAGGAGAGGGCGATCCAGTCGACCTTCTGCTCGACCGCAAACGCCAGGTCGCTGCGATCCTTCTCGGTCAGCGCCGCCAGCGGCAGGATCATGTCGGGAACGTTGAGCCCCTTGGAATTGGACAGCGTGCCGCCGACCTCGACCCGCGTCTCGATCCAGCCGTCGCCGTAGCGCGTCACGCGCAGCACCATCTTGCCGTCGTCGAGCAGCAGGCGCGCGCCCTCGGTCACCGCTTCGAAGATCTCGCGATGCGGCAGCTCGACGCGCGTCGCGTCACCCGGCGTCGGATCGCGGTCGAGGCGGAAGGTGGCACCGGTTTCCAGCAACACCTTGCCCTCGGCGAACTTGCCGACGCGCAGCTTCGGCCCCTGCAGATCGGCCAGGATCGTGGACGGGCGCCCGGTCGTCTTTTCCAGTTCACGGATCGCCGCGATCACCGGAATCTTCGATTCCTGGTCGCCATGGCTCATGTTGATGCGGAAGGCGTCGGCGCCCGCGGCGTGTAGCGCGGCAATCATCTCCGGCGAATTGCTCGCAGGGCCGAGCGTCGCCAGGATGCGTACCTTGCGCGAACGCGGATGGATCGCCTTCGACATCGTTCTTGTCTCCTCACTCGATTTCGCGGCGGAGGGGCCCGCCAGTCCGTCAATCGAAACGGCCCCATTGTTCGCGCGTCCAATCTGACAAGTCGGATCTTCGCAACACGGGCTTGTGCGGGCCGTTCCCTAACGGCAAATGCAGACGATACAACCGTGGAGGCGAAACAATGACAACGTTGGACCGTATCGACGATCGAATCGCCGCGGAAGCCTTTCGCCGCCTCGTCCGCCACCTCCGTCACCGCACCGACGCCGAGAATATCGAACTGATGGGCCTTGCGGGCTTTTGCCGCAACTGCCTTGCTGATTGGCTCGAGGAAGAAAGCCGCGGCCAGCTCAACAAGGACAGCGCGCGCCAGGCGATCTACGGCATGCCCTATGCCGACTGGAAGGCGCTCCACCAGAAGGACGCCACGCCAGAGCAGATCGCGCGGATGGAGGCGAGCATCGCTCGCAACCGGCGCGAGGCTGAGCTCGACGAAGCGCTCGACGACAGCTTCCCGGCCAGCGACCCGCCGTCGATGACCGATCCCGGGCGCTGACCCCCGGGCGCCAGCATAAGGCGCTAAGTCCCTGCTTCCCCGGCTGCAAATGGCTTGATAGACATGCGCCGCCGCGGCCGTCGCCGTGTGACGGGGAGGGGGAACATGTTCCAGTATTTCATCGCTACGGTGCCGCATTTCCTGGCGTATTTCGCCGCCGCGGTGGCGCTCGCCGTTGCGTTCCTGCTGATCTATGTGACGGTCACGCCGCATCGCGAGTTCAAGCTGATCCGTGAAGGAAACAGCGCCGCTGCGACCCAGCTCACCGGCACCTTCATCGGTTTCGCGATCCCCGTGGCGGTGGTGATCGGCAATTCGGTCAGCATCCCCGACATGCTGCTCTGGGGCGGCGTCGCGGCGATCGTCCAGCTCGCGGTCTTCCTGATCATCTCGCGCCTTCTGTTCAAAACGATCTCCGACAAGATCGCCGAGGACTGCGTCGCTTCCGGCATCTTCGTCGGCGGCATGGGGCTCGGCGTCGGTATCCTCCAGGCAGCGTGCATGGTCCCCTGAGCGGCCGGCGAGGAGAGATGGTCATGAAGAAGCAACTCACCGTGACGACCGCGATGGCCGCCACGCTGCTTGCCCTGCCGGGCTGTTCGGGCGGGGACGACTGGAACGAGGATGTCTACGCCACCGGCGACACCGCGGTCTGCGTCGATCAGGAGGGCAAGCGTGTCGATGACGACCGCTGCGGCACGCGCAACTATCATTCGGGCGGCGGGGGCGGGTCGAGCGCCTTCCTCTGGTATTATCTCGGGCGCAGCTCGGCGGTTCCCTATTATGGCGATTCGATCCGCGATCCGCGCTACGCCGGTTACGGTTCCTACCAGCCGCGTCCGGGCGCGACCTATGGCGCGGCACCTGCGAGCACGCGCATGAGCCGTTCGGCGGCGGTGTCGCGCGGCGGGCTCGGGTCGAGCGGGCGGAGCTTCGGCGGCGGGCGGTCCTGACCGGATGGAACGACACACGATCGCCCCGCGCGACAATTGGCAGGGCGCCGTCGAGGAACAGGGGCTGATCTGGCATAGCGATGCCGACGGCCCCTATTGGGACGAAAGCGCCTATTATGCCTTCACGCTGGACGAGATCGAGCGGTTCGAGGAAGCGAGCGAGGCGGTCTACCAGCTCTTTCTCGAGGCCGGCGACTGGATCGTCGGCCATTCCGACGTGCTCGAGCAGTTCGGTATCCCCGACTATTGTCACAAGGCGATCCGCGCCGCGTGGAAGGACGAGCCGCCCGCGCTCAACTATGGCCGGTTCGACTTCGGCTATAACGGCGATGGCGATCCCAAGCTGTTTGAATTCAACTGCGACACGCCCACCTCGATGCTCGAGGCGGCGGTGGTGCAGTGGGACTGGAAGGAAGCCTGCTTCCCCGAGCTCGACCAGTATAACAGCCTGCACGAGAAGCTGATCGGCCGCTGGGCCGCGATCCGTTCGCGCCTGCCCGACCAGCGTGTCTGGTTCACCCATGTCGCCGATGCGGCGCATGAGGACACGATCACCACCACCTATATGCGCGATCTGGCGTCGCAGGCGGGGCTGGAGACGCATGCGGTGCTGATCGACGATATCGGCGTCGATGCGAAGGGCCGGATCGTCGACCGGGACGATCAGCTGATCTCCGCGATCTTCAAGCTCTATCCCTGGGAATGGATCGTCCGCGAAAGCTACGGACAGGACATCATCCGCCACCTCCCCACCACTGCCTGGATCGAGCCGGTGTGGAAGATGCTGTGGAGCAACAAGGCGATCCTCCAGGTGCTGTGGGCGATGTTCCCCGGCCATCCCAATCTGCTCGCCGCATCGGTGGTGCGCGACCGGATCGGGGAGAGCTACGTCGCCAAGCCGTTCCTCGCGCGCGAGGGCGCGAATATCGAGGTCGTCCGGCACGGCGAGACGATCGCGCGGTCGCAGGGCGAGTATCGCGACGGACTGACCATGTATCAGGAACTATATCCGATGCGCGACTTCGGCGCCGGCTATCCGGTGCTGGGCTGCTGGGTCGTGGACGGCGCCGCGGCGGGGCTGGGGATCCGTGAGGACGGCCTCATCACCGGCAACCGCGCGCGCTTCGTCCCGCATGTCATCAGGGGGTAGGGGAATGCGCAATCTGAAGGCGGCGACCGATACGCTGCGCGAGCTGGCGGCGGCGTATCTGGTGCTGGTGCTCGCGGCGGCGGCGCTGTTCATGTATCTCGAAAGCGCACCGTTTCTGGACAGCGTCTATTGGGCGGGCACCACCGCGACCTCGACCGGCTATGGCGACATCTCGCCCAAGACCGGGGCCGGGCGCGTGCTGGCGCTGGCGCTCATGCACCTCTCGATCTTTGGGGTCGCCCCGATGATCGTCGTGCGCCTGATCGATCGCCTCAACGAGAATCGCGACGCCTTCACCCATGAGGAGCAGGAGGCGATCCTCGCGCGCCTCGACCGGATCGAGACGCTGATCGCCGCGCAGGCTGCGCAGCAACCTCGTCCCGAGGCGTCGCGCGAATGATGCGTCACCTATAACTCTGGTCTATTGGCCTCCAACGCTTGAGCCATGGACACCCCTCCGGCGCAGGGCCAGTTTTCGCCCTCATGCCGATACTGGGGGGACTTTGCCGATGCTCAACCGACGTTGCTTTCTGTTGGGCTCGACCGCCGCGCTGGCTGCACTCCCGGCCGCTGGCGCACCGCTTCGGCTCGCCCCGGTGCTGACCGGGGGCACCCGGAGCGTCGCGGGGCCTTCCGCGCCCATCGATATCGTCGACGACAAGTTCGGCATTCCGCATATCCGCGCCGCGACCATCCCCGACGCCTATTTCGGCCAGGGCTATGTCGTCGCGCGCGACCGGCTGTTCCAGATCGACCTGTCCTATCGCCGCGATCTCGGCCGGCTCGCCGAGGCGTTCGGGCCGAAATTCGCCAGGCATGACGGCGTCGCCCGCCTGTTCCGCTATCGCGGTGACCTCGATGCCGAACTGGCACGCGTCCCCGCCGATGTCCTCGCTTGCGCCCGCGCCTATGTCGCCGGGATCAACGCCCGCATCGACGAGGTCACCGCCGACCCCGGCCAGCTCCCGCTCGAATATGGCATTCTCGGTATCGCCCCGCTCAAATGGGATCTCGAGGATCTGGTGCGGGTACGCGAGGCGTCGGAGGGGAATACCGACGACAGCGTCCGCCGCGCCCAGCTTGCGGCACTCGGCCTGCTCGACCTCGACGCGGTGGTCGCGCCGCTGCGTCCGGCCTGGACGATGACCGTCCCCAAGGGGCTCGATGCCGCCGCTGTCACCGATGCCGATCTTGGCGTTCTGCGCCTCGGGCGCCTGCCGTTCGGCGGGGAGCCGCCTGCGGCCGACCCCGCCGCGCCGGCTGCGCGCGTCTCGTCGCTCGACCATTCGTTGCCCGGCGAGCGCAACAATGCCGGCAGCAACGCCTGGACCGTCGCACCCTCGCGCACCACGACCGGCCGCGCGATCCTCGCCAACGATCCGCATCTCGGCATTGGCGGGTTCAGTCCGCGCCATGTCGCGCACCTGACCGCGCCCGGCCTCGATGTGATCGGCGGCGGCTCGCCCGGCCAGCCCGGCATCATGCAGGGCCATACCGACCGCTTCGCCTTCGGCCGCACCAACTTCCATATCGACCAGAGCGACCTGTTCATCCTCGAGCTCAATCCCGAGGATCCCGAGCAATATCGCCACGATGGCGGCTGGAAGCGCTTCGAGACGGTCACGGAGGCCATCCCGGTCAAGGACGGCCCCGCTCACTCGGTCACCCACCGCTATGCCGTACAGGGCCCGGTGATCGCGCACGATCCCGCCCGCCGCCGCGCCAGCGTGCTGACCACCGTCGCGATGCAGCCGGGTTCGGCCGACTGCTTCGCGATGATCGCGATCAACCTGTCCAAGGATTGGACCAGCCTGCGCAAGGCGTTCGCGCTGCACCCGTCGCCGACCAACTTCCACTATGCCGATGTCCAGGGGAATACCGGGTGGCAGGTGATCGGCTTCGTGCCGGTGCGCAAGGACGGCGACGGCCTGCTTCCCGTGCCGGGGGACGGCAGCCACGACTGGACCGGCATGCGCAACTTCAGCGCGCTGCCCAGCGAGTATAACCCGAAGAAGGGCTGGTTCGCCTCGGCCAACCAGAACAACCTCCCGGACAATTGGCCGCGCGACCGCATCCCGGCCTTCTCGTTCCGCGAGCCCTATCGCTACGACCGCTGCGCCGAGGTCCTGGCCTCGCAGCCGAAGCACAGCATCGCGGACAGCGTCGCGCTCCAGCACGACACGCTGTCCAAACCGGCGCAGCAATTCCTCCAGCAGCTGCCGGCGAAGCCCTCTGCCGCCGTGAAGCCCGCCGTCGAGATGCTCCGCGGCTGGAACGCGCACCTCGACGCGAACAGCGGCCCTGCCGCGCTGTTCGAGATCGTCTGGCGCGACCTCAGCAAGCGCATGCTCACCGCGATCGTGCCCGAGCGCGCGAAGAACCTCGTCACCGAAATCTCCCCCTCGGTCCTGCTCGGCCTGCTGGCGAAGCCCGACGCCCGCCTCGGTGCCGATCCCAAGGGGACGCGCGATGCGATCCTCGACGCCGCGCTGGCCGCCGGCTGGGCCTCGGCACAGCAGCTGCTTGGCGCCGATCCCGCAGCATGGCGTTGGGGCGCGCTGCATCAGGTCAAGCTGCGCCACCCGCTCTCCGCCATCCCCGCCATCGCCAGGGCCTTTCCGGCGATCGAGGGACAGGGGTCGGGCGGCGACGGCTATACCGTCATGGCGCGCTGGCTCGGCTCGGGCCCGAGCTGGAACGTCGGTGGCGGCTCCAGCTACCAGCAGGTGATCGATGTCGGTGCCTGGGACAATTCGCAGATCCTGATCATCCCCGGCCAGTCGATCGACCCGCGCTCGCCGCATTATCGCGACCAGTACGGATCGTGGATCGCGGGCGACACGCTCCCCTTGCTCTACAGCCGCGCCGCGGTGGATAAGGCCGCGGCCTCGCGCACCACGCTCAAACCGTCCTGAGGGGGACCATGCTCCGCCACATCGCTGCCTGTCTCCTCCTCGCCGCGCCCGCCGCGGCGCAGGACGCTCCGCTCGACCGTGCGCTGACGGATTTCCGCAAGCTCCACCGCACGGAGGTCCAGCGCGCCAATATCGCGGGCAGCAGCTTCTATCTTGTCCGCGACGGCCGCATCCTCGCCGCCGATCACCTCGGCGAGCAGGATGCCGAGGCGCATGTCCCGGTGGATGCGAACACCATCTACCATTGGGCCTCGGTCACCAAGACGATGACGGGCATCGCGATCCTGCAGCTGCGCGACCGTGGCCTGCTCAAGCTCGACGACCCGATCGTGAAGTACGTCCCCGAGCTCGCCCGGGTCCACAACCCGTTCGGCGACACCGGCGCGATCACGATCCGCCAGCTGCTCAGCCACAGCGCCGGTTTCCGCAACGGCACCTGGCCGTGGCGCGACAAGGACTGGCAGCCGTTCGAGCCGCCCGGCTGGAAACAGCTCGAAGCGATGCTTCCCTATACCGAGGTCCAGTTCAAACCCGGCAGCCGCTACAGCTATTCCAACCCCGGCATCGTCTATCTCGGCCAGGTGATCGAGCGCCTCTCGGGCGAGGATTACGAAGTCTATATCGACAAGAACATCCTGCGCCCGCTCGGCATGCACGCCAGCTATTTCGACCGCACCCCGCCGCATCTGCTGCGTCACCGCTCGCACAGCTACACGATCCGCGACGGCAAGCGCAGCGCCGCGCCGTTCGATGCCGATACCGGCGTCACCGTCTCCAACGGGGGTCTCAACGCGCCGATGCCGGATATGGCGAAATACGCCGCCTTCCTGCTCGGGGACCCGGCGCGAAAGGCGGATTACGACCTGATCCTCAAGCGCGCCTCGCTCGAGGAGATGTGGCAGCCCCAGCTCCCTGCGGGCGAGGATTTCAGCCAGGGCCGCATGGCCACGACCACGCAGGTCGGCTTGTCCTTCTTCATCGACCGGGTCGAGGGCATCCGCGTCATCGGCCACAATGGCGACCAGAACGGCTTCCGCGCTTACCTGAGCCTGTGCCCCGACCGCGGTGTCGCGACCTTGCTCGCCTTCAATACCGAAACGCGCGGGGTGCGGAACGACCCGAGCAATCGCGAAACTGCGGAATCGCGTGTGGCGCTGGGGACGGACGCATTGTGCCGGGCGGCGGGGTAGGGGAAGCCGCCTTTCCCGGCGGCCATCCGGCCTAAAGCAGCACCCCCTGCTGGCTGTTGTCCTCGGCCTTCGCCCGCTTGTATCCGGCCTGCCGGTCGAGCAGCGGTACGCTGGGTTGTCTGTTCTGAAACAGTTCCGCGAGGGTGAAAAGCTGCAGCCGCGGATAGTCGATGCCCGTCACCGGATCGGTCCAGATGCCCGCCGCTGCCGCCTCGCGCTCCATTTCGCGGCTTGGGTTCGCTACGCAGACGAAGATGCCGATATCGGCCTTCTCGCGCTCGAGGACGCCGATAAGCTCGCGCACCTTCCCAACCCCGACATTGCGCCCGGCCTTCACTGAAATGATCGCGGCTGCGGTCGATGACCGCCCCGCCGCGGCGTCATTCTTGGTGTAGTAGATATAGCCGTCGATGCCCCGGTCCGGGCCCTTGCGCCCGCCCTGATAGGGTTGCCCGCCGATCTTCTGCGTGATCCAGTATTGAAACTGATAGGGCTCGCTAGCTGCAAGGTGCTCGGCGTCCATCAATCCCCTGGGCTCGCCGACGACCTCGAACCGGGTTTGCGGGAACGCTTCACGCAGTCGCCGCTCGATCAGCCCGATCGCGAGATAGGTTACGTCGATGCCGATCCATTGGCGGCCCAGCTTCTGCGCCGCGTGGACCGCCGTGCCACAGCCGCAAAAGGGATCGAGGACGATGTCGCCCTCGTTGGACGAGGCGGAAATGATGCGTTCGAGCAAGGCGAGCGGCTTTTGCGTGGGATAGCCCAGACGCTCGCCCGACGTGTTGCCCACCCGGTCGATGTCCGCCCAGTTCGTGCCCACCGGTTTGCCGGGCATCTCGTCCAGATAGACTTTCAGCCCGTCCATTCGGGGGGAACCGTCCTGGCGCTTCAGGATCCGGCCTTCCGCCCACCATTTTTCGAGTTGTTCGAGCGATGCGCCCCAGGATCGGTTGGGCGGCGGGCGGGTTCCCCTCCACTCAAACTGACGGCTCTTGTTTGCGGAGGAGAAAGTGAGATTCTCGGCCTTGTACAGTCGCCCGTCCGCGTCCGGCCGGTAACGCTTCATCTGTTCGGGGCCGTAGGGCTGATACCGGGTGTTGAACACCCAGTTCTCCGACTTCGAATAGAAGAAGATCGTGTCGTTGGAGCGGGTCCAGCCCGCGGTCTTCATATTGTGCGAGTTGGTGCGCTCCCAGACGATTTCGTTCCGGAAATTGCCGGCGCCGAACACGCCGTCCAGCAGCAGCTTCAGGTAATGGCTCGCGGTCGGGTCGCAGTGCAGATACAGGCTGCCGGTTGGCTTGAGCACCCGATGCAGGTGGATCAGCCGGGCGGCCATCATCGCCAGATAGGCCATCATGTCGTTCTGGCCGAGAAAGTCTTGCATCGAACGCAACAGGTTCGCGACTTCGGTATTGCCGCTCGTCACCACGTCGTGAAAGGCCTGCGCGGCCTCCGGACCATAATGCCATGTATCCTCGAACGCCTCGATCTGGCTGTCCGCGGCGGCACCCTTGGGCGACTTGAAGAGGATGTTGTAGTTGGCGTTGGAGTTGAACGGCGGGTCGAGATAGATCAGGTCGACGCTCTCGTCGGCAACATGCTCGCGCAGCACCTCCAGATTGTCGCCATAGTAAAGCTGGCTCATATCTCGGCTCCGGCCCCGTGCAAACGCGGCCGAGCCTAACCGAACAGAGCGGGGGCGAACGGGGAACATCGTCCGGATCGGACGTGTTCCTTGCGGAGCGATCGACGATTTTGCGCGCCTCCCCATAGCGATGGCATCGTCGCCGCGGAGGCTCCCTCGACCCAATGCTAACATGTCCGAACCGGACGGAATGGCGCCGGCGCTCCCCGCAACGGCGGGAGGGACATGTCCGTTTCGGTTGTGATCGGCACGGGTGGCGAAATTGCCGCTGCGCCCCTATCTCCCCTCTAGCTTCCCCTAAAGAACAAAGCTAGAACCACGCCCCATGAGTCTTACCCATATCTCCGTCCGCGGCGCGCGCGAGCACAACCTCAAGGGCGTGGATATCGACATCCCGCGCGACACCCTCACGGTCATCACCGGCCTGTCGGGCAGCGGCAAGTCGAGCCTCGCCTTCGACACCATCTATGCCGAGGGTCAGCGCCGCTACGTCGAGTCGCTGTCGGCCTATGCGCGCCAGTTCCTCGAGATGATGCAGAAGCCCAATGTCGAGCATATCGAGGGCCTCAGCCCCGCCATCTCGATCGAGCAGAAGACCACCTCGCGCAACCCGCGCTCCACGGTCGCGACGGTCACCGAGATCTACGATTACATGCGCCTGCTCTGGGCGCGCGTCGGCATCCCATACTCGCCCGCGACCGGCCTTCCCATTGCCGCGCAGACCGTCAGCCAGATGGTCGACCGCGTCCTCGCTTTGCCCGAGGGGACGCGCATGCTCCTCCTCGCCCCGGTCGTCCGCGGCCGCAAGGGCGAGTACCGCAAGGAACTGCTCGAGTGGCAGAAGGCCGGCTTCCAGCGCGTCCGCATCGACGGTGAGACCTATCTGATCGAAGACGCCCCCGCGCTCGACAAGAAGTACAAGCATGACATCGAAGTGGTGGTCGACCGCCTCGTCGTCCGCGACGACATCGCCACCCGCCTCGCCGAAAGCTTCGAGACTGCGCTCAAGCTCGCCGACGGCCTCGCCTATATCGACCTCGTCGACACCACCGTCGATGAACTCACCGGCAACCGCGTCCAGGAAGCCCCGCAGAAGTTCGTCGCCGAGACGAACGTCACCGGCGGCGCGATGAAGGGCACTGGCATCCCCGACAACCGCATCGTCTTCTCCGAGAAGTTCGCCTGCCCGGTCAGCGGCTTCACCATCGCCGAGATCGAGCCGCGACTCTTCTCGTTCAACGCCCCGCAGGGCGCGTGCCCGGCGTGCGACGGCCTCGGCGAGCGGCTGGTGTTCGACGAGGACCTCGTCGTCCCCAACCACGATCTCACGATCAAGAAGGGCGCGGTCGTCCCCTGGGCCAAGTCCAACCCGCCCAGCCCATACTACATGCAGGTCCTCGGCAGCCTCGCGCGCGAATTCGGCTTCAGCCTCGACACCCCGTGGAAGGACCTGCCGGGCGAGGTCCAGCTCATCATCCTCCACGGCACCGGCGGCAAGCCCGTCACGCTCACCTTCGTCGACGGCAAGAAGTCCTACGACGTGAAGAAGCCGTTCGAGGGCGTCATCGGCAACCTCAACCGCCGCATGCTCCAGACCGAGAGCGCGTGGATGCGCGAGGAGCTGTCCAAATACCAGGCCAGCCACGCGTGTGAGACCTGTGAGGGCGCGCGCCTCAAGCCTGAGGCGCTGGCGGTCAAGATCGCCGGCCGCGACATCTCCAGCGTCACCCGCCTGTCGGTCACCGACGCGCTGCCCTTCTTCGCCGAACTGCCCCGGGACCTCACCCCCCAGCAGCAGGAGATCGCCAAGGCCATCCTCAAGGAGATCGACGAGCGCCTCGGCTTCCTCAACAATGTCGGCCTCGACTATCTCAACTTGAACCGCACCAGCGGCACCCTCTCGGGCGGCGAGTCTCAGCGCATCCGCCTCGCGAGCCAGATAGGTTCAGGATTGTCCGGCGTTTTGTACGTATTGGATGAACCGAGCATCGGCCTGCACCAGCGCGACAACGACATGCTGCTCGCCACGCTCCGCCGCCTGCGCGATCTCGGCAACACCGTGCTCGTCGTCGAGCATGACGAGGATGCGATCCGCACCGCCGACTATGTCATCGACATGGGCCCCGGCGCGGGCGTCCATGGCGGCGAGATCGTCGCGCATGGCAGCTTCGAACAGGTGCTCGCCTGCACCGACAGCATCACCGCCGACTATCTCGCCGGCCGCCGCGCCGTCCCGCTGCCCACCAAGCGCCGCAAGGGCACCGGCAAGAAGCTCACCGTCCACAACGCCACCGCCAACAACCTCACCGGCGTCACCGCGAGCATCCCGCTCGGCACCTTCACCTGCATCAC
>Ga0247823_10000725_pt1 | contig 27771 bp, 22 predicted proteins | sample 13C_PalmiticAcid_2_FD_192426 | JGI IMG/M metagenome (GOLD analysis project Ga0247823, IMG submission 192426) | Soil microbial communities from agricultural site in Penn Yan, New York, United States - 13C_PalmiticAcid_Day30 | ecosystem: Environmental > Terrestrial > Soil > Agricultural land...
TCCCCGATGACGAGACCACGCTGCGCCGCGACGGCCTGGGGTACTTCCGTTACCGCCTCACCGCGACCGGCGCTGCGTTGCCGGCCGCCGAGCGCGCGGCGATGACGCCCGACGCCCTGGTCGCGGCCGGCCATGCCGTGGCCGATCCCATCGTCTACGAGGACTTCCTGCCGGTCAGCGCGGCGGGCATCTTCCAGTCCAACCTGGGCGGCGGCGAACAGCGCGCCTACGACGCGCATGCGAACCAGGACGCGTTCGAAGCCGCACTGGGCAAGACCATCCACGATCCCTTCGCGCTGTATGCGCAGGCGCAGGACGCTTCGGTCGCCGCGCTGCGCGGCTAAGGCTTCATATCCCCTCTCCCTGCGCCAGCGGGGAGAGGATGCCGAAGGCGGGTGAGGGGCGAACGGAGTCCAACTCCCAACGCGTTTAGTCGGCAAAACGTTCGCGATCTTGGTGTCGCGCGCGGATCATCATCGCGCCAGCCCCTCATCCGCCCTTCGGGCACCTTCTCCCCGCGAGCGGGGTCTCCAACTTTTCAAATTCCGTCAGTAGACGATCAATCCAGCTACCTACTTGTTTTGACTAGGTTTCGCATCAACCCTACGCGTTCTTGCTAGAGGGCCTACTGACGCCTTTCGATGAGTGCCCGTGTCTCAGTGACATCAAATAGCAATGAGATTTGGCGGGCTGACACGATTAAGCCAGTGAGCGATCCGGAGGCAGCTTGGATATCAAAGTCGCCTTGGCGTCTAGCGTGCTAGTTTTAGTACGCGGCGGCATTCACAGACATCATCCCACCAAGCGCCCTTTACGGAAGGTGTCCATGGAATCTGATTCTGCTCCCCCCAGAACTACAAGCGATCTCGCAGCCATTGCGGCGGCTCGCCGCGTGGAGCTGGCGCAGAACTATCTGACGGGATCGACGGTACAGTCGCTACTCGGCATTGATGCTTCGACCTTAACTGCTTGGCGCAAGGAAAGACGACTGCTGGCCGTATGGCACAAGCCAGATATGCAATGGATTTATCCTGACTTCCAGTTTGATAGGACTGGTTTGATTTATCAGATGCCAGAGTTGCTGACCGTGTATGACCGCTACTACAGCCACGTCTGGGACAATCCCTGGAGAGTCGTAGAGTGGTTCATGTCTCCACACCTACTCCTAGACGGAGCACGACCGTGCGAGATCCTGGCTCTGGATCCACAGCGCGTGCTTAGTGTCGCGCAGAATGAATTCCTCGACGATCCAATGACCCTTTGGTGACGGGTAGTCTAATTGGGCCTGGACCGGCCAGCCTCTCCACCTTCTGGGTATGGTGTCGCGAGTGACGCATCGCCCGCTTGCGCCGCAGATGGGCGAGCAACTCCTGTTTCAGAGCCGGAGCATGTCCGCTATCGGCTTCGAAACGCACAGGGATCGGCCTATGCGCTCGGCACCATGTGCAGGAAGCGGGCGTAGGGTCGAGACGGGACTCAAAGAGGCTGCTGAAGCGATCAGCCGGCGCTGAGCGTTCTGTAGGAGCGCTGCAGAAGAGATAAGGCCTCGCCCTCCGTCAGTCCCTTGGCCAGCACGGCCCTGCACGTGCGGCCCGATCTGCCGGTGAACTTTTTGTCGATGCGTCCATAATGTGCTCGAAGTCGCTCCGCATCCTTCGGTGACCGGAATTTCTCGGGCCTCAGTACGAGTACGACGTCGTATAGCATTCCATCCAGCCCGTTGTCGGAAGCTTTCGACTGCTCGATGTTGAAGTAGGAAACCCACCATTCGTCACTGCTTAGACTTTCAACATTCGGAGCACGGATGCTTACCGAGCTCTTGCGCCATTCCACGCCGTCAGGCTCCAACCCCAGCAGCGCCTCTATCTGTGCAGCCAATGCCTCCGGGGCTTCTAGCTCCGCGAGCCGCTGTGCGGTTGCACGGTTCTGGAGAACGAATAGCATGGCGCCACTGATCTGCTCCTCGTGCTGGAACCAACGCGCAGTTATTCTGGGCCCAACAAACTTGCGCAGCTCGGCAACTGCCTCGGGATAGTCTCGACACAGGCCTGCAGCCATTAAGGTTCGCTTGCGGTCAAGTGGATCCTCCCATTGGGTGCGCAACGTACAGTAGCTGGCCACCAACTGAGCGGATGCATTGCCTCGTTCGACCTGCCTGACGGCACGATCGGCCGATGCCTTCAGCCAACCATATCCGATATGCAACCACGTATCACTGCAGGGTTGCTCTGCATTCTCATCATAGTCAAACGCTTCGCTCATGGCGATGAAGGCAACGGCGAAGCTACTCAGGCGCTGGTTGTTCCCGATAGCCTTCTCGAAGTCATTTCGATAGCGGTTTAGCTGGCTATCGGCATGCTTTGTCTTCGTCTTGTTCTCGACGACTATGATGAGTTGGTTCTGCTCATCAACGATCGCAAGATCCGTCCTGCTCTCCCGATTGAAGCCGAACTCGCGCACCGGGAACGCCCCGCCAAACGACGTCGTCCGTATTCTTGACGGCGTCCAACGCTCGAAGAACTGCCGCGTCATTGACTGTAGCCGTTCGAAATTCATGGCGCGATTGGACGCATAAAGCAGTAGATCTCGCAGGATCTCGTCGCCCTGCCCGTGCCCTTCGCGCGATTCGAAGAGCCAAGCGAGGATGTCGCTGTTCTGGTTTTCGCTCAGCTCAATCAGGTCCAATGCATCGCTAGCGCCCCGCTGCAGGTCGTTCAGCTCGGCGAGCCGAGGATCGGCCATTAGCCGTTCGAAGTCGCTGGATCCGTATTTGCCCATCGCAAAAGCTCGAGGTCGGTAGTCTGGACACTCTAGCAATGGCGGACCGCAGGCGCACTCTCTACTTGAGCTGTCAATCCTGGAGGAAATGCTGGAATGGATGATCACAGGACCGACCAGAAGCGTACATCGATGAACACTTGAGCCAAGCCAATTCGCGTGGCGAGTTCGGCTTGAATGAGTTGTTAGGACTCGCCTGGTTGCACACCCATAGTCGTCCTAGGGGGAGAAGCAGCACCATCCTTAGAGCTTCTGAAGGCCGATTGGAGGCGAAGAAAAAGATTCTCAATCGTGTCATTGAACGCCACGAATGTTTTGGCTTGACTGTTAAACGCACCAAGAATGGCAGCGCCGCTCGGGTCGACCACAGTTTGCAAGTGCTCGTACATGCAGTAAACATACGCTTTCAGGTGCGCTGAGGTAATCCCCAATCCATCCTCAAAGAACTCGGGGAACTCTTCGCTTCTGGTCGAAGAGAAGCTAGTGATCTGCTCGTATAGCCTTGGAAACCCGCACTCCCATGCTTGATTATCGAGCTCATTGATTGAAGCGAAAGCAGGCTTTGAGAGCACCGCTTTCGCTATTTCGATCTTCGTTTTGATTGCCGCTGGGCAATGCGCATATGGCTCAAAAACTAAGCTTCCACTACTGCTGGGATAGCAGCCAAAATGCCCCTGCCTCGCGATTTTTCTGCAGCTTGAATCAAGCCTTAAGTGCTCATACAGAGCAATGCGATGGGTTTTCCCACCCGACTTTGATACTTCTTTAGCGAAGCCTTCTCTCGAGCGCTTGAACTCTATGAAGAAGAATCTATTGTTCGCGTCACCACACACATCGCCGAATTTCGCGTCGAAGTCGTTCTGCATGTTCCCAAGTAACGAGTTGCTGGGTACAAGTCCACTTCGGGGCTCTAGATTCCCCCAAAGACGAAAAAAGTGGCACACATAGTTGCTTTCATAAGGAAACATCAATGGTCTCCAAGAATGAGGCCTAGCACTTGAGCTAAGCCGACCTGCAAGACTGGTTCGGCATAGATGAACTATCAGGCGTCAGCTAGTGAGGAACTTCATAGCCGAGTCACCAAAACCGTTCGTTAGAGTGCCGACAATGACGATTATTGCCTCATGGATCTTTAGAACTCGCCGCTTCTCGTACAAAACATGATCAAGATCCTTCGACATTTCGGCCTCCGCGTGTCGCTTGACTTCTTGGCGCTTATCCTCGGGCACAGTCATGCCATGCTTCTTCTCAATATCCGCGATGGCGTCATCGATGCCTTGATCTTTCTGTAGGGCAATGAACCTTCTAACCTCTTCAAGCAAAACGTCGTACTTGCGCGACATCGCAAGAATTACGCCGGTGACTATTACGAGTGAGCCCGCTCGATTGATTGCGGTTGGCGCATCAGGAGAGGTCATACATGCGCCGGCAAGGATCAGTAGAGATGCGGTTAGATACGCAGCCCACTCTTGCCAGTTGTACTTCGTGATCTTCGGCATCGTATCTCTCAAGTTGCGGAATAAATCGGACTCACATCCAGCTAGCTAACAGCGGGCTCTCTAGGTTCGGTTGTACGACCATAGCGCACGCATTGTGTTTTAGCCCCTTTATGCGATTCGATCTTAGGTTGGCCGAGAAGGAGCTTCTGGTTGAGCGAGCTGCTAGCCATCAACCCATCTAACCTCGCGAACCAATTGGCCTTGCCGATTGTGCCCAATGATGATGTGTCCTACATGGGGATACATGAGTTGATTGCGGAATGCACGCAGCTTTTCACGGTCGCGATGAAGGCTCTGGTCAGGTCGTTTGATCTCCAAGGCGACCATATTGTTCGCGTCAGTGTTGCGCTCATGAATCAGGATATCTGGGAAGACTTTGGACGCCCTAGGATTTCCGAAAAGCCAGAGCAACTTCTCTTCGTCCCAATGCCGGTTGTATTCGCAATCAAGTGTTAGTGGTCGACGAATTAAGCGTGATTGCGCCATGTAATGGGCGATTCTGAATTGGAGTGCGCGCTCGCAAACCTTCAGATCTAAGAGCTGGTAGTCGTACCTGACTAAACGAGTCAGCGCAGCTTCAACAATTGCGGCTACCTCATCTCGGGTCATGATGACTCCATTGATCGCTGACGCTTCAATCAGGTCAGCCAGGAAGGGGGTTCGGCTTGAACGGATTTTTAGAGGTCAGTCGCGCCAATCTCTGCAAGTGAGGATCTGAGAAGCTCAATGGAGCGGCTGTTATGCTCTGGATACTGCGCGCGCGCACCATTTGCACTGCCAGCTGGGTGAATCATTGGAAGCACCAGCGTGGAGTTCCATTGGAATCGGCGTCCGACCATATGCGGCACTTTGACCTCGCTTGGTTTTGATATCCCTATCTCACGCGAACAAAAGCCGGGCTGGTATGCCTCTTGCATTGACAAGAACGCTTTCCAAGATAGTAAGCCAAGGCAAACGAGTAGCTTTGGTTCAACCGCCTTGATCTGCCGAGCCAGGAACGGTAGGCAGTTCGTCACCTCTGCAGAGCTAGGCATTCGATCCGTCGATGAGCCGGCCCGACGGCCTGGGAAGCACTTAGTTACGGATGTTTGGTAGACGACACTGTCAAAACTTCGCAGCCCGCACTTCGCAAAAAGAGCCTTGATTGATTCGCCAGCGCCACCTTGGAATGGCGCATTTCTTTCGTACTCAGTGCGGCCTGGGGCTTGGCCGAGGAGAAAAATCGGATAGCCGGACCCACCGCTAAAAATGGGACGCGGAGCAACGCCATACTTCGCAAGCGAAGTTTCGCAGCGCCGGCATTCCTTGATTTTCTTTTCAAGCACTTCCAGTTCCACCAGTACCTCCTGCGACCTCCATACCCTCTGCCCACGTCCGGATGACAGCAAACATGCACTCCGTAGCATCGTCCGCTGGGCACCAACGGTGTATACGGCTCGCGGGCTCTACCCTGTTTCAATTCACCGTTGGGTTAAGAGCCTAATGGGCTGATCACTCCATCAGACCTTCGCTCGACAACTGGTTTATCGGCCCGCCCGCTGTGGTCGAAGGCGGCGCTGCTGGCTCAAGTCTAGGCAATGTATCGCGCCCATTCGCGCTTGAGCTGGCCGGAGGCGTTCCGCCGCCCTCGTGGTCGGCACCCCTGATGCTGCTTGCCAGCCAGGAGAACCGTCGCATCGCCATCGACATCGAGAGGGCGCCTAGTGTCCTGACCGGAGGATTTTGGAAGCCGCTGAGGTAGACCGCCAGACCTTACGGGCGTTCGAGTAGACGTCGTCGACCGTATCGGGTGGCATAGCGACCTAGCGAACTTATTGTCTTTGTAATCAATTAGTTGGCGCAACTTGTGTTTCTTGGCCCAATGCGTAGAAGTCGATGAGCGACCCAAGATTGAAAAGAAAATAGTTGAATGAATTTCACAAAAAGTATTGACGTACTATTGTTATTGCTGGAGAGTAACCCTATCCGCTAGGGATGCTGATCTCATGTTCAAGAAGACCAAGCACATCGAAAAGCGTATGTCGCAGCGGGGCATCAGCCAGGCGATGCTGGATCTTGTCCCTCGTTACGGGGAGGAGGGGCGTGCCGGGCGAGTGTTCCTTAATCGCAAGTCTGTTGCCCAGGTGCTCAGGGACTACCGGGATCTGATGCGGATCTTGGACAAGGGCGGCGTCGAGGTTGTTGTAGAGGGCGATTCACTGGTCACCACCTACAACCACAAAGGGCGGAAGCATGTCTGAGAGTTCGACAGAGAACGCGGGTCAGGTCTTGAACCAAGTTCAAGATCACCTGCGCTCGACGCTGCGGGTGCACGAGAGCGCCCTCTTTGCGTTCCAATTGATTGTCTGGGCCGGCCTGTCCGATTCCCCCGTTGAAAGAAGAATCCCTCAAGAATCACTGCTGCCCAGCGTTTTGCCGCACGGAAGCACGGGTATCGCTGAGGCCCTGAGCATGATGGCCACATCTGGCGGGCTGGTGGGCCAGGCCTTTAGCGACGCGCCGGCGTACGCTCGCTTGGCGGGGGAATCGTTGGTAGCTGCAGCTGGTGCCGCTGCACGCTTCGCCGCGACCGGAATGTTCTCGCGATTTCCCGCTGACGAGATCCTAGGATTCATGCTGTCGAGCTCGCGCGACCATTCTGTGGTGCCGTCTGAACTCGCCGAGCTGATGATAGGTCTCGCGGTGACGCCGGGCCAGAACTCCATCTACTGTCCGTGGGAGAGCACGGGCCAGCTTGTTGCTGCATTGATCGAGCACGAAGCCAAGGTGCTCGTTGAAGCGCCGTGGCAGACGTCACTGCCCGCGTTGATGGCCCTGATGCGCGTCCCGCCCACAACGGTGATGTTGATGGAGCCGTTACGCAATCCAACGGCAGTTAAAGAAGGGCGTCTCGAGAGGTTCGAGGCGAGCTTGGCTTTCCCTCCGATGGGGATACCGATCAACGATGATGTCGTTTCGCAGGACCTCCTGGGTCGCTTCCCTATTAAGAAGGCGACCGCTACAGGCCTCATGATCCAGCATGTTGTCGCCCAAACCGCTGGGAGGGCAGCCGTTGTCGTGCCTAACAGCTTCTTGTTCGGGCCGGGAAAAGATCGTGATGTTCGCGAGCACCTCGTCAGCCGTGCAATGGTTGAGGCGGTAATCGCGCTCCCAGTGGGCATCCACCAGTCGACGAATGTCCCAACAGCACTATTGCTGATCAACACGGCCAAGCCATGTGGAGATGTCCGTTTCGTTGATGCCAGCCTGCCCTACTTTCAGGGGCAGACAGGGCGAGGACGCACACCCCTCTCCAGAATCGATGAGATCCTGCAGTTCTGCCTGCCGGCTAATGGCGACAACTCAACCGAGACGGTCCTGGATCTCGACGACAGTCTTGCCATGATCGTGGGGGCGGACGAGCTTCTGGCGAATGACGCGTCGTTGCAGGTCGATCGTTACGTGATGCCAGCGGAGCAGCGGAAGCTGCAGGCGCAGTTGGGGGCATTGCCTACGGTTTCTCTCGACGAGATCGCCGTCTTCATTCAACCGCTTCCCAACAAGGACCGCGGCACGGACGGGCCGACTGCCGTCAGCGTCTTCGAGGTTGGGGCAGCGGACATCCCTTCGACCGGATATATCCGCAGGCCGGAGCGGCCAATCTCGGTTCAGCTGTCGCCTCGGCGTAGCGGTAATCCTGAGGATGTGTTCTTGCGTCCGTATGACCTGATCCTGATCGTCAAGGGCAGCGTCGGAAAGATCGGCGTGGTTCCGCGCAATGTGCCGCCGCCGGGCATAAACGGTTGGATTGCGGGGCAATCGGCCATTGTTCTTAGAGGCAATACAGCGAACCAGGACCTGCGAGGTCTGGCGCTGTGGTTGCGTTCCCCAATGGGGCGGAAGCTTCTGGACAGCATACGCTCAGGTGCCGCCATCCAGATGCTATCGATCAATGAGCTCCGGCGTCTCGGTGTCATTGCGGGATTGCACGCGTGGACGGAAATGGCCGTTGACGTGCTTGAGCGCGAGGACGACCTGCAGCACCAGATCGAGATCCTGCAGGACGAGCAGGCCAGCATTGCCGAAGATCTATGGGAACAGTTGCGAATCGCGGCCAATGAGATGGCTGAAAAGTAGTCGCCTCGCTGTCCCCGCCATTCATCGAAACTACGAACATCTGAAAGAAGACTATGCCCCTTACCCTGCCCCAACTCGAGCGTCACCTCTTCAAGGCCGCCGACATTCTGCGCGGAAAGATGGACGCCAGCGAGTTCAAGGAATACATCTTCGGCATGCTGTTCCTGAAGCGCTGTTCGGACGTATTCGATCAGCGCCGGGAAGAAGTGGTCACCGAACGCATCGCAGCAGGCGAGTCTCCGCAGCAGGCTCAGGAATCGGCCGAGAATCCGCGCTGGTACCGGCGCTCCGGCTCGTTCTGGGTGCCGCCACAGTCGCGCTACCCCTATCTGCTCAACGAGGCCCATCAGAACGTGGGGGAATTTCTCAACAAGGCGCTGACCGGCATCGAATCCGGCAACACCAGCCTGGCCGATGTGTTGGAGCACATCGAATTCACCCGTAGGGTCGGTCAGAGCAAGATTCCCGACCAGAAGCTGCGCCAGCTGATCACCCATTTTGGCCACCACCGCCTGCGCAACGAGGATTTTGAGTTCCCCGACCTGCTGGGCGCGGCATACGAGTACCTGATCGGCGAGTTCGCTGACTCCGCCGGCAAGAAGGGCGGCGAGTTCTATACGCCACGCTCGGTGGTGCGGATGATGGTGCGCTTGCTCAAGCCGCAGGCGGATCACCACATCTATGACCCGTGCGTCGGCTCCGGCGGCATGCTGATCCTGTCCAAGGAATACATCGATGAGCACGGCCAAGATGGACGCAAGGCCAATCTGTACGGGCAGGAGTTTAATGGCACCGTCTGGTCCATTGCCAAGATGAACATGCTGCTGCACGGCATCGACACGGCGTGGCTGGAGAACGAAGACACCCTAGAGAACCCGCGCCACCTCCATAACGGTGAGCTCATGCGCTTCGATCGCGTACTGACCAATCCACCGTTCTCGATCAACTGGGGCACGGCTGATAGGGGGGCGGACGGCCAGCCGATCTGGGCGCCGAAGTACCCGGAGCGCTTCCGCCACGGCCAGGTCAAGCTGGGCAGCAAGAAGGCCGACCTGATGTTCCTGCAGCACATGCTTGCCGTCACCCGCGATGGCGGCATGGTCGCCACGGTGATGCCGCACGGCGTGCTGTTCCGCGGCGGCGAGGAAGCGGCCATCCGCAAGGGCATCGTCGAGAACGACCTGCTGGAAGCGGTGATCGGCGTGGCGCCAAACCTGTTCTATGGCACCGGCATCCCGGCCTGCATCTTGGTGCTGCGCCAGCAGGTGGCCGAAGGCGCGAACCGTGTCAGTGGCAAGCCACAGGCCCGCCGCGGCAAGGTGCTCTTCATCAATGCCGACCGCGAGTTCTTCGAGGGCCGTGCACAGAACTACCTGCTGCCGGAGCACATCGAAAAGATCGTCAGCACCTACGACCAGTTCGCGGACGTGTCCGGTTTCAGCGCCATCGTCGACAACGCCACTCTTCTTGCCAACGGCTGCAACCTCAACATCCGCCGCTATGCGGACAACGCGCCAGCGCCTGAGTCGCACGACGTGCGTGCGCACCTGGTCGGCGGCGTGCCGAAGGCAGAGGTCGAAGCGGAAGACAAGGCGACGCTCTTCAAGGCGCACGGTCTGGATCCCAACGATCTGTTCGTCGAACGCGACGCGAAGTACTTGGATTTCAGACCGGAACTCGGCAAGCGTGCCGATCTCAAGCCCGCCATCGAGACCAATGCCGGCCTGATGGCCAAGGAAGAGGCGATCCGCGATGCTTTCGAGGCGTGGTGGGCAGAACATGGCCCGCGCATCGTTGAGCTCGCCAATAAGACGGACGATGCCGCCAGCCTGGTGGCGTTGCGCAATGATCTCCTGACAAGCTTCAGCCAGTCGTTGGACGCCGTGGGCATGCTCGACCCTTTCCAGGTGCGCGGCATCGTGGCCGGGTTCTGGAATCAGAGCCGCTACGACTTTCTCACGCTGATGGCGCGCGGTAGCAAGGGTGTCGCCGATGCCTGGCGCACCAGCATCGTGACCGCCCTTGAGGACAAGGCCAGCAAGGGTAGTCCACTGGAGCACAAGCTGGTGCGTTTCCTGATGGGTGAATTTGTCACGGAGATCGCCGAGCTGGAGGCGAAGAAGGCGGAGCTGGAAGCACAGATCAAGGCCGCCGGCTCGAAGGAGGGCGATGAGGAAGGCGAAGGTGCTGAGGCTGCGGAAGACGATGACGGGGAAGGGGCCGTCAGCGAGGGGCAGTTGAAGGCGTGGAAGAAGGAACTGGCTGCGGCGAAGAAGGCGTTGAAAGCAAAGCTTGAAACCTTTACCGAGCAGCTCGGTGCGCAGGTGGATGGTCTGTCGGCGGAAGGCGCTGGGGTTCTACTGCTGAAGATCTTGCACGACGACATGCTCGGCATCGTGGAGCGGTACATCGCGGCGCAACGCAAGCAGGTAGTGGCAACGTTTGAGATCTGGTGGGACAAGTACCAGGTGACGTTGATGGAGATTGAGAAGGCGCGCGATGACGCGGCGAAAGAGCTGCGAGGGTTCCTGAAGGGGCTGGCGTATGTCTGATTGGATTAAAGGATTCCTTGCAGATGAAATCGCCTCACTTGACGCTGGCGTCAGCGTTAACGCGGAAGATAAACCGCATGGCGCGGGAGAGTTCGGCGTACTGAAGACCAGCGCTGTTTCTGGCGGTAGGTTCTATGCCAACCAGAACAAAACAGTCGTCGAGCAGGAGATCCATCTTCTTGCAGAGCCTGTCCAGGGTGATTCTATTCTTGTGAGCCGTATGAACACTCCGGCCTTGGTTGGCGAGTCCTGCTACGTCAAGGAAGCACAGCCGACCTTGTTCCTGCCGGATAGGTTGTGGCAATTGAAGCCGAAAGACAGAACACGTTTGAGCATGCGATGGCTGTCGTTTGTTCTTCAGTCCGAGTTCTACCGGCGTCACGTCGAAGTACATGCCACAGGTACAAGTGGCAGCATGAAGAATCTGCCTAAGTCCAAGCTATTGGCATTGACCGTAACCTACCCTGATCCAGCCGAGCAGAGTGATATCGCCGAAGTTCTCGATACCCTCGACAACGCCGTCGCGCAAACCGAGGCCATCATCGCCAAGCTCAAAGCGGTCAAGCAGGGACTACTGCATGACCTGCTGACCCGCGGTATCGACGCCAACGGCGAACTGCGCCCGTCACAGAGTGAAGCGCCGCAGCTTTACAAGCCTTCAGCGCTCGGCTGGATTCCGAGGGAGTGGAACGTTTCTTCAATCGAAAGTACGACTACGAACTCCGTTATCGGTCCCTTTGGCAGCGATCTTGTTGCTTCGGACTATCGTGAATCTGGCGTTCCCGTAGTCTTTGTGCGCGACGTCAAACCAAATCGCATAAATTGGATTAGCAACGTTTATGTCTCGCCTCAGAAAGCGACGCGACTTGCTGCACATGAAGTTTGCCCCGGCGATGTCGTCGCGACGAAGATGGGATTTCCTCCATGCATTGCTGCCGTCTACCCAGATTCTCTTCCGAACGGCATTGTTACGGCCGACATCGTCAGGCTGAAGGTTGCAAGAGACAAAGTTCGCTCTAGATGGCTTGCCTATTCGATGAACTCCTGGGCTGTCGCTAAACAGGTCGAGAAGATCACAGCTGGCGTGACTCGTCCAAAGGTGACGCTTCGAGATGTAAGGGATCTAGAGATTTGTGTTCCGAGTTTGACTGAGCAAGATGTCATTCTTGCCCGTTTGGAAGCTCTCGAAGCAAGAAGCCATCAAGAAGAATGTGAGCTAGAGAAGCTCACAAAAGCGAAAACGGGGCTACTGGATGACCTGCTAACCGGAAACGTCCGGGTCACGGCGCTGCTCGGGTAAGCGCAAGGTCGCAAAGTCAGGGGAATGAAATGGGCTGGGAATTGATCGATGTCGAGAAACCATTCGTCGAACAGCTCAAGCTGCTCGGCTGGACCTACGTTGAAGGCGACATCGACGACCCTGCCGCCACCGACCGCACTGACTTCCGGCAGGTCGTGCAGGAAGGCGTTTTGCGCGAGTCACTCCTCTCCATCAACCTCGATGAAGGCGGTCGGCCTTGGCTGGATGACGAACGACTGAGCGAAGCCGTCGCCGCCATCACCCGCCTCGGTGCGCGCACGCTCGTCGAAGCCAATGAAAAGGCCACCGAACTGCTGACCCGCGGCATCACCGTCGACGGCCTGCCCGGCTGGGACGGTGGCCGCGGCCAGACTATCCAATACATCGACTGGGCCAACCCGGCCAATAACCGCTTCACCGTCATCAACCAGTTCCGCGTCGACTGCCCGCCCGGCTACGACAGCGGCAAGGCTTTCATCGTCCCCGACCTGGTGTTGTTGGTGAACGGCATCCCGCTTGTCGTGGTGGAATGCAAAAGCCCCTCCATCCCAGAGCCACTGGCCGAGGCCGTGGACCAGCTTCGCCGCTACAGCAACCAGCGCAAGGCCAGCTTCGAGGTGCAGGACAATGAAGGCAACGAAGCCCTATTCGCCACCAACCAGCTGCTGATCGCCACCAGCTTCGACGAAGCACGCGTGGGCTGCATCGGCGCCACGTTCGACTGGTACGCGCAGTGGAAGACCGTGGTCGGTCCCGATGGCCGTGGCAGCGAACAGGCAGTGGCCGAATCGCTGGGCAAGCAGACGCTGTCCGAGCAGGAACGCCTGGTCGCCGGCCTGCTGACGCCTTCGCACCTGCTGGATGTTGTCTACAACTTCACTTTGTTCATGCAGGCTGGCGGCCAGACCATCAAGACCGTCTGCCGCTACCAGCAGTACCGCGCGGTCAACAAGGCCATTGCCCGACTCAAAGCCGGCAAGACCCGTGCCCAGCACGGCGAGCACGACGAGCGTGGCGGCATCGTCTGGCACACCCAGGGCAGTGGCAAGTCGCTGACCATGGTGTTCCTGGTGAGGAAGATGCGCGCAGACACGCACCTGAGGAAGTTCAAGGTGATCGTGGTCACCGACCGCAAGGATCTGCAGAAGCAGTTGTCACTGACCGCCAGCCTGACCGGGGAAACGGTGGAAGTCGCCACCAGCACCGAAGGCGTGAAGGGACTTGCCCGGCGCAAGGGGCCAGGGCTGGTATTCGCCACCATCCAGAAATACCGCGATCCGGATACCGAGAACGACGCGCCGCTGAAAGTCGAGGACCTGCCGAACGTCGTTGTGGCTGAGGGCGACGACGACAAACCCGGCAAGCTCGCCGCAAAGCCGAAAGACGCGCCGTTCGAAGTGCTGAACGAGGACGAGAGCATTTTGGTGCTGTTCGACGAGGCGCACCGCACCCAGGCAGGCGATCTGCATGCCAACCTGCGCGCGGGCCTGCCCAACTGCGCGCGCATCGGCTTCACTGGCACGCCGATCATCATGGGCGAGAAGAAGCGTACCCACGAGATCTTTGGCGAGTTCATCGACCGCTACACCATTAAGCAAGCCGAGGAGGACGGCGCCATCGTGCCGATCCTGTACGAGGGTCGCACTGCCAAGGGCGCGGTGAAGGAAGGCGCGGACCTGGACGAGCTGTTCGAAGACCTGTTCCGCGAGCGGACAAAGGAAGAACTGGAAGCGATCAAGCAGAAGTACGCGACCAAGGGCCACATCTTCGACGCACCCCGCCTGATCGAGGAGAAGGCGCGCGACATCATGCGCCACTACGTCGCCAACATCCTGCCCAATGGTCTGAAGGCGCAGGTGGTGGCCTACAGCCGGCTGGCGGCGATCCGCTACTTCAGCGCGCTGCAGGCGGCCCGCGACGACCTGCTAGCTGAGGCACACGCACTTTCGGCGCAGGACAAGGCAATGGATGACGAGGCGCTGTGCCAGCGTCCGCCCAAGGTGCAGGCTGCGGTGCAGGCCTGGCGCTATCGCGAGCTGCTGGCGGGCATTGGCTTTGCGCCGATCATTTCCGGTAGCAACAACGACGACCCTGCGTGGAAGGTCTGGACCGACGGCAGGAAGCAGGATGCCCTGATCGAGCGCTTCAAGAAGCCGCTGATCCATGCCGACCCGACCAGGACCGATCCGCTGGCGTTCCTGATCGTCAAGTCGATGCTGCTGACCGGCTTCGACGCGCCCATCGAGGGTGTGATGTACTTGGACAGGCCGATCCGCGAGGCGGAACTGCTGCAGGCCATCGCGCGCGTCAACCGCACCGGCCACGGGAAGAAGTGCGGCATCGTGGTGGACTACTACGGCGTGGCCCGGCACCTGGGCGAGGCACTCAAGGTTTACGCTGACGAGGACATCGAGGGTGCGTTAAGCAGCCTGAGGGATCAGGTGCGGGTACTGCAGGACCGACACTTGCGTGTCATGGATGTGTTCCGCCAGCAGGGCATCGACTCGATCGAGGATACCGAGGCCTGCGTGTCGGCGTTGGCCGAAGAGAAGCGACGCGCAGAGTTTACCGTCAAGCTGAAAGCGTTTATGGCGCTGCTGGACACGGTGCTGCCGCGGCCGGAGGGCCTTCCGTTCACCAAGGATGCCAAGAAGTTGGCCTACATCCACGCCCGTGCCCGTAACCGCTACAAGGACACGCCCGTACTGGGCAAGGACGTGGGTGCCAAGGTACGCAAGCTGATCGACGACCACGTGATCTCGCTGGGTATCGACCCGAAGGTGCCGCCAATCCAGTTATCGGACGCGCAGTTCGACCAGTACGTGGCGCGGGCTGCCAATGCACGGGCCAAGGCCTCGGAGATGGAACACGCGGTCCGCTCGCATGTCCGAAAGAATCAGGACAAGGATCCGGTGCTTTACCGCAAGCTGTCGCAGCACCTGGAACACCTGCTCAAGACCCTCGACGGCAACTGGGATGAACAGGTCAAGCAGTTGCAGAAGCTGATCGACGCGATCCGCGCCGGCACGATCGACGAAGATCAGGCATCCGCTGAATTACCCGCACACTACCTCCCGTTCCTGCGTACCTTGCTCGCCGACGTTTGCGGGGAACAGGAGCCGATGCCAGAGCAGCTGCTGCGCTTGAAGGACGTCACGGTGCACTTGGTGGATTTGCTGGTGCAGGAGCTGCAAGCCAATCCCAGTATCTGGCAGCCACATCGTCGCGCCGACCAGGAGGCGCTCAGCGGCACCCTGTTCGAGTATCTGATGCGTCTGCAGCCACCGCTGGTGGATACGGACCGGGCAGAGGCGCTGGCCGACAAGCTGCTGCAGCAGGCGCGGGCCAACCACGAGGGGTTGCTGGCGGCATGAGCACCACGTTGACCGTCGACGACCTGCGCTTCGACGTGCGCCGCAGCGGACGCAGACGCACCCTGCAGATCACAGTCGAGCGCGGCGGCAGCCTGTTGCTGAGCGCGCCGCCCGGCGTGGACGAGTCCAGCTTGCGCGATTTCGTCAATGAAAAGCGTTTCTGGATCTATACCAGGTTGGCGGAGAAGGAACTGTTGCGCCGGGTAGTGCCACGAAAGGAGTTTGTCGGGGGCGAGGGTTTCCTATACCTGGGGCGCAGCTATAGGTTGAAGCTGGTCGATGTGCAGGCTGTTCCGCTGAAGTTTTCCGCGGGCCGCTTCCAACTGCGTCGCAATGAGGTGGGTGACGGGCGCGAGCATTTTATCCGCTGGTACTCCGAACGCGCGCGGGAGAAGTTGGCCGGACTCGTCAAAGAACTGCAGGCCAGGATGGAGGTGCAGCCGGCAGGGGTTAAGGTCCAGGACCTGGGCTATCGTTGGGGGTCCTGCGGCAAGGGCGACTGGTTGTACTTCCACTGGAAGACCATCCTGCTGCCGCCGCGCATCGTCGAGTATGTGGCCGCGCATGAAATCGCCCACTTGCACGAACCGCATCACACACAGGAGTTCTGGCTGCGGCTGGAGCGGGCGATGCCGGACTATGCTCAGCGCAAAACATGGCTTGCTGAGCGAGGCGTTGGGGTGGAAGGTCTGTAGATGGACGTGGACGCCAGGGTAACGAGATCAACAAGGAGGAATAGCAGATGACCGTGTTGGAGACCGTAGCCTGGGTGAAGCCACCGGAGCCGATTCGAGGGCTCGATCATCTGGGAGTCCAGGCACCCTGCATTGCACTCTATGGTCAGCTGCTTCCCGGTATCACCAACGTAACTGACCGCGCCCGGTACTATTCGTTCTACTCGTGGCTGATTTGGTCCTTTGAACGCAGGTACGCGAACCACACCATCGATGAGTTCCGGCGCGTGCTGCGTCGCGCCGAGTGTCTGTTTGCGCTCATCGCAATCCGTCACGCCCGTATGGTCGGTGATAACGACGACGGGCTTCACGGCAAGGCAATGGTCGGGCGCGACAAGCTCTTGCGCATCGGGGAAGGCAACCCTTTCACTCTCGACGACTTCGCCACGCTTGAAGGCCCGAACCGGTACTTCAAGAACAAACTTGGCGGGCTCGGCCAGTACTACTTCGGCCCGCTCCGGGACCTGCGCGTACTCGATCATCATCAGGGCGCCGGCTATCCGGGTTACGACAAGGAGCGCGGAGGAAAGCTCGCGGAGGCTTTCGCGAGTGCTGTCCCCGAGGAGGCGTTCTTTCGCGTTCTCGAACAGCCGACAACCACATGGGGGGAACTCGACAAGCTATCTGCATTCTGTCCCTGCCAGTTGCACGCCAATGTTGCCGAGCATGAACTACTTCTTGACCTGTTCCTTGCGCGCAGCCCCATGTTCCAGGGCGACGGTGGGACAACGCGGCGAGCGTCGCTGGGTCTGATCCTCGACCTAGCAGGTCGATCGGTGTCCGATCCCGACTATGCGTTCGAGGCGCTGTTCCGGGGTGGGGCCTACACGGGAGCCCTCATCGATGGTTCGACATGGCAGGTGGCCAAGCCGATGGAGCGCGTCCTGCTTGGATGGGGCACTTACCAGCGCAACGAACTATTGTCGGTCGCGGTGCAAGGGCTGTTCGCGGCCATTCTTCGCGCCATTGAGCGCGATGAGGGTCACAGCATTCGTAGGGCTGTGGACGCTGCAGACATTGCAATAGGGTTGCTATCGTCCCTTGGCGACGACCTGAAACTCACGCTCGACGAGAAGGTCGAGCGTGTTCGCGGTGAGCTGCCCGCTCTCACGGACTGGCGACACGCGAGCCATGAGATGCAACGCGGCTGGCGTCTCCTGGACATTGACTTGGATGACGACGTTCGAATCGAGGAGGTCGCGGCGGAGAGCGTCGCCATCTTGCTGGCGCTTCTCGCTCGCGGCATTGACGAGTACCCCTATGACGACTTCGAGATCGATCAGGAGTACTTCGAGCCGCGCGGAGTACATCTGCTCTCATTTCGGCAAGCTTTCAACAATGAATGGAATGGGATGACCCTCGAGGATTGGATCCGCTGGCTTGCGGTCCATTGGGGTGTGTCACGTCACCTTCGTGTTGCACTAAGAAAGCTGCGTGGTGAGCGTCGCGATACATTTCGTATCAGACCTGTCGAGGAAGAGCTTCGTGTTGTGGACGTACCCGTGCCTGTATTCACCCAGCCTCGCGTTGGGAAGGCGCTGCAGATTCTCCGGGATCTTGGGCTGGTCGATCACGGCAAGGACGAGATGGTCTTGACTGTGCGAGGCCGCACCGAGCTGGAGGCGTGCCGTGCCGGGTGAGTTTGCATCGACATCTCTGCTCGAGCACATCTCCGAGACTGGGTTCCGCTCGTCCATCTTCACGACGTATAGCTGCTACTTCCCGTTCTACGAGGAAGTCGTCCTACGACGCCTCATGGCGGCTGGTTGTGTTCACAACGTACTGCTTGTTGACGCAACCCGGTGCGCCGAGGCCTTCGCGATTGAGGAACTGAGACCCCGTCGTGCCGGACGCGACTACACGCTCATACCGGTGAAAGTGGGGGGCGCATTCCACCCCAAGCTGTTCTTGCGTCTGGGTAAGTCGAAGGGTTCCTTGCTCGTTGGCAGCCACAACGTCACGCTTTCCGGGTTCGGGCTGAACGACGAAGTCACGAACATCTTTCAGCTCGAAGGCTCGGTGCTACGCGCTAAAGGTGCAGTATTCAGTCAGGCGCTAGACTACCTTGGACAGTTCATTCCTATGCGTCTCCCAGACGTAGTCGAGGCCTTTGAGGGTGTAAGGCTTGGGGTTCCCTGGCTTGATGGCCCTTTGGGCGTTGGCTCGCAGGAAAGGCGACTTCTCACCGAGTCGGGCACAAGTAGTGATCTGTGGTCGCAGGTTGCACCGCTCGTCCCCAAGGAGGTCAAGACGGCCTTTGTTGGCGGTCCCTTCTTTGACCCAGCGCTAGCGATGGTGCGGCGCCTCCAGCGAGAAGTGGAGCCAGAGCGACTCGTGATCGGAATCGATCCACTGACGACAGAGATCGATCCGGCCGAAGCCCGCAGGCTTGAGGGTGTTGAGTGGGTTAACATCGCCGGCGTACCCCCGATCCCCCAGCGGCGCGACGGAACATCACGCCATTTGCACGCGAAGGTGTTCTGGTTCGGAGGTAGGGAGGATGAGTTGCTCGTCACGGGCAGTTCAAACCCGAGCGTTGCAGCGTTCTTCGCGCCGCCAGAGCTTCGCAATGCAGAGGCCGTCGTAGCCGACCAAACCAAGGGGGCCGCGGACAGATTGCACCTAGAGGCGCTCCTGGCGGCGCCTGCTGTTACCGCCGCCGAATGGCGTGAGGTCGCCTCGCGTCGAGAGTCAGCGCCGCGACAGTGTGCCGATGAATCAAGACGAATCTTGGTGGCAACGCCGACGCCAACGGGCTTCATCGCTCAGGACACTCTTGATGTCGGCTTGGTCCTCGTTGCCATGGATGACCAGGACGCTTCGCTTGGAAAAGTGGTTGCTATCGGTGAAGGAGCCATCGAAGCAACTGATGTCATTCGTGATTCAGCTCGTTACCTGGAGGCTCGATCCGGGTCTGTGCACACGCTCGTGGTCATTCATCGAACCGAAAGTATTGCCAAGAATCTCGGTGGTGACACGAGGAAGGCACTCCGTCATGCGCTTGGTGCGCTTGAGGAAGATCCAACACAGCTCGATACGCTACTCAAGCTCACGGAGAAGGTGATCTTTGATTCTGGCGATGTCATTCGGACGACTCCGTTGCGTTCAACAGATTCAGTCGATGCTGGTATAGAGGAACTTGCAGCGCCTGCTTCACTAGCGCTCGAAGCCGCTGGCAGGAAGAGCTCATCCGAGCGAAGGCGTAGTCTTGCAAGTGGCGATATCGTGGTGCTGCTAGACGCGCTGATCAGGCGTCTTGGCGCAGGACTTTCGTCCGGCGTGCCGCGACCGCGAAACGAGGAGGAGGAGATAGGCGCCGATGAGGAAGATGGCGGCGACTTGGCGCCAGAAGTGGCCAACCTTGAGGTGCTGGCGAAAGTTTGCCGAGGGAAAGTAAGGCGTCTGATAAGGCGCATGGCGGGGCAGCTGGAATTGGCGAAGGAGCCGGCAAATGGCCGCCGCGGCATCGTGCAACTCGCGGCCGTACTCGGAGTCATTCGCACGTTGCGCATAATCGAGCAGCGACACGGGTGGAAGCGTTCGCGCGAGCAGCTTGTAGATCGCGATGACGAGCGAAGCCTCTTTGAGAATGCGATGATCGCCACTTTCTGGGGTATGGATGCAATGGCTATCCACGCCATTGCAGAGAATGACGACCAAGGTTTCGCCGAATTGTCGATGGTTATCGGTCTGCTTGGATGGCTCGCTTGGGATGTGAAGGCAGATCTGCCTTTGGCATCACGCCGTGATGGGCTTTATCAGTCTGACGAAGACCGATGGTATGCGGCTCAACTTCTCGCCACACTTGGCCCGTGGCTCGTCGGCGACTCAGTCGCACAGTCTATTGTCCAGGAGAGCGTGAGGCGAACTCCGCGCATACACGTTGACGGAGAATGTTGGTTGGATCGCCATCTTGTTGCGCTTGAGGTCTTGACGAGGATGTTTGCTTCCGCGCATGAGCTCGGAAAGCCTGGGCGCGCCGTGGAGCCAGGCGACCTTGTCGTTCTCCGTGACGATGAGGTGCCACGGATTCGTTTCGCCCTCGCTGTCGTTGGCGGACGTGACGACGGAAAGATCACAATCTTCGATCCAGACGCGAGAAACAAGAATCGACATTTTTTGGTGTCTAGGGTCAAGACCCTTCCATGGATCGATTCTGTGACGCAATCGACGCGGGCTCTCGCGTAGGCTTCGTACGTGAAGGCAGCTGTGCACTCGCCAGACGTACGGTGTGCCTATTCACTCGTCGGGCCAACCCAGTCTTGTTTGAAGCGTGAGCGGACCGTGGTCTCCGGCATCTTCCGTTTCGGATACCTCCAGCGGCGCGAGCATGGGGCCATGCCAGTTCTGCTTCATCGCATTCGCCATCAAGGAGACATCGTCTGTCGTGGGAAAGTGACGGGCTATGACCACGGCTCTCCGCCGTAAGGCCACGGGTAGCGTGCGATCGCGCGCGATATCGATCAAGAGACCGCCGGCCCACACGATCGCGCGGGTACGTTCACTGGGCATCGTCATATCTGGTCTTCCGAATGGAGTGTTGTTAGAAGGGTCTCTACAGCCCGCTGCGTGACACTAGGGGGTCACGTCAAGTGTTGGCGGGTCACCAAGCAGCTTGATCAGCTGTTCGGTTTCCTTCCTCAGGTGCTTCGCTGTGACCTCACCCAAAGTGGGAATGAAGGTGGCCCACCAGTCAGGCCACTCGCATTGGCTTCGCTCGCGTCCTGTCATCACCCGGGAGAACCTGCGCGACGTCGCGAGCGTACGTGCGGCAAACCACAGATACGATCTGCGCCAAGCGACGGTGCTGGTGTTCGTGACGCATCGATCGCTCGTTGGCTTTGTTAGAACGTTCATCTTGTCGTATGAATCGCTCAGCAGTGGCGAAAGTTCGGCTCGATAAGCTGCAACTGCGACTGGCGACTCAACCCGGGGCGCAAACTGCGTGGCCCCAAGATGTGCCACCGTGTAGGCGCGGTGTTTAAGTTCAGAGGAACTGTAGGGGAATGGCCCGCCCGTCATCTCTTCGCCGGGTCTCGCCAGCAGACATTGAAGGCGCCAAAGAAGTTGCAGGACGGTATTTGCATCGGGGTCGTTTAGCGACGCGCGATCGAATGACCGCATGTTGTCGGCAAAATATTGGTTTGCCACCGCACGGTTCTCGATGTGAAATGCGGGCACGTCCTCGCTGCGGGCGAACTTGCCATGTATCCACTTCTGCGGGAGCTTCCGGTATTGCTTTTGGCTTGTGTCCTTCCAGTCCATCAACGGGCAGCGGTGCTTCCAGCAGATGGTGGTCCATACAGACGCCCAGCTCAGCCGAAAGTACGGTGTCCTTTTCTCAACCAAGTCACATTCGAAACACAAGGGACAGTAGGCGGTACGGAACGGATGTAGGATCTTTTGTCCATGAATGCTCCACGAGCTTCTTACGGGAGACGTCCAACCGTGTACCTGCTTTCCGAGATTTTCTTCGAGTGACTTCGGCGGATCAAAATCCAAATCCTTGTTACGCCTGTTGCTCCAGGGATCCTTGCCTACCAGCTCGTTGACCAGCTTGTAGGACGATACGGCATAGGTCTGGGCCAGGCGTGACACTACCGAAGAGAGCGACTCCCCAGGATAGGGAGGGTCGATGAGAAGACGGCCTCGAGTACTCACGCTGCCATCCCCTGCGATTCGATGAGGAGCTTGCCGGGCCGGAACTCTGCGGCCTGGAGGTGCGCGAGCGTAATGCACTCTTCGCCCTGCTCGAGGGCCATCAATGCCGCGTTCTGGACGCGTGCGACGATAGCTCCGAGCTTGCCCTCACCGCTCTTGGCCAGGAACGCAACTTTCTCCCGCTCGTGCAGGTTGGATGCTTCCTTGAGCGGCAGGTAGCGCTCGTAAGTCGCCAGAAATGCGGCCAAGGACTTATCGGCCTTCCAGACGGGCAAATGCGTCTCACCGAAGCGTGCCGCTAGGTGAGGATCCGAGCGGAACCAATGGCCTGCCTTGCTGGTTCCAAGTGCCAGCACGGGCAAGCGCAGTGCGTTCATGATGGTCTTGATGGATTGGAGAACGCGTTGTTGATCCTTCTCACTGCCGAAGGTCAGGTCCTGCACTTCATCCAGGATCAGCAGCCGGCAGTTGGTCTTCTCGAGCAGGCTCAGTACCACCGGTTCGCGATCACTAAGGCGGTGCGAGACCAGAACGGGACCACCGAGCTTCTCAAGAATGCGCCCGTAGACGGTGCGAGCGTCACGCACGCCTGACATGCTGATGGAAATGGCACAGGGCCCCGCGCCGCCGTCCTGGGGCTGAAAGCGGCGATCCATGAGATACGCCAATGCCGTCTTGCCGTTGTTGCAGTCAGCCTGAACGATCAGGCCCCTCGCACGGATGGTGGGCGGCTCAAGGAACATCCAGTGGGCTTGCTGGAGAATTTCCTTGAACTTGGGGTACTGGATAACCCGGTCCTGCAGGATCGCCAGTGCCCGTTGCCGAAGGGGAGCATCAAGGATTGCAGCGATCGTCGCATGCAGCCTGCCGTGCGCCGGCGCAGGGGTGTTCATGATCGACTCCCAGGTCTCTGCGGCCAGATGTCGTTCGTTTACAGACGTTGCGATGGTGTTTGCTTCAGAAGTCATAGGTGGTTTCCTCTACGTCAAAGAGTTCGGTGTTGTCACAGAGCCAGGGATCTGTCGGCTCATCAGTGGGAGGCGGGTTGGCGATGGGCGAGCTCGCCAAAGGTGTGTAGAAGGGATCGCCTGCAGCGGCAGTAGCCTGTCTTCGCCTGATGCGCCTGGACTGCTTGGCCTGCTCGACGGTCTCGTGAGCGCGCAGAAGACTTTCGTCAGCCTGGCGACGAAGCGCAGGATCTTTGGCGATGGTTCGTTCCCACCGCCTGCGCGCCTCCCATTCCGCGAGTGACATGCGTGACACACCAGGTGTGGTCAGAATTGCCTTCACCAGAGGCCCACCGGGAGTCCGGACAAAAACGTAGGTAATATCCCGGGGATCCCATGTCACTAGAGTTCGCTTGCCCCTTCCCACGAAGGGCTCCAGATGGTCACTCCAGTAATCCAAGCGATGCACCTGAACGCCGGTGCGCGTGATCGCGCGTTCCTCACCTGGAAGAAATGCCGCCAGAAACTCCTGGTGATCACGCAGCACGAGTGCCTTCCTGACTCAACTCCCACTGCTTGGCTGGGGGAATACGAAGGTTTCCGTGCTCGGTCGAGTGATAGCTTCCAAGTAGCTGCTCCACGAACCAAGTGCGTAGCTCACTGAGGGTCATCACGGCATGACGTTTTGCGTCGTAATCCGCCTTCTCATGGACCGAGCGCTTCGTGGTTCCCGGGAGCATGTGGCACTTGCCTACCATCGTGCCGATCAGGCGTTCAATGGTGCCGCCGTAATGCGGGGATCCGATGGGACGGAAGCTCAGCAAGATCCCGTATTCCTGACAGCCTCTGGCAAAGGCTTGAGACGTGAAGTCCTTTCCGTTGTCGACGAAGATTTCCTTTGGAACGCCATGCATGGGCCAAGGCAACGGAACACCAAACTCTTCCATCGGATTCTTGGGAAGCACCGCATGCGTCAGGCACAGTGCAACTGAGAGCACAGAGGGCGGCTCGAATCCGATGTAGATACCCAGCACGCACCTCGTGTATACGTCGATTGCCACGGTCAGCCAGGGGCGACCGACGTAGTTCCAATGAGGTTCGTCCGAGCGTGCAAGCACATCCATCGGCGTGTGGTCGATCTCAACTCGCTCAAGCGGCGCAGTGACTTCGACGTGACCGGGCGCGGCCCCGAATTTGTACTTGGCGTTCTTACTACCAATCCGCTTGCTCTCGTACTGGCGCTCCAAACTGCGCGCTTGGGCACGACTGGTTACCGCACTCAGGCAAGGCGGTGGGAGGCCCTTCACTCTGCAGTCGGCCGCGACGTGTTCGTAGAGTTGCTGGATGCTCGGACGCTGGGCCGTGAAATAGAGCTCCCGCATCCAATGATCGATGACGCGCTCAACTGCGAGCGGTAGCACTTTCGAACCCAGCTTCCTTCCCGCCTTGGCTGGTACCAACGCACTTGTCGTCGGGTTCGCCATATAAACACGCAGCAGTCGCCACGTTTGGCGAACACACAGCCCTATCTCTTTGGCAACGCGCTCAACTCCATCAGACTTGGATTCGGGTCCATTGAGCAAGTCCTGAAGCAGTCGCGCTCGCTTGGCCGCTTCGTCCCAGACTTCCGCCGGAATGCTCGCCAATGCCGTCTTCTGCAGACTTCTTGCGGCGTCCCCTATGACATGCAGCTGGGTGATCCCTACTTGAAATACACCTTCACTCGCACTGATGAGCGCTTGGTCGTGACCAACGAGTTCGACAACCTTGACGCGCTCACCCTCAAACAGTGCGGGCTGCCCTGCCTTGATGAGGCCGCTCATGCGTGTGCCTCCATCGCGAGTTGCGCGACATCCACATCGGTCACGATCGTCACAGGCAGGCCAAGGGTGCGAAGCGACGCCAGGCGCAGCATCCACTCCTCATCCAACTGGCGGGCACGCTCCAAGGGTTTGATCTCGACATAGGTCTGCAGACCAAAGCCCAAGCGCTTCAGCAGGTCCGGGACTGTGGGTAGGTGGACCAGGAAGTCCGGGGTGTAGCGTCGGTCGCGTTCCTGAAGCACATAGGTGATCGTGACCGGCTGGCTCTGGACCGTAACGCCGGGCGCCATTTGGGCGATCACGGTCAGGAAGCGGCTCTCCAGGCGCGATTCGAACCCTATCGAGCCGTGGCCAGGCCGAACGGGATGCCAGCCGCGGACATGGTGAGATCGTGAGAGCGGTATACGCCTGCTGCCGGGCTTGACCTCACTGACAGGCGGCGGACGGAGCAGCGCCAAGGCTTGGCGCAGCTGGGTTGCGGTGTGGGTGACGTACATAGGTGTCCTCGATTGGAGTGGAAATCGAGGCCGACTGTGAAGCGATTTTTGGGCATAGCGATGCCCCCAAACTCCCTTGCGGGAATTAAGCTCGCATGGCAATATGATTCCGTCGGTGCTAAACGACGTTGCTTCTCACAGGGCAACAGGGCCCAGAATCGCTCGTAACGGTTCTGGGCCTTTTCTGTTTCTGGGCCTCTGGATGCTGGAAAGTTGTTCAGGCCTAAGCGATAGGACCTCCTTGCCTGACGGCATCCTCGGGGGCGGCAGAGCCCAGCTTTTCAAGCCAAGCGCCTACCTGGTCGGTTCGGGCGAACCAACCCACTCTTCCAGGCAATCTGAAGACTTGCACGGGCAACGTGCCAGCAGCCACGGCACGTCGGAAGGTGCGATCGCTGGGGTATTTCAAAAGGCTCTGAATTGCCCGTCCGGCCATCAGCTCTCCGTGCTCAGCCAACAGGCGAGCTAGGGAGTCTGATGTCGTATGTGGACGAGGACTTTGGCGGTCTTGCTCGGTCATTACCGGTCAACTCTGGACAGAGGGACGGAGTTTCCCCGACCATACCCGCTATGCCGACAACCACAAAACAACATTTACGCTCTACAAGGGGGCGTCCCAAAGGCTCGTTCCGGGATCCTGCTCTCCGTGCTCAGGCATGGCACTGGCTGTCGGAGCTCCTGATGGCCACCGGCGAGACAGACCCACGTCGATTTGATGACGCAAAGGGGGCACACCGGTTAAGCCGCGGCCTACCGGTGGGCAGACGCTTCACGCGGGTGATGGAGGATGGCTACGACCCCCGGAACATCAGCGCCGGCAAATTCCAGCTGTTCGATCACGTTAAGAAGCGCCGCAAGTTCTCCCAAGCAACGGCGGCCTACACGCACCCGCTCTTCAAGTACATGCAGGACCGGGAGCTCGGACCTGCGCGTGAGCTGTCCTGGATCAAGGCGCGACTGCATTCATTTGGGCTGACCCTTATGTCCGACATGGAGTACTCGCATGCGCGCGCATTCGGTTTCGTAAGTCACGACGGCTGGTTAAAGGGCTCTACAGATTGGTATGTTGACGAGAAATCGACTCTGGCTCCCCTAAGGGACCAGCTAGAAGCGCTCTCCAGTCTTGATGGCGTGTACTTGCTCGTCGCCTTGCATCGTTTGGTGATCGACACGTCTCCTTCTGCATCGGAGTACGCGACCCAACTGTCAGCGCTCATATTCGACGCTGCTATGGGTCTGGCAAGGCGCTATCGGTATGGCCCTGAGCAACATGACACTTGGCGACTTCTAGTTGAGACGCGCTTGTGTCGCTGGATTCCGGAGGTAAGGATCACCGAGGAGGAAATGAGCGCTGCCCTGGCTCGCCTGAATTGGGAATTCGAGCAAACCGAGCGCAGCGTTGCAGGCCGGCCAAAGCTGGGGCCATTGCAGGTCGGTCGTGGTCGTGCCGAGCGTCGTTGGCGGCGATACGCACACGTAGTTGCTGCCTTAAAGTGTCTAGATTCCCACGAGTTTCCGTGGCTTTTTGCCGCGTGTACCGACGGCACGCGCTGGATCGAGCAGAACAGCAAGGGTATTCAACAGCGCTTACGCCCGGCTAGCCGAAAAGGCTACGACCCTTCAAAACCTGAGGACAAGCAGGAGCTTCCTCCAATATCTATGCCCGCCGCTGTCCAACGGCTTCGTCGTTCACATGGCGATCCGGATGCGTTTCATAACTGGCTTAGCGTCTTTGTGGACCGCCACATCATCATTGAGTAGAGGGTTGAGTGAGATTCGCAAGGCCGCTCGCTACCTTCAAACCATGTCAGCCGGCGCTTTGGTGGAATGGACCAGCGCTTGGACACGTTTAGAGGCCCTACTGACGCGATCAAGCAGGTTCTGACGCGGCCGCGGCGCCAGCTGACACGGTTAAGCTGGTGAGAGACGGGGAGAAGGGCAAAACCGTGAAACCCGCATCGCGCCGACACCGACTGTTCCACACAACATTTGGTGTTGACGCTTCCGGCATGCCCCACTATGTTGTGGCCGTCGGTTCCGGTGGTCGCAAGCCACGGGATTAAAACGGGAAGCCGGTGACGCGTTCGCGCCACTCCGGCACTGCCCCGCAGCGGTAATTGGGAACGAACCCGCCACCAGCACTGGGGCCTTGCCCTGGGAAGCGGCGGACGTAGGAAGAAGGCACGTCCTTCCCGCCCATGAGTCCGAAGACCTGCCGACAGCCGCGCGTAGCACACCGCGCGGTGCCGGCCGCGGAATCTCCGGGGGGAGAGGGCTGGCGAAGCAGGGCACGCCGGTCTTCCGTCCGCGCGATCTCGCCCCCTGCGACGCCGCTTCCCCACTGTGATCCTCCATCCGGCCTTGCGCAGCCCCGCGAGGGACGGGCCGCCGCGTGCACCACGCATGGAGGATTCTCGTGACCCAGATCGACAGCGCCGTCGCCGACGCCGGCACCACCCCGTCCCAGAAGGACGCCTTTTCGCTGACCCC
>Ga0247823_10000726_pt1 | contig 27768 bp, 25 predicted proteins | sample 13C_PalmiticAcid_2_FD_192426 | JGI IMG/M metagenome (GOLD analysis project Ga0247823, IMG submission 192426) | Soil microbial communities from agricultural site in Penn Yan, New York, United States - 13C_PalmiticAcid_Day30 | ecosystem: Environmental > Terrestrial > Soil > Agricultural land...
TGAGAACATGCCTGTTCACCAATAAAGCGTCTATGCTCTCAATTGGCGACACTCCGTTAATTTCCCGTTGTTATCCATGCTGTTATCGCTGAGCATAGTTTGTAGTCAGCAAGGCCCGAGCGCTGACATGCAAACCGGATCGTTCAAAGCCCACTCGGATATTCCTCTCGCTAGCCATCGGGCGCCGGCCGCTGTGCCCCAATAATGGTCAGTCGCTGGGGTATCGGCGTTCCCCAATAGCCGACGCTACCGCCCGGGCTGGACTGGCCGTAACGCCGACATTGGGCAGGAGCTCTATGCGCGGCGCAACCACCAGCTCGTTGCCGCTGCTGGTTTGCCTCCACCGCCCGGCGACCCCCGTCTGGTCCTTGCCTGAAGCGCTAAGCCCGCGATGGTGATCGCGCTGGCGAGCACGAGCATATGCCTCATAGCTGCGTGCATCATCAGAACACGCCGACCCAACTGTCATTGGCCGAGAACTGGTTGGACTTACCCCAGCACATCAAGCCGGGCCGCTCGGCGCTCTTGCCGTCCTTGGCCAGGCGATAGGTCATCTTGCGGCAGCGGAAGCCGTTGACGGTCTCCTCGCTGTCGATGCTCAGCGTTCCGGCGAAGCCGTTGGCGGTCCAGCGATGGACGTGGCCGATCGGCAGGCGCGACAGACGGGTCTCGCTGCCATTCTGCTTGCCGTCGAACTCGTCGCGCGGCCAGCTCGGCCAGCCGGAATAGGCGAAGCCGCCCTCGCAGCCGGTACAGCGCACCTTGCCGAATTCGGTATAGGCGTCCTTGGCCGTGCGCCATTCCTGCGGGATGTCCATGCGGCTGGGATATTGCTTGTCGCTCTCCGCCTGACGCCGCGCCGCGCGCTCGGTCGCGGTCTCGGCCGGACGCGCCGCATCGGATGATGGCGGCGCGGCTTCAGCGTCCTCCTTTGGCTTTTTGGGCTGAGTGGCCCGGCAGGCCGCAACCGATGTCGCCTCGCTCGCGCGTTGCGAGGCAGCGGTCTCCGCGGTGTCCTTGAGGTCCCTTCCCAAGTTGCGATCGCCGCGCGCAACGCCCTCGAGCCGTCTGAACAGGCCTCCCGCGCCTTCCGCGCCGAACAGGCTCGGGCGCCGCTTCTTGGCCTGGGTGGCGCAGTCGTCCTGCGCACGGGCGGGCGACGGCAACATCGCGCCGCCGGCAAGCGCGAGGCCGCCAGCCAATGCGAAAAGGGGCAGGGTCTTCATCTTCATTCTCCTGAAAAGGGCAAAGGCTCAATCGGCGCTGGACCAGCTCGACAGCAGCGCCTTGCGTTCGGTGTCGCCGGTGTTGTGCAGCTTGAGTGTCCAGCTCCCGCGAAGGACGGGGCGATCGACGAACAGCGAGCGGACAGGCTGGGTCGCTTCGGGCGTCGCGGTGAGATTGGCGGCGGCGACCGTCCCCTTCTCGTCGATCAAGGTCGCCGATACCGCACTCGACGCGATCAGCGTGATGCCCAGATTGCGCGCCGCCTTGACCGGCACCGCCACATCGGCCGTTTGGCCGGGCGCAAGCTTCACCAGCTTCGCGAAATCGGGCTTGTCAGGCGCCGCCGTGGCAGGGCCGTCATCGACCGTCAGCATGATCCGTGCGGACGTCTTGGCACCGCTACCGCCGCCAGCCGACTGCTGAGCCTTCGGCCCCTTGGCGAGGCGCGGCTTCACGAACGACGAGAAGGGCGCTGTGCCCGTGAGGTCGGTGTGGATTAGTTTCGTCTCTTCGGCATCGGCGATGGTCCAGCGGGCCGACGGCACCGTGACGACGCCGTCATTCCATCCGATCGTCTTGCACATGGCCGGCAGCGGATTTCCGGCGAGGACCGAGAATTCGACGCCCTTGCGCTCGACATGCTCGGCGTTGAACTGCGCGACCGAATCCTGTCGCAGCTCGCGCAGCGCGTCCATCTGCTCGCCCAGCAGATCCAACGTACCGCTCAGTACATCAGCGCAAGGGCTGCCCATATTGGGCGTGCCGAGCATGATCAGGCGCGTGACCTGCGGCTTGCCGTCGGCATAGCTCGGCATCATCGCATGGATGTAGCGCCGGCTGATCAGGCCGCCCATCGAATGCGCGACCAGATCGACATGCCAAGCGTTGCGGTCCTTCTGGGCATATTCGACATATTTGGCGAGTTCGAAGGCATTCTGCGCGATCGTGTTGGTCGGCCCGAAGTTGCCGGGCTCCTCGCCGGTGTTCATCCGGCCATGCTCGGGTTTCTCGCCGACCGGGAACGCCTTCCAGCCATAGCTGTGGCTGGTGGTCAGGATGTTCTGCCACGTCGCCCAGGCACCCCAATTCGACCACAAGCCATGCACCAGTACGAGTGGCCGGGGCGCGACCGTGATGTTCTTGACCTGCTCGTCGACCTTCTTGCCCTTGTCTTCCAGCTCGGCGCGAATGCGCTGGGCCAGGCGCGGGCGACCGTCGTCGTACCAGGCGTAGCCCGAGCTATCCCAGTCGAACCTGACCTCCTGCTCTGCGCCGGCGGGAATGACCACCGACAGTTCGTCCATCGGACTGTCAGGCTTCGCGCCGTCCCATTTGTCGCCCTTGTAGGTTTCCTTGAGCTTGACCGTCGCCGACTGTTCCTGGTCGCTGTCGTTGGCGACGATCGCGGTGATCCGGACACGGTTGCCGTCGATCGTGCCGACCTGCTCGCTGATCTCCCGCCAGTCGTCCCATTTGGGAAACTTCATGTCCTCGAACTTGAGGTCCACCAGCCGCAGCTTCGGACCGCAGCGGCGCAGGTTCCAGCTCAGCGTCTGGGTGACGTTCTGCCACGTCTTGGAAAAGCTGCCCGACAGCCGGTTCGGGTCGCGCGGGTTCATGCGGTCATCCCCCTCGGTGCCGAAGCGCTCACCGTCGATCTTGACCGGGGATTCGGGAATGCTGCGGTTGACGCCCTGCCGCGGCGTGCATTGCCCGCTATAGCTCGCGCTCGACGATCCGCTGACGAGGCCCTCGATTTCGGGCAGGATAACGCTGACGGTGTAGGTGCCGTCACTGTCCTCGCCGATATGGACCTCGGCCTCGAGACCGTTCCCGGTACCGCGCGTCTGAGTCTTGTCGACGAAGCTGCCGGAAACCTGATGGCGCTCCTTCGTCCGCGGGCACACATCGATGTCCTGCGCGGACTTGGTTTCGGTCGAGCTCGACGTCATGTTGATGTTGGCGAGGCCCGTACTCACGCTCGACCCCGCCTGCGCGCGCACCGCGATCCGTGCCCCGTAATGATAGGCCAGGTTGAAATTGCTGGTCTCGGTGCCCTTGCCGGAGATGCGCGGCACGGTCTTGTTCGAACTCATCGACTGAGTCCGGGAATAGTTGATCGAGCCGGTCCATCCGCTCACGCATTGTGCGGCGATGGCCGGTGTCGCGACGCCGGACAGGATCAGGCCGACCGCGAAAGCAGGGAATGAACGCAACGGCGTCACTGGAATCTCCTATTGGATTTCGGTGCCGCACTAGGTCCGATGGTCCGGACCTGCCTTCGACATCCATCCAATCGGGATCATCGTGCGATCGACCGGCACCGGCGCGACGAAGCCCGCCAAGGGAGCGATCAACCCGGTTCAGCGGCCCCGCGTCGCTCCCTGTCGCGGCGCGGGTGAAGCGGCGCACATCGATCTCCTAGGCGCGCTGGTCGCGCGGCAGTCTGCCGCCAGGGAGGCCGTTCATGACATTGCTTCGCTTCTCACCGGGTTTCGCGCTTGCGCTGGCTGGATTGGTGCCGCACGCCCCGGCATCGGCACAACAGATTCCCATCGTTCAGAGCGGCGCCGATGGCCGCTTCGAACGTCAGATCGATCCGAAAACCGCAGTTCCGGGCTTCGACCCCGTCGCGTTTCGCGGCTTTCGCTCGTCCATGGACGCAATCATCGCGCAATTAGCGGCGATGCCTTCGGTCAACGCTCCGTCGGCGCCCGTCTGCCACCGCCTGATGAGCTATCTGGAAACCGTCAGGCGGCATGGCGTGTTCGCCGGATCGGTATCGGTGTTCAGCCCGATCAAGTTCGAGAATGGGCGCTGCCATCGGATGACCGGCGGGGGTGTCGAGTTGATCATCAATTCCACCCTCAGCACCTTCGAAGCCAACCGCGCGCGGGTGCGCGATGCCGAGGGCGGGCGGGCGAACTGGTTCGTGATGAAGCCGGAGTTCGACGGACGAGTAATCCGGCTGGCGACGGGTGAAATCCTGCTCACCAATGGCCGTCCGCTGCTCGTTCCGGTGTCCGGAAAGCGCTACGTGGCGGAACAGGTGAAGCGGGAAGCAGCCAATCTGCCGCCCGGCGCGCAGCAGCCGCTCCCGTGGCGCGACCTTTCGCAGCGCCTGACCCCGGACGCCGCGGCGCGGCCAGCCTGCCTCGACCGGTCGATGTTGTCGATGGAACTGACCACTGATTGCGATCCGCGACTTCAGATTTGGGAAGTGAATCCCCACTATTTCGACAGCGGGCGGATGGGCGACATCCAGATGATCGTGCTGCGCACGCCCCAGGGCGCCTATCATGGCGAGAGCGATGCGCGGCTCAAGGCACGTCAAGCTGTCTGGCAGGCGCTGGATCTGACCGCGTTGTCGGCGATGGTGCGATGAGATCGACGATGACCCTCACAGGTTGTCGCAAGATTTGATTTTGTCGCTATCCCTGAAAAGTCGAATTTATGTAGCTGGCCTATGTCCGGAAAGATAACATCAATTGACCCAATTCAAGGAAAAGGACTCAGCTTGGCGATTGATCCGGCCATCGAAGGCGGAACCCGGATCGAACTTTCATCCGATGACAAAAGGCCAAATTGGTCGGCGGCGACAACAACTACTTTTTGGATGCCGTAAAGCGAGGCGTTGAATGAGCGGCTCGTCACCAACAGCCGACGATCAGCTAACCACCCATTTCCGGCCGTTGCGACGCTAGCTGAACGAACGGCAACTTTCGGGATTTCACGCGGTCCCGCGGAATGACCGCTCGAAGCCACAGTCGCATTGAAGCCAGTCATACCATAGCGAGAAAGTTGGTGGCGAGCTTGTCGTAGCGGGTAGCGATGCGGCGGAGGTGCTTCTTCTTAGAGAAGAACGACCTACGCAAAAACGATGTACCACCCGAAAACTGTCGCCCTTCGGCCGCTCAGGCGCTATCCGGCGATGGAGCATCGGCGAGGAAGCAGTGCCGCAAATCTACGAGACGGACGAGAACAAAATTGTCATCGGTGACGCGCTGGAGGCCCTCAGGGACCTCCCTGAATCGAGCGCCGACCTCATTTTCGTCGACCCCCCATATAACATTGGGAAAGATTTCGACGGCATCCAAGATCGGGAGGAGGAGGAAACGTTCTTTCAGTGGTGCGAGAAGTGGCTCGCTGAATGCGTTCGAGTTCTCAGCCCCGAGGGCTCGTTCTACCTTATGAATTCGACGCAAAACATGCCGAGACTCGATCTCTGGTGTCGGCGACACCTCACCATTTTGTCCCGTATCGTATGGTCCTATGACAGTTCTGGTGTTCAAGCGAAGAGCTTTTTCGGTTCGATGTTTGAGCCAATGCTTCACATGGTGGCTAATCCTAAGCGGTACACATTCAATGCTAACGATATTCTGGTTGAGGCTAAGACGGGTGCTAGGCGAGGTCTGATAGATTATCGCAAGAATCCACCTCAGCCGTACAACACTACTAAGGTCCCGGGGAATGTTTGGGACTTCCCACGCGTGCGCTTCAAAATGGAAGAATATGAAAACCATCCGTCTCAGAAGCCTGAGGCGCTTCTCGAACGAGTGATCCGTGCGTCCTCAAATCCCGGCGATTTAGTGCTAGACCCATTTTCCGGGTCTTTCACGACTGGAGCAGTTGCAAGTCGCCTCGGTCGTCGCACAATTAGCATTGAAAAGAATGAAGCTTACCTTCCGATTGGACTGCGTCGGATAGGCATCGAGTCCGACCTGCCGAAAGAAATGCTACTTAAGGAGAAACGACGAAAGACTCAAAACCTCTCCAAGCGGCAGCGTGACCGCGAGCTAGTCGAGCAATCCATACTCAAGCTGGAATTGTAGGATAAGATCTGCCTTCAAGTTCTCGTAATTTTGAGAAGGCACCTTCTCCAGAATGCTTCGCAAGCTTGCCAGCGTAAGAATCTCCTCAAAAAGAGATAGATACACTGCCACATCCTTCTTTTCGTACTTTCCTGACTTAAGTGCATCAGACTCGATGCGCTTAAGAGCAGAATCCGGAGTCAATTCGGTTTTCACGACAAACGAGATTGGAAAGCGATTCACCTTTTGTAGATCAAGGAAGTACTTGGAGAAATCCAATGCCTCTGTGACTTGAAAAAAGCGGCCAAACGGCTTGAGAACGAAATCGATACCGCCATCGTTGGCGTTGGTTCGACCTGTCTTGAACAGATTCAAGCTGTGTGGGCTAACTTGGTCCTTTGCACTTCCCAACCAGACTTTTTGGTGCCGGTAATGCTCTGCGAGCAATACGAAAGACGTGACCTCAAACAGCCGCGCATCAGCATGAGGTGCGAACGCGTTGTCAAAGAATTGTCGAAGTCCGGCCAAATCGGAGATGCTCTCAATTTCCTCCAAGGCGCCAGCCTGCTTCTCGGTGATAAGCGACACGTAGGTATCGATCACTTCCACAATCAACGAGGCAACTGAGGTTGGATCACTGCCGTTGTGAGAGAGGAGCTCAGGCGAGATCGACCGGGCCTTGGCTCCCTGCACTACTCCCGCCCGAATTGGCAGGAGCGGGCCATCGACGCCCATCGACCTAGCGAACTCGTCGTTCAAACGGTTATCTAGCGGATGGTTTTGCAGCTTCGATCCGAAGGGCATAGCTTTCATACGGGCAAGCAGGTCGGTAAATCGGGAGTGTCGTGCCTCCAAAAAATCGTCCGCGACCACATAGAGTGCGTAGAGGTTCCCGAGAGATCGCCTAGCCTTACTGCCCCGATCGACCGCCTTGGTCTTCCGCGCAAGGTATTGAACAACGAGATGGTCGGGCGGAACGCTGAAGCTCTCTGCAATGCGCTGAACGAATTCCATGGCCGTTCATAGCACTGCCGGATTTGCCGAAAAGCCCTTCTTGAAACAACGTTCCGGCGGAGTGTTGGTTTGACTACCAGCGAACCACCAATCGACGGCGCGATTCCAATTTCTATGGACGGATCGAACCCTCGACCTCCTCCCACCCGCCACCCAGCGCCTTGTAGAGCGACGCGACATACTGCAGCTGGACAGCCGCCGTCTGGATCCGCAGCCGGTCCGCCGTGCTGAATGACGCCTGAGCTTGCAGCAGCGCAGTCAGATCATCCTCCCCGGCTGTGTAGCGCAGCCGCGCGAGCCGCACGGCCTCCGCCGCTGCCGCTTGCGCAGCGTCGCGCTCTGCCCCGGCACGCTGTGCCGACGCGTACCGGTTGATCGCCGTCTCGCTATCGGCCAGCGCGACGAGCACGGCCCGCTCGTATCGTATCAGCGCAGCATCGGTGCGCGCGTCGGCCGCTCGGACCTGTGCCCGGATGCGCCCACCCGAGAAGATCGGCCAGCGCAGCGCCGGACCGAACTGGAAGCGGAGGCTGCTGCCTGAAAAGAGATCGCCGGGCGTACGTGCCTGCTGGCCGATCCCGCCCAGCAACGAAATGCGGGGAAAGAGTTCCGCGGTGGCGACGCCGATATCGGCAGTCGCGGCGGCAAGGTCGCGCTCAGCCTGGCGGATGTCCGGGCGGCGGCGCAGCAGGTCCGATCGCAGCCCGGCGCTGATCTCGATCCCGGTCGCCGGAAGCGGGCCGGGCTGGCGCAGCCGGTCGTAGAGGCTCTCGGGCGGTTCACCGAGCAGGAGCGCGAGCCGGAAGGCCGCCGCCGCGGCCTCGCTCTCGAAGCCGGGGATCGTCGCTGCCGTGCTGCGTGCCTGACTCTGCGCACGCACAAGATCGAAGCGGGAGGCGGCGCCGACGCGCAACCGCTCCGCGACCAGCCGCGCGATGTCACTCTGGGCGCTCGCGTCGGCGATCGCATTCGCCTGCAGGCTCTGCGCGGCGCGAAGGTCGATATAGGCGCGCACCACTTCGGCGATGATCTGCAGGATCGCCGCTCGCCGCATCTCTTCCATCGACTGCGCGCGCGCTTCGGCGCCCTCGATCGCGCGCCGCGTTCCGCCCCACAGATCGATCTCCCACGCCGCGTCGAACCCGATATCGTAGATCGAGAGATCAGGGCCAAGGCCAGGCACCTTGCCGACCGGGAGCTGACCGTTCTCGCTCAGACGGTTCTGTGCCGCCGCGGCGGACATGCCAGCTTGCGGCGCCGCCCGCCCGCGCACCGCGTCGCGATTGGCTCGCGCCTCGCGCAGGCGTGCATTCGCCTCGGCCAGATCCTTGTTGCCGGCAATGGCTGACATCACCAGCTCGGTCAGCAGCGGATCGTGAAACTTGGTCCACCACGCGGCGTCGACCTCCGCCCCGCTCACCGGCGCGATCCACGCATTGGCGGTGGCGGCGATCGGTGCCGGCTCGCGATAGTCGGGTCCGACGGTGCAGCCCGCCAGACCGGCACCGATCGCGGTCGCGGTGACGAAGGTTCGCATGGTCATGCCCCTGCTCCTGCCATATCGAGACGCTGGCGCCTGCGCTTGAGCGCGATCTTGAGGCCGACGATCAGCGGCGCCGCGGCGACGAAGAGCAACGCCACGAGCATGAAGGCCGTGTCGAACGCGATCACCGTCGCTTCGCTCCGCACTGCGCGGCCCAGCATTGCGGCCGCGGCCCTGGCCGTGCTTCCGGGATCCATCCCGCGCCCGGCCAGGAGCGAGACCGTCGATGCCAACCGCTCGGCGACCGCGGGCGCGCCGGGGTTGAGCGCCGAACCCAGCACCGTCTGGCTCGCCGCCACCTGCTGGTCGATCGCGGTCTGCAGCCCGGCCACGCCGATCAGCCCGCCGAGCTGCCGCCCGATGTTGAAGAGGGCGATGCCCGATGCGAGGATGGCCCGGGGCAGCGCGTTGAACGCGATCAGGGTGATCGACAGGAACAGGAAACCGAGCCCCAAACCGCGCAGCAGCACCGCCGGCATCATGTCGCCCGCGCCGCTCTCACCGCTGGACCCGGACAGCATCCACATCGCCGCCATGATCAGCAGGATACCGAACGGGACCGTCGCGATCGGCGACAGCCCCCGGCCCTGCATCAGCCACGCCGCGAGCAGCAATGCGCCCGCGAACAGCGCGCCGCTTGGCAGCAGCAGCTGCCCGGCATCGGTCGGGGTGAAGCCGAGCACCGAGACAGCGAAGGCGGGAATGAGGTACGCGCTCCCGAACAGCGCCGCGCCCGCCACGAAGCTGACCACGAAGGCGAAGGTGAAGTCGTCGGTCCGGAAGACGGTCAAGTCGAACAATGTGCCTCCGCCCACCCGGCGCTGCTGAACGATGAACAGCAGGAGGCAAGTCCCGCCGGCCAGGCTCAGCCAGACGATCCGGCTCTCCTCGAACCAGTTCCAGCGACTGCCCTGGCTCAGCACATAGGTGACGAAGAATAGCGCCATGCTGAGCAGCGCGAAGCCGATCCAATCGAAACGTGGGGATTCGACTTCGACTGAAGCCAGCAGATCGCTCATCAGCATCAGGCCCGCCGCCGCGAGCGAGAGAGGCAGGACGCTGAAGAAGATCCACGTCCAGGACTGGTTGTCGAGGAACCAGCCGTGCAGCATCGGCGCGAGCGTGGCCGGTGCGACCACCGCGCCCATCGCGAAGATCGCCTGCACCAGCGGCTGACTCGGCCGGGGATAGGCGAGGAAGAGGATGACCTGGCCCCCGACGAGCAGGATCGCGCCCGCAAGGCCCTGAATGGCACGAAGCAGGATCAACAGATCGATCTGAGTCGTGGCCGAGGCAAGCGCACATGCGGCTCCCATCACAAGGGTAGCGGCCAGCAGTGCCGTGCGCGGCTGGATCCGCGCCAGAATCCATGGCGCGAAGGCGAAACCGATCAGCTTGAACGCGGTATAGCCGACATCGAGCCATGCGAACGCGTCGGGGGTGGCATAGGTGTCGCCCATGATGTCGCCACGGCCGAGCGACAGGACAGTGCCCGCGATCGCCTCGGTCAGGCTCGCCAGCACGATGCCGCCCATTAGCAGCCAGCCCGCGCGCATGCTCAATCCAGCCGGCGAGGCCGCCACGGTCGTCATGCGCCGTTGCCCCGCACGACCTCGACGCGCGCCGACAGGCCCGGCACCAGGCGCCCGAGCAGCGGATTGCGCTTGAGGCGGATCTTGACCGGCACCCGCTGCACGACGCGGACGAAATTACCGGTGGCGTTGTCGGAAGGTATCAGACTGAACGCAGAGCCGCTGCCCGGCGCGAAGCTGTCGACCACGCCGTCGAGCGGCAGGTCCGCATAACCGTCGACGCGCACGCGCACCGCTTGCCCGGGCTTGATCTGCTTGACCTGCGTCTCCTTGAAGTTCGCGACGACGAACAGGTCGGCGACGGGAACGATGTCGAGCAGCGCCGCACCCGGCACGACCAGCCTGCCCAGGCGAACCTGGCGATTGCCGATCACGCCCGAGATCGGCGCACGCACGACGGTGTTCTCTAGATCGATCCGGGCAAGGTCGCGCGTGGCCTGCGCCTGCGCGACAGCGGCGGTCGCGACCGCGCGCTGCGTCGCGAGCACGTCGATGCGCTGGCGCTGCGCGTCCACCGTGGCGGACGACACCGACGCACCTGCCGCCGCCCGAGCGCTTCCGGCGTCGCTCTCGTCGACCTGCGCCTGGCTGACCGCGCCCGCCGCTACCAGCTCATGGCGGCGCTCGCGCGTCTTTCCGGCGAGCGCCAGGTCGGCCAGGGCCGCACGCCGCTGCGCCTCGGCCTGGCGCACCAGGGTGCGTTGCAGCTCTACCTCCTCCGCGATGCTGGTAAGACGCGCCTGCGCGGCAGCGACATTGGCCTCGGCCTGCGCAAGACGCGCGCGATAGTCGCGGTCGTCGATGCGGAACAGTATGTCGCCGGCGCGTACCGCCTGATTGTCCTGCACAGCGACCGCGGTGACATAGCCGCCGACCTTGGGCGCCAGCGAGGTGATGTCGCCGCGCACATAGGCGTTGTCGGTGCTGGCCCCGCCCGATCGCGCCCATCCCCAGCCCGCCGCCAGCACGATCGCGGCGCAGAGCAACAGCAGCGCCCCCACTACCTTCTTCTTGTTGATGCCTGCCATGACGGCCTCGCCAGGTAATTGACGTTACCGTTTGACACTACGGTAATGATCGTTACCAGTCAATCGACCCAAGGGATAGATCGAGCGATCCGGATGGATACTTCAGCACGTCCAGGCCGAACCAAAGTGGAGCGGAGCACCCTGCTGCGCGCCGCGGCGGACATCTTCTTCGAGCAGGGCTACGCCGCCACGAGCATCGATGCGATCATCGAACGCGCGGGCGGCTCGAAGCGCAACATCTACAGCGAATTCGGCAACAAGGAGGGCCTGTTCACCGCAATCGTGACCGAGCATCTCGAGAAGGCGCTCTCGGCGCTTGCGATGGAGGATGTGGAGTCGCGCGACCTGCGCGGCACGCTGACCGCGTTCGGGCGGCAATTACTCGACGTTCTCCTCTCGCCCGCGCTGATCGGTGTCTACCGGACCGTCGTCATCGAGAATGCGCGTTTTCCCGAGCTCGTGCAGAAATTCTACAACCACGGCCCCGGCCGGGCGAGCGCGCGGCTCGCCGAGGTGCTCGAAGAAGCGCAGCGCCGCGGCGAGATCCAGGTCGTGGATTGCGCACAGGCGGCGGATCATTTCTCCGGCATGATCCGCGGTAACCTGCACCTCCAGGTCGTCCTCGGCCTCCGCCCGCCGCCCGAAGACATGGAAGCGCAGGCGATCGTCGATTCCGCGGTCGAGATCTTCATCGGCGGAGTCTGGAATCGCGGCGCGGGCTGATGCTCGCCCCGCCCACGGTACAGGATCGGCGATACCAGAGATCACTTTCGGAAGCGCCTCACCGGGCTACCAATCAGCCGTTACAGGATCACTCCGCCGAGGGTCGAGCATGTCTTCGCCAACGTCATCCCTGCGCGATGTCCCGGACGTCCGGCATCATGCCGGCAAGCCGATTTTCGGACGCCGGATGGCTGCCATACTGAAGCCCGCGACCAGGCAGATATTCGCGCGCCCGCTTGATCCACTGAGCGTCGCGACCAGCTATCAGATCATGCGCAACGGGATCGCCGTGCTGGGGCTGGCACTGCCCTTCGTGCTGATCCTCGGCGGCGGTCTCGATCACGTCCAGAGCTCGCTCAGCGCCTATTACCATTTCTCCCCGGCCGTCCCGGCGCGTTATGGCGCGGGCACGATGCGCGACGCCTTTGTCGGCATGCTCTTCGCGATCGGCGCGTTCCTGTTCTTCTACCGCGGCCACTCGATCGAGGAGGACCTGGCATTGAACGTCGCCGGCATCTCGGTGGTCCTTGTCGCCGTCATCCCGATGGACTGGCCAGCCACGACCACCCGCCCGACCACGACAGCAGGGACGATCCATTCCCTCGCCGCCACGCTCTTCTTCGTGATGATCGCTTATGTCTGCGTCTTCCGCGCGCGCGACACGCTGTGCCTGACGTGCGCCCCGCGCCGCCGCAGGATATTCGAGCGGATCTATCTGGTGCTGGGTATCCTGATGCTGACGACGCCCACCGCGATCTGGTTGGCCGAGTTCATCTCGCCGGCAACGCCGAAGGGCTACGCCACGCTCTTCATCGAGATTGCGGGTGTGTTCGTCTTCGCGATCTTCTGGCTCGTCAAGGGCTTCGAGATCCGTTCGTCACTGCGCCCGGCGGCGCCGCCGCCTTCAGGATGCGGTACCGAGGATATGGTGCGGCCGGAAGCTGTCGCGCAGCCAGTCGTCGAACCGCATCGTGCCGGCGCGGGCATCAGGGCCGGGCAATAGCGAGCCCTCTTCGAGCAGAGCGCCGAAATAGCGGGCATGCCAGTCAGCGACTACGCGCCGGCCGTCCTCATGCGCGGTCGCGATCATCGTGGCGACCTCGTCCAGACGAAAACGCTCCGGGCCGGCCACTTCGACCACGCCGTTGAACGCGTCCGTGAACACCGTATCAGCGAGCATGTCCGCCAGTTCCTCGCCCGCGATCGGCTGGACCAGTGCGGGCGAGATCGGAATGTCGCGCTCGGTGCCGTCCTGCACCACGTCACTGATGAACTCGAAGAACTGCGTCGAGCGGACGATCGTGAACGGGATTCCCGATGCCCTCACCAGATCCTCCTGGATCTTCTTCGCGCGAAAATAGTCGTTCACACCCAGCCGGTCGACACCGACGATCGAAAGCACGATATGGCGCCGCACCCCCGCTGCCTGCGCTGCGGCCATGAGGTTGCGGCCGGACGTCTCGAAGAAGCGCAACGCCGCTGCACCGTCGAGCGAGGGCGAGTTCGAGACGTCGATGACGACCTCCGCCTCTTCCAGCGCCCGATCGAGCCCCTGCCCCGTGATCGTATCGACCCCGAAGGTCGGGGAGGCTTCGAACACGCGCAGATCCTCCTGGCGCAGGTTGCGGACGAGCTTCTCGCCGATGCGGCCGCTGCCGCCGATGACCACGATCTTCATGCGAGCACCTTGGGGTGGGAGGACAGCGCATCGGGCAGCCCCTCTTCCGCAAGCGCGCGGCGCACGCTGGGACGCTCCGCGACGCGCTCGAAATAGCCGATCAGCGCGGGCTCGAGCGGTACGCCGAACGCCTTCGCCCAGCGCAGCATGACGAACAGATAGGCGTCCGCCACGGTGAAGCGCGGGCCGAACAGATACAGCTCGCGGATATGTCCGGAGGCGATCTCGAGCCGCTTTGCCACCGCGTCGCGCGCGGCCGCCTTCTCGAGATCGCTGTGTGAATGGTAGAAGGGCTTGAACGCGATGTGCAATTCGCTCGACAGCCAGGACAGCATCTCGATCAACCGCGTCCGCCCAAGCGGGCCGCCCGGCGCGAGGCTCGGTTCGCGATCGGCGATCAGTTCCAGCACCGCCGCATTCTCGGTCACGCCATTGCCGTCCTCGAGCACGAGCAGCGGCACATAGCCCTTGGGATTGAGCGCGGCATAATCGTCCCCGCGCTCGGTGACCTTGGTCTTGATGTCGACTCGCTCGAACTCAGCATCGAGGCCCGCTTCGTGCAGCGAGATACGGCAGGAAAGGCTGCAGGCGCCGGGCGTATAATAGAGTTTCATCGGTCGGACTCCTCTGTTTCGGGGGATGGTCCGGCGGCCGTTGGTGCGGCGCCGGCCGGCAGGCGAAGGGTGACCCGGGTGCCCGCGCCGGGGGTGCTCCGGATCGAGACGCCGCCGCCCGCATCGAGGGCGAAGCGCTCGACCATCGGCAGGCCGATCCCGCCCAGGCCGTCGGTCTTGGTCGTGAAAAAGGGGTCGAAGGCGCGCGCGATCATCGCTCGCGACATGCCGACGCCATGATCGGCGACCTCCAGCTCGACCCACAGCGCGGCGCTTTTGCGCGGGGTGGTTCGCGCACCGATTGTGACGACGCCGGTGCCGTACATCGCGTCGCGGGCGTTCAGGATGAGATTGAGAATGGCCCGCCGCAACCCGGTCGGATCGCAGCCGATCGCCGGAAGATCGCGCTCGATCTGCATCTCCAGCGCCAGCCCAGGCTCGTCCATCGCATCGACCAGCATCGCGACATCCGCGAGGCAGAGGTCGATATCGCTGTGGTTGTCCGTCAACACATGATTGCGGATGCCACGCATGTTCTGGCGGACGATCTCGCCGGCATGGTCGAGCGAGGTACGCGCGCGGTTGAGCATCGGCCCGGTATGTTCGGGCGGCATCCCCGGCGTGCGGGCTATGATGTTGAGCGCTGAAACGGCGATCTGGATCAGATTGCCGAGATCGTGGACCAGGCCTGCCATGGCGATCGGCGGCGGCTCCTCCTGATGTGTCGATGGCGTGGGGGCCGGGAAAGACATCATCTTGTCCTCGATCCGAAAAAGCGGCTGCGGACGTGGCTCGGGGTACGTGCGCCCGCAGCCGCCAGGCGTCAGGCAGCCGCGGCGGCGGGCTGCTCGACCGGGTGGACGGCGCGAAGGCCGATTTGCACCCGCGTCCACAGGTTGATCGCGCCAATCAGCAGGGTCAGGTACGCGATCTCGGTTTCGTTGAACTGGCTCTGCAGCAGCTCATAATCGGCGTCCGGTGCCTGAGTCTTGGCGACCCGTGTCAGCACCTCCGCCCAGTTGAGCGCGGCGCGCTCGCGGTCGGTATAGATCGGCGAGTGGCGCCAGCCGTCGAGCAGGTGGATGCGCATCGCGTCCTCGCCATGCTTGGTGGAGTCCTTGACGTGCATGTGGATGCAGAAGGCGCAGCCGTTGATCTGCGAGACGCGCAGCCGCACCAGCTCGAGCAGGCCGTGCTCAAGGCCGCTTTTCTCGATGCTCGCTTCGACCGCCAGCATCGCCTGCGCGCCTTCGGGCGCAACCTGAAAGATGTTCATGCGGGGGTTCATGATCTTCTCCTTGAAAGTGAAGCCCTTGGCTCCGGTGCAAATTCGCTAGGCCGCGGCTCGCGTGGCGCGGCGGTCTTGGATCGCCCACCAGGTCAGGCCGATGCCGATCAGCGCAGGCAGCGTCACCGCCGCGAAATCGCGCGCGAGGGCCGAAGGGCCGCAGATACCGACGGCGACCTCCCAGAAATGGAACAGCGCGTGGCTGCACTGCCAGAGCGTCGCGGCCGCCCACAGCACGACTCGCGGTTCCGGACGCCGCGCACCGATCCCGTAGGCGGCGCCCAGGAACAGGTAGACGATTCCGATGTCGCGGATGAAATGCTGGTTGAACGGCCCCGTGTCGGTCACGCCGGGCACGCCCAGATACCAGTTTACCGGCGAGATCAGCATGTAGGTGCCATTCAGCACCGCCCCGACGGCGAGAAGGATGGCGAGCGAGAGACAAGTCAGTCTGAGCATCTTGCCCTCCTATTTCTTCGGCGGCGGGGGAACGTTGGCGAGCCACCAGTCGAAGCTGGTGGCGCCCATGCGCGCGTCGCTGCCCGGCATCAGTGAATTGTCGTCCAGCGTGATACCGAAATAGGGCACTTCGGGATCGACGATCACGCGGCGCGGATCTTTGTCGTAGTCAAGGACGCGCGTGACCGCCTCGTCGATGCGGAAGCTCTCCGGGCCGGTCACCTCGAACATGGCGTTCGCGGGCTGGGCGAGCGCCGCGCCGGCGACCGCAGCCGCCACATCCTGAGCGGCCATCGGCCGGAAGCGCGCGCTGGACAGGTGAACCGTGTCCTCCTCGGCACCGGATTCGGCGATGCCGCGCAGGAATTCGAAGAACTGGGTGGCGCGGATCAGCGTCCAGGGCGTCGGGGAGGACCGGATGAGCTCCTCCTGCGCCAGCTTCGCGCGGAAATAGCCGCTGGCCTGCAACCGCTCGGTGCCGACGACCGAGAGCGCGACATGGTGGCGCACCCCGGCCTTCGCTTCGGCCTGCGCGATGTTCGTGCCCGCGGTCCTGAAGAAATCGATCGCGCGGTCGTCGAAGCTGGGCGAATTGGACACATCGACCACGACGTCCGCGCCCTCAAGCGCGCGATCGAGCCCTTCGCCGGTCAGCGTGTCGACGCCGGTGTTGGGCGCGGCGGCTACCGCCTCGTGCCCGTCACGCGCAAGCGATGCGACCACCTTCGAGCCGATCAGGCCGGTTCCGCCGATGACGACGATCTTCATGGAAGTACCTTTCACTAGTGTTGGGAAAAGCCGGTCATGCCGGCGCCAGCGACCGGCGCAGCCAGTCCTGGAAGCTGATGGAATCTGGTTCGACCTCCGCGCCGCCGGTCAGGGCTTCGCCGGTCATTCGCGCACCGAAGAAGGTCGCGTCGCCATCGGTAACGACCGGCCGGTAATCGTCCTTGGCCGTCAGGATCTGCTGGGCGAGCGAGGGCAGCTGATAGATGTTCGGCCCGGCCACTTCGACCACCGCATTCACCGGCGGACGCTGTAGCAGGCGCAGCAGCTCGGCGGCGGCGTCATCGGCGGCGATCGGCTGGATCCGGATGGACGGCACCCGAACGGCCTCCGCCGCGCGGTCCGCATCGAAGGCGTCATAGATATATTCGAAGAGCGGCGCCGAGCGCACGATCGTGAATGGGATGCCCGAGCGCGCGACCAGCGCTTCCTGCACATCCTTGGCGCGATAATAGCCGCCGGTGACCCGGCCCGTGCCGATCGCCGAGAAGACGATATGGTGCCGAACCTCCGCACGCTTCTCCGCGGCGAGCAGCGTCCGGCTCGACAGCTCGAAGAACCGCAGCATCTCCGCCGGGTCGGCATAGCCCGGGTTCGAGGCGTCGACGACCGCATCGGCTCCGTCGAGCACCGCGTCGAGGCCCGCGCCGGTGGTGGTGTCCACGCCGGTGGAGCGCGCCGCGGCGATCGCCGCGTGGCCCGCCTGGCCGAGCTGCTCGACGAGCTTCGACCCGACCAGCCCGGTTCCGCCGATCACCACGACCTTCATGAGCCACCTCCTCGTCCGGCGACACCAGTGCATCGCCAACCGGAGGAAACATCGCGGATCGGCCCTCGCGCCTCTATCGTCCGCAAGCATGCCCGGGCTTCGCCAAAGGGCAGGCGATCCTGATCTTAGGTGCAGGTCGTCTACATCCCCGCGCCGCGATGCGCCGCAGCGGTGTGCCGGTGCGGAAGGACGATCGCACCCTTCGGCCAGAGCCACCGCTGCGCAAGCCGGGCAGCGGCTGCACCTGCGCGCAATCGATCGCCGGGCGGCATCATTCTACCCGGAGCCGGGACCATACAGCCTTTTCGAGGAGATTCCCCGTGCCAACAATCGTCACCAAGGATGCACACGAGCTCTATTACAAGGATTGGGGCGAAGGTCCCGTCGTCACCTTCTCGCATGGCTGGCCGCTCAATTCAGACGCCTGGGGCAACCAGATGCAGTTCCTGGCGGCGAACGGCTTTCGCGTGATCGCGCACGACCGGCGCGGCCATGGCCGATCGGCGCAGACCTCCACGCGCAATGACATGGACGGCTATGCCGACGACCTCGCCGCGCTGATCGAGGCGCTCGACCTGCGCGACATCACCATGGTCGGCCACTCCACCGGGGGCGGCGAGGTCGCGCGCTATATCGGCCGGCACGGCACCGGCCGCGTCGCCAAAGCCGTGCTGCTCGGCGCGGTGCCGCCGGTCCTGCTGCGTACGCCCGACAACCCCCATGGCCTGCCGATCGAAATCTTCGACGGCCTGCGCCACCAGATCCTGACGAACCGTTCGGAATTCTACCGCTCTTTCGCCCTGCCTTTCTTCGGCGCGAACCGCGAAGGTGCAAAGGTCCCCCAGAGCCTGCTCGACGAGTTCTGGCTGCTCAGCATGCAGGCAGGTCTCAAGAACGCGCATGACTGCATCAGGGCCTTCTCCGAAACCGACTTCACCGACGACCTCAGGAAGTTCGACATCCCGACGCTGATCGTCCACGGCGAGGACGACCAGATCGTGCCGATCCTGAATACCGCGCACAAATCCGCGCGGCTCATCCCCGGCGCGCAGGCGATCTATTACCCGCATGCACCGCACGGTCTGACAGCGACGCATGCCGATCGGTTCAACGCCGATCTGCTCGCGTTCCTGCGCGGTTAAGGCTCAATCCGGTTCGGCGGGCGGCAAGGTGACGACGAACACCGCGCCGCCCGCCGGATGGTTCGCGGCGGTGATCTTGCCGCCATGCGCGACGATGATCGATTGGCAGACCGCGAGACCGATGCCCATGCCATCCGGTTTCGTCGTGAAGAACCCGTCGAACACGCGATCTACAGGGTCCGCATCGATGCCCGGACCATCGTCGCGGATCGCGAAGCGGATCGATCCTTCCGCGATGGCGGTCTCAATCTCGATCCGGCCGCCTGCCGAACCGGACTGCGCAATGGCCTGCAAGCTGTTGACGAGCAGATTGACGAACACCTGCTGCAACTGCACCCGGTCGCCGCACACGCGTGGAAGCCCGGCCTCGAGCCTCGCCGACAACAGTATCGAGCGCGTCTCGAGGTCGTGATGCACGAAGAGCAGCGCCTCTTCGACCACCGCATTGAGATCAAGCGCGACCGGCTCGGGCAAATGCCGCGCCGCCATCCCGCGGATTCGCTGGACGATCTCGCTCGCATGCCGCGCGCTATGGGCGATGCGCGCGGTCAACTGGCCGACCTTGTCGAGATTGGGCTCCTCGCGCACCAGCCAGCGCAAACTCGTCTCAGCATTCATCGCAATCGCCGACAGCGGCTGATTGACCTCGTGCGCGATCGAGCTGGCCAGCTCGCCCAGCGTCGCGATTCGCGCCGCGCGACTGTAATCCGCCTGCAGCTGCCGCAACTCTATCTCAGCATGCAGCCGTTCCGTGACATCCTCGAAGGTCAGCAAGGTCACGTCGAGGGTTTCGGGCGGCGCCGGAAAGGTCACCGACAGTTCGACATCGGCCAGCCGGCCGTCGAAGGTACGCAGCTTGATCAGCTCGACATGCCTGCGCCGCCCTTCGAAATGGGCGATCGCTACGTGCCGCGCGGCTTCAGGCGCTTCGGCGAAGACATAGGCGACCGGGCCGACCAGCTCGTCGGCACTCGCCGCACCGAACAGCTGGGCCGCGCCGTCATTGGCATCGGTCGCGCGCACGATCTCGCAGGCCGTTTCAATCAGCTCCGGATGCGCGTCCAGATAGGCCTCAATGTCGGTCACGCCTTCGGTCCGCAGCCGGTAGAACACCGCATCCATCGGCCGCGCATCGACTTGCAGGAAAGCACCGGGAAGGTGATGGATCAGCCGCCGGTAGCGCTGCTCGCTCGCGCGCACTGCCCAGAAGGACCGCTCGTCCGCCACCTCCCCGTCGACCGCGACCCACACCGTGTCCGGCGCCGCGCCACCGGGCGCGCCCCACACGGTCAGCGTAGCGTCGCGCAGCAGGAAGGAATTGATCCGCCTCGACTGCGCGGCGTGGTCCGGCCGGTCCGCCATGACGGCGGAGATCAGCTCCGCGAGGATCGTCCAGCTTTCGGGCGGTACGAAGCTGGCCACCGGCTGACCCACCATGATGTCGCGCGCAGCCGGGGATCCGACAAGTTCGAGACCGCGGACATTGACCTCGACGATCCGTGCACCGTGCAGCAGAGCAGCGACCCAGTCGGGCCATACCCCGCCGCCGGCTAACGTCTCGATCAGCAGGCGGACCTGAGACAGGTCGACTTGCCAACAAGCAGCGGAGTCAGATGCGACACCAGGCGGTAGGAGCGTCGCCACCGAGCGCTCGGTGCCTTCCTGCGCGTTACTCGCGATAGAAGAGGTGAGCCCGGTCACGTCAGCCCCATGACCGGTCGTCTGCCGGCCGGTTCGTCACTGTCCGCAGCGTCGCGAGCAATGCCGCATCGTCCACCGGCTTGGCGAACCAAGCAATTGCACCATTCTCGAACGCGCTCGAACGGATCGCCTCGTCGGTGCAGGAAGTGACGAAGATCACGGGCATCAACGACCCGGACGCACGCAGCCGGCGTTGCAATTCGAGTCCGTCGATCGCGGGCATCCGCACGTCGGTGACGACGCACGCATATTCCCGGATGCCGGCATCGATCAGGAAAGCCGCCGCGCCGTCGAACGTATAGGCGGCCAGCCCCTCCACCAACAGGAGGTCGAAAAGCGCCTCGCGAACGGCCTCATCGTCATCCACGATCGCGATTACCGACGGTTTCGGCAACGGGAGGGTCCTTTTCGACGCGGCCAGCACGGCCTTCCCCGGATGTCGCTGAAACGGGTACGGTTCGTAACCATACCATGGTCTAGGTCTGTTCCTGGCGCAGGTCTGCGGGCAGCAGGTCCCATGCGCGGATCAGCTCGCCCACCGTTCCCGCCTCCATCTTGCGCATGACGCTGCTGCGATGGAGCTTGACCGTGACCTCGCTGATGCCGAGCTCATAGGCGATCTGCTTGTTGAGCCGGCCGCGCGCCACGCGCTCCAGCACCTGGCGCTCACGCATGGTCAGCGTGGCATAGCGTTCGGCCTGCTCCTGCGCCCGCTGCGCATCGACGCGTTGCGAGACGTCGCGCTCGATGCCGGTCGTCACCGCGTCGAGCAGCGATTGATCGCGAACCGGCTTGGTCAGGAAATCGACCGCGCCGGCCTTCATCGCCTGCACCGACATCGGGATGTCGCCATGGCCGGTGAGGAAGACGATCGGCTTGGCATTGCCCGCCGCGGCGAGATGCTGCTGTAGATCGAGCCCGCTCGCGCCCGGCATGCGCACGTCAAGGACGAGGCAGCCCGGCCGCGCGGGGAAATCCGCCCCCAGCAAATCGCGCGTCGAGGCGAAGCCGACGGCGTCGATCCCGACCGAAAGCATCAACTCCTCAATCGAGGTACGGACGTCGGGGTCGTCGTCGACGACGAGCACCAGCGGGCGCTCGCGCGGATCGAGGGAGCTTGCACGCTCCCTCCCCTCACGATTCGAAGGCAATTCCTGATTCATCGTGCTTCTCCGGACTATGTCGGCTGGAGACGGCCCACCGTTCCACGGGGGCCAGCCGGATGGAATCCCAAGGAAGGCTAGCTGACGTCTCCTCGTTCCGGGGAACGCGGTTCCACCCGAATGACGCGTCGTCCGAAGCGATGCGCGTCGATCGAGTATGCGCCGGGACCGAGCAGCACGAGCGCACCGGCGCAACCCGCCGCGCTCAGCAGAAACAGAGCGTCCTGACCATATGCGTCGAACAGATCGACAGCCAGCGCCACGGTCAGCAGAAACGCCGCCCCACGCGCGCCCATCCCCGCGACAAGCGCAATCGTAAGCAAGGCCAAGACAATTCCCGCCAGCCATGCGTTCGGGAACGACGGCAACAGCGGCGATATCGAGGGAAACACGATCAAGGCGCAGGACAGCCGCAGGAGCAGCAGCGCCGCGCCGGCGACACCATCGGGATAACGCAGGATAAGTTTTGGCACGGTCCTGCGATAGCCTTCCCACGGGCCTGGGCCAGCCTTCGCCCGGGGATGTTCCGATCCCCCGTTCGGGGGTAGCATCTGCGCCTCACCCCGGCGATTGGGCGCGTTGCTCGACGCGTAACGGATACGGGGCGGAGACACGGTCGGAGTTGCGGAAACGGCGATGCAGCTGATCAGGGCGCTTCTCGTCGCGGCCATGCTGCACGCAACCGGCGCGGCTGCAATGCCCGAACGCGGTTTCGCGCAGTACACGCATCAGCGCTGGAGCGACGAATTCGATGCACCGCGCCCAATCTATGCGCTGGCGCAGGACCAGCGCGGTTATCTCTGGGTCGCAGCGGCCACCGGAATCTTCCGCTTCGATGGCATCCGTTTCGAGCTGGTCAGCGCGGGGATCGATCTCATCCTTCACGGCCCCCCATCCGCGCTGCTCGCCCGGCGCAACGGCGAGGTCTGGATCAATTTCGAGCGTTCGCGACGCTTTGCAGTCTATAGCAACGGCCGGCTGCGCTTTCTCCGCGCCCCACCTGCGCCGCACCGGGTGGCGGCGATGCACGAGACGCGCGACGGCACGATCTGGATACTCACCGAACGCATCGGGCTGCCGCTGATGCGCTTCCGCGACGGCACATGGACCAGCTTCGGGACGGACGCCGGCGCCCCGCTCGACAATCCGTTCAGCATGGTCGTCACCGGCGACGGCACCGTCTGGATCTCCTTCACCGGCTCGATCGCGCGGCTGCGTCCCGGCGCGCATCGCTTCGAATTCATACGGCGCGAGCGCGGCACTCTTGGACGGCTCTCGCTGGACCCGCAGGAACGGGTCTGGGTAAGCGAGCGCAACGGAACCTATCCGATCACCGGTCCGGGCGGACGCGGGAGCCCGCCGCCCCTGCGCCATGCCTATGCCACCGACGCCGCCCAGATCCGCGGCTGGCCGCTGTTCGACCGCCAGGGAAATCTCTGGATCGCCACTTACTATGACGGGCTCCAACGCGTGGCGCACCCCGACCCGCGCGGCGCCGCCTCGGCGGCCGAGGCGGCCGCCCGCGTCGAGCGTTTCACCACGCGCGACGGCCTCACTTCGAACGTGACCGCGCAGATTTTCCAGGATGCGGAGGGCAATGTCTGGGCGGCGACCGAGAACGGCCTCGACAGGTTCTGGCCGGCGACCTTGCGGCGCGAGCCGCAGCTCGCCGCGCCGGCGGCGTTCGGCGACCTGCTGCTGCAGGCATCGGACGGAAGCGTCTATGTCGGCCAGGCATCGACGGTCTATCGCGTGCTCACCGGCCAAGGCCCGGAGCCGATCTTCCGAACCGCCGTCGAGCCGCGCACGCTGTGCGAGGCCCCCGACGGCGCCATCTGGATCGGCACGGACGACCGCAAGGTCGCGATCTGGCGCGACGGCCGGATCCAGCGGCTGCGCGAAGAGGTGCCGGTCACCGACACCATCTACGACTGCGCTTTCGATGCGGGCGGCGCCTATTGGGTCACCGCCGCGCTCGGCGGCATGGCGCGCTATCATGCCGGGCGCTGGCAACGAATGTTCGGGGTAACGGGCGACGCGTTCCGCCCCAAATCGATGGTGACCGATGCCCAGCGGCGGCTGGTCGTGCAATGGAACGACCGGACGCTGAGCCGGGTCGAAGAGTCGACGCGGCACTCCACACCGATCCCCTTCGGCCGCTATCAGCCCTATGACGTGGCGCTCTACCCGGCCGCGGACAGCATCCTCGTCGCGGGAAGGTTCGGCCTCGCCCGGCTCCGGGGCGATCGCTTCGGGAGCATTTCGGCGCAGCGCGCGCCGCTGCTCAGCGACGTCAAGGGAATGGTGCAGGCGCCGGGCGGCGATTTCTGGCTGGCGGGTGCCGAGAAAATCATCCGGATAACGCCGGCCGAGCTCGATCGCGCCTTCACCGATCCGGCGCATGCCCCTGCGATGCAGGTGTTCGGCCCGGCCGACGGACTACGCAGCCGCCCGCACTCGCACAGCCGGCGGGCGATCGTCCGCGGCGGCGACGGGCGGCTCTGGATCGCCACGCAGACCGGGACGGTGTGGCTCGATCCGGCGGACATCGGCAGCAGCCAGCCGCCCCGGGTATCGATCGGCGCTCTCGTCGCCAAGCAGGTCTATCGCGACCCGGTGTCCGTCACGCTCCCGGCCGGCACGTCGGATGTTCAGGTCGATTTCGCGGTGCTGAGCTTCTCGAACCCGCGCGCCGCCCGCGTCCGCTACCGGATCGAGGGGCAGGATCAGGCCTGGACCGAGGCCGGGACGCGGCGGCAGGCCTTTTACACCAATCTCGCGCCCGGCGCGTATCGCTTCCGCGTGATCGCCGCGAACGCCGACGGCGTGTGGAACGATCAGGGCGCGACGGTCGCGTTCGTCATCCCGCCGACCTTCGTCCAGTCCGGCTGGTTCGCAGCCGCATGCGGGGTGCTCGCCCTGCTCCTGCTCTGGCTGGCCTATCGGCTTCGCGTGGCGCAGGTCGCCAACCGCATCCGCAGCCGCCTCGAGGAGCGTCTCGGCGAGCGCGAGCGCATCGCCCGGGAGCTGCACGATACGTTGCTGCAAAGCGTCCAGGGCCTGGTCCTGCGCTTCCAGTCGGTGGCCAACAAGATGCCCGCCGAAGCCGTTTCCAAGGAGCAGCTGGAGTCGGCGCTCAAGCGCGCCGACGAGGTGATCGCGGAAGGGCGGAATCGCGTGCAGGACCTGCGCGCCGCCCATGGCTCGGGCGACCTCGCCGAACTGCTGAAGGAGCACGCGATCGGCGCCGGCTTCGAGCCCGCGATCCCGATCCGGATCGTCGCCGAGGGCCGCGCGCGCGCGGTCGATCCGCTCGTCGCGGTCGAGCTCGCGCGGATCGCCGATGAAGCGCTGTTCAACGTCGCGCGCCACGCCCGGGCGACCTCAGTCGACATCACCATCCGCTTCGGCTCGCACCAGCTCGCCGTCGAGGTCCGCGACGATGGCGTCGGTATTCCGGATGATGTCCTCGAAAGGGGCGAGAAGCCGGGCCATTTCGGCCTGATCGGAATGCGCGAGCGCGCCGAGCGGATTGGCGGCAGCTTCTCGATCGACAGCCGCCCGGGCCTGGGCTGCGCGGTGACGATCGGGCTGCCCGCGCGCCTCGCCTATTCCGACAAGCCGCGGCGGAGCCTGTGTGCACGGCTATTCCATTGGGGAACAGGATCCAGCGATGACTGACAAGAACCCTTCACCCGTTCGCATCCTCGTCGTCGACGATCACCCGCTACTGCGCGAGGGCGTCGCGTCGATTCTCGAGGATCGCAGCGACATGATCGTGATCGGCGAGGCCAGCGACGGCGCGGAGGCGGTAACGCGCTTCGCCGAGCTGCGGCCCGACGTGACGCTGATGGACCTTCAGATGCCGGGGATGAACGGAGTCGAGGCGATCCTCGCGATCCGAGCGCAGTTCCCCGATGCGCGTATCCTCGTCCTCACCACCTATGCCGGCGACGTCCAGGCGGTCCGCGCGCTCAAGGCGGGGGCGACCGGCTATCTGCTCAAGAGCAGCCTGCGGACCGAAATGCTCGACGCGATCCACAACGTCCATCGCGGCCGCCGCCACGTCCATGGCGACGTCGCCGCCGAGATCGCGCTTCACGTCACCGATGACAATCTCAGCGAGCGCGAGGCGGCGGTGCTGCGGCTGGTCGCGGTGGGCAAGGCGAACAAGGAGATCGCGCACCAGATGTCCCTGTCCGAGGAGACGGTGAAGGCGCATCTCAAGAACATCTTCGCCAAGCTCGACGTCGCCGACCGCACGCATGCCGTGACCGTCGCCGCCCGGCGCGGCATCATCGAACTTTGAGCACCGCCGCGGTGATCGAATCGGGCAAGGGCAAGGGCTTCTCGATCTTCGCGACCAGCGGCAGCACGATCAGGAAATGCGCGAAATAGTAGATCGCCGCGACCTGCGAGATGAGCACATAGCGCGGCTCGGCCGGCGCACCGCCGCACCAGCCGAGGATCAGCACGCACGGGACCAGCCCGAACCAGAAGAACTTGCGGAAAAGCGGCCGGTAGCGCCCCGATCGTACCGGTGAGGTATCGAGCCAGGGCAGGAAGAACAGCAGCAGGATCGACGCGAACATCGCCATCACCCCCCACAGCTTCGCCGGCAGGATGAAGTCCACAGTGAATGCCCGCAGGATCGCGTAGAACGGCCAGAAATACCATTCGGGCACGATATGCGCCGGGGTCGAAAGCGGGTTGGCCGGCACGTAGTTGTCGGGATGGCCGAGCGCGTTGGGCCAGAAGAACAGCAGCACCGCGAACAGCGTCAGCGCGACGCCCAGGCTGAACCCGTCCTTCGCGGTGTAATAGGGGTGGAACGGCACCGTATCCTGCTCGCGCTGTACCTCGACACCGGTGGGGTTGCTCGATCCGGGAATATGGACCGCCCAGAGATGCAGGATCGCGACACCGGCGATCACGAAGGGGAGCAGATAGTGGAGCGCGAAAAAGCGGTTCAGCGTCGCATTGTCCGGTGCGAAGCCCCCCAGCAGCCAGGTCCGGATCGGCTCGCCGATCACCGGAACCGCGCCGAACAGGCCGGTGATGACCTGCGCGCCCCAGAAGCTCATCTGTCCCCAGGGCAGGACATAGCCCATGAACGCGGTCGCCATCAGCAGCAGGAGGATCACCACGCCCAGCAGCCAAGCCACCTCGCGCGGTGCCTTGTAGGAGCCGAAATAGAGCCCGCGGAACATGTGGATGTAGACCGAGATGAAGAACAGCGATGCGCCGTTCATGTGCGCGTAGCGGATCAGCCAGCCGCTGTTCACGTCACGCATGACGTGCTCGACGCTGTCGAAGGCGAGCCCGGTATTCGCCGCGTAGTGCATCGCCAGGACAACGCCGGTAATGATCTGGATCAGTAGCGCCGTCGCGTTGAGTACGCCGAAGTTCCAGAAATAGTTGAGGTTGCGCGGGACCGGATAGCCCTCGCCGGTGACCGCATAGACAAAGCGCGGCAACGGCAACGTCCGGTCGAGCCAACGCGTGAGCGGATGCTTCGGTTGATATTCGCGAGCCCAGGGAAAGCTCATCGTCCTGCTCCGGATCTAGAGGACACGTCCGTCGCGCATTCCCGCGCCACTTTCGCGGACTATCGCCGACCGCGCAGGCGGGCACCCATGCCTTGGTCGAGCCCCGGCTCGCCAAAGGGCCAGCAGCGCCTGTCACGACGCATGCACAAGCTGATCCTCGAGCTATTCCCGCACGCGAATCCCCGCCAATCGCGCAAACGGCTGTGTCCCGTCGCCCATCTTCGCGCGTCCCGCGGTCGGGGCGATGCCATCCCGCCGCGCAGATGATCGCAACCGCGGCCGCCGGCTAATTGCCCGTCGAGGCCTCCGAATAGCCGGAGCAGCTTGGGGAGCCGTGTTAATCGGACGTGACAGGGATGATGAACGCAGGGGTTTTTCCGATTTCACCCTGCGGCCAACGAAATGGCAGTCGAGCGTCCCACCTGTCCGGCTCTTCCCGCCCCGATCGATCAGACAGTCAGGACAGGGGCAACCATCGGCGGATGACCGAAGCCGAATAATACCAGCTTTTCTGCGGCTTTCCGAGGATTTCAGGGCCGTTTCAGGCCTATAAATGGTGCCGCTTACAGGACTCGAACCTGTGACCCCCGCATTACGAATGCGATGCTCTACCAACTGAGCTAAAGCGGCCCGGCCGGCGGAACCGCCGGTGGAAGGTGGCGGCGCTTACCAGCCTCTTTG